>Ga0268266_10000198_pt1 | contig 104891 bp, 100 predicted proteins | sample KBSS13metaG_FD_190356 | JGI IMG/M metagenome (GOLD analysis project Ga0268266, IMG submission 190356) | Switchgrass rhizosphere microbial communities from Kellogg Biological Station, Michigan, USA - KBS S1-3 metaG (SPAdes) (version 2) | ecosystem: Host-associated > Plants > Roots >...
GGGGGTGCGCTCTCGGTTCAAGCGAGGCTTGAGGCCGCACCATCACCCCCATCCAACTGCGGCTAGCCAGCGAGCTGGCAAGCCTTCGTATCCTTCCCCATCGAGGGGGAAGGAGCTCGGCCTCGGAGTAATTCCGCACTCGCCAGCGGGTGTCCTCCCCGGACCGGGGAGGGGGACCGCCAGCGCAGCTGGTGGTGGAGGGGACTCGCGCCCTGACGCAAGCCTCGCCGGCCAAGACCGTCGCGTCACGCCGCCAATCCCCTCCGTCACGCGCGTTCCGCGCGCGCCACCTCCCCGTCCCGGGGAGGACAGAGGAGTTTGTGTAAGACGCTAGCCGATCGCGCGGCTGCAACCGCGCTTCAGGCCGCGCGGGCGAACGAGCTGATCTTGCCGTTGTCCTGCGCGAACGCCTGGATCAGCCAGCGGTCGGTGCCCTGCAGGCCGATCGCGGTGAGCGTGCCGCTGATGAAGGCGCCGGTGTCGATGCCGATGCGGTTGGGCAGGACTTCGGGCTGTTCGGTCACCGTGTGGCCGTGCACCACGACCGCCCCGAAGTCGCCTTCGTGGCTGAGGAAAGGCTCGCGGATCCAGCGGCAGTCCGATCCGGTCTGCTTCTCCAGCGGCATGTCGGGCCGCACCCCGGCATGGACGAAGGCATAGTCGCCCACGCGCACCATCTTGCGGAAGCCCGCCAGAAAGTCGCGGTCCTCCTTCGGCACTTTGTCGATCATCAGCTGCTGGAGCTCGTCGGTATCGGCCTCGTTCAAGGCTTCCACCGGGATGCCGTAGGACTGCATCGTCTCCGCGCCGCCATAGCGCATGAAGTTGCGCAGGATGCCCTGCTTGCTGAAGCTGTCGAGGAACATCTCCTCGTGATTGCCCATGATCAGGGCGACGTCGCGCTGCTGGGACAGTTCGCGTGCCAGGGCGACCACGCCGGCACTTTCGGGGCCACGATCGATCAGGTCGCCGAGCAGCACGATCCGAGTGTGCGCCGGTCCACGGCGTTCATCGTCCGCTTCGATCGAGCGCAGGATCTCGCGAAACAGGTCCAGGCGCCCATGGATATCGCCGACCGCATAGACGCGCGTGCCCGACGGCATGGCCGCGGGCGACTGGGGGGGCTGGGCAGGAACCTCGGAAGTGCCCCCCATCAATCTTTTCAAGAAGCTGATCATTCGCTGCACCGCGGCATATCCTATAGACCCTTTGGCGGGCAAGACATGGATAAGCCCTGAATGAGTGACATCGTTTCAACACATGGATCCGCATTTTGCTCCAGGTGCGGATTTAATCTTGTGCGATGCAACAGATGCGTGCAGCGACGAGGTGCTGCTATAAACGCACCCGTTAATGAGGTGCGATGCAGCACGCAGGCGGGACTTGGCAAAAAAAAGTGTGAGGGAATACACATGTCCACGTCCATCCGCGGTCTTCTGGCCGCTTCTTTGCTTGCCGGTACCGCGCTCGCGGCGACTCCGGCCTTCGCTGATGACACCTCCGCGCCCAAGGAGATCACGGTCACCGGTAACGTAGCGCTGACCACCGACTACCGCTTCCGCGGCGTGTCGCAGTCGGAGGGTGATCCCGCCATCCAAGGCGGCATCACCGTTTCGCACAAGAGCGGCTTCTACGTCGGCGCCTGGTCGTCCTCGATCAAGTTCACTGCGCCCGGCGACGACGTTTACGGCAGCCAGGAGCTTGACCTCTTCGGCGGCTGGACCGGCGCTGTCACCCCGGGTCTGACCTTCGACGGCGGCCTGCTGTACTACGCGTACCCGAGCGGCCACCTGGGCAAGGCCGAGTTCTTCGAGCCCTACGCCTCGCTTTCCGGCCAGGCCGGCCCCGCCAAGATCAAGGTCGGCGCCGCTTACGCCTGGAAGCAGGACCCATTGGTAAACTTCGCTGGCACGAAGAAGCTGGACGACCTCTATGTCTATGGCAACGTCGACATCGGCATCCCCAGCACGCCGTTCACCCTCTCGGGCCACGTCGGTTACGCCGATGGTCCGCTCGCGCCCGGCTACTACAACAGCGCGGACAAGACCGGTTGGGACTGGTCGCTCGGTGGTTCGGCAACGGTCTACGGCCCGCTCTCGCTGAGCGTCGCCTACATCGGCGTGACCGGTCCGAGCATCAACGGCTACACCGACGACACCGTCGTCGCGACGCTGACCGCCAGCTTCTGATCGCACGATCGGCTAGCGTGAAAGGCCCGCCCGGAGCGATCCGGGCGGGCTTTTTCGCGTTGGCTCGTGCTCGTCTGGCTTTCCTGTCGAGTGGCTGGCCCATCGAGCGCCTGCCCCATCGAACGGATGACCCGCCGGTGCGCGGCTTGAAGTCGCCTTGATCTTCTGCGAACTCCCGTGCGGAAACGCTGCTTGCGCTGCCCCAGGCTTTGGAGCGGCGGGCTGCTCCTGTTTGCAGACCATCAAGGAATTTTTCGCCGTGACCCGCTACCTCCACACGATGATCCGCGTCACCGATCCGGATGCGACCGTCCGCTTCTTCAACCTCATCGGCCTGGAGGAAGTGCGCCGATTCTCGAACGAGCAGGGTCGCTTCACTCTGATCTTCCTGGCCGCGCCCGGGCAGGCGGGCGTCGCCGAGGTCGAGCTGACCTACAACTGGGACCCGCAGGAATACACCGGCGGCCGCAACTTCGGTCACCTCGCCTACCGCGTCGACAATATCTACGAGACCTGCCAGCGCCTCGTCGAGGCCGGGGTCACGATCAACCGCCCCCCGCGCGACGGGCACATGGCATTCGTCCGCTCGCCCGACGGCATTTCGGTCGAATTGCTGCAGGATGGGCATCTGCCGCCGCAGGAGCCCTGGGCGAGCATGCCCAACACCGGCAGCTGGTGAGGATCAGGCGGCTGGCCGGGGCGCCAGCCGCAACACCGTGTACCCGAGCAGGGCGGAGAGGATCGAGCCGGTGAGGATCCCGAGCTTGGCCTCCTCGACCAGTTCGGGCCGGTCGGCGAAGGCCAGGCCGGCGATGAACAGGCTCATCGTGAAGCCGATCCCGCAAAGCAGCGCCATGCCCCACAGGTGCAGCCAGCTTGCTCCCGCGGGCAGCTGCCCGAAGCCCAGCCGCCTGGCGGCGAACAGCGAGGCGAGGATGCCGGCCTGCTTGCCCGCGAACAGCCCCAGCGCGATGCCGAGCGGAACCGGATCGAGCAGGCTGCCCAGCCCAAGGCCCGCCAGCGAGACCCCCGCGTTCGCCAGGCCGAACAGCGGCACGATGACGTAGCTGTTCCACGGCGTCAGCGCATGCTCGAGCCGCAGCAGCAAGCTGTTGCCGTGCCGGTCGAGCCTCAGCGGCACGGTGAACGCGGCGAGCACGCCGGCGATCGTCGCGTGGATGCCGGAATAGAGCACGCAGGCCCATAGCCCCAGTCCGAGCGCAAAGTAGAGCCAGACATTCGACACGCGCATGCGGTTGAGCGCCACCAGGGCCGCCAGGAACCCGGCCGCCGCCGCCGCCCAGGCGAGATTGATCGAGGCCGTGTAGAACACCGCGATGATCACGATCGCCCCCAGGTCGTCGACGATCGCCACGGTGAGCAGGAACAGCCGCAGCGAAGGCGGCGCGCGCCGGGCGATCAGTCCCAGCACGCCGACGGCGAAGGCGATGTCGGTCGCGGCCGGGATTGCCCAGCCGCGCTGCGCCTCGGCATGGCCGGCGCTCGCCAGCACGTAGAACAGGGCGGGCACGGCCATTCCGGCGCTCGCCGCCAGCACCGGCAACCGCCGGCGCGCGGGATCGGCCAATTCGCCGTCCAGCACCTCGCGCTTGATCTCCAGGCCGACGACGAAGAAGAACACCGCCATCAGGGCGTCGTTGATCCACAAGTGCAGCGTATCGAGCTTGGGGATCGGGCTCCAGGCGAGCGTCCCGTGGAACACCGCATGATAGAGTTCGTGCGCGGGTGAATTGGCGATGGCGATGGCCGCGGCGGCGACCGCGATCAGCAGCAGGCCGGCGCCGGCATCGCCGTGCAAGGCGCGCTGGAGCGTGCGGGCGAGGCGGTTGGCGGGGTGCAGGTTGGACGGCATCCGGCGCCTTGTTTCGCAAACGGCAGCCGCGCGCAAGCGATGTCGGGGCCAGTCGGCCCCGCAATCATGCTTACAAATATGTAAATATCCGAGGACGGTTCCGGCCACTAACCCTCTCTCCCGAGGTGTGATGATGGCCTTCGCGGATTTGCCGGCGCGTCTCGCGCTCGGGCTCGAACTCGTCCAGAACGAACTGCTGCTGTTCTCGGCATTCTGGTTCGTGATCGGTGCCTTCGACGAGGCGGTGGTCGATGGCGTGTGGCTGTTCCTGCGGCTCACCGGCCGCGCGGGCGAGGCGCGCCTCTCACGGGAGGAGGAGCGTGCGCCGCTGTCCGCACCGCTCGCGGTGTTCATCGCCGCCTGGCGCGAGGCCGAGGTCATCGGCCATACCGTGCGCCACGCGCTGGGCGCCTGGGCGCAGCGCGACGTGCGGCTCTACGTCGGCTGCTACGCCAACGATCCGGCGACGATCTCGGCGATCGCGGCAGCCTCGGCAGGCGACCCGCGGCTGCGCATCGTCATCCATGACAGCCTCGGGCCGACCACCAAGGCCGATTGCCTCAACCGCGTCTACCGCGCCATGGCCGCCGACGAGGAGCGCGAGCGCTTCCGCTTCAAGGGCGTGGTCATCCACGATTCCGAAGACATGGTGCATCCCGCCGAGCTGGTGGCGATCGGGCGTGGCCTGGAGCGAGCCGACTTCGTGCAGTTGCCCGTGCTGCCGGTGCCGCAGCCGCGCTCGCCGTGGATCGCGGGGCACTATACCGACGAGTTCGCCGAGGCCCACGGCAAGACCCTGGTGGTGCGCGATGCGCTGCGCGCCGCGATCCCCGCCGCCGGCGTGGGCTGCGGCTTTTCCCGCGCACGGCTGGGCGACCTTGCGCGCGAGCGCTCGGGCGACGGGCCGTTCGCGGCCGAGTGCCTGACCGAGGACTACGAGCTTGGCGTCCTGTTCTCGCGCGGCGGCCGGGCGGCCCGCTTCCTGCGCCTGCGCGATGCGGACGGCGCCCTGGTGGCGACTCGCGCCTACTTCCCGGCAAGCCTGGAGACCGCGGTGCGGCAGAAGACGCGCTGGGTGCATGGCATCGCCTTGCAGGGCTGGGAGCGGCTGGGATGGACGCGCCGCCCGCTCGAACTGTGGATGACCTTGCGCGACCGGCGCGGGCCGTTGATGGCGCTGGTGCTCGCCGTCGCTTACCTCTGGCTGTGCCTCAGCGGCCTGCTGCTCGTCGCCCAGGCCTTCGGGCTGAGCCGGCCGGTCCCCGCCTCTCCGCTCCTGCCCACCGTCCTGACCCTCTGTCTGGCGAGCGTGCTGTGGCGCATGGCGGTGCGCTTCGCCTTCACCACGCGCGAGTATGGCCTGGCGGAGGGCGCCCGCTCGCTGCTGCGGATCTTCGTGGGCAACGTGATCGCGATCATGGCCGGGCGGCGCGCGCTCGTCGCTTATGCGCGCACGCTGCGCGGCGCGGCGCCGGTCTGGGACAAGACCGAGCACCGCGAGCATCCGGCCGCAGCGGCGCTGGTGCCCGCATGAGCGGCGCTGTGCGCCAGGGGCGGGGACAGCCGCTGATAGTGCTGGGCGCGCTGCTGCTGGGCTGGGTCGGCGCGCGGGCGACGAGCTTCACCGGGGCCGAGGCCACGACCCTGCCCGACCAAGTGCTCGCGATCACTCCGGCCGTCGGCGCCGAGGCACCGCCGACGGCCTTTGCCGAGGCCGGGCCGCAATCCTTCCCCGCCTACGCACCGGAGCCCGCGTTCGCCCCACCGGGGCCGATGCCCGTCTACATGGCAGCGCCCACCCGGCCGCAAGTCATCACGATCCTGGTGCCGCAAGCCAATGCCGTCCCGCAGGCCAACGGTTGGGGGCAGGGCGCTGCGCCAGGCGGCGACTACGCACCCGCGCGCCTTTCGCCCGCAACGCTCACGCACTTGGCCGGCGAGTACTCCACGAACCAGCCGTTCAGGCCGCGCGCGCGCGATCTCGACAGCTTGCCCGATGCGACGATCGACCCGCCGGACACCAGCTACGGCGGCCGCCGCCCGGGCCTCGGCATACCGCTGCTGGACGGCCCGCTCACGCGCCTGGCTGGCAATTCGAAGCACTGGTCGAGCGATGCCTGGGCGGTGCTGCGCAAGGATGTGAGACAGCCGACTTCTGGCCTCTACCCCGCGACCTACGGAGCCAGCCAAACCGGCGCGGTGATCCGCTACCGGCTGTCGCTGCGCGATCCGCACAAGACCAGCGCCTATCTGCGCACCACCAGCACGCTCGGCCTGCCGCGCGACTTGCGCGAGTCGACGATGGCGCTCGGCGTCTCGGCACGGCCCTTTTCCGAAATCCCCATCGTCGCCGCCGCCGAAGGACGGCTCACGCAGCAGAACAAGCGCTGGCGGGTGCAGCCGGCGGTCCTTGCCGTCACCGAGCTGCGGCCGCTCGCGCTGCCCTACAAGCTGCGCGCCGAGGCTTACGCGCAGGGCGGCTACGTCGGCGGCCAGTACGCGACGCTGTTCGCCGACGGGCAGATCCGCATCGACCGCGCGCTGTTCAGCATCAAGGGCTTCGAGGCGCGCCTGGGCGGCGGCACCTGGGGCGGTATCCAGCGCGGCGCGGCGCGGCTCGACGCGGGGCCAGGGGCGACGCTGGCGCTTCCGCTGGGGCGCGGCATGTTCGGCAAGGTCGGCATCGACTGGCGCTTCCGCGTGCTGGGCGAGGCGCAGCCCGGCTCGGGCCCGGCGATCACCTTGGGCACGGGTTTCTAGGCAGAGCGCCTTTCTTCCGCCACGCCTCTAGGCTAGCGATCTGCGGAAGATGGACGTCTATCTGCCAATCGCCAACCTGTCGGTAAACGGACTGGTCATTGTCGGTCTCGGCATGCTGACGGGTCTGCTCTCGGGCATGTTCGGCGTGGGCGGCGGGTTCCTGACGACGCCGCTGATGATCTTCTACGGTATCCCCCCCACCGTCGCCGCCGCCTCCGCGGCCAGCCAGGTCACCGGCGCCAGCGTCTCGGGCGTGTTCGCCCATTCGCGCCGCGGCGGGGTGGACTACCAGATGGGCGCGGTGCTGGTCGCAGGCGGCATCATCGGTACGGCGATCGGCGCGGTGCTGTTCAACATCCTGGCGCAGCTCGGCCAGATCGATACCGTGATCAACATCCTCTACGTCGTCCTGCTCGGCTCGATCGGCACGCTGATGGGGCGCGAGAGCATCCAGACCTTGCGGGCCGAGCGCAGCGGCGTGCCCGTGCAAGCGAGGAAGCGGCGCCACCATCCCTTGGTCGCCAACCTGCCGATGCGCTGGCGGTTCTATCGCTCGGGCCTCTACATCTCGCCGCTGGCGCCGCTGATCCTGGGCGTCGCGACCGGCATCCTGACCATGCTCATGGGCATCGGCGGCGGCTTCGTGCTGGTGCCGGCGATGCTCTACATCCTGGGCATGAGCGCCAATGTCGTCGTCGGCACCTCGCTGTTCCAGATCCTGTTCGTGACGATGGCGACGACGATGATGCATGCCTTGACCACCAGGGCGGTCGACATCGTGCTGGCGACACTGCTGCTGGTCGGCTCGGTCACCGGAGCGCAGCTCGGCGCCAGGTTCGCACAGACCGCCAGCCCGGTGAAGCTGCGCCTGGTGCTGGCCTCGATCGTGCTGCTGGTCGCGCTGCGCATGGCGATAGGCCTCGGCTACCGGCCCGACGAGATCTTCACCGTGTCGCCGCTATGAAGCGCGGGTGGCTCAGGGCGCTGCTGGCGCTGCCGCTGCTGGTGCTGCTGGCGGGCGCGCGCGACCCGATCCTGGTCACCGAAGTCTCGCAGCACGAAGTGCAGCTGCGCCAGGGCTTCACCGGCACCGAGCTGCTTTTGTTCGGCGCCATCCTCAACCCCGAGGGGACTCGCGCCGCGCAGGACTACGACATCGTCGTCGTGCTGCGCGGGCCGAGCCAGTCGATCATCGTGCGCGAGAAGCAGAAGGTCGCCGGCATCTGGATCAATGCCGACAGCGCGGAGCTGCGTTCCGCGCCGTCCTACTACGCCATCGCCTCGACCCGGCCGATCTCGGATATCGTCGACGACAAGACCGCCGCCATCTACGAACTCGGTCTCAAGTGGCTCCAGCTTTCTCCCATCGGCGCGATCAAGGCCGACGAGCAGGCACGCTTCGCCGCGGGTCTGGTGACGCGCAACGTGACCAACGGCCTCTACCGGGAGGAGGACGGCGCCGTGCAGGTGAGCGAGCAGGTACTGTACCAGGCTCGCATCGGGCTGCCCTCGCGCGTTCCCATCGGGACTTACACGGCCGAGACGTTCGCAGTGTACAAGGGCAGGGTGGTCGCCTCCGCCTCCAACACGGTCGAAGTGCGCAAGATCGGCTTCGAGCGTGCGATCGCCGCTTTCGCCAGCGATTACGGCGCCTTGTACGGACTGCTGGCCATCGCGATTTCCGTGGCGATGGGCTGGGTGGCGGGTCGGCTCCTCAATCGGGACTGAGGTGCCCCAGCTGCTAAGGCGTTGGCTAAGCCGCTGGCGCCGCACGCTGTTTAGCCGGACATTAACCGAGCTGCGCTAGACATCGCGCTCGGTTCGCACGGTTCACGGACATTACGGCAGATGCGCATGGAAGGGATGGAGGATGCTCGCGCGGCTTGCGCCGCCGATCTTTCCGTCGCGCCGCATGTGCCCGCCCCCGACAACGCCAGTGAGCCGATCGGCGTCGTGACCGAGATCACCGGCGCCGGTTCGAGCATCGCGCTCAAGCTTTCGCGTCTCCTCGATTGCGCGGGCGACGCCGATCCGTCCGTCGCCATTTCTGGCCTCGTCGGCAGCCAGGTCATGGTGCGCGCGGGCGACAGCTGGCTGCTGGCGAGCGTGCGCGGGCACCGGCAGGACCCCGCCATTGCCGACGGCATCGTCGCCACCGCCGACTTCCTGGGCGAGGGCGAGGAGGAGCCGGCGACGGGCCGCATCCGCAACTTCCGCCGCGGCGTCACGCTCTATCCGATCCCGGGCTCGCCGGTGTACCCGGCCACGCGCGAGGACTTGCGCCAGATCTATGCGAGCGACGGCCGCTCGGCGGTAGAGGTCGGCATGGTCCACCCCACGCGCGACATCCGCGCCGCGCTCTACATCGATGCGCTGCTCGGCAAGCACTTCGCGCTGCTCGGTTCGACCGGCACCGGCAAGTCGACCGCCGCCGCGCTGATCCTCCACCGCATCTGCGAGGCGGCGCCCGAGGGCCACGTCGTGATGATCGACCCGCACGGCGAATACGGCGCGGCGTTTCGCGACCGCGGCGTGATGCTGGACGTTTCCAACCTGCAGATGCCTTATTGGATCATGAACTTCGAGGAGCACTGCGAGGTGTTCCTGACCGCTCGCGGCCACGAGCGGCAGGAGGATGCCGAGATCCTGGGCAAGTGCCTGCTCGAAGCGCGGATGAAGAACCGCCTCGCCGCGCAGATGGGCAAGATCACCGTCGATGCGCCGATCCCCTACCTGCTCTCAGACCTCGCCAACATCATCAACAACGAGATGGGCAAGCTCGACAAGGGGCGCACCTCGGCCGGCTACCTGCGGATCAAGAACAAGATCGACGAGATCAAGGCCGACCCGCGCTACCAGTTCATGTTCTCGGGCATGCTGGTGGGCGACACCATGGCCGAGTTCGTGGCCAAGCTGTTCCGCCTGCCCGCGCGGGGCCGGCCGATCGCGATCATCGACGTCTCGGGCGTCCCGTCGGAGATCACCTCCACCGTCGTTGCCGTGCTCAGCCGCCTGGTCTTCGACTTCGCGATCTGGGCGCGCGAGGAGCGCACCGCGCCGATCCTCCTGGTGTGCGAAGAGGCGCATCGCTACGTGCCCAACGAGAAGAACGCGGACGGCTCCTCGGTCGGGCGCATCCTGTCGCGCATCGCCAAGGAGGGGCGCAAGTACGGCGTCTCGCTCGGCCTCATCACCCAGCGGCCCTCGGACCTGGCCGAAGGCGTGCTGTCGCAGTGCGGCACGATCATCGCCATGCGCCTCAACAACGAGCGCGACCAGGCCTTCGTGCGCGCCGCCATGCCCGAAGGCGCGCGCGGCTTTCTCGATACCATTCCGGCGCTGCGCAACCGCGAGTGCGTGATCTGCGGCGAGGGCGTGTCGATCCCGATCCGCGTCGCCTTCGACGACCTGGAGGAGGGCAGGCGGCCCGCCTCGAGCGACCCCTCCTTCAGCGAGCTATGGCGCCAGGGCGGCGGCGAGGAGGAGATGGTCCTGCGCACCGTCCAGCGCTGGCGCGCCGGAGGCCGCTAAGCCGCCGGGGCCCCTTGCGGCGGTAGCGTGTCGGTCCGCCGCCACCGTCCGCTGGCGTAGTACGAGCACGTCAGCACCAGCGAGATGAGCGAACCGGCCGGATAGGCCCACCAGATCGCCTCGCCGCCGATGTGCGGATACGCCAGCGCGTAGAACCCCAGTCGCCCCGGATAGAAGCTGACCACCATGATCACGAGCGGCGCGATCACCGCTCCATAGGCGCGCATCGTGCCGGTCAGGATCATGCCGACGCACGCCACCACGTAGGAGGTGGTGCAGATCAACTGCATGTGCCGCGCGATCGGCATCGCCGGGCTGTTCCCGCCCAGGAACAGGGCGAGCAGCGGATGGTCGAACAGCACGATCAGCGCGGCGAGGATCACCGACATCGTCAGCGTCGCGATCAGGCCCACTCGCGTCACTTCGCCCACGCGCTTGTGCTTGCCCGCGCCGAGCGACTGCGCCACCATCGCGCTGACCGCCGAGCTCACCGCGAAGGCCGGCATCTGGAGGTAATTCCAGAGCTGCAGCGAGGCGCCGTAGGCGGCCGATGCGTTCAGCCCCTCGCGGTTGACCAGCCCGATCATCACCAGCCCCGCCGAGGAGAACAGCAGCATCTGGGCGCCCATCGGGATGCCCTTGGCGACGATGTAGCGCAGCGCGTCGGCGCGCGGGATGAGGTAGCCCAGCTCCGCCCCGCGCAAGCGCAGCGGCAGGTTCTGCGCGTAGATCCGCCAGATCTGGTAGACCAGCCCGGCGATGTTGGCGAAGGCGGTCGCGAGCGCGGAGCCGGAGATGCCGAGCGCAGGCAGCGGGCCGACCCCCATGATCAGCAGCGGGTTGAGCACGATGTCGATCGCCGCCGTCAGGATCATGGCATAGAGCGGCGTCTTGGAATCGCCCGCCCCGCGCATGCCCATCGACACCATCATCGACACCACGCCGAACGGAATGGTGAGGAACACGACTTGCAGGTAGTCCAGCGCCAACGTCGCGCTTCCCGCGGGAGTCCCCAGCGCGGCGAGGATGTCGGCCGAGAACAGCCAGCCGACCACGCCCGTCACCACGCCCAGCAGCAGGCAGAAACCCACGCCGGTGCCGAAATTCTGCCGCGCCGCGTCGACATCGCGCGCGCCGAAGAACTGGCCGACCCGCACCGTGGTCGCGGTTCCGAAGCCGATGACCAGCGAGATCAGCAGGAACATCACGAGGTTGGCGTTGGCCGTCGCCGCCAGGGCATTCTCGCCCAGCAGCCGTCCGACCCAGATCGTGTTGATCGAGCCGTTGAGCGTCTGGAGGATGCTGCTGATCAGCATTGGCAGCGAGAACGTCAGCAGTGTCTTGAGGATCGGCCCTTGCGTGAGGTCGCCGCGCATCGCCGACGGCTTGGCCGGGGGCGGCGTCTGCGGCACCGGCTGCGTCTCGGCCGCGTGCTCGGCAATGGGGATGGGGGAGGCCTCGTTCATGTGCCCCTCGTGTCGCCCCAGAGGTGAATGTGCAAGCGATCGGTGAAGCGCAGTCCGTACTGCAGACAAGTTTCCGCCAGCCAGCGGTTGCGCTCGGCAAGCTCGGCCGGGCTGCGGCCCTCGGCCATCAGGAACAGGCGATCCGAGGGGATCGCGTAGCGCGATTTGAGGGCCATGACTTCGCCGAGGTCGTCCACGTGGGCGATGACGAACTTGAAATACGCGCGCGGGTCGGCGGCCCAGGCCGCAAGGCGCTCGGGGATGAGCGCGAGTTCGGCCGGGTTGCCGCTATGCGCCAGCTTGGGGCTGACGTTGTACTGATGCACCTGGCCGTCGAGCGCGGGGTGCGGCGCGACGGTGCCGTTGGTCTCGATCTCGACGTGCATGCCTGGCAGCAGCGCGACCAGGCGGGTGAGGGCGGCGCCTTGCAGCAGCGGCTCGCCCCCGGTGATCACCAGCCGCCCGGGCGAGAGCGCGGCGATCCGCGTGGCCACCTCCTCCTCGCTGAGCGTGACTTGGTTGGCGCGCCGATCGAAGGCGAGCTCGTCCTTGTGCGGCCGGTTGTCGCCCGCGAACCGCCAGGTGTAGGCGGTGTCGCACCACCGGCACGCCAGATTGCAGCGCGACAGCCGCACGAACGTCGAGGGCCGGCCAAGCGACGGCCCTTCGCCTTGCAGCGAGGCGAAGATCTCGGGTTCGCCGGGGGTGGTGGTGGCAAGGGTCAGCACAACGCGGCGCAAATGGCAGATCGGGCGCGAGGAGGAAAACGGTTTCGTCGTCCCGGGCTCGACCCGGGACGACGTCAGCCCAGCCGCGCCAGGGCGGCTTGCAGGCGTTCGGCTTCGGCGGCGTGGGCCTGGTGGTCGGCGCGGGCCTTTTCGATGGCCTCGGGCTTGGCCTTTTCGACGAAGGCCGGGTTTTCCAGGCGCTTGGCCAGCGAGTCTCGTTCCTTCTGCGAAGTGGCGAGGGCTTTCAATAGGCGGGCCTTCTCCGCGGCGATGTCGATCACGCCTTCGAGCGGGATCGCCAGCATGGCATCGCCCGCGCTCACTTGCATCGCCGCGCCGGCAGGCGCGGGTTCGAAGCGGATCGCTTCGAGGCGAGCGAGGCGGTCGATCACGCTGGCGTTGCGCTCGATCGTCGCGCGCGTTTGCGTGCTCGGCTCGGCGATATGCGCGGTGAGGCGCGCGCCCGGCGCAATGCCGAGCTCGGCCTTGGCGGCGCGCACGTTGCCGACCAGCGCGATCAGCCACTCGACTTCGGCCTTGGCGCCAGCGTCGACGCTCGCCTCGGGCCGGGGCCACTGCGCCACGATCAGGTCGTAGGGGCGCTCGCCCATCTTCGACCACAGCTCCTCGGTCACGAACGGCATGAACGGGTGGAGCATGACCAGGATCTGGTCGAGCACCCAGCCGGCGACAGCCTTGGTCTCCTCATCGAACTGGCCCTTGATGAGCTCGATGTACCAGTCGCAGAACTGGTCCCAGACGAAGTGGTAGATGGCGTTGGCGGCGGCGTCGAAGCGCAAGTCGGCGAGCGCCTTGTCGATCTCGGCGACGGTCTCGACCACTTCGCCCACGATCCACCTGTTGACCGCCGAAGTCGCCGCCGGGGCCGCGATGGACTGGCTCGCGCCGATGCCGTTGGACTGGCAGAAGCGCGCCGCGTTCCACAGCTTGGTGGCGAAGTTGCGGTAACCCTCGACGCGCTTCTCATCCATCTTCACGTCGCGGCCCTGGCTCTCCATGGCGGCCATGAAGAAGCGCAGCGCGTCGGCGCCGTACTGGTCGATGAGGCCGAGCGGGTCGACCACGTTGCCCTTGGACTTAGACATCTTCTGCCCGTCGGTCGCGCGCACGAGGCCATGCAGGTAGAGCCGACGCCAGGGCACTTCCTTCATGAAATGAAGCCCTTGCATCGCCATCCTCGCATCCCAGAAGAACAGGATGTCGAAGCCGGAGATCAGCAGGTCGTTGGGATAGTGGCGGGCGAGGAGCGACGAGGAGGCGCTTGAGCCCCTCTCCTTCAGGGGAGGGGTTGGGGTGGGGGCGTGCCCCACAGGTTGAGCTTGGTCGAGAGCCCCCACCCCCGGCCCCTCCCCTGAAGGAGAGGGGAGAGTCTCGTCCGGCCAGCCGAGCGTCGCGAACGGCCACAGCGCGCTGGAGAACCAGGTGTCGAGCACGTCCCGATCCTGATAAATCGTGTATGGTCCCTCGCCTTGCCAGCTACCGCCGTGCTCAGTGGCTAATTTAACATCGCTGACCGGGATGCGATAATACTCTGCAAACTGAGCAATTGCCTCGTCCGCAGTTTCAGCAACTACGATCCGTCCACTAGGACCAAATGACACCTCAGGATGTAGGCCGCGCGTTTTGTCCTCTAAGATGTCGATCGCGGCGATGCTTGGCCCAAACCAAGCCGGAATCCGATGCCCCCACCACAGCTGGCGCGAAACGCACCAAGGCTGGATGTTCTCCATCCAGTTGAAGAAGGTCTTTTCCCAGGCCTTGGGCACGATCTCGATCGCGCCCGAGCGCACGGCGTCCATCGGCGCTTTCGCCAAAGTCTCGGCATCGACATACCACTGGTCGGTCAGCCAGGGCTCGATCACCACGCCGCCGCGGTCGCCGTAGGGGGTCTGGATCACGCGGTCCTCGACCTTTTCGAGCAGGTCGGCCTCGTCCATCAGGTCGACCACGCACTGGCGCGCCTCGAAGCGGTCCATGCCGATGAGCTGCGCGGGGATCAGCCCGTCCGCCGTCTGGCAGACATGCGCCTCGGCATCGAGCATGTTGAGCATGTCGGCGGCCTTGATCCCGGCGCGCTTGCCCACTTCGAAGTCATTGAAGTCGTGCCCCGGCGTGATCTTCACCGCGCCCGAGCCGAGTTCGGGATCGGCGTGCTCGTCGGCGACGATGGGGATCTCGCGCCCAGTGATCGGCAGGATCACGGTCGCCTTGCGATCCAGCAACGGACGGTAGCGCTCGTCGTTCGGGTTCACCGCCACGGCCATGTCGGCCAGCATCGTCTCAGGGCGCGTCGTGGCCACCGAGATGAAGCCCGAGCCGTCCGACAGCGGATACTTGAAGTGCCAGAACTTGCCGTCGATCTCGCGCGTCTCGACTTCCAGGTCGGAGATCGCGGTCTTGAGGCGCGGGTCCCAGTTCACCAGCCGCTTGTCGCGGTAGATCAGGCCCTGGTTGTAGAGGTCGACGAACACCTTCACCACCGCCCTGGTGAAGTGCGGGTCCATGGTGAATTGCTCGCGCGACCAGTCCATCGAGCAGCCCAGGCGCCGCAGCTGGCGGGTGATGGTGCCGCCGCTCTCGGCCTTCCACTCCCAGACCTTCTGGATGAAGTCTTCGCGCGAGTAGTTGGTGCGCTTGTCCTGGCTGGCCTCCAGCTGGCGCTCGACGACCATCTGCGTGGCGATGCCGGCGTGGTCGGTGCCGACCACCCACAGCGCATCCTTGCCGCGCAGCCGCTCGTAGCGGATCATCACGTCCTGCAGCGTGTTGTCGAGCGCGTGGCCGATGTGCAGGCTGCCGGTGACGTTGGGCGGCGGGTTGACGATGGTGTAGGGCGTGGCGTTCGGCCGCTCGGGGCGGAACAGGCCTTCGCTTTCCCAATACGCATACCATTTCGCCTCGATCGCGGCGGGGTCGAAGGTCTTGTCGAGCATCGTGGCGGGGTTGTCGGTCATGGGGCGCGCCTTTGCCATCGCGGCTGCGCGGGGGCAAGCTGGGAGGCTTGGCGCCAGGGTTTCAAGAAGAAGGAAGTGGGGTCGCGCAGAGGCGCAGAGGCGCAGAGATGGGCGGCGCTCGCGGCGAAGCCGCCTTCTCGACGACCGTTCGAGCACAACGGATGCTCGTCGCAAGAGTGGGCCTCCGGCCCGGCACGACGCTCCTCTGCGCCCCTGCGCCTCTGCGCGAACCCGGTCTTCTTCTTGTCTCTTGCTGGCGACCGCCCCCGCCACCAACGTCTGACACAACCCGTCGTGGGCGGGGAACTACTTGCCGTCCTACCCATTATCCCGCATTACGAGGTTGCATGCGGGATTGGGCCGATTTCTCTGTTGCCGACACGCAGGACGGCGGCGTGCCCACCCTGGCATTGAAGGGCTCGTTGCGCGTCCACACGCTCGGTAACCTCGATACCAAGCTGGAAGCCGCCGGCAGCGACATCCGCCGCCTCGACTTGTCGCAAGTCACCGACATCGACACCACCGGCGCCTGGCTGGTGAACCGCTTCGCCCGCGCCCGCGACGCGCAGATCGTGGGCGAGAGTGAGCAGGCGCGGCGCTTGCTGGCCGCCGTGGGCAACCTGGAGCAGCGCACCCCCGAAGTGGAAGCGCGGCCCGGCCTGCTGACCCGCTCCGTTGGCGACGTCGGGGACGTGATCGTCAATTGGGGCAGGGGGCTGGTGAGCGTGCTCGCCTTCCTGGGCGAAATGCTGGCGAGCGTCTGGGTGACGATGCGGCATCCCTCGCGGCTGCGCGGCACCGCGATGATCCACCACATGCAGTACATCGGCATCAACTCGCTGTGGATCGTCGGGTTGATGAGCTTCCTGATCGGCATCGTCATCGCCCAGCAGGGCGCGGTGCAGCTCCAGCAGTTCGGTGCGGAGATCTACACGATCAACCTCACCGGCCGCCTTTCGATGCGCGAGCTTGGCATCCTGATGACCGCGATCATGGTCGCCGGCCGTTCGGGATCGGCCTTCGCGGCGCAGATCGGCACGATGAAGCTGACCGAGGAGGTCGACGCGATGCGCACCATCGGCGTCTCGCCGATGGAGGCGCTGGTGGTGCCGCGCGTGCTCGCCGCGGTGGTGATGATGCCGCTGCTGGGCTTCTACTCGGCGGTGCTGGCGATCATCGGCGGTGCCTTCATCTCCAACTTCGGGCTCGATATCCCGTTCTTCACCTTTCTCCAGCGCACCCAGGAAGTGGTGCCGCTGACGGACGTTTGGATCGGCCTGATCAAGGCGCCGGTCTTCGCGCTGATCGTGGCGCTGGCGGGCTGCTACCAGGGCATGCAGGTGGAGGCCAACGCCGAGGAAGTGGGGCTGCGCACGACCCAGGCGGTGGTGACGGCGATCTTCACCGTGATCGTGCTCGACGCGTTCTTCGCGATTTTCTTCACTGAGATCGGCTGGAAATGAGCGGCGATCCCGAGGTTCTGGACCGGCGCGCCGATCAGGCCCGCGAGGACTACCCGATCGTCGTCGAGGGCCTGCGCAACACCTTCGGCGAGCACGTGATCCATGACGATTTGTCGCTCAAGGTGCGCAAGGGCGAGATCCTGGGCGTGGTCGGCGGATCGGGCACCGGCAAGTCGGTGCTGATGCGCTCGATCATCGGGCTGCAGCTGCCGGCGGCGGGCGAGATCCACGTCCTGGGTCGCGACATGATGACCGGCGAAAGCGCTGATGAGGATGTCGACATCCGCTCGCGCTGGGGCGTGCTGTTCCAGGGCGGCGCGCTGTTCTCGACCCTGACGGTGGGCGAGAACGTGGAAGTGCCGCTCAAGCAGTTCTACCCGGAGATGAGCGACCAGCTGCGCCAGGAGATCGCACGCTTCAAGGTGCGGCTCTCCGGCCTTCCCGAAGAGGCCGCGCTCAAGTTTCCGTCCGAGCTGTCGGGCGGCATGAGGAAGCGCGCCGGCCTCGCCCGCGCGCTCGCGCTCGATCCCGAGCTGCTGTTCCTGGACGAACCGACTGCCGGGCTGGACCCGATCGGCGCCGCCGCGTTCGACCAGCTCACCCGGGAACTGAAGGAAACGCTGGGACTTACGGTCTTCCTGATCACCCACGATCTCGACACGCTCTACGCCATCTGCGACCGGGTGGCGGTGCTCGCCGACAAGAAGGTGATCGCGGTCGGCACGATCCCGGAACTGCTCGCGCTCGACCATCCGTGGATCCAGGAGTACTTCAAGGGGCCGCGCGGCCGCGCGGCGCAATCGACCCAGGATCACAATGCCGAGGCCGATCGGCCGTCGGCTCCGCTCGGCAAGCTCGATCCATTGGCGGTCGAGGGCCTGGAAGAGAGCGGTCGCGAGAGCGGTATCGACCGGCAAGACGGGGAAGCATAAGGCAACGGCGATGGAAACACGCGCAAACCACGTCTGGGTCGGGGCCGTCACCCTCGTGCTGCTGGCCTTCCTGGCGGCATTCGTCATCTGGATCGCGCGCCTGAACCAGGGCGCTCAGAACGAGTACGACATCTTCTTCAAGCAGTCGGTCGACGGCCTGGCGAAGGGTTCGCAAGTTGCCTACGCCGGCGTGCCGGTGGGACAGATCAGCCAGATCGAGTTGTGGCCGCAGGACCCCAGCTTCATCCGCGTGCGCATCAAGGTGGATCAGAAGGTGCCGATCACGGTGGGCACCACCGCGACCATCCAGGGCAGCTTCACAGGCGTTTCCGACATCCAGCTGGAGGGCGCGCAGAAGGGCGCTCCTCCGATCGTCGAACCCGGACCCGAAGGCGTGCCGGTGATCCCGACCAAGCGCGGGGGCCTGGGCGAAATCCTGACCAACGCGCCGCTGCTGCTGGAACGGCTGGCGACGTTGACCGAGAACCTCAACCTCCTGCTCAACGAGCAGAACCGCAAGTCGCTGACTGGCATCCTCGACAACACCAACAAGATGACGCGCGATGTCGCCGCGGCCACGCCCGAGTTCCGCGGGGCGATGGTGGAGCTGCAGAACACGCTGGCGCAGGCGACGCTGACGCTCAAGGCGTTCCAGGGCGTCGCCAGCAAGGCCGACAACGTGCTGGGTACCGAAGGCAACTCGCTGGCGGTGCAGCTGCGCCAGACTCTCGCCTCGGCTCAGAACGCCATGGACCGGATGAGCAAGACGCTCGACGCAGCGCAGCCGGCGGTGAACGAGATCTCGACCTCGACCATCCCCTCGGCGGAGGCGGCGATCCGCGACTTGCGCGCCACCACCAGGGCGCTGCGCAACGTGACCGAGAAGATCGACGAGCAGGGCGCCGGCGCGCTGCTCAAGGGCCAGAAGGTACCGGACTACAAGCCATGACCGTCGACCAGACCGGAGCAAGGGGACCCGCAGCCGCCATGTCGTTCACCCACATGTCGCCAGCCACCCGTTTTCCTCGCCGCGCATTCGCGCTTGCCCTGGGGGCTTCCCTTGCCTTGTCGGGCTGCATCGGCCTGGGCGGCAAGGCCCCCAAGCAACTGATCAGCCTGGCCCCCGCCGCCAGCGAGCCCGCGGGCACGGCGACGAGTGGCTCGATGGCCGACGCGATCGTCGTCGTCGACCTGGAGAGCGACCGCAGCCTCGACATGCTGCGCGTGCCGGTGCGGGTGAACCCGGCAACGATCGCCTACCTCAAGGACGTCGCCTGGGTGGAGAAGCCCGCTCGCCAGCTGCGCACGCTGCTCGCCGAGACGCTGCGCGCCAAGAGCAGCCGGCTCGTCGTCGAGGATGGCGACTTCGACGTGATCGGCCGGACGCTGGTGACGGGACGCCTGCTGGCCATGGGCTACGACGCGCCGACCCAGTCGGTGGTCGTGCGCATGGACATCCAGCGCCAGGAAAAGGGCGGCGCCGTCACCTCGCGCCGGTTCGAAGCCGTGATCCCCAACGTCCAGGCCAAGGCCGCCCCGGTCGCGCAAGCGCTCGGCACCGCCAGCAACGACGTGGCCGGCCAGGTGGCGAGCTGGATCGCGGGGTAGTCCGTCCGTCCCTCGCCGCGCATTTGATCTCGGTAAGGGCTCGCCGCAGGTACCTTTTACGCAGTTGTCCGAATTGTTCACGGACAGCGGGCAGGTTATCTCCGGCCCGGTTGCAGACCCTTGGCCAAGTTGCGTCTCCAGGTCTGAAGTATCTCAAACTTTGACTTGTGAGATGACGTCATGCTGCGTGACATCGTCGCCTCTTGCGCCTCGATCAGTTGGATCGATCCACGCGCGCAAATCCCTGAGCGAGACATGGCTGCGCCGCCCGTGGCGACGTCCGAGGCTTTCATCAAGGGACGCGCCGGCTACCGCTTCGCAAATTTCCTGAGCGTGCGGGTCCAGTACGACGGCCAAAAGATATTGCGCCATAAAGTGCTCTCGGGGTTGGGCGGCGGACTCATCATGACGGCGCGCTCGGCGCTGGGTGTGGCCCCTGCCGGCTATCCGACTCTTCAGAGAGTGACCGACGACGGCAGTTCGCTGACCGTGGCGCAGATCGTCGGTTGCCGCACGAAGAGTTCCGAAGACGTCGGGGGGATGGCGGGTTCGCTCGGAGGTGGCGTGGTCGGCATGCTCGCCGGACGGGCGATAGCGCATACGGCGCTGACATTTCCGCCGATCTGGACCGAGCTCGTGCTTACCATCGCAGCCGACGGCGCCGTCGATTTCATGCCCGGCAAGCACAGCCTTTTTCCCAGCAATGCCTTTTATTACTGCGATCCACGCGATCCCCACGGCGGTGGCAGCTACACTCAAGTGAGCAGCTACGACGCCGTACCCGCCATGGAGCAGTGGCGTCGCATCGGCTGGGGCGGCATGCAGCAGGTCAACACCTCCGGACCAACGGCGGGCAACCCTTGGAACGTCCGACCCTGAAACTGCGAGGCTGCAAAGAGCGCTAGCCCGCCAACGCCGGTTTTCGCCCAAGACTATTGGCCGGCGCGGCACCCCGGAGAGTCGCAGGCTGCTGTCGCGAGCCGCGCGAATTCGACGGCGCTGGCGAAGTCGGCCGCGCGGCGTTCGCGGCGTTCCTCGGCTTCGGCGTCACGGCCCCACAAGTCGGCCTGCCACTCCTCCTCGAGGCTGGCGGCGGCCCATAGCGCCTGCGTGTCGGCATCGGGCACGATCGCCAGCAGCGCCACGGTCAGCGAGGCCGAGAGGCTGGCCAGCACTCGCAGCGCGGCGAGCGTGAAGGGGTCGTGCGTGGCCAGCACCGCGCGCAGCCGCTCCAGCGTGGCGGGCGGCTGCGGTTTGTGGATGATGCCCGAGATGCGGGTGAAGTGAACGTCGAAGCGCTGCTCGGCCGCGCGCACGACCGGCTCCCACAGCTCGATCTGGCGGCGGTGGAGCGGCTCGTCGGGATCGGCGCGGTAGCACAAGGTGTCGGTCTCGGCGTAGGCGACGAGGGCGGCCAGCACCTCCTCGCGCTCACCCGAGATGACGTCGATGGCGTAGTCGGCCAAGTCGCGGAACTTGAAGCCGGTGGGGTCGATCGTCTCGCCTTGCCCCTCCCATTCGCGGGCAAGGGCTTCGGCGAGTGGGCGGCTGGGGACGATTTGCTGGTTGCCGGCCGCGGTCTTGATGCCGCGGCCGTCGAGCAGGACACGCCAGCCACCGTCAGTCCCGGCCCCCTCCTGCGCGGCGACCGTCACTTGCTTGTAGAAGCGCTTCATTGCGGCGGCGTTCTCCACTTGCGCACCAGGATCGGGGGGATCACGAACACGTCGACCAGCCCGCTGGCGATCAGCACATAGCCCAGCCACGACGGCAGCCAGGCGTCGAGCCAGGCGGGCGCGCCGGACTTGCCCGAGATCATCAGCATGCCCAGCACCACTCCGGCGACGCCCGAGAGCCGTGTCGCCTGAAGCATGAAGAAACGCCGCTTCGCCGGATCTGGGCCAGGATCGGGTTCGCGATCGGGTTCGCTCATGCGAACAGCACCCGCAGCAGTTCGGCGGGGCTCTCCACCACGACTTCGGCGCCGGCGGCGCGCAGTTCGCGCGGGTGGTGATAGCCCCAGTCGACGCCGATCGCGCGCACCCCGGCATCGCGCGCCATCTGCATGTCATAGGCGGTGTCGCCGATCATCACCGCGTCCTCGGGCGCGGCATCGGCCTCGAACAGCGCGGTCTCCAGCATCTGCGGGTGCGGCTTGGACGGGTGGTGGTCGGCGGTCTGGAGCGTGGCGAACAGGTCGGCGACGCCGTTCGCGGCGAGGCAGTGGGCAAGGCCGCGGCTCGACATCCCGGTCGCGACGGCCAGGGTCCAGCCCGAAGCCGCCAGGGCGCGCAGCACCTCGGCGATGCCTTCGAACAGTGGCTGCGAGAGGCGCCCGTCGCTGCGCGCGGTGCGGAACGCGTCCTTGTAACGCTCGACCAGCGCGGAGTGGACCTCCTCGGTCTCACCCGGCAGCAGCGTGCGCATCGCTTGCGGCAGCGAAAGCCCGACGGCGCGGCGGATCGCCGGGCGAGCGGGCGCGGCGAGCCCCTCGGCAGCGAAGGCGGCTTCCATCGCTTCGCAGATGCTGGCCTGGCCATCGACGAGGGTGCCATCGCAATCGAACACGGCGAGCTTGACGCGGTCCATGCGGTTCAACGCTTGCCGCGCGGCCCGCTGGGCTTGCCGGAAGGCTTGCGCGCAGCCGGGCTGCCTGTTCTGGGCCCACTCTTCGGACCGGTCTTGGGACCACCCTTGGGCCCGGTCTTGGAACCTGCGCTGCGGCTCGCCGGCTTCGTGCCCGGCTTCGTGCCCGGCTTGGCACCCGCTTTGGCACCCGGCTTCGCAGGCGCCTTGTCCGAGCGCGGGCGCGCCGGGGCATCCCCGCGCGAACGGCGCTCGCCGCGGCGCTCCTTGCGGAACTGCTTGGCGTGGGCCTTGGCGAGACGCTTCTTGTCCTCGCGAGTGTCCTGCGCGGGCGGCTCGGGCAGCTGCGCGCCGTCCGCCTCGTCGAAACCGAGCTGGGTCAGGCTGGCGGCGAAGTGCTCGGGCAGCGGCGCGGTCACGTCGAGCGGGGCGCCGTCGGGGTGGTCGATGATCAGGCGGCGCGCGTGCAAGTGCATCTTGCGGCTGATCGAACCGGAGAGGAATGCCTCCTGCCCACCGTACTTGCCGTCGCCCACGATCGGGTGGCCGATCGCCGCCATGTGCACGCGCAGCTGGTGGGTGCGGCCGGTCAGCGGGTGCAGCTCGACCCAGGCGGCGCGGTTGCCGGCACGGTCGAGCACGCGGTAGCGGGTACGCGCCGACTGGCCGCCCGCCTCGTCGACATGCATCTTCTCGCCGCCGGTGCCCGGCTGCTTGGCGAGCGGCAGCTCGATCATGCCGTCATCGATCGACGGCACGCCGACCACCAACGCCCAGTAGATCTTGCGCGCGGAACGCCCGGAGAACCGCTTGGAGAAATATGCCGCGCTGCCCGGCGTGCGGGCGATCAGCAGCACGCCCGAGGTGTCCTTGTCGAGCCGGTGGACCAGGCGCGGGCGCGGACCCTCCTGAGCGAAGGCATCGAGGAGGCCATCGACATGCTTGTGCGTGCCGCTGCCGCCTTGGGTGGCGAGGCCGGGGGGCTTGTTGAGCACGATCGCGGCGCGGTCCTGGGTCAGCACCATCGAGTCCGCCAGCTCCAGCTCCTCCTCGGAGAGCTGGCGTCGCGGTGCGGGGCCGCTGGCGCGCGGCTCGCCGCCGGGCGGCACGCGCAGGGTCTGGCCGGCCTCGAGCCGGGTGTCGACATCCACGCGCTTGCCGTCGACGCGGATCTGCCCGGTGCGCGCCCAGCGCGAGACGGTGGCGAAGCCCACTTGCGGCAAGTGGCGCTTGAACCAGCGGTCGAGCCGGACGCCTTCGTCGTCGTGGCCGACGGTGAACTGGCGCACGTTGTCGCTGTTGTTGGCAGGGGCGCCGCTCATGCTGCGCTCCTCATCAGTGTGAGGCCAAGCCAGAGTCCGGCGAACCCGGCGACCAGCGAGGCGGCGAGGTAGGCGAGGGCGAGGCCGCCCTGGCCGCGCTCGATCAGCGACACGACTTCCAGGCTGAACGAGGAGAACGTGGTGAACCCGCCCAACACGCCGACTGCGAGCAGCAGCCGCGTCGGCTCGCCACTCGGGCCGAAGCGCGCGAGCCAGCCGGCGAGCAGCCCCATGGCGAGGCTGCCGGCGATGTTGACGGTCAGCGTGCTCCAGGGGAACGCCGTCGCGCGTATGGGGCCGAGCGCCGTGACCCAGGCACGGCCGACACAGAAGCGCAGCCACGAACCGAGCGCACCTCCGGCAGCGACGAGCAGCGAGGCTGCGAGAAACGAGGGTTGCGGAGGACTGGGCATCGCCGGCCCATAGACCGCGCGCCGCGGCAAGCCAACCTCTCCCGGCCTCGGTTTACGGCGCGCGCGGAGACGATGGAGGAAGATTGGGGAGGAAGATTGGCGCGCGCGAAGGCGCGAAGGCGCAAAGTAAGATCGGCGTAAGTCGCTGCGGCGCAGCCGCTACGCACCTTGTCTTGTCGACCCAGAGGGCTATCCGGTTGGAGCGGCTGCGCCGCAGGCACTTCTTTCTCTCCGCGCCTTTGTGCCTTTGCGCGCGAAATCGTTCTCATCTTCTCCGCGGCTCCGCGCCTCCGCGTGAAATCCTCTTTCATCCGCCCAAGCCTTGCAAAGCCGCGCCGACTCTGTTAGCGGCGCGCCGTTGCAGCGGGCTCCCCAGGGGGCCTTGCCGCGTTCGTCATTGGATTTCATTCGGGTTGTCCTGTCGATCGGCAGTGCAGGACGGCCCCGTTTCGCATTTGTGAGGTATGTCGGTTTATGCAAATTCTCGTACGCGACAATAACGTCGATCAGGCCCTTCGCGCGCTCAAGAAGAAGCTGCAGCGCGAGGGTGTCTACCGCGAGATGAAGTTGCGTCGTCATTACGAGAAGCCGAGCGAGAAGCGCGCCCGCGAAAAGGCAGCGGCCGTCCGCCGCGCCCGCAAGCTGGAGCGCAAGCGCCTGGAGCGCGACGGCGCCAAGTAAGGCTTTTTGCGCCGCCGGCCGCGTCAAACATGCGGCTGGCCGCTTGAACGCCCGACCTGCTTGAGCCATGAGGGCGCGGAGGCGATCCGCGCCCTTCGCTTTATCATCTACCGACGAGGCTCCGACCCGACATGACCGAGATCACCCGCGTTCCGCTCCAGCCGATCGCCAAGGGCAGCCTGACCAAGCTGTGGCTGGGAATCGCGGTGGTCGCACTGCTCGGCGCCGGCGCCGCATATGCCACGCTGCCCGCTTCGGTCGATGTCGACACCGTCACCAAGGGCACTGGCGAATCGCCCACGCGCGACGACATCGCGCTGGTGAACTACAAGGGCATGCTGCCCGACGGTAAGGTGTTCGACGAGGGCAAGCAGGCGGTGCTGCCGCTGTCCGAAGTCGTTCCGGGCTTCACCAAGGCGCTCGAGCAGATGCAGCGCGGCGGCAAGTACAAGGTGCATATCCCCGCCAAGCTCGCGTATGGCGAGAAGGGCGCCGGGCCGATCCCGCCCAACACCGATCTCGACTTCGACATCGAGCTGCTCGACTTCAAGAGCCGCGCCGAAGTGGAGCAGCAGCAACGCATCCTGCAACAACTGCAGCAGATGCAGATGGGCGGCGGCGCCGCCGGTGTGCCGGGTGCGCCCGGCGCTGGCGTTCCGCAAGGCGTGCCGCCGCAGCAGTAAGGCTGCATCCGCGCTCCAGCGGCGCGGCTTGAAGCCGGCAGGAGCGGGTGCTAGCTGCCCGCCGTTGAGCTATCGGTCCGCATGCCAGACGGGCCGGCCGAACACGTAAGGACCAGCCATGTCGGTCGATACCGCAACCGTGGCGAAGATCGCCGCACTTGCCCGCATCAAGGTGAGCGAGGACGAACTCAGCGCGATGGTGCCCGAATTGAACGGCATCCTCGCCTGGGTCGAGCAGCTTGGCGAAGTCGACGTGACCGGCGTCGAGCCGATGACGGCTGTCATCCCCAACCACTTGCGCCTGCGCGAGGATGCGATCGACGCCGATCCGCTGACCGGCGGCAACATCCGCGACAAGGTGCTGGCCAATGCGCCGGCGGCCGAGCACGGCTTCTTCGGCGTGCCCAAGGTGATCGAATAGCATGACCGAACTCACAGACCTGGGCGTCGCCGCCATCCGCGACGGCGTTGCCGCCGGCAGCTTCACCGCCGTGGAAGTGGCCGAGGCGTTCAACGCCAATGTCGCCGCAGCGCAGGATGCGCTGAACGCCTTCATCGTCGCCACGCCCGGAAAGGCGATCGAGGCGGCGCAGGCGGTGGACGCCAAGCGCGCCAGGGGCGAACCGCTGGGCAAGATGGGCGGCGTGCCGATCGGCATGAAGGACCTGTTCGCCACCGCAGGCGTGCAGACCACCGCGGCCAGCCACATCCTCGAAGGTTTCGTGCCGCAGTACGAGAGCACCGTCTCGGCCAAGCTGTGGGACGAGGGCGCGGGCATGCTGGGCAAGCTCAACCTCGACCAGTTCGCGATGGGCTCCTCGAACGAGACGAGCTACTTCGGCAACGTGATCTCGCCGTGGAAGCGCAATGATGGCGGCAACGCCGCGCTGGCGCCGGGCGGTTCCTCGGGCGGTTCCTCGGCAGCGGTCTCGGCGCGGCTGTGCCCGGCGGCGACCGGCACCGACACCGGCGGTTCGATCCGCCAGCCCGCCGCCTTCACCGGCATCACCGGCATCAAGCCGACGTACGGGCGCTGCTCGCGCTGGGGCATCGTCGCCTTTGCCAGCTCGCTCGATCAGGCGGGGCCGATGGCGCGCGACGTCACCGACTGCGCGATCATGCTGGAGGCGATGGCCGGCTTCGATCCCAAGGACTCGACCAGCCTTGACTTGCCGGTGCCCGCCTGGGCGGACAACCTCGACCCCGATCTCAAGGGCAAGAAGGTCGGCATCCCGCACCAGTACCGCATGGACGGCATGGATGCCGACGTGGCCAAGTCGTGGGACGACGGCATCGCCTGGCTCAAGGACGCGGGCGCCGAGATCGTCGATGTCTCGCTGCCGCACACCCAGTACGCGCTGCCGGCCTACTACATCATCGCCCCGGCCGAGGCGTCCTCGAACCTCGCCCGCTACGACGGCGTGCGCTACGGCTTGCGCGACTTGCCGGATGGCTCGGGTTTGCAGGACATGTACGCCGCCACCCGCGCCGCCGGCTTCGGCGCCGAGGTGAAGCGCCGCATCCTGATCGGCACGTATGTGCTCTCGGCCGGCTTCTACGACGCCTATTACACCCAGGCGCAGAAGGTTCGCACCCTGATCAGCCGCGACTTCATGGAAGCGTTCGAGGCCTGCGACGTGATCCTGGCGCCGACCGCCCCCTCCGCCGCCTTCGCGCTCGGCGAGAACATCGACGATCCGCTGGCGATGTACCTGAACGACGTGTTCGCCGTGCCCGCCAGCCTGGCCGGCCTGCCGGCGATGTCGGTCCCGGCCGGCCTCAACCGCGAGGGCCTGCCGCTCGGCCTGCAGATCGTCGGCCGCCCGTTCGACGAACAGGGCGTCCTCAACGCCGGCCTCGCCATCGAACAGCGCGCCGGCTTCACGGCACGTCCGGATAAGTGGTGGTAACATGACCCAGAGCACATACCGCATCCAGGGCACTACGGGCGATTGGGAGGTCGTGATCGGCCTCGAGGTCCATGCGCAGGTCACGTCGAAGTCCAAGCTGTTCTCGGGCGCGGCGACCGCGTTCGGGGCGGAACCCAATGCGCAGGTCAGCCTCGTCGACGCGGCGATGCCGGGAATGCTGCCGGTGCCGAACGAGGAGTGCATCCGCCAGGCAGTGCGCACCGGCATGGCGATCGATGCGCAGATCAACAAGTGGAGCCGGTTCGACCGCAAGAACTACTTCTACGCCGATCTCCCGCAGGGCTACCAGATCAGCCAGCTCTACCATCCGCTGGTCGGCGAAGGCTCGCTGACGATCGACGCCGACGAGAAGGCCGGCATCCCCGAGGCCAAGACCATCGGTATCGAGCGCATCCACGTCGAGCAGGATGCGGGCAAGCTGATGCATGATCAGCACCCGACGATGTCCTACGTCGACTTGAACCGCTCGGGCGTGGCGCTGATGGAGATCGTCAGCCGGCCGGACATGCGTTCTCCCGCCGAAGCAGGCGCTTACTTGCGCAAGCTGCGGGCGATCCTGCGCTATGTCGGCTCGTGCGACGGCAACATGGAGGAAGGCTCGATGCGCGCCGACGTGAACGTCAGCGTGCGTAAGCTCGGCGAGGAGTTCGGCACCCGTACCGAGACCAAGAACGTCAATTCGGTGCGCTTCGTGATGGCGACGATCGAGTACGAGGCGAACCGCCAGGTCGACGTGCTCGAAGGCGGCGGCAAGATCGTGCAGGAAACGCGTCTGTTCGACCCGGGCACCGGCACCACGCGCTCGATGCGCAGCAAGGAAGACGCGCACGATTACCGCTACTTCCCCGATCCCGACCTGCTGCCGCTCGAGCTGGACGATGCCTTCCTGGAGGACTGCCGCAACTCGCTGCCCGAACTGCCCGACGCCAAGCGCGCGCGCTACGAAGGCGAGTTGGGGCTGAGCGCCTACAACGCCAGCGTGCTGACCGCAGAGGTCGAGACGGCACGCTGGTTCGAGCGGCTGCTCGGTGAGACGGCGGTGGCGCAGGACAAGCAGCCGGCCGAAGTCGCCAAGCAGGCGGCGAACTGGCTGATCTCCGAACTGTTCGGCGCCTTGAACAAGCTGGGCATGAGCCTTGAGGATTCGCCGGTAAGTCCTTCGGCGGGTGCGGAATTGCTGGCGCTGGTCGGCAAGGGCACGATCTCCGGCTCGATCGCCAAGCAAGTGCTGGAGAAGATGCTCGAGACCGGCGAGGGCGCCAACGCCATCGTCGAGCGCGAAGGCCTCAAGCAGGAGAGCGACACCGGCGCGATCGAAGCCAAAGTCGACGAGATCCTCGCCGCGAACGGCGACAAGGTCGAGCAGTACAAAGCCGGCAAGGTCGCCTTGTTCGGCTTCTTCGTCGGCCAGACCATGAAAGCGATGCAGGGCAAGGCCAACCCGCAGGTGGTGAACGAGATTCTCAAGGCCAAGCTGGGCTGAGACTCGTCGATCCGGAGTTGATCCGGGTCGGAGTTCGTATGCGAAGCCGAGAGGGTGGCGGGCTGGCGCTGCGACGTTGCGACTTGGCGGAACCTATCTCGGATCGACGCCAGCGGGTGTGAAGCTGCGCCCTTCTTCCCCCTCGATGGGGGAAGGATACGGAGGCTTGTGAGCGTTAGCGAACTAGCCGCAGTTGGATGAGGGTGATGGCGCGTCGTTAGCGTTGCTTAAACCGAGAGCGCACCCTCATCCAAGCTGCGCTAGCCTCTTGCAGAGGCGAGCTGCGCTATCCTTCCCCCATCGAGGGGGAAGGAGGGTTACGTAGTCCGGGACGAGGACGGCCTCAGACGCGCGTTCCCGAGAGCTTGAAGCTGCCCAGGAAGCCCGCCTTCAGCGCGCCGGTCAGCGCGTCGCCTTGCGCGTCGGCTTCGCATTCGAGGTCGAGGGGCATGGGCTTGGCGATCTTCATGGTCCAGGTCAGATGGTCGCCTTGCGCCTCACCGGCGATGTCCATCGATCCGACGTCGCCGGAGATCGTCCCGGTGAATCGGCCGGCGCCATCGGGGACGATGGTGGCCACGCCCTTCTGGTCGCCGATCGGGGTGGCGATGCGGATGTTCCAGTTGCCGGCAACGCTCATCACTTGTTCTCCGTCTCGGGTGCGGCGGCGGGTGCGGCGCGCAGTTCGACCGGCAGGCCGAGCCCCTTGAGTTGCGGCTCGACTTGCTTGCGGTCGCCCACGACAACGATCGTCAGCCCATCCGGCTGCAGATACTGGCGCGCGGCCGCCTCGATTTCCGGGCGGCCGAGCTTGCGGTAGGTGCTGGCCAGCCTCTGGTAATAGTCGTCGGGCCGGCCGAGGCGATCATTGCTCTCGATCGCCTGGAGCACCGCGGCGTTGGTCTCGTAGGAGTTGGGCATCGAGCGGATCACGCCCTCGGTCACGCGCTGCAGTTCCTCGGGCGTCACCGGCTTGGCCGCCGGGAAGGCGCGCATGTCCGCCAGCAGCGCGTTGATCGAAACGCCGGTGCGGTCGGTCTGCACCGGCGCGGAGGCGATCATCGCGCGCGGGCCCACCGGCCGCGTCACGCCGCTGAACACGCCGTAGCTCCAGCCCTTGTCCTCGCGCAGGTCGGCGTTGAGGCGCGACAGGAATCCGCCGCCCAGGACGTCGTTGGCGAGGTTCAGTGCCTCGGTGTCCTTGGTACGCCCGGTGATCGGCAGCACACGGCCGACGAGGATCACCGACTGCGGCGAATTCGGCCGGTCGATCAGGACGATGCGCTGGGCTGCCGCCGGCACGCCTGCGTCGAGCACCTTGGCGGGCGGCGGCGTGGCGGGCGCCTTCCAAACGGCGAATGCGGTCTCCAGCAGCGGCAGCAGCTGCGCCATGGTGATGTCACCCACCACCGAGATGTGCGCGAGATCGGGCCGCAGCCACTTGTCGTGCGCCGCCCGCAGATCGGCGGGAGTCAGCGCCGCGAGCGACTTGGCATCACCCAGGCCGTCCGACGGCTGCGCATAAGGGTGGGCGCCATAGAGCAGTCCCTCCATGGTGCGCTGCGCCAGTGCCTCGGGCGAGGCCTGGACTTGTTGCAGCCCGGCGAGCTGTTGCTGCTGCACGCGCGCCACGTCCTCGGGCCGGAAGGCGGGGTGCAGCACGACATCGGCGAGCAGCGCGAGCGAAGGCGCGAGGTTTGCGGTGAGCGCCGAGAGAGTCACCTGGCTGCGGTCGATCCCGCCGCCGGCGCTGATCGCGGCGCCCAGGCGCTCCTGCTCCTCGGCGATCTGCGTCGCGTTGCGGGTGGTCGTGCCTTCCTCGAGCGAGGAGAGCATGAGCGACTGCGTGCCCGGCCGATCGAGCGCGTCGGCGGCGAACCCTGCGTCGAACGCGATCGAGAGCGCCACCTTGGGCACCGCCGTGCGCCGGGCGAGCGCAACCGGGATGCCGTTCGACAACGTGGCATGCTCGATCTTCGGGAAGACGAGGTCAGGGATCTGCGCGACTGGCGGCGGCGTGCGCTTCTGCGCGGGTGCCAGCTTGGCCGCGGGCTTCTTGGCATCGGGCGAGGGCGCAGGCGTGGTGCCTTCGTCGCCCCAGCCGCCCATCGTCTCGCCCGACTCTGTGCGCGGACCGGGCACGACGTTCACTGCGACGGTCGGGCGCGAGAGCCATTTCTGCAGCGCGGCGTGCACTTGCTCAGGCGTGAGCGCGGCCATGCGCGCCAAGTCTTCCTTGTACTTCTCCGGATTGCCCGAATAGAGTTGGCCCTCGGCCAGCGTGGCGCCGGTCCCGCCGAAGCCGCCGACTTGCTCCAGTCCGCCGATTTCCGCCGAGAGGTCGGTCATCACCGCACGGCGCACTTCGTCGGCAGTGGGGCCTTGCGCCACGTAATCGGCGATGACCTGGTCGAACGCGGCTTCGGCCGCCTTCCGGTCGGTGCCGGGCTTCACGTCCATCGTCGCTTGCAGGAAGCTGACTTGCTCGAACGTCTGCGCGCTGGCGGTGACCGCGACGGCCAGTTCCTTGCCGCGCACCAGCGCGTTGTCGAGCCGCGAGCTGGACAGGCCGCCCAGGATGCGCAAGCCGACATCGAGCGCGATTGCATCGGGATCGTTGAGGCCCGGCCCGCTCCAGTTGCGCGACAGGCGCGTGACCGGAACCTGATCCTTCATCTCGCGCGTGACCGGAGCGGCGAGGGTGACCGGCGCGGCCTGCACCGGGTGCACTGCCGGGCCACCGGGGATTTGCCCGAACCACTTCTCCACCAGCGGCCGCGCGGTCGCGGCATCGACATCGCCGCTCAGCGCGAGGACCACGTTGTTGGGCGCGTAGTGATCGGTGAACCACTTGCGCACATCGCCTAGCGTCGCGGCGTTGAGGTCGGCCATCGAGCCGATCGTCTCGTGGCGGTAGGGATGGCCGACCGGGAACAGCCCTTCGCCCACGGCATAGCTCATCAGGCCGTACGGCGCGTTGTCGCCCTGGCGCTTTTCGTTCTGGACGACGCCGCGCTGCTTATCGAGCTTCGCCTGGTTCACGGCGGGCAGGAGGTAGCCCATGCGGTCGCTTTCGAGGAACAGCGCCATCTCCAGCGCGCCGGTGGGCACCGTCTCGACGTAGTTGGTGCGGTCGTACCAGGTCGAGCCGTTGGTCGGCGTTGAGCCCGCGGCTTCCAATGGCACGTCGAAGCTGGGCGCGTTCGCCGAACCGCCGAAGAACAAGTGCTCGTAAAGGTGAGCGAACCCGGTGTGGCCGCGCGGCTCGTTCTTGGAACCGACGCGGTAGTAGGTGGTGACGCCGACGATGGGCGCCTTGCGGTCGGTGTGGACGAGGACGGTGAGGCCGTTCGCGAGCGTGAACTTTTCGTACGGGATGTTCACCGTGCCGATCAGGTCCTGCGGCGAAGCGGCGGCGGGGGTGGCGTTGGCCGGCGGAGGAGTCGGTGCGCTGGCGATCGGAGTCGGGGTTTGCGCGCAGGCGGACAGCAGGAGCGCGGCGGCAAGAGCGGTCGAGGCCGCCAGGGAGAAGTGACGCATACGGCAGGGGTGTAGCAGCTTGCGCGCGCAGGGCCAGTGGGCGCGTAAGGGGTTGTCCCGGGCTTAAGGGTTACAGGCGGCGTTCGATCAGGTGGAACAGGCCTTCGATCGCCAGCGCCAGCACGGCGGCAGGGATCGCGCCTTCCAGGATCAGGCCGGTGTCGGCCAGGCGGATGCCGGTGAGGATCGGCTGGCCGTACCCGCCCGCGCCGATGATCGCTCCCAGCGTCGCCAGGCCCACCGCGATCACGGCGGCGGTGCGCACGCCGGCGATGATCGTCGGCAAGGCGAGCGGCAGCTCGATGCGGCGCAGCACCGTCGCGCGCGACAGGCCGAGGGCGCGGGCGCTGTCGAGCAGGGCGGGGGATATGCCGGTCAGCCCGGCATGCGTGTTGCGCACGATCGGCAGCAGCGAATAGAGGAACAGCGCCGCGATCGTCGGCGCCGCGCCGATGCCGAGCAGCGGGATCAGCATCACGAACAGGGCCAGGCTAGGGATCGTCTGCAACAGCCCGGTGAGCGGCAGCACGAAGGCGCCGAGCTTCGGCAGGCGAGCAGCGGCGACGCCGAGCGGCAGGGCGACGAGCAGCGCCATCGCCAGCGCGGCGGCGACCAGCGCGACATGCTCGCGGGTGCGGTCGAGCAGGCGAGTCCAGCGGCTGTCGGCGGCTTGCTGCACGGTCAGCCCCAGCGCTTCGCTGGCGGCGTCGGTCTCGCTCACATGGTCGATGCGGACCTTGCGGTTCAATTCGCGCATGTGCGGTTCGTCGATCGTGCCGGCGAGCGCGTTGAGCGCGGCCACCGCTGACGGCGCCAGGTCACGGCGGTAGAGGAACACCGCGTCGTAGCGAGGGAAGAACGCGCGGTCGTCCTCCAGCACGACGAGGTCGTACGCGGCGATCTCGGCATCGGTGGTGTAGACGTCGGTCACGTCGATCTGCCCGCCGGCCAGCGCGCGATAGGCAAGATCGTGGTCGATGCCGCGCCCTTGCAGGGCACCGAGGCCATAGGCGGCGGCGAGCGCGCGCCAGCCGTCGGCGCGGTCGACGAACTCGTTCGACACGGCGATGCGCAAGTCGCGATGGCGCGCCAGGTCGGAGAGCCGGGTTATGCCGAAGCGCCGGGCAGTGGCGCGCGACATCGCTAGCGCGTAGCCGTCGGAAAAGCCGATCGGCCTGGACATCGCCAGACCCTCTCGAGCGAGGGCGGGCCCGAGCGCGGCATCGTCGGGTAGCTGGGCGCCCGACAGGATCTCGAAGCGCAACGTGCCGGTGTACTCGGGGTAGACTGCGACATCTCCTGCCTTGAGCGCATCGTAGAGGATGCGGCTGCCGCCAATTTCGCGGCGGTGTTCGGCGGGAATGCCGGCCTGCTCCAGCTTGAGCCGGGCGATCTCGGCGAGGATGACGCTTTCGGTGAACTTCTTGGAGCCGATTTCGACGGGCTCGGCATGGGCGAGCGTGGGGAGGAGCACCAGCAGGACGAGGAGAAGAACACGCCACCTTCCCCCTCGATGGGGGAAGGATACGGAGGCTTGGCTCCGCAGGAGCCTAGCCGCAGTTGGATGGGGGTGCGTTCTCGGTCCAGGCAGTGCTTGGCGGGGAATGCACCCCCATCCAAGCTTCGCTAGCAACCTTCGGCTGCAAGCTGCCCTATCCTTCCCCCATCGAGGGGGAAGGGGAGATGTGGTGTCCTTCACAGCGCCGCCTCCGCCGCCAGGAACTCGGCGACGAAATCGTCCGCCGGCGTGCGCTCCAGCTCCTCGATCGCGCCCATCTGCACAATCCGCCCCTGCCGCATGAGCACCGCGCGCCCGCCGAAGAAGCGCGCCTCGCGCAACGAATGCGTCACCATCACCACGGTCTTGCCCAGCCGCGCGAAGATGGTGCGCAGCTCGGTCGCGAGGCGCAGCCGGGTGACTGGATCGAGCGCGGAAAGCGGTTCGTCGAGCAGCAGCACGTCAGGGTCTAGCATCAGCGCGCGCATCATCGCCACGCGCTGGCGCTGACCTCCCGAGAGCGCGGCCGGATAACGCTCCAGTTGCGCGGCATCGAGCCCGACCAGCGCCGCCAGCTCCTCCGCCCGCGCGGCGATGCGTGCCCGGTCCCACCCGAACTCACGTGCCGCCAGAGTGACGTTGCCAGCGGCGGAGAGATGGGGGAACAGCCCGCCTTCCTGTATCACATAGCCGATCCGCCGCCGCGCCGCGCGCCAGTCGCGCACCGGCTCGCCGCCGAGCCGCACTTCGCCCTGGTACGGCGACAGGCCGATCAGGCAGCGCAGCAGCGTCGACTTGCCCGAGCCCGAGGGGCCGAGCAGCATCAGCGTTTCGCCATCGCCGATCGCCAGCGTGGTCGGCGCGAGCGCCTCCACTCCGGCGTAAGTCACGCTGACCGCGTCGAGATCGTACATGGCGGGCAGACTACGCGATCGGGGAGCGGACGCTAGACCCACGCACGTAATCCCCGCTCGTCATGCTGAACTGGTTTCAGCATCCATCGTGCGGTCAGGGCTGGATCTGAGACGGCACGCGCGATCCCTCGGACCGCGACCGTTGATCTTGCGCAATGCCCTCCAGAGCAAATCTCAGGATGGATGCTGAAACAAGTTCAGCATGACGGCGCGAGGGAGAGGGCGTTCTCAGCCCATGACGGTGGCGAAGAAAAACCCTGTCGAAACCCTTGTGTGGCCAAACAGCAACACCACATCGCCGGCGACAGGAGGATACGTCCACCATGAATCTCGAAAAATTCACTGACCGCGCCAAGGGGTTCCTGCAGGCTGCGCAGACCACCGCCATTCGCCTCAACCACCAGCGCATCGCGCCCGAGCACATCCTCAAGGCCCTGCTCGACGACAGCGAAGGCATGGCTGCCGGGCTGATCCAGCGCTCTGGCGGCAACCCGCGCTTTGCGCTCGACGCCGTGAACGCCGCGCTGGAGAAGATCCCGGCCGTCAGCGGCTCGGGCGCGCAGTCGACCCCGGGGCTCGACAACGATGCCGTGCGCGTGCTCGACCAAGCCGAGCAGCTCGCCGCCAAGTCGCAGGACGCTTATGTCACCGTGGAACGCATCCTCCTCGCGCTGACGCTCGCCAAGACGACGCCGGCCGGCAAGGCGCTGGAAGCCGCCAACCTCACCGCGCCGGCGCTGGAGGCCGCGATCACGCAGCTTCGGGGCGGCCGCACCGCTGACAACGCCTCCGCCGAGAACGCCTACGACGCGATGAAGAAGTACGCGCGCGACCTCACCGAGGCGGCGAGGGCGGGCAAGCTCGATCCGGTCATCGGCCGCGACGAGGAGATCCGCCGCACCGTGCAGATCCTGGCGCGCCGCACCAAGAACAACCCCGTCCTGATCGGCGACCCCGGCGTCGGCAAGACCGCGATCGCCGAAGGCCTCGCGCTGCGCATCGCCAACGGCGACGTGCCCGACAGCCTCAAGGACCGCGCGCTGATGGCGCTCGACATGGGCAGCCTGATCGCCGGCGCGAAGTACCGCGGCGAGTTCGAGGAGCGGCTGAAGGCCGTGCTCGACGAGGTGAAGGGCGCCGAGGGCCACATCATCCTGTTCATCGACGAGATGCACACGCTGATCGGCGCCGGCGCGTCCGAAGGCTCGATGGATGCGGGCAATCTGCTCAAGCCCGCGCTGGCGCGCGGCGAGCTGCACTGCATCGGCGCGACCACGCTCGACGAGTACCAGAAGTACGTCGAGAAGGACGCCGCGCTGCAGCGCCGCTTCCAGCCCGTCTTCGTCGACGAACCGACCGTGGAGGACACGATCTCGATCCTGCGCGGATTGAAGGAGAAGTACGAGCTGCACCATGGCGTGCGCATCACCGATGGTGCGATCGTGGCGGCGGCGACGCTGTCCAACCGCTACATCACCAACCGCTTCCTGCCCGACAAGGCGATCGACCTGATGGACGAGGCCGCCAGCCGCATCCGCATGGAAGTCGAGAGCAAGCCTGAGGAGATCGAGAAGCTCGACCGCCGCATCATCCAGCTCAAGATCGAGGAGATGGCGCTTTCCAAGGAGACCGACACTGCCTCGAAGGATCGCCTGACGACCTTGCGCGCCGAGCTCGGCAATCTCGAGCAGCAATCGAGCGAGCTGACGACTCGTTGGCAGAACGAACGCGACAAGATCGCCGCCGAGGGCAAGCTGAAGGAACAGCTGGATCAGGCCAGGCTCGAACTGGAGCAGGCGCAGCGCCAGGGTGACTTGGCCAAGGCGGGCGAGCTCTCTTACGGCACCATCCCCGCGCTTGAGCGCCAACTCGCCGAGGCGCAAGCCCAGGCGAGCAACGCCATGCTGCGCGAGGAAGTGACCGAGGACGACATCGCCGGCGTCGTCAGCCGCTGGACTGGCGTGCCCGTCGACAAGATGCTGGAGGGCGAGCGCGAGAAGCTCCTCAAGATGGAAGAGGTGATCGGCGCGCGCGTGATCGGCCAGCAACAGGCGGTCGCCGCCGTCTCCAAGGCGGTGCGGCGCGCCCGCGCCGGTCTGCAGGACCCGAACCGCCCCCTGGGCTCGTTCCTGTTCCTCGGCCCCACGGGCGTCGGCAAGACCGAGCTGACCAAGGCGCTGGCGAGCTTCCTGTTCGACGACGATAACGCGATGGTGCGCATCGACATGAGCGAGTTCATGGAGAAGCACGCCGTCAGCCGCCTGATCGGCGCGCCTCCGGGCTATGTCGGCTACGACGAGGGCGGCGTGCTGACCGAGGCGGTGCGACGCCGGCCCTACCAGGTGGTGCTGTTCGACGAGGTGGAGAAGGCGCACCCCGACGTCTTCAACGTGCTGCTCCAAGTGCTCGACGACGGGCGCCTGACGGACGGGCAGGGCCGGGTGGTGGACTTCACCAACACGCTGATCATCCTGACCAGCAACCTGGGCAGCCAGTACCTCGCCAATCTCGACGAGGGGCAGGACGTCGCCAGCGTCGAGCCGCAGGTGATGGAGATCGTGCGCGGGCACTTCCGACCCGAGTTCCTGAACCGGCTGGACGAGATCATCCTGTTCCACCGCCTGGGCCAGGGCGAGATGGGCCCGATCGTCGAGATTCAGGTGGCGCGCGTGCAGAAGCTGCTCAAGGACCGCAAGATCGTGCTCGACCTGACCGATGCCGCCAAACGCTGGCTCGGCCGCGTCGGCTACGACCCGGTCTACGGCGCCCGCCCGTTGAAACGCGCGGTGCAGCGCTACCTGCAGGACCCCCTGGCCGAGCGGCTGCTCGCGGGCGAGATCCCCGACGGCACCACCGTCCACATCGACGAAGGCGACGGCGCGCTGAAGATCAGCGTGGGGTGAGGGGCTGCTTGATGCTCATGTAGGGAGGGCGGTTCTCGTATGAGAACCGCCCTTGGATAAATAGGCTTTCGCCTCGATCAGAAGTTCGCGGTGAAACCAGCGTAGAACATCCGACCGTACAGGTCATAGGTGTCGGCTACAGTCTGCGTGCCCGGCCAAGTGACCGTGTTGGTGTCGCCAAACTGCGGCGGCTTCTTGTCAAATAGGTTGTTCACACCGACGTAGAACTCGAAATCCTTCTTCTCACCGACCGCAAAGCGGCCTTGGACGTTGTGGTACCAATAAGCCTTGATCCTGGTGCGGTCTGGATCCTCAAGGTTATCGTACAGAGGGCTCATGTAGTTCACACGGTAGTTAAGTGAGAACGCGCCGGGGCTGACAGTGAACGTGCCGTATATACGGTCCTTGAAGCCTGAACCCAATCGACCGCACGAGTAGCAGTCGGCTTGGCCGAGTTCTTGCTGAACCGGGCCGCCGGGGAACGGGGTCTGTTCCTGCTTAAACCGGTGGTTCCAAGCCACATCGGCGTCGAAGGTCCAGTCGTTGTTACCGATCGGAACAACCTTCGTGTATCGCGCGTCGACATCGAGGCCCGCCACCAAATAAGAACCAGTGTTCAGGTTCAGCGCGTTCACCCGGGTGATGTGACCATCGCTGGCACGCACGACATTATTGCAGAAAAGTGGATCCCCAGTCTGAAGGCACTGTTCAACCGAAACCTGCTGGCCGATGATGCCGATCGCATCCTTTACCTTGATGTGGTAGTAATCCACCGTCAGGCTGAAGCCGGGAACGAATTGCGGCGTGATCACTGCGCCCACGGTCAGGGTGTTTGCTACTTCGGCTTTCAGGTCGCGATTGCCGCCGAGCAGACCGTCGATTGTTTGGATTTGAGAGGTAGAGTAGGTGAACCCACTCCCTCTCGCCGCCGCTGCGATGGCCGGGTTGGCGAGACATGCGGCAGGCAGCGCACCAGCGCCGACCGTGATTGGTGCGCCGTCTCCTTCACCACCGGCCTGATCGCATGGATCGGTTACTGCCGGGAAAGTCTGGCTGGAAGCTGCGAACAGTTCGCCAATGTTTGGCGCACGGGTTGCGCGGGCGTAGACCGCCCGAAAACGGACATCCGGGATGGGGGCGAAAGTGCCGCCAAACTTCCAGCTCGTCACTCCTCCTACGGTTGAATAGTCAGCATAACGGACTGCGCCCTCGACGCCGAGATAATGCAAGAACGGGCGGCCTTCGACGATCGGCGCTACGATCTCGCCGTAAACTTCCTTCACGTTGAATTTGCCGACGGTGTTCGAAATCTGATTTCCGGAGGACAAACCGGCGCGGGTGAAGGGATCGAAAACCTCTGAACTCTTCTCGCGCCGGTACTCGCCACCAGCAGCGATCGAGACGGGGCCACCCCAAAGCGAGAACAATTCGCCCGAAACAGAGAGGTTGACAACATCCTGTTTAACCTTGGCGAGGTAATCGTAGTCCACCGATTGGCCGTTCGTGAAGGTCGCAGGTCCGTCCGAGAGCTGAACGGTCTGGGTAGGGCCGGTGTAGGTTTGAAGGAAGGCAGCTGCTTCTGGTGAAACGGTGTTGCGGCCGAAGATGTTCATCGGCACACAACCAGCCGCGCGGGCTGCGGGATCCGAGCAGCGGATCGTGCCCCCGACGAGTTCGTTGTCGAGCGCGGCACCGTAGTTCGGGGCGTAAATCGCACCGGTAGTGGTATGGTCGCGGCTCTCCGAGTGCTCATAGTAGACGTCGTAGTTGAAGCCGCCGCCAACTTCGCCCTTCAGACCGATGACGCCACGGTAGAAGTCGCGATCGACCTTGTTGCTGCGGCTGAAGATGTCGTTCGAACGCCGGCGGAATTGAATGACGTCCGAACCAGCTGCGATCGCCGCGGCGCGGATCGCATCGGGGACGAAGGGGCTGGTGATGGGAATTCCCGCGTAAGCCGAGCCGTCATAAGCCAGCGCGGCGCCAGGGCCGGTATTCGAGATAGCTGAGGGTTCGAGCGACGCATTGGACTTGGTCTTCACATATTGACCCTGCGCATAAAGCGTGGCGGCCGGTGAGAATTCGAAGCTCCCGAGTACGGTGCCAAGGTAACGCTTAACTGGCACCGAGAGATAGCGATCCTGGTTGCGGTCGTATCCATCGATGTTCGCAGACTGGTAGTTCTTAAGTACGTTTGAAGGGGAGAACGTGAACACGTTCGGGTTGCCGCCAGCAAACGTGGCGCTTGCTTGCGGGCGCACGTCGAACACGCCTTGTGAAGCGTAAGAGCTGCGATTGGGAACGTCGTGCGCGGAGAAGCCGCGCTTGCGCGAGCGCAGACCGTCGTCATTGTCGTAAGTTACGTTAGCAACGAGGTGTCCTCGGTCGTCGGCGAAAGCTTTGCCGGCGGTCAACGAGGCGTACTGGCGCGTCGCATCGCCTTCATCCGACATCGTGTTCTGAGCGTGGATCGACAGACCCTCGAACTTGTCCTTCAAGACGAAGTTGACCACGCCAGCGATGGCTTCCGAGCCGTAAACGGCGGACGCACCACCGGTGACGACTTCCACACGATCGATCAACTCCGTCGGGATGTTGTTCACGTCGACTGCGGAAGAGCCGGCGATGCCGAGCGACCGGCGACCGTCGATCAAGACGAGCGTGCGAGACGACCCAAGATTGCGGAGGTTGATTGTCGCTACACCAGTGCCGGTGTTTGAAAAGTTGCTGCTCGTGCGGCTGATGTTCTGGCCGACGGACGGAAGCTGGGCCAACGTATCCTGGATGTTGGTCGTGCCGGTCTGAGAAATTTTGGCAGCGCTAACGACGCTAATCGGAACTGCTGCTTCAAGATCCGGACGCGAGATGCGCGAGCCTGTGACAACGATGACATCAGCATCTTCAGAAGCGGCGGCCGGGGCCGACGCCGCGTCAGTTTCTTGCGCTTGAGCGCTGGTTGAAGCCAAGCTCACGAATACCGTGAGGCAAGTCGCGCTTCTGAGCGCAGTCTTCGTGATGGATGTCGCCATTTTTTGTCCCTTCATGCAGACCCGCCGCGCCACAGTTCGCCCTAGAGAAGGCGCGCGGACCGGAAATTAGCTCAAGGTGCACCGCACCCTCGCCATGCAGCTTGTGTTGCGCCGGAGGCACGCTGTGACAATCGCAAACATAGCTCCGCAAAAAATACCTAAATGGCTGTTGCGAACGAGACACAGTCTCTCCGGAAGCTCAAGCAAGTGGCGATACTTTCATCCTGCATTGGCGCGGCCAAGACGACACAGTGCCAGAACATGCCGCATCGCAGGTCACGTAATCACGTGGCAAATGTGGCAAAATGATCGCTATTTCACGTGCTCCAAGCTCGGCGCCGTGGGCAAGGCTGAAGTCGTATGGCGGCGCGACTATCCGTGCCTGCAATCTGGCCGATTGACCCGCATTGCTGAGCGCTTTAGTCGAGCGATTAAATTCGCTCGTCGGGCATTTCTCGAAAGAGGCGATCCGAGCCCTTGCGGCGAGCTTTAGCAAGGAGGGTCTCAGGCATGAGTCTCGACAGCAGCGTGGCTGCGGTAGTGATGGGTGCGGCGGCCAGTTTGGGTGCAGCGACGGCGCGGGCGCTCGCGGCCAAGGGGGTGAAAGTCGCGATCTTCGATCTCAACGCCGAAGCGGGCGAGGCGTACGCGGCAGAGATCGGCGGGGTGTTCTGCGCTGTCAACGTGACTGACGACGCCAGTGTCGACGCGGGCTTCGCCAAGGCGCGTGAGGCGCACGGCCAAGAGCGGTGCTGGTCAACTGCGCGGGCATCGCTCCGGCGGCCAAGACGGCGGGCAGGAACCGCGAAGCCGGCGAGCCCAGGACCCACGACCTCGGCCTGTTCGAGAAGGCGATCTCGATCAATCTTGTCGGCACGTTCCGCTGCATCGCCAAGTTGTCGGCGGGGATGATGACGCTCGAACCGCTGGACGCGCAGGGTTCGCGCGGGGCGACGTCAACACCGCCTCGGTCGCGGGGCAGGACGGGGCAGATCAGCCAGGCATCCTCTGCAGCTTCGAAAGCCGGAGTACTGGCTATGACCCCGCCGCTTACGCGCCACCTGATAAACGAGGGTATCCGCGTCAACACCATCCTGCCCGGCAACTTCGAGTCTCCGATGATGGCCGGCATGCCGAAGCGCGTGCAAGGCTCGATCGCCGCCATGGCCCCATTCCCCAAAAGGCTAGGCAAGGCGGCTGAATACGCCGAATGCGCGCTGTTCCTGCTTGGGCACGACCACATGAACGGTGAGTGCGTCCGTCCGGACGACATGATCCACATGGGGCGTCGGTAAACGCCGGTGTCTACCAAAGGACGGATCATGCCCGCAGGCGATCTCGCCGTTCCGCCGGGCGCGCGGGAGCAGTTGCTGGAGACGGCGAGCGCGATCATGCGGGAAGGCGACATCGTCGACATCTCGTTGTCCGAGCTGTCGCTGCGTTCGGGCCTGAATTCGGCGCTGGTGAAGTACTATTTCGGCAACAAGGCGGGGCTGCTCAAGGCGCTGCTCGACCGGGACTGGGCCGCCATCGTGCGCAGCGTCGACGCGCTCGTGGCCAAGGGAGACATGGATCCCGAAGCCAAGCTGCGTCGGCACATCTCGAAGGTGATCGATACTTTCTACGCCGTGCCTTACATCAATCGGCTGACCATGCGCATGGTGCGCGAGAGCGACGATGCCGAAGCGAAGCGGATCGCCGACTGCTATCTTTCGCCGATCTACCGCGCCTACGAGGACCTGATCGGCGAGGGCGTGCGCGCGGGCGTGTTCCGTCGCATCGATCCGCAGCTGTTCTACTTCACCGTGACCGGCGCGGTGGACCGCTTCTTCTCGGCGCGCTTGGTGATGAAGTACTGCTTCGACCAGGACACGCTGACCGAGGAACTGCGCGATCGTTATCGCGAACACACGATCGACATCATCATGGCGGGCATCCTTGCGCGCTGACTCGCGCGGCGCCGGACGCTGGCACATCGGCGTGATCGGCGGCTCCGGCTTGGCCGACGGCATCGCGCTGGAGGACGCGCAGGAAATCGCGGTCAACAGCCCTTTCGGCCAAGCGTCGGGGCCGGTCACGACCGGCTGGCTCGGCGTGGTGCGCGCGACCTTCATCGCCCGGCATGGCGCGGGGCACGCGATCCCGCCTGCGGACGTCAATTATCGCGCCAACATCGATGTGCTCAAGCGCTGCGGCGTGACCGATGTCCTGGCGATCTCCGCGGTCGGCTCGCTGAACGAGGCGATGGCGCCGGGCGCGTTCGTCGCGGTCAACCAGTTCGTCGATCGCACGACGAGCCGCCAGGGGAGCTTCTTCGGCGCCGGGCTGGTCGCGCATGTCGGGCTCGCCGACCCGGTCTGCCCGCGCTTGTCCGTCATGGCGCGCGATGCCGCCCGCCACGCCGGGGCGACCGTTCACGACGGCGGCTGCTATGTCGCCATAGAGGGACCGCAGTTCTCGACGCGCGCGGAGAGCCGGCTCTACCGGTCCTGGGGCTGCGACGTGATCGGGATGACCGCCATGCCCGAGGCGCGGCTCGCCCGCGAAGCCGAACTGCCCTACGCGCTGCTTGCGATGGTGACCGACTACGGCAGCTGGCGTGCCGACGAGCCGCCGGTCGATATGGGCAGCGTGCTGCGGGTGATGCATGCCAACGCCGCGCTGGCGCGCGAGGCCGTCCGGACCCTGGCGCTGAACTTGCCGGAGCATCGCGAACCGAGCCCGGTCGACCGCGCGCTCGACCACGCCATCGTCACGCCGCATGCCTCACGCGATCCGCGGATGCTCGCGCGCCTCGATGCGGTCGCGGGGCGGCTGTTCGCGCGTTAGGTCTTGATCGGACCTGTCAATTGCCGGCCGAGCCGCCGTGCGAGAAGGCGTCCGCGATCGAGCAGGCGGCAGGCCCGATGATCACGATGAACAGTACCGGCAGGATGAACAGGATCAGTGGGATGGTCATGATCGCGGGCAGGCGCGCGGCCTTTTCCTCGGCACGCATCATGCGCTCGTTGCGGAATTCGGCGGACAGCACGCGCAACGCCGAGGCGAGCGGCGTGCCGTAGCGCTCGGTCTGGATCATCGTCGTGACGACGCCGCGCACCGCGTCGAGGTTGACGCGAAAGGCGAGGTTCTCGAACGCCTGGCGCCGCTCGGTGAGGAACGACAGCTCGATCGAGGTCATCGAGAACTCGTCCCCCAGTTCGGGGTAGGCCCGGCCCAGTTCGCGCGCGACGCGTTCGAACGAAGCGTCGACGGTCAGGCCGGCCTCGGCGCAGATGACCAGCAGGTCCAGCGCATCGGGCAGGCCCTTGCGGATCGCATCGGTGCGCTTCTGGATCAGGTTGCTGAGGTAGATGTCCGGACCCTTGTAGCCCAGGCCCACGGCGCCGGCGAAGACCATGAAGCGCTTGAAGCTGCCCCAGGCCGGAAAGTAATTGGCGTAGTAGATGACGAGCGCGGCGAGACCGCCCAGCACGATCGGCAGCACGAGGCGCGCCAGCACGACAGCGACGGCCCATTCCCTCTTGCGGATGCCGGCCTGGGCCAGCTTCTGCTCGATGACCTTGATCTGGCTGTCCTGCAGCATCTTGAGCGACCCGAGCGCCTGGGTCATCTTGTCGGTCGTGTCGTTGCGACGGACGAGGCTCTGGCGCTTGCGGGCGGTTACGGCGATGCCGCTCTTGAGCTGGTCGCGCCGCTCGTTGAGCGCCTTCACGCGCTTGGTCATCGGATCGCGCACGGTGATCGCGGCGTAGATCGCCACGGCCACTGCCAACGCGGCGATGCCGGCCAGGATCGTGCCGATGAAGAAGACGTCGAAGCCGAGAAGGTGCGGCGTTGGCGCTTGGTTCAACATGGTGCCGGTGTTCCGCTCAGATCTCGAAGCTGACCATCTTGGCCATGATGAAGAAGCCGATGCCCATCCAGGTGAAGCCTCCGAGCCCCGCGATGATCAGCCGGTCATCGACGAAGAAGTTGCCGATGTAGCCCGGGTTGACCCAGTAGATCAGGCCGAAGACGATGAAGGGCAGGGAGCCGACGATATAGGCCGAGGCCTTCGATTCCGAGCTCATCGCCCGGATCTTGAGCTTCATCTGCGCGCGCTTGCGCAGCACGTCGGCCAGGTTCGCTAGCGTTTCGGCCAGATTGCCGCCGGTCTCGCGCTGGATCGCCAGGGTGATGCAGAAGAAGCTGAACTCGGGCATGTTCAGCCGGTCGGCGGTGTCCTGGAGCGCGTCCTCCATGGTGCGGCCGATCTTGATGCGCTCGGTGACGAGTTTGAACTCCTCGCCGACCGGACCGGGCACCTCGCCCGCGACGACGCCCAGCGTCTCGGTCACGGGCAGGCCCGAGCGCAGGCCGCGCACCAGCAGCTCGATCGCGTCGGGAAACTTGGTGGTGAAGGCGTTGGCCCGCCGCTTGATAAGGAAGTTCAGGACATAATGCGGAATGCCCGCGCCGGCAGCCAGGCCAACCATCAGCGCCAGGAGCGGCGCGCCGGTCTTCATCAAGATCAACGCGCCGAACAGCACCACGATCGCGAGCGACACGAGGAGATACTGCTGCAGCGTCCAATCGCGTCCGGTGCGGTGCAGCCGCAGGGCCAGGGCCTCGAGCCGCGAGCCCGAGCCGGCGACGCGCGCCAGCTTGGGCTTACGCGCGGCGACCGCCTTGCGCAGCTGCGCCTCGAGCCGGTCGTTCGTGCTATCCGAGTGACGATAGCGCACCGTCTTGAGCCGGCGCGCACCTTCCTTGCCGGGAGAAGGTCCGGCGAGCGAGAGCCAGCCCAGCACCAGCGTGCCGGACAGCCCGGCGATGAGCAGCAGGATCTGCAGCGCGCTTGTCACCTTGCCTTACCTTTCGCTCCGCTCAGGCGCACGGGCCGGTGGCGGATGGACGCGGGCTCACGCGGCGCCCGCCTTCTTCTTGGCTGCGGCCTTGTCCTTCTTGGGCAGCATCGTCTTGAAGTCGAACTTGCTCAGCAGCGCCTTCTTCGGCCCGGCGCTCTTGCCGCTCGCGTCGGACGCTGTCCCGGCGATCAGGCGCGCGAGCTCGCGCATGCACGAGGCGGCTTTGCTGGCGCGGTTGGCTTCGACGAACGTCTGGCCGAGCTTGGCGGCATTGCTGGCGGCGCGATAGTCGTAAGGGATCGAGAGGCCGATCTTACGCTCGATGGAGGCCTCGAAGTCGCCCTTGGTGATCTCGGCCACGCCTGTCTGCACCTTGTTGGCGACGACGAAGACCTGGGCGTGCGGGGCGTTCGCCTTCAGCCACGAGAGGATGCGGATCGTATCGCGCGCCGAGGCGAGCGTCATCTCGGCGACCAGCACGACCACGTTCACATCCGCGAGCAAGTGGGGGAAGTTCACCAGCATGTTGCGCGGCATGTCGATCACGGTCATCTCGAAGGAGTGCCGGAACTCCTCCTCGAGCTGCAGGAACGCCGAGCCGTCGGTCAGCAGCGGCGTCTGGATCGGTGCCTCGGCCGAGAGGATGGCGAGGTTGTCGTTGGCTCGGATCATCGCCCGCTCGATGAACAGGCCGTCGATCCGGCTCGGGTTCTCGATGGCATCGGTCAGGCCCCGGCCCGGCTCCAGATCGAGGCTGAGCGCCCCCGTGCCGAAGTGGATGTCGAGATCGAGCAGCGCGGTCGGTGTCGCCTGCTCGGCGCTGAACACCCACGCGAGCGAGGTGGCGAGGGTCGATGCGCCGACGCCGCCGCGGGTCCCGACGACGGCGGTGGAGACATGCTGCCTGGCTGCCGCCGAATCCGCCGACCGGGGTGAGGCGAGCACCGCTTGCGCCTGGCTCAACGCTTCGCGCAGCGCCCCGGGCGAGAGGGGCTTGAGCAGGTAGTCGTGGATGCCGCTCGCGAGGAGGTCGCGGTAGAGGCGCACGTCGTTGACCTGGCCGATGGCGACCACAATCGTGCCAGGCTCGCAGACTTCGGCGAGCGCGTTGATGTCGTTGAGCGGATCGCCGCTCTCGGACAAGTCGACCAGCAGGATGTTCGGGCTCGCTGCGATCGAGAGCGACTGGACGGCGTTGCGCAGGCCGCCCTTGTTGCACTTCTCCGGCTGCCAGCCGAGTTCCATGGCCACCGGCCGCAAGACGTCGAGCGAGGCTTCATCGCAGAGATAGGCGGCGAACGGATCGCGGCCGCCGTGGCTGCCCTTCCAGGGTGCGTTCATGTCAGTTGCCCTTCGAGCCTACGGCCTTCACGCCGTTCGCGCCGGTCGGCACTTGCTCGCGGTACGTGCTGATGGCCTTGTTGGAGCTCATGATGGTGGTGTTGCCCGTCGCGTCGTCACCCTTGATGAGGTGATCGGGGTCGGCGACCATCGCGGCGAGATTGCTGTTCACCCCGCAGCCGAAGTTGGGCGACAGGCCGTTGGCGAAGTTCGCATCGGAGTGCGCCGACCAGTTGGGGCAGCCATGCACCACCGCCTTGCTGCGCGTGACGACCACGCGCGCCGTTCCGGCGAGCACGGGTCCGGTGGCCGGTACGTCGTCATCCACCATCATGCCGTACTTGGATGCGATCGCCCCGACCGCGGCGCGCGTGCCGGGGCTCTGCAGGGGATCGTCGATCGCGAGCTTGTCGCCGTAGCGCAGGCCGATCTCCTTGAACCAACCGGCCAGTCGCTGCTGTTCGGGATAGGACAGGCCGGCCTCGTTGCTGGAAAGGTCGAACGTGTAATTGGCCTTTTCGACGACCGGTTCGTGCACGGAGTACATCGAGCGGTTGGTCGGCATTCCGGCACAGCCCGACAGGGCCAGGCCCAGTGCCAGTGCCAGTGCCGCCAAGGCGGCGCGCGGGGCGAGGGAGAGGGATGGGTGCTTCATCGTCGTTGCTCCCTTAGAACTTGGTCGCGAAGCCGGGACCGGCCGCATCGGCGGTCCGCGCGCTCGACTTGGTTTGGCGGGCGGAGTTCGGCAGCGGATCGGCAGTGCCGATGCTCCGTTCACCAGGCGCTCCCGGAGCGGCCTGCGGCTTGGGGCGGTCCTTGTCCGAGACACCGTCGCTGTCCATGTGGCCCAGGATGCGCTGCAGGTCGTCGGGCGTGCGGAAGCCGTCGGTCGGCAGCACGATCTGGTTGGCGTCGACCGGCTTCACCAGGTACGGCGTCACCACGATGACCAGCTCGGTCTCGCCGCGCCGATAGCTGGTCGAGCGGAACAGCGAGCCCAGGATCGGCAGGTCGCCCGCGCCCGGCAGCTTCTGGATCGTGTTCTGCGAGGTGTTGCTGAGCAGGCCTGCGATCATGAAGCTCTGGCCCGAGCCGAGCTCCACCGTCGTTTCGGTGCGGCGCATGGTCAGGCCTGGAACCGAGAAGCCGTTGAGCGTGACCGAGCCCTGGCTGGTCAGCTCCGACACTTCGGGGCGCACGCGCAGCGAGATGCGGCCGTTCGCCAGCACGGTCGGCGTGTAGCTGAGGCTCACGCCGTAGCTCTTGTACTCGATGGCGGTGGCGCCGAGGCCCTGCGAGATCGGGATCGGATATTCGCCGCCCGCCAGGAAGTCCGCCGTCTCGCCCGAGAGGGCGGTGAGGTTCGGCTGGGCCAGGGTGGTGACGAGGCCGACGGTCTCGCCGGCATCGAGCGAGCCCAGGATGTTGAGGCCGAACAGCTTGCCCATGCCGGAGAGCGTGGTGAGCCCCTCGGCCTGAGTCACGTTGGTCCCGGGGCGTTGAACGAGCTTGATCGAAGTGGGGTCCACCTGGCCGTTCGCCAGGAGTTTGATCGCGGAGGCGTCGATCGTATAACCTTGGACATTGGTGCCGACGCCCATCGGGAGGGCCGGGTCGGTCGTCACGTAGCTTCCCGGCGTGCGCCCCTGGCCGATGCCGAAGCGGAAGCCGCTGCTGCCATCGATGGTCGTCAGGTTGGTGCTGAGCTGCTTGAGGAGCGAGCGGCTGACTTCGGCGATGCGGACCTGCAGGTTGACCTGCAGCGGGGTGGCGGTGCGCAGGCGGCTGATGACGGTCGCCTCCTTGCCGACGTAGGCCTTCACCAGGCGCTCGGCCTCGGCTGCGTCCTCGGGAGCGCGCACGGTGCCGGTCAGCAGGAAGGTGTTGGTCCCCATCGTCGCGACGCCGATGCGCGCGTCCGGCATGGCCAGGCGCATCATCGTGTCGACGCTGTCGATGTTGGAGCCGACCCGTACGTTGGCCGACCACACCACGTCGCCGCGCGCATTGCTGGCGTAGACGGTGGTCATGCCGCCGCTTTTGCCGAACACGTAGAACTGTCGCTGCGACTTGACCTGCACGTCGGCGACGGCATCGTTCGAGACGAACACGTCGCTCATCGCGCCGGGGATGCTGACTAGCTGGCCCGAGCCGATCGATAGCGAGATGTCCTGCGCCGGGCGGATCACCGCCTGCGCGGCAGCGGGAGCGGCGGGAAGCAGGGTCAGCGGAGCGGCGGCGCAGGCCGCTGTCAGCACGGACCTCAGAAGGCGGACGTTCATGGCAGTGCCCTTCGTGGCGGTGCTCTGGGTGGGAGGGGCTAGGCGCATGGTCACTTGCCTGCCGCTTCTTCGGTGGTGGTCTTGCCACGGGTGACGCGCACCACGGGGCCCAGACGCATGGGCGCAGGGGCGGGTGCCGGGCCGGCCATCGGCGCGGCCATACCCGTCGGCGCGGCAGGCGCCGAGGACGGCGGCACGTAGCGCGACGGCTGGAAGCGCGAGACATCGCCGCCGGTGACGAAGGTCGTCGCTCCCTCGATCGGGCGGTTCATGGCCTGGCGCAGGAGCTGGTCTTCCTGCTCCTTGGTCGCGCCGTCGGGCACCTTCACTTCGCCGCTGGCGAGCACGCGCTCGAAGTCGGCCTGATTGTCCGAGAGCGGGCGCAGCGTCAGGCTGAGCTCGCCGATCGTCTCTGCGACAGAGACTTTCTCGGCGATGCGCGGCGTGACTTCGAGAGTCACGGTGCGGAACGCCTTGACCACGGTCTTGCCGTCCACGGTCTCAGTCTCGGTCGACTGGTCGGTGGCGAGCACGCGGATGTTGCGCAGGATCGTCTCCGAGGTCTTGAGTTGCGCTGCACCGGCGCTCTGCACTTCTTGCGTCAGGACGAGGTCGACCCGGTCGCCCGGGAAGACGAAGCCGCCGACGCCGGTCTTGGCCGAGACCGGCACGGTGATGGCGCGCATGCCCGGCCCGAGCGCGGCGGCGAGGAAGCCGCGGTCGCCCGGCGCCACGAGCGCGCCCTGGGTCAGCGGCTGGCCGGCGGTCACGGGAAAGCGCACGACAGTGCCGAGCAGCTTGGTCATGTCCGTCTTGCCGTCGATGAAGTAGGCGTCCTTGACGAGTTCCTGTGGCCAGTCCTGGTAGGAGATGGCGTCGGCGGTGATGATCGTGCCGGTCGGCAGCGCGCGTTGCGCCACGAGCACTTTGGGCCCTTTTGGCGCGACCGGCACCGCCTCCGCCTGCGGCGCCGCGCCGCCGGCAAGCAGCGAGCGGGCCACGAAAGCCGTCCCCATCGCCACGAGCAGCGCGGCGACGAGCAGCACCAGCTTCTTTTTATCCATTGCCTTCCAGACCCCTGGTGTTCCCCGAAGTCCATGTAACTTGGGGCAAATTGGTAAACATCGGGTTCATCGTGGTTCTTATTGAAAAGAGACCGTTGCGAGCGGCGTCGCGAGAGCGCTCTGGCCGATGACCCAGAGACCCGCGGCGGCGATCGCGACGCCGTACGGAATGGCGATTGCGCCTTGTTGCCGGCGGAAGATGTGCCGCAGCCCGACGACGATCAGCGCCAGGAAAAGCAGACCGATCGCGGCGAGCAGCCAGCCGGTGGGCAGCCATGCGAACAGCGCCTGCGCCGCCTCCGCGTCGATCAGCGGGCGGCCGGTCGCCAGGCCGAAGACGATCGCGCACAGGATCAACACCCAGAGCATCGCGGCAAGGGTCGCGACGCCGTCTCGCAGGCTCTCTCCGGGCAGGCGGCCCATGTTGTGGACGGCCAGCGCAATCGAGGCCGCCCCCCCGACCAGGATCATCAGCGCCAGGACTTGCGCGAAGCTGCCAGGCACGAACCACAGGGCGAGCGCGGTCAGCAGCTTGACGTCGCCGCCGCCCATCTGCCTTGCCGCGAACAGCCCGCAGGCGACGAGGAAGGTCACGAGGGCGAGCCCGATCTGGAACGCGATTGCCGTAAGGCCCAGTCCGCTGGCGAGCCAGTAGACGGGCGCGCCCGCGGCGACGGCGGCGTTCAGCCAGTTGTCGATCTCTCGCCGGCGCAGATCGGTCGTCGCGGCATAGAGCAGCGCGGTTGCCAAGGCAGCGAGCAATGCGTACGAAATCAGGCCGCCATGCATTTCGGACAGGTTCCCCCTCTTGGGAAACCGCTCATAGCCATCATGACTTACCAGGAAGTAACCAAGTCTCCGGAGCTCGGTGTTTCATCTTTGAGCCGGCCAGTAGCCTCGTCTTCGACCGACCGCCGCGCTATTCCGGCGCATGCTCGGGAGGGCGTGTGGCATGCGCCCGACGGCCATGCGGTCCGCCGCATCGATTGGCATCGCGATGCAGGCGAACCCGGGCGCGGCAGCCTGCTGTTCGTGCCGGGGCGCGGCGACTGCTACGAGAAATATCTGGAGGTCCTCGAAGGCTGGCACGAGGCGGGATGGAGCGTCACCTCGCTCGACTGGCGCGGGCAGGCACTCTCGGGGCGCTTGGGGCTCGATGCCACGACCGGGCACGTTTCCGACTTTGCCGGTTGGGTCGAGGACCTTGCGGCCTTTGCGCGCGAATGGCGCGATCAGGCAGCGGGACCGCATGTCTGCGTCGCTCATTCGATGGGAGGCCACATCGTGCTGCGCGCCGTTGCCGAGCGGAAGGTCTCGTTTCGCGCCCTGGTGCTCACCGCTCCGATGCTCGGAATGCTGCCAGACCGGTTTCCGAGCCGGCACCTTCATGCACTTGCCCGCATCATCTCGCGGCTCGGCGATCCCCGGCGGCCGGCGTGGAAGAGCAACGAGACTCCGGTCGCGCTGGCCTCGCGCATCGAGTTGCTCACGCACGATGAGGCGCGCTACGCCGATGAGGCCTGGTGGCGCGAGACTCGCCCTGAACTCGCGATGGGACCGGCGAGCTGGGGCTGGATCGTCGCGGCACTCGCATCGATCCGCAGGCTGGAAGCCCCCGGCGTGCTCAAAGGCGTGACGCTGCCGGTGCTGATCATCGCGACACAGGCCGACCGGCTGGTGTCGTGGCGCGCCATCGCCCGTGCCGCGGCACGCCTGCCGCATGCCGAGCTGATCGCCTTTGGTCCCGAGGCGCGCCACGAGATCTTGCGCGAGGTCGATCCCGTGCGCACCAGGGCTCTCGACGCGATCGCCGAGTTCCTCGACCGCGTGGCTCCGGCGACGTCATCGTGAGCGCGTCGGACTTCGACATCGTCGTCGTCGGCGCGGGGATCGCCGGCGCCTCGCTCGCGGCCGAGCTGGCGGGCCATGCCCGGGTGCTGGTGATCGAGGGCGAGGATCGACCCGGCTATCACACCACCGGGCGCTCCGCCGCGTTCTGGACCGAGAGCTATGGCGGCCCCGGCGTGCAGCCGTTGACCACCGCTTCGGGACCGCTGCTCCAGGAGCGCGGCGTACTGTCACCGCGTGTGGCGCTCACGATCGGGCGGGAGGAGCAGCGCGGTGCGGTCGAGGACTTCGCCCGCACGTACGAAGCGCTGGGCATACCGGTCGAGCGGGTCGGGCGCGCGGGGCTGGAAGCGCGCATCCCGGGTCTTCGCGAAGGCTGGACCTGCGGCGCGCTGGAGCCGACCTGCTGCGACATCGACGTGGCCGCGCTACACCAGCAGTACCTCGCCGAGCTGCGGCGGAACGGGGCCGAGCTGTGGTGCCGTGCGCAACTTGCCGGGGCCGAGCGGAACGGTTCGGGCTGGTGCTTGTCGCTGGCCGATGGGCGAAGCGTGCGCTGCGCGATCCTGGCGAACGCCGCAGGCGCCTGGGCCGACCCGGTGGCGCAGATGGCGGGCGCAGCGCCGCTCGGGATCACCCCGATGCGTCGAACCATCGCGCAACTGCGGGTCACGACCGAGGTGCCGCCTGACTTGCCACTGGTCCTCGACATCGCCGAGCGGTTCTACTTCAAGCCCGACGGCGCGCGCCTGTGGCTCAGCCCGCACGACGAGACGCCGAGCCCGCCATGCGATGCGGCCCCCGAGGAGCTCGACGTCGCCACCGCCATCGACCGCTTCGAGCAGGTCGTCGACTGGCGGCTGGAGCGGGTGGAGCATCGCTGGGCGGGCTTGCGCAGCTTCGCGCCCGACCGGTTGCCGATCTACGGCTTCGATCCGCGCACGCCGGGCTTTTTCTGGTTCGCGGGGCAGGGCGGCTTCGGCATCCAGACCGCGCCTGCCGCGGCTCGACTGGCAGCGGGACTGGTGCTCGGCCGTCCCGAGGGTGCGATCGATCCCGCGCCCTACGACCCGGCGCGGTTCGCGGCCTGACTTCATTCGGACGGCAGGTCCGGTCCTTTCACCCTCTCCACCTTGCGGGAGGGGGCGATGGCGTGCCAGGCGAGCAAGACCGGCTCGAGCAGGGCCATGCCGACCAGGATGCTGGCGAGGCGTTGCACCGCTGGGTGGATCTGGGCCTGGTCGTAGCTGTCGGGCACCAGCACCACCAGGATCGCCAAGGTGAACTGCACGCCAAGATACGGTGCGCGGCTGCCGCCATTCTCGATGTGCCGGCCGATGACGATGCCCAGGCACGTGCCGGCCACCAGAGCGGGCGCGGAGCCTTGCGCCAGCAGCAGCACCACGAGCGCCAGCGCACCGCCGGCAAGGCAGCCGAGCGCGCGCTGCAGCAGCCGCTGGCTTACCGGGACGAGGCCGCTCGCGCCGATATTGGCGATCGGAACGATCATCACCGCCATGATCGTCACGCCCGCCTGCGCCAGTTGGGGGATGTCGGCGAGGGCATGGAGCAGCGGGAGCAGCGCGAGGGCCACCCCGGCCTGTGCTGCGTGCCGCGCGGCGCCCGGATGCCAGCGCATGCGTGGCACTGGTTCGAGCGGCGCGGCCAGGTCTCCCCGGCGCGCCAGAAGCGCGGTGGCGACGCTCACCGCGACACAGGCGACGGTCCCCGCGCCCACCTCGAGCAGCCGCGTGCGCGCGAAGGATAACGTGTCGAGGTCCGGGTGCTCCAGCTTGTCCAGCAGGATCATCTCGAAAGTCAGGCCGAACAGGAGCCAGGCGTAGGCGCGCCGAGCGGTGATCATGCCGTAGAGCCCGACGCCGCCGACCAGCGCCGCGGCGATCATCGCCAGAGGCAGCGAGGAGGCGGCCAGCGGGACCACCGCCAGCGCCAGCGCTGCGCCGAGCATGGTCCCGACGATGCGCAGGATGCCGCGCAACAGTGTCTCGCGCGGGTTGCCCTTCATCAGCACGAACGCGGTGAAGGCGGCCCAGGCGACCATCTGCGCCCCGATCGCGTGAGCCAGCGCAATCGCCAGCATGATCGAAGCGACGCATGCGGCCTCGTCGAGCATGCGCGGCCCTGGCGTCACCAGGGAGCGCAACTCGTCAGCGATTTTGGCGATCGACAGCTGCGTCATCGGGTGTCGCTCCGACGGTAGCGGGCACGCCGAAGGCCGTCAGCGCTTGCCCACGCGCAGCGCCGCGTCGCTGGCGAGCCTGTCCGCACGTTCGTTCTCCACGTGTCCCGCGTGACCGCGCACCCAGTTCCAGCTGATGCGATGGCGGCGTGCGGCCTCGATCAGGTCGTGCCACAAGTCGGCGTTGCGCACCGGCTGCTTGCTGGCATTGATCCAGCCCTTCTTCTGCCAGCCCTGGATCCACTTGGTCATGCCGTCGATCACGTAGCGGCTATCGGTGTGGACGTGCACTTCGCATGCCTCGGTCAGGGCGTTGAGGCCCTTGATGACGGCCATCATCTCCATGCGGTTATTGGTGGTCTGCGGGTCGGAGCCGGACATCTCCTTCTCGTGCGGACCCATCCGCAGGATCGCGCCCCAGCCGCCGGGGCCGGGATTGCCCTTGCAGGCGCCGTCCGTGAAGAGCTCGACCGTCTTCATGCCGCCGCCTCGAACAGCGTGGCGTTGGCCGGATTCGCATAGAAGGCCAGGCGGCGGGCGAAGGCCATCGGGTCCTTGGGCGTGACCAGCGCGTCGGCCGGCGTGTTCGCCCAATCGTAAGCGCGGGTCGCCAGGAAGCGCAGCGAGGCGGCGCGTGCGAGCAGTGGCAGCGCCTCACGCTCGGCGCGCGAGAGCGGACGCACGGCATCGTACCCGGCGAGCAGCGCGGTCGAGAGTTCCGGCTGGAACCGGGTTCCGTCCGCATCGAAGCACCAGGCGGCATGGGTCACGGCGACATCATAGGCAGTCACGTCGACGCACGCGAAGTAGAAATCGATCAGTCCTGTCACCCTGTCGCCGAGCATCAGCACATTGTCCGGGAACAAGTCGGCATGGATCACCGAGCGGGGCAGGTGATCGGGCCAGTTGTTCGCGACATGGTCGAGCTCGCGAGTGACTTGCGTGCCAAGGCCCGGATCGATCGCCGCCAACCCCTCCTCGCCGCACGCCTCGAGCAGTTCGCGCCAGGCCCCGCAGCCCAGCGCGTTGGCGCGCGCGCCTGCGAAGTCGCGGGCCGCCAGGTGGACTTGCGCCAGGGCGCCGCCGACCGCGCGCGCCTGCGCCGGCGTCGGCTCGCTGACCGATACGCCCGGCAGGAACTCGATCAGCGCCAGCGCCTTGCCATTGTGCAGCCGGAAGGCGGCGCCCTCGCGATCGTGGATCGTGCGCGGCACCGGGCAGTCATGCGCGGCGAGATGGTCGAGCAGGCCGAGGAAGAACGGCAGGTCCGCGACTTCGGTGCGCCCCTCGTACATCGTCAGGATGAAGCGACGGGTCGCCTCGAAGCACTGCGTCTCGACCAGCCAGTTGCTGTTGGAGACGCCTTCGGCGATGCCCTTGGCCGAGACCAGCGTGCCGACATCGAAGCTGGCGATGATTCGCGCCAGCTCTTCCGCGCCCAGCCTTGTATAGACCGCCATGCCGCCGCGTCAGTCCACGAGTTGGCGGGGGAGCTTGAAGGTGATCCGCTCGCGCGCGGTGATCACTTCTTCGGACTCGACCTCGCGCAGTTCGCCTAGGCGCGCCAGTACCTCGTCCACCAGGGCCTCGGGGGCCGAGGCGCCGGCGGTGATGCCGAGCGTAGTGACGCCCTCCAGCCACGCCGGGTCGATGTCCGCCGCCCGCTGGATCATGTGTGCGCGGGTGCCGCAGCGGTCGGCCACTTCGACGAGGCGCAGCGAATTGGAGCTGTTGGGCGCGCCGATCACCAGCACCAGGTCGCAGCGCGGGGCGATCTCCTTGACGGCGGCCTGGCGGTTGGATGTCGCATAGCAGATGTCCTCCGCCTTGGGGGCGACGACCTGGGGATAGCGCGCGACGATTGCCTCGATGATCGCGGCTGTATCGTCGACCGAGAGCGTCGTCTGCGACAGGTAGGAGAGCGGTGCGTTGTCGTCGAAGGCGAGGGTGGCGACATCCTCGACCGTCTCGATCAGGGTCATCTTGCCTTCGGGCACCTGGCCGAAGGTGCCGATCACTTCCGGGTGGCCGGCATGGCCGATGAACAGGATGTGGCGCCCGGCCTCGATCTGCCGCTCCGCCTGCCGGTGCACTTTGCTGACGAGGGGGCACGTGGCGTCCAGCCATTCCAGGCCGCGCGCGGTCGCCGCGGCGGGCACCGCCTTGGGCACGCCATGCGCGCTGAAGATCACCGGCACGCCATCGGGCACTTCGTCCAGTTCCTCGACGAAGACCGCGCCCTTAGCCTTGAGACTGTCCACAACGAACTTGTTGTGCACGATCTCGTGGCGCACGTAGACCGGAGCGCCGTAGCGGTCGATCGCCCGCTCGACGATCTCGATGGCGCGGTCGACACCGGCGCAAAAACCGCGCGGTGCGGCTATCAGGAGGTGCAGGGGCTCGCGTTGCAGCTGGCTCGACGCGGGGCGCGAAGCGGGAAAGGGCGCGTTCATGATCGGGGCTCTAGCGCTTTGCCGCGCGCCTCGCTAGGGCAAGCGCATGTCAGCCGAGGATGCCCCGATGATCTCACGCCGCTTGCCTGCCACTGCCCTTTGCGCGGCCGCGCTCGTGAGCACGCTTGCAGGGTGCGCCGGCAAGGGAGACCTCGTGGTGGACGACAGCGTCGGGATCACCGCGGTGCGCTCGCGCTGCCCGGCAGTCGGCATTCCCGACTACACCGGCGACATTACCACGTTCCGCGTGCCGGGCGACAAGACCGCGGGCAATGTCGATGTCGTCGCCGCGATGACCGACGTGCGCAGCCAGTGCAACGAGGACCAGGGCGACAAAGTGTTCGCCACCGTCAGCTTCGACGTGCTCGCCCGGCGTACCGACACCAGCGGTGCGCGCCAGGTGACCCTGCCCTACTTCGTCACCGTGCTGCAGGGCGGCAACGTCGTTGTCACCAAGCGGGTCGGCAGCGTGACGGTCAGCTTCGCGCCGGGGCAGGAGCGGGCGCAGGCCAAGGGTAGCGGAACCGCCTATGTCGATCGCGCGGCAGCAACCTTGCCGGAGGACGTGCGCAATCGCATCACCCGCAAGCGCAAGGCCGGTGATGCCGATGCCGCGGTCGATCCGCTGGCAGATCCCAAGGTTCGCGAGGCGGTCTCGCGCGCCTCGTTCGAGCTGCTTGTCGGCTTCCAGCTGACTTCGGATCAACTCGCCTACAACGCCACGCGCTGAGCCATCCGATCGGCGATCGCCTGTCGCGCGGCGGCGGCGATGGCCTTGCGATCCCGGCGAGCCTCTCCGGTCAAGGCGGGCAGCAAGTGTATCGTCAGGTGCAGTGCGCCGTTGCGGGCAAGGACGCGACGCACGTTGGCCAGACCCGCCTCATCCCCCACCCACGCGATCTCGGGCGCAGCGGCGCCGTAGTCGATCCAGACCGGCTGGATCGCCACGTCGCGCGCATCGCAATCGAGCGCGGCGAGCAGCGATGACTTGAACGGCAGGAGCGTGACGCCGCCATCGGTGGTGCCCTCGGGGAAGATTGTCAGCACGCCGCTCTCCGCCATCGCCTCGCGCACCTGCTCGATCTGATCGGCGACACTGCCACGGTCGTTGCGTTCTACGAAGATCGTGCGGTTCATCCGGCACAACCAGCGCAGGACCGTCGATTGCGCCAGACCGGCATGCGCGACGAAGGCGGTGCCGGTCGTGGCGGTGAGGGCGGGGATATCCAGCCAACTCAGATGATTGGCAATGAGAACCCGCTGTCCGGACGCACTCTCGCCCTCGACCCTCACCCGAACGCCGAGGGCGCGCAGCAGGGCGGCGAAGAACCATCGCGGGACGGGGTTATGGCGTGTGACGGGCGCGGCAAGATAGTAGAGCGGGACCGAGACAATGAGGACCAGAACGCCAGCTGCCGCTCGGCGAAACACCCGGACCCTGGCGGCAAGATCGAGCATGCCGCCATCGGCGCCCATACCTAGCGCCCCCCGGTTTCCCGCCCGATCCTGACGCCGAACAGTTCCATGCGGTGGTCCACGAGGCGGAAGCCGAGGCGCTCGGCGATCTGACGCTGCAGCGCTTCGAGCTCCGGATCGACGAATTCGATGACTTTGCCGCTCTCGACATCGATCATGTGGTCGTGGTGTGCCTCCGGCGCCGCCTCGTAGCGAGCGCGTCCATCGCCGAAGTCGTGCCGGTCGAGAATGCCCGCCTCTTCGAACAGGCGCACGGTGCGGTACACGGTGGCGATCGAGATGCCGGGATCGATCGCCGTCGCTCGCTCGTGCAGCTTCTCGACATCGGGATGGTCGTCGCTCTCCGACAGCACGCGCGCGATCACCCGCCGCTGTTCGGTGATGCGCAGGCCGCGCTGAGCGCAAAGGGCTTCGATATCGATGGGTTGGTGCACGTCTTTTCCGAAAATGATGAGGCGGCGCCGACCTATCTAGGCCGACGCCGCCTCGATCACAACCGTGCGGTCGGGTTTGTGCAGAGCTTAGGCTGCAGCCGGCTTGGCGCGACGGCCGCGGCGAGCGTTGGGCTTGCGTCCCAGGCCGATCTTCTTGGCGAGTTCGCGACGCTTCTCGGCATAGTTGGGCGCAACCATCGGATAGTCGGCCGGCAGGTTCCAGCGCTGGCGATACTCTTCGGGCGTCATGTTGTAGTGAGTCATGAGGTGCCGCTTGAGCATCTTGAGCTTCTTGCCGTCTTCCAGGCACACGATGTAATCCGGCTTCACCGACGCGCGCACCGAAACGGCGGGCTCGGGCTTCTCTTCTTCGACCGGCGGAGTGCCGCCGAGGCCGGAAAGAGCGCCGTAGACGCTGGTGATCAGCGTCGACACATCCTCGATCGAAACACTGTTGTTGCTCACGTGAGCGGCGACGATATCCGACGTGAGAGTAATCAGCGTTTCGTTCATGTCGGTTTCGATATTCTGCATTCTAATTATCCCTCGTACTGCGACCATGGGGGGTGGGAGAGACGGGCTTGATCCCGTTCATGGGCGCTGCCTTGGACCAATTCACGAGTGAAGACAACGTATTTCGTCTTTACACGCGATATTTTGTCAACAGCAATCGTATCGAGAATAGAAAAAGTTAGATTTAGGCAACCAATTCGCAGGCAAAGGTCAAGGCATCGATCCTCGTCCCAAGCGGTGTTCTGTAGTAGTCCTTGCGCTCGCCAATCAGTGTGAATCCGAATGTGCGGTAAAGGCTCTCAGCCGGATTTCCGCGCCTCATTTCAAGTAACAGGCGCTTAGCTCCTCGGCGCGATGCTGAAAGACTAAGTGTATCGAGAATGGCGCGGCCGATTCCACGCGCCCGGTAATTAGGAAGTACGGCGAAGAGCAGAAGTTCCTCCTCCTCGTACCCCGTCCGCGAGAGCGAGAAGCCGACCGCGTGTTCGCCGGGCAACGCCGGTGCGCCGCTGTCGCCTGCGAGGAAGGCGTGGCAATTGCCGACCAGCAGCGCATCCTCGACCTGGCGGCGGGTCCAGGCCTCTCCGAACTCGGGTTCGAAGGCGGCCGACATGATCGCCATGATGCGGTCGACATCATCGGTCTGGATCATGACGACGAGACCTTGGCGTCAGGCGGCCGACCGTAGATCAGTTGGGGATCGGCCTCGAGCGCCGCGTCGCCGAGCAGGGGAAAGCAGCGCGCGTCGGGCCAGAGCGGCAGCGCGTGGCCGCTCTGCCTTCGCGCGATGAAGGCTTCGGCCTGGCTGCCTGCTGCGATCTCGCTCGTGCACGTCCCAACCGCATCGGCCGGGGCGAGCGACAGGGCGGGGTGTTGGCTCGCACCGGCCGCATCGAACGCGCCGACGAACCATTCGCCGTGGCCGCCGCTCATGACCACGCAGACGGGAACGGCTCCGGCATCCTGGCGGGCCATCGCGGCGACGAGCGCGAGTGTCGGGTAGCCGAGCACCGGTACGCCCCAGGCAAGGCCCAGCGCGCGTGCCGCCGCCAATCCGACGCGCAATCCGGTGAAGCTGCCGGGCCCCAGGGACACCGCGATCCGGTCGGCGCGGCCGCGCCCGGGTAGGGCGGCGACCATCGGCACCAGGCTTTCGGCATGACCCCGGCCCAGCATCCGCCAGTCGCCCGCAAGCAGACTGCCATCCTCGAACAGTGCGACCGAGCAAGCCTCGGTAGCGGTATCGACAACCAGGGTCCGCATGATGCCGCCTGCGCCGTGGTCAGGCGGCGCGGACTTCGGTGACCTCCGGGACATAGTGCTTCAGCAAGCCCTCGATCCCATGCTTGAGCGTCGCGCTCGAGGAAGGGCAGCCCGAGCAGGCGCCTTGCATCGTCAGGTAGACGACGCCCTCGCGAAAGCCACGGTAGATGATGTCGCCGCCATCGTTCGCCACCGCCGGGCGCACCCGCGTCTCGATCAGGTCGCGGATCTGCGCGACGATGTCGGCGTCGGCCGGATCGTCAGCCTGGCCATCCAGCAAGTCCTCCTCGTCGGCCGGCACGGCGATGCCGGCCGCGCCGGCTCCGACGAACAGGGGCGCTTCCGACACGAAATGATCGAGCAGCACGGAGACCACTTGCGGCTTGAGCGAAGCCCACTCGACGCCGGGAGCGGCGGTGACCGACACGAAGTTCTGTCCGAAGAACACGCCGGTCACATCGCCAAGATCGAACAGCGTCTGCGCCAGCGGTGAGGCCTCCGCATTCTCGGGCGTCGTGAATTCCCGCGTGCCGGCGCTCATCACTTGCCGTCCGGGCAGGAACTTGAGCGTGGCGGGATTGGGCGTTGTTTCGGTTTCGATGTACATGGTGTTGGCGATGTAGGCCAAGCGGCAGGTCGGTCAAGGGCGGGCGTGGCCGATAGATGGTGCAAGGCGCCTTGAGCGCGCTCTATTTGCCCGATCCCTTATTCAGCGGCCCTATTCACTGGCCCTTAAGCAAGCGAACACCTATACCTGCCGAATGCACATCTCTACGCGCGCCGTCCGTTCGCTCGTCTGCCTCCTGCTTCTCACCACCGCGCCGCTCCAGACCGCGCTAGCCCAGCAGAAGCCTGTCGCGAGCGTGCCCTGGCTGTACAAGGGCAGTGACGTGCCGCCGGACACGGAGTGGAAGTTCGGCGAACTGTCGAACGGCGTGCGCTATGCCGTGCGCAACAACGGCGTGCCTCCCGGGCAGGTGTCGATCCGTATCCGCGTCGATGCCGGCTCCCTTTACGAGACCGACGCCGAGCGCGGCTACGCGCATCTGCTCGAACACCTCGTGTTCCGGCAGTCGAAGTATCTCGCGGAAGGCACCGCGATCGCGACCTTCCAGCGGCTCGGCGCTTCGTTCGGCACCGACACCAATGCCGAGACGAGCTTCACGCAGACGGTGTTCAAGCTCGACTTGCCCAACGCGACGCCGACCTCGCTGGACGAGACGTTCAAGCTCATGTCGGGCATGGTCACCGCGCCGACGCTGAGCGCCGACAACCTCAAGGCCGACCTGCCCATCGTGCTGGCCGAGATGCGCGAGCGCGGCGGCGCCACCAAGCGTGTGCAGGACGCCATGCAGCAGGCGCTCTACGAAGGGCAGCCGATCGCCGATCGCTCGCCGATCGGGACGATGAAGTCGCTGCAGTCGGCCACGCCGCAGTCGGTGCGCGCGTTCTACCAGCGCTGGTATCGCCCGCAGAATGTCGTCGTGATCGTGGCCGGCGACGCTGATCCGGTGCAGCTCGAGAGCTACGTGAAGAAGTGGTTTTCCGACTGGAAGGCCACGGGCAAGCCGGTGCCGGCGCCGAGCTTCGGCGATCCGGCGGCGCCTCCGGGTGCGAAGGGCCCGAACCCGATCGGCAAGGCGGCCGTGCTCGTCGAGCCCGATCTTCCGCCCTCGATAACCTACGCGGTGCTGCGGCCCTGGCGGCAGGTGAACGATACGATCGTCTACAACCAGGGCCTGATGATCGACTCCCTGGCTCAAGCGATCATCAACCGGCGGCTGGAGTCCAAGGCTCGGCTCGGCGGCAGCTTCCTGACCGCGCAAGTCAACCAGCAGGACGTGTCGCGCTCGACCGATGCGACTTACGTGGCGATCACGCCGCTGGGTGACGACTGGCGTGGCGCATTGCGCGATGTGCGCGCGGTGATCCAGGACGCGCTGACCCGTCCGCCGACGCAGGACGAGATCGACCGCGAACTTGCCGAGCTCGACGTCGCCTTCCAGGTGCCGGTCGAGCAGCGCCGGCTGCTGCCCGGCGGAAAGCTGGCCGACGATCTGGTCAACGCACTGGACATCCGCGAGACCGTCGCCTCGCCCGAGGCGGTCTTGCGCATCTTCCGCGAGAGCAAGCCGCTGTTCACGCCGGCAGCGGTCCTCAAGCACACCCAGCAGCTCTTCCAGGGCACCGTCACTCGCGCCCTGTTCGTGACGCAGAAGCAGGGGCAGGCGACGGACGCTGCGCTGCGCGCCGCGCTGGCCGAACCGGTCAAGGCCGACAATCAGGTGCGCATGGCGGCGGGGCCCCCGGTCTCGTTCGACAAGTTGCCGGTCCTGGGAACCCCGGGCCAAGTCACGCAAGTGCAGAGCACCGGCCTGCTCGGGATCGAGCAAGTCGCGTTCGCCAACGGCGTCAAGGCGCTGCTCTGGCCCGTCAAGGAAGAGCCGGGCCGGGTCACCGTGAAAGTGCGTTTCGGCGGCGGTTATCGCGAGATCGACCCCAAAGACGCGCCCTATGTCTCGTTGGGGCAGATGGCGCTCGTGGGCTCCGGCGTCGCCACCCTGGGCCAGGACGATCTCGACCGCATCTCGACTGGCCGCAAGATGGGCTTCGACTTCAACGTCGACGATGCCGCCTTCGAGTTCACGGCCGAGACGCGGCCCGCGGACTTGGCCGATCAGCTCTACCTCTTCGCCGCCAAGCTCGACCTGCCGCGCTGGGACGTGCAGCCGTTCGAGCGCGCGAAGGCCGCAGCCAAGATCCAGTACGACACCTTCTCGACGTCGCCCCAAGGCGTCCTGAACCGCGATCTGCAGTTCTACCAGCGCGGACAGGACGCCCGTTTCGAGACGCCCACGCCCAAGGAAATCGACCAGACCACGGCCGAAGGGTTCCGCAAGGTCTGGGAAAAGTCCCTGGCCAGCGGTCCGGTCGAGGTGCAGATCTACGGCGACTTCGATCCCGCGACCACGGTGGCCGCGCTGCAGCGTACGTTCGGCGCGATCAAGGCTCGCGATCCTGCGCCGCCGCCGGCCAATACCGCCGACGTGACCGTGCCCAAACCGTCCGATCACGCGATCGTGCTGACCCACCACGGCGACCCGGACCAGGCGGCGGCGGTGATCTCCTGGCCCACCGGCGGTGGCGCGATCGGCCTGCCGGAATCGCGCCAGCTCGAGATCCTGACGCAGCTGTTCACCAACCGCCTGCTCGACGCCATGCGCGAGAAGCTGGGCGTCTCCTATGCGCCCTACGTGTTCTCGAGCTGGCCGGTGGACCTGAAGGCCGGTGGCTCGATCACGGCGATGGCGCAGCTTGAGCCGGGTAAAGTGCCGGTCTTCTTCCAGACCGCCGACGAGATCGCGCAGGACCTCATCGCCAATCCCCCGACCAGCGACGAACTGGCCCGCGTGATCGAGCCGCTGCGCCAGCAGATCACGCGCGCCGCGTCGAGCTCGTCCTTCTTCATGCAGCAGCTTGAGGGTGCGACGACCGATCCCTCGCGGATCGGGTTCCTGCGCACGGTCCTTACCGACTATACGCAGACCACCCCGGCGGCGATGCAGGCCCTGGCAGCGCGCTATCTCGGCAAGGAGAAGTCATGGCGGCTGGAGGTCGTGCCCGAGAAGGACGCGGCCAGGATCGCCAGCGGCAAGTAGTCAGCCCGGGTGGACGGCCGGCGGGCGGCGGACGGCAACAGAGGGCGGTGGCGTCACCGCCGCCGGTCGAGCGTCCGTTCGGTCACGTCTACCGCTTCATGAAGAATCCATACGAGCTTGCCGTCGTCATCGAACACCGGCGAATTGATCGGAGTCCAGTAGCGTTCGACGAAGTTGCCTTGCGCGTCCCTGACATCATAGCGTTGCTCCGCCATGTGATGAGGCTTCCGCGTCTCGACGGCGTGGCGAAGCGAATTGTAGAGATTGCTGATCCCGTCCGCGTTCACCTCTTCGGGATTGTCGGGATAGAGCTCGAAGAGCTCGCGACCGATCGCATCCTCACGCGTCACTAGCGTCGCATCGGCGAAAGCCTGGTTCATGTAGACGACTCGAAGACCCGGATTGGGGTCGATGATCATCACCAGGTTCGGAGACTCGTCCAGCATGTTCAGAAAGTCCGGGTCGGACACTCCTGGCGGAGGCTGCGAGAACGAGGCGTACATATGCGCGCCGGTGCTGGCGGCTTCGATCAGCGCCAGTTCGCGGGCAAGTTCGGCAAGCTTCATAGTGACGAAGCTGCGCTCTTCTTCGGAGATGTCCTTGGCGGCGTACAATCGGAACCGCCTGATATTCTCGTTAAGGATAAATCGTTTCATGCCTTGCTCTGCCGCAAGTTGCCTTGCCGCCTTCTGTCACCACTTCTCCAATGGCTCGCCTGCGTAGAGTGTGGTGGTGGTGGAACGCAGATAGACGGCGAGCCGAATATATCTTTGGTTATTATCCGTGATTGCCATGCACTTATGTGCCATGCAAGTGGCAGAAACGCGATTGGACCCATCGGCTAAAGCGATTTTGCATTCCGTCGCCGCTAAGCGTATGGGCGACCCCCTTATATTTTGACCTGTGGTGCGCCGGCGTTTCCGGCGAGGAGTGAGTGACGTGGCGAGCAATTGGACACCGGACGGCTGGAAAGCGCACGAAGCGCGGCACCTGCCGGCCTATGGCGATGCGCAGAAGCTGAGCGGCGTGGAAGCGACGCTCACCAAGTTTCCGCCGCTGGTGTTCGCGGGCGAGGCGCGCGAACTCAAGAAGGATCTCGCCGAAGTGGCGGCGGGGCGCGGCTTTCTGCTCCAGGGTGGCGATTGCGCGGAGAGCTTCGCCGAGTTCCATCCAGACAACATCCGCGACACGTTCCGCGTGTTGCTCCAGATGGCGGTGGTGCTGACTTTCGCCAGCAAGCAGCCGGTGGTGAAGGTCGGCCGCATCGCCGGCCAGTTTGCCAAGCCTCGCTCGGCGCCGACCGAGACGATCGGCGGACAGGAACTGCCCAGTTACCTGGGCGACATCATCAATGGTGTCGACTTCGACGCGGCGACCCGCACCAACGATCCCGAGCGGATGCTCAGAGCCTACACGCAGTCGGCTGCCACGCTGAACCTGCTGCGCGCCTTTGCCAGCGGCGGCTATGCGAACCTGCGGCAAGTGCATCAGTGGACGATGGAGCACATCGGCCGCAGTCCGTGGGGGCAGCGCTTCTCGGAGATGGCAGACCGCATCAGCGAGGCGCTGGACTTCATGGCTGCCTGCGGTGTCGATCCGCGGACCGTGCCGCAACTGCAGGGCACCAGCTTCTACACGAGCCACGAGGCGCTGCTGCTGCAGTACGAGCAGGCGCTCACGCGCCGCGATTCCCTCACCGGCGACTGGTACGACTGCTCCGCGCACATGCTGTGGATCGGCGATCGCACCCGGTTCGAGGGTTCGGCGCATGTCGAGTTCCTGCGCGGCGTGGGCAATCCGATCGGCATGAAGTGCGGGCCGAGCCTGGAGCCTGATGCGCTGTTGCGCATGCTCGACACGCTCAACCCCGGGCGTGAGCCGGGGCGCATGACGCTGATCACTCGCTTCGGCCACGACAAGGTCGAGGACGGCCTTCCCAGGCTGGTCCGCGCGGTGACACGCGAGGGTCATCCCGTGGTCTGGTCGTGCGATCCGATGCACGGCAACGTCATCACGTCCGACAGCGGCTTCAAGACGCGTCCGTTCGAGCGTATCCTTGCCGAAGTGCGCGGGTTCTTCGCCGTTCATCGTGCCGAGGGCACGCATGCAGGCGGCATCCACGTCGAGATGACCGGCCAGGACGTGACCGAGTGCACGGGCGGCGCCATTGCGATCACCGATGAAGCGCTGGCGGATCGCTATCACACTCATTGCGATCCGCGGCTCAACGGGGCGCAGTCCATCGAGCTCGCGTTCATGATGGCCGACATGCTCAACTTGGAAGCGGTCGAGCGGCCCAAGCAGGCTGCGTAATCTTTCCTGAGGAATGGCCTGCCGGCTTCACGCCGCGCAGGTCATTCCTCGACATTTACCGGGTGGGGGTGTTGGCCACCGGCTGACGCTTTTCCTGGTAGCGCTTGAGCGCATAGCCACCCACGGCGGCCGCGATCATGCCGGGCAAGCCGAAGCGACGCGCCACCGTCATCGCCGCGACGCCCAGCAAGGCACCGCCCGGCTCGCTGACACTGCCGACGTTCTTGCTGGCCTTGGCGCCGAGAACCGCGCCGACTATCTTTCCAAGCATTGCAAATCTCCTGTTCTTGGCGGAAAAAGCGCGCAGCTTCGCGGCTAGTTCCCTCCAAGTCGCCATGCTGGTCCCCGAGCTGGCTGGCCTGCTGCCCTCAAGGGCGGCTAAAAAGCTAAGGAGCCGAAGAGCTTGTCACACGTTATCCCCGCCATGGAGGCAGCTACCACTCTAAGCGGAGCGGACCGGGGGATCACTCAGGCAGAGCGTTACCGCGCCACTCGGAGCTTGAGTCAGGCGCTCGCAGAGCCTCTCAGTGACGCCGACGCGACCATCCAGTCGATGGCCGATGCGTCTCCTGCCAAGTGGCACCTGGCGCATACCACTTGGTTCTTCGAGACGTTCCTTCTGCGTGACCATCTGCCGGGGTACGTGCGGTTCAACGACGACTGGCCGTTCCTCTTCAACTCGTATTACGAGGCCGAAGGCGCGCGTCATGCCCGGGCCGCGCGCGGAATGCTGTCGCGCCCGTCGCTGCAAGAGGTCCTGCGATACCGGGATCATGTGGACGCAGCGCTGGAGCCGCTGCTGGGGCGCGAGGAGCTAGCGCCTCTGATCGAGCTTGGCATCCAGCACGAGCAACAGCACCAGGAACTGCTGCTCACCGACATCAAGCATGCGCTTTGGTCCAACCCGCTGGGGCCCGCTTACTTGGTCTCCGTCGAGGGCGCCGCGATCAGGGCGAGCAGTGAGCCGGAATGGCATGAGTATCCGGGTGGAATCGCGCGGATCGGCCATGACGGCGAAGGCTTCGCATTTGACAACGAGGGGCCCGCCCACCGCGTGCTGCTGGAGCCGTTCGCACTGGCAGATCGGCTCGTGACAAACCGCGAGTGGCAGGCGTTCATGGCGGATGGCGGCTATCGCAATCCCGCCCTATGGCTTTCGGACGGTTGGGCCTGGGTGCAGCGCGAGCAGATCGTGGCGCCGCTGTACTGGCGCGAGCACGAGCATTTCACGCTGGCCGGCTGGCGCGGGCTCGACCCCGATGCTCCCGTGACACACATCTCCGGGTATGAGGCGGATGCGTTCGCGACTTGGGCCGGGTGCCGCTTGCCGACCGAGTTCGAGTGGGAAGTGATCGCCCAGCACGAACAGCCGATGGCGGGCAACCAGTTCGATGATCCCACCGCAGTGCAGCCGGACGGCTCCTCGGGCCTCTTCGGCGACTGCTGGCAATGGACCCGTTCGGCCTACCTGCCTTACCCGCGCTTCCGGCCGTGCGAAGGCGCGGTCGGCGAGTACAACGGCAAGTTCATGTCCGGCCAGTCCGTGCTCAAGGGCGCCAGTTGCGCCACGCCGCGCGGCCACTCGCGCGGGAGCTACCGCAACTTCTTCTACCCCCATCAGCGCTGGCAGTTCACCGGCCTGCGCCTCGCCAAGGATACCTGACGATGGCCACTGCCGCGCGCCTCTATGAAAACGACACCGTTGCCGACACGCTGCGAACACAGTTCCGCCGTGACGTGCTGGCAGGGCTGAATCAGCCTCAGAAGGCCATTCCCGCGCGCTGGTTTTACGATCACCGCGGGAGCGAGCTGTTCGAGGAGATCACGCGCCTGCCGGAGTACTACCCGACGCGCACCGAAGTCGGCATTCTCGCCGAACGTTGCCTGGAGATCGCCCGCGCCGTGGGCCGGGGCCGCGTCCTCGTCGAGTTCGGCGCGGGCAGCGCGACCAAGACACCGCTCCTGCTCGACTGCATCGAGCCATCCGCCTACGTGCCGATCGATATCTCGGGCGACTTCCTGCGCGAGTCCTGCGCCGGGCTCGCCAGCGCCTATCCTGACTTGCGGGTGCACCCTGTCGAGGCCGATTTCGCGCAGCCCGTCCGGCTGCCGGCCGACTTGGCCGAGCAACCGCACCTGGGGTTCTTCCCCGGCTCGACCATCGGCAACATGGAGCCGCTCGCTGCCGTAGACCTGCTGCGCACCATGCGCGCGACGCTCGGCGATGAGAGCATGCTGTTGATCGGCATGGATCGGATCAAGGCGCAAAGCGTGCTCACCGCGGCCTACGACGACGCGCTGGGCGTCACCGCCGAATTCAACCTGAACCTTGCCCATCGCATCAATCGCGAACTGGCCGGAACCATTCCGGTCGAAAGCCTGCGCCATCGCTCGGCCTGGAACGAGGCTCGCGCACGCATCGAGATGCATCTGGAAGCGGTGCGTGACATCGCCTTCGAAGTCGCGGGTCGAGGCTTCCTGATGCGCAACGGCGAGACGATCCACACCGAGAACAGCCACAAGTACGACCGACGCAGCGCGACGATGCTGCTGCTGGCGGGCGGTTGGGAACCGCGCCGCACCTGGAAGGATGCGGACGATCGCTTCATGGTTATCCTCGCCCGCGCGATCGGGAGCGAGATGACCGCCTGATCCCTGCCGCGCCCCGGCGTCAGCGGCTCTTCATCAGCGGCTGGATCCTGGTGCCGAAGTCCTCGACGCCTTGGACGAAGTCATCGAACGTCAGCAACACCCCGCCGGTGTTCGGCACCGCCGCCATTTCGTCGAGCATGCGAGCGATGCTCGCATAGCTGCCGACCAGTGTGCCCATGTTGATGTTCACCGCGCCCTCGGGGGCGGCGAGCTGGCGCACGTTGGTGTCGGGGTTCACGGTGTCCTTCGCGCCCTGATCGGTGAGCCAGGCGATCGCGTCCAGGTCGATGCCGGCGTTGATGTGCTGCCAGCGCGCCATCGCCGCTTCATCGGTCTCGGCGGCGATGATCATGACGAGCACGAAGACGGAGACATCGCGCCCCGTCTCGGCGGTGAACCTGGCCAGCCGCTCGTTGTTGAAGGCGAAGGCGGTGGGGGTGTTGACCCCTTTGCCGAGGCAGAACGCATAGTCCGCCCACTTGGCCGAGAAGGCGAGCCCGGCATCGGACGATCCGGCGCAGATGATCTTCATCTCGCCTTCGGGCTGCGGGCGGACGAGGCAGTCGTCCATCTGATAGAACCGTCCCTGAAAGTCGCTGCGTCCGGTTTCCCATAGCTCGCGCAGGATCCGGGCGTACTCATCGAGCACCTGGTAGCGGTTGCGGAAGTGCTCGTCGCCCGGCCACAGGCCCATCTGGGTGTACTCTGGCGGTTGCCAGCCGGTGATCAGGTTCAATCCGAACCGCCCGTGGCTGATCGAATCGATCGTATTGCACATCCGGGCCGCGAAGGCGGGCGGGATGATGAGCGTGGGGCAAGTGGCGTAGACCTTGATGCGGTCGGTCACGGCGGCGATGCCCGACATCAGGGTGAAGCTTTCCAGCCCGTATTCCCAGAACTGCGTCTTGCCGCCGAACCCGCGCAGCTTGATCATCGACAGCAGGAAGTCGAGCCCGTGCCGCTCGGCGCTCAGCGCGATCCGCTTGTTGAGCTCGAAGCTGGGCAGGTACTGCGGCGCGTTCTCGCTGATCAGCCAGCCGTTGTTGTTGATGGGCAGGAATACGCCGACTTGCATCTAGCTCTCCAGGAAGGCGAGGGCGGTGCGGGCGAAGCGCTCGGCCTCGACCACGTTGCAGGCATGGCCGCCCCGCGCGAAGCGGCTGACTTCGGCCAGTTCAGGGCCGAGCAGCTGCGCCATGCGGGTCGAGCAGGTCCAGGGGACGAGCAAGTCGTCCTCGGCGCAGACGAACAGCACGCGGTTGGGGATGCCCGGCAACCACTCCTCGGCAGCAAAAGCGCTGACCGCGGCGATGCGCGCCTCGACCGTGGCGTCGCCCGGCCAATGGGCGAGCTGCGCCTCCAGCTCGGCCCGGAATGCCTGGTCGTGCTCGGACAGCCAGGTCGCCGGGAACAGGAACAGCGGCTGCGCCAGCAGATAGGCGCGCGCTCCGGCGCTGCGCAGCAGGGCGAGCCGGACCTCGAAGCATCGTGCGGTCTGCGGGTCGAGGCTGGCCCAGCCGTTGACGATCACGAGACGGCCCGCGCGCTCCGGCGCCATGCGCGCCAGTTCGAGCGCGACGTGGCCGCCCAGCGCATGGCCGATCAGGTCGGCGTTATCGATCCCTAGCGCTTCCATCAGCGCCAACACGTCGTGCGCCATGGCGCTCACGCTGGCGTCCGACCGCGCCCGGTCGCTGCGGCCGGTGCCGCGGTGGTCGTAGGCGATGACGTGGAAGCGCTCGGCCAGCGTGGCGATGTTCGGCTCCCAGTAGCTGGCTGAGCCGCCGAGCCCGCTCGACAGGATCAGCGGCGGATCGGCCGGATCGCCGTGCGTTTCGTAGTAGAGTCCCTCAGCTTCAGGCAACGTGCGCCACGCTGGCGATCTCGACCAGGCAGTCCGGCTTCACCAAGTCGGCGCAGATGCAGTAGCGCGCCGGTTTGTCGCCCGGAAAGTATTCGGCGTAGACCCGGTTGAAGGCGGCGTAATCGGCCATGCTCTTGAGGAAGATGTGGTTCATGGCGATGTCGGCCATGGTGCCCCCCGCCGCCTCGACCGTCGTCTTGATCGCTTCGAGCACATGCCGCGTCTGCGCCGCCGGATCGCCGACGTGGAGCACTGTGCCGCCTTCGCCGAGCGCCAGGATCCCCGAGACGTAGAGCACCCCGCCGGCTTTCGCCCCGGCCGAGTAGGGCGCGATGGGCGTGGGAAACTGGGGCGGGTTGATCGCTTCGAAGGGCACGCGTCACTCCTGTGGCGTTTGCGGGGGCGGCAATTGGTTCAGGGCGCCGCAAAAGTCCGCGACGTTGCTGACCCAGCCGAAGAACTTCTCGACATTGTAGAGCGTCGCGTCGCGGATGAAGTCGGGGCCCAGGTGATGGGTCGCATCCTCCAGCAGCACGCCGAAGTATTCCAGGTGGAAGCCATCGCGCAGCGTCGATTCGACGCAGACGTTGGTGGCGATGCCGGTGAAGACCAGCGTGCGGATACCGCGGGCGCGCAGTACGCTGTCGAGCTGCGAGTTGAAGAACGCGGAATAGCGCGGCTTGTGCACCCGGATGTCGCCATCCTGCGGGGTAAGCGCCTCGACCAGTTCGTAGTCCCAACCGCCCCGGGCGAGGAACTTGCCCGCCAATTCCGGCCGCGCGCGCATCGTCTTGAGCGCGTTTGACTTGTGCCAGTTGGGCGACTGCGGCGTGCCCGCCTCGACATAGTCTGCGTCCCAGCCGTTCTGCAGGAATACGACCGGCATCCTCGCGGCGCGCGCGGTCTCGACCACTTTGGCGATCTGGCCGATCACCCCTGCCGCCGGTCCGACATCGAACCCGGCCTCGTCGACGTATCCGCCCTTGGTGGCATAGGCGTTCTGCATGTCGACGACGATCACGGCGGTGGTCGCGGGGGCTAGGCGGATCGCTTCCGGGCGAGCGGGGAGGACGACACTCGGGCCGCTGCTGGCCGGCTGCGGGTCGACGATGGTATGATTCACCGGCCGGAGTATTGTGCAGGTGCAGCACCTTGGCAAGCGCGGTGCGCCGTCCCTCAGGCGCGGCGCTTGCCTTTCGCCGTGCAAACCGCCACTTCGCGCTCAGCTATGCATCCTCAGGTCATCATTATCGGTCGCCCCAACGTGGGCAAGTCCACGCTGTTCAACCGGCTCGTGGGCAAGAAGCTGGCGCTGGTCGACGACCAGCCCGGCGTCACGCGCGACCGGCGCTTCGGCGATGCCGAGCTGCTCGGCCTCAAGTTCCAGATCGTCGACACCGCCGGCTGGGAGGACGAGGACGCCGAGAGCCTGCCCGGCCGGATGCGCCAGCAGACCGAGGCGGCGCTGGAGACGGCCGAAGTTGCGCTGTTCGTGATGGATGCGCGCGCCGGGCTGACGCCGCTCGACGAGGAGATCGCCCGTTGGCTGCGCGGAGCCAAGGTGCCTGTGGTCCTGCTCGCCAACAAGGCGGAAGGGCGCGCGGGCGAGAGCGGTCTGCTGGAGGCGTACTCGCTGGGGTTGGGCGATCCGGTCGCGATCTCGGCCGAGCACGGCGAGGGCATGGGCGACTTGTTCGAGGCGCTGCTGCCGATCCTGGAGCCGCTGCAGCAGGATGAGGACGAAGACGCCGAGTTCGACGAGGAGGCGCTGCTCGCCGGCCCGCTCAAGCTCGCCATCGTCGGCCGGCCCAATGCCGGCAAATCGACGCTGATCAACAAGCTGTTGGGCCAGGACCGGCTGCTGACTGGACCCGAGGCCGGGATCACGCGCGATTCGATCGCGATCGACTGGGAATGGACCCAGCAGAACGGCGAAGTGCGGCCGGTGCGCCTGATCGATACCGCCGGCATGCGCAAGAAGGCCAATGTCGTCGAGAAGCTGGAGAAGCTCTCGGTCGCCGATGCGCGCCATGCGGTCGACTTCTCCGAAGTGGTCGTGCTGCTGCTCGACGCGACTCGAGGGCTGGAGCACCAGGACCTCAAGATCGCCTCGATGGTGCTGGAGGAAGGTCGCGCGCTGATGATCGCGATCAACAAGTGGGACGTGGCCGAGGGCGCCTCCAGCTTGTTTCAGGGCATTCGCGGCGCTTTGGACGAGGGACTGGCGCAAGTGCGCGGGTTGCCGCTGCTGGCGGTCTCGGCCCGTACCGGCAAGGGTCTCGACGACATGATCAAGGCCGCCTTCGATCTGCGCGAGGCGTGGAGCCGCCGCGTGCCGACCGCGGCGCTCAACCGCTGGTTCGACGATGCGCTTTCCGCCAATCCCCCGCCGGCACCCGGCGGGCGGCGGATCAAGCTGCGCTACATCACCCAGGCGAAGACGCGGCCGCCGGGCTTCGTGTTGTTCGGCACCCGGCTCGACCAGCTTCCGGAAAGCTACAAGCGCTACCTTATCAATGGCATCCGTCGTGAACTCGGCTTCGCCTCGGTGCCGATCCGCCTGACACTGCGCAGTCCGAAGAACCCGTTCAAGCGGGACTGAGCGGCTGCGCCATGGGGGCGGTGGCGGTCTGCCAGCCGGCGTAGCTCTTCTCCTCGACCAGTTCGGAGCCGAGCGCCTGGTTGATGTGGCGCTTTATTGCGGCGCGCAGATCGTTCTTCTTGTAGACCGAGCGGGCGAGCTGGACGAAGCGCTGGCCGAAATCGCCGTCCGCCTCGCGCTCGCGGATCTTGTCCTCGATCTCCCACAGCTCCTCATTTACCGCGCGCAGCTGCTCGAGCAGCGGCTTGACCAGACGTAGGGCTGTGCCGGCGACCCGGCTGAGCGATGCGAGTTCGCGAGCGACGTTGGCGCGCGCCTCGCTGCCGGAAATGCGTTCGGACTTGATCTGGAGAATGGTGATCTTGTCCAGCAGCTCGCCCCAGGAGACGGGTACGCGGGGGCAGCATTCGACCTGGTTCATCGGGCATACTCCGGTTGGCATCGGGAGTGGGCGGGGAATGCCTCGTCGAGATCGCGCGCCAGCCGGGCGATCGCGGTGGGCCAGTCTCCCGGGCTTGGCTGGGCATAGAGCCGGGCGGCGGGATACCACTCGCTGCCGCGGCTTTCGGGCGCCCAGCGCCAGTCAGGCTCATGCTTGAGGACCAGCCAGACCGGCTTGCCCAGGGCTCCGGCGAGATGGGCGATCATGGTGTCGACGGTGATGACCAGCGCGCAGCCTGCGACCAGCGCGGCGGTCTCGACGATGTCGAAGGGGCAGCCTTGCGGATTGCGGACCGGCAGCGGGCTAGGTCCGGTGTCCAGCGTGACGCACGCACGGCTCTGGCACAGGGGCGCGACGAGTTCGGGCCGGACCGAACGCTCCGGGTCCCAGTCGCCCGAGCTGCAGCACAGGCCGATGGTGCCGGGCGGCAGACGTGCCGGCCCGACGGTGAGATAGGGAGGTGGGGCCTCCCCGGGCGTCAGCCGCAACGCACAGGAGAGATCCATGATCTCGACGTCGCGCTCGGCGGGGGGAAGGGGACGGTCCCAATCGAACGGCACGACCCGGTCGGCGACATCGTCCGGCAGCAGCGGGATCAGGCGCGGTTGGATCTCGAGGGTGACCCGCGCGGCCCGGCGGCGCAGTTCGGGGAGGAAGCGGACGAACTGGAGAGTGTCGCCAAGCCCGTGGTAGCAGCGGACCAGGACATCGCGGCCGTCGAGCGGGCGCCCGTCCCAGACCCAGCGCTGATGGTAGGGCAGGCCGGGATCGTCACGCTCCTCGGGGCGGCGGCCGGCAAGCTGCGCGGCGTTGAGCGCCCAAGCCCGGGCGTGGTCGCCCGAGCGCATCGCATGGACCCAATCCTCGTGCAGCGACGGCATGCGTCACTATGGCTTGGCAGGAAGGTTTGTTCCCGCCTGGCAATGCGATACAAGCGGAACTTCAGAGGCTGCGAGGCCGCTCCGACGAGATCGTCAGGCGCTTGGCCACATCGTCAGGAAGGTTTCGACGATGATCTTGAGGTCGTTCGGGCAAGCGCCGCCCTGCGCCTTGACCGACAGGCCCTGCAACACCGTCGTGAGGCACTGGGCCAGCGCCTTCGCATCGCTGTTCGCCGGCAGATCGCCCTCCGCCTTGGCGCGCTCGAACCGTTCCACCGTGGCCGCTTCCGAGGAAGCACGGCGAGCGATCACGTGTTCGCGGATCGACTCGGCTTCGGCAGTGCAGCCCACCATGCTGATGACGCCCAGGCAGCCTTGCGGGTCGCTCTCTCCACAATGCGCGCGGATGGCACCGCAGAGCAGCCGCTCGGCCACTTGCCGCGCGGTCGGCGCTTCGAGCGCAGCGCCAACGTACGCCAGCTTGTCGCGCTCGTAGAGGTCCAGCGCCTTCTTGAAGAGCGCTTCCTTGTTGCCGTAGCACGCGTAGAGGCTGGGCTTCGTGATGCCCATGGCCTCGGTAAGCTCGGCCATCGAGGCGCCTTCGTAGCCGTGCTTCCAGAACACCCGGAGAGCGGCCGCCAGAGCCTGTTCAGGATCGAACTCCCGAGGTCGCCCGCGCGTCTTCGTCGCAGTTTCGATGCATTCCATACCAAGCGGTACATAGGTACTAGGGGGGCGTTCGTCCAGCGTCTTGCGCCTCCGGTATTGTCCCGAGTTTCAGCGCGAGGTCAAAGCCACTTAACGAACCATATTGACAAACCCAACCAAATAGGCTATAGCCGTTTGCGAGGGGCGCATTCAGGTGCGCCCTCTTCGACATCGCGAATTCGCTGGGAGAACCCGCCGTTCTCGGCCGCCTGCTTATGACTGGGTTCCCGCTTGGGGTGAGACATGCGTCATGGGGAGCCCGACAAGAAGTTGGATCGATGAAGACCCCCGCCGCCGTCGCTTCCAAGCGGCCGCTCCGTGGCGGTGCCCTAAGGGGCAGACAGCCGGTTGCGACGGTCGCGGTAACTGACAAGCGAAGCGCTTCGCGTGGAGCCCAGGGCGTCGGCGCCCGGTGGATTGCCAGGGCAAGGGCCTTTCGATACTCCTCGCCGCGGGTGGGATTTCAACGGAATTTCGATCGGGCGCACCGCGTCCTTCCTTCGTTGCTAAGTGGATTGGGGTACACGGATGAAAGTCGAGCAGCGTGAGGCACGCATGGCCGCGAAGGGCAGGGGCACGATGCTGTCCGTGCAGGTCATGCGCGGTCTTGCGGCCATTTCGGTCGTGTTGTTCCACACGAACGTCATCCTCGCGCAGCCGGAATACGGCGGTCACCAGGTTTTCACCGTGGTGGCCAGCAAGGGCTGGCTCGGCGTGAACTTCTTCTTCGTGCTGAGCGGCTTCATCATCCTCTATGCCCATGCGGACGACCTCGGCAATCGGGCGCGGATACCGCGCTATCTCTGGCGGCGCTTCACCAGGGTGTATCCGCTGTACTGGCTTGCTCTGACTGCCTTCATCGCGGCTGGAACCTTCGGGCTGGGCCACATGGAGATGAGCTGGGAGGCGCCGCACCTCATCTCGGCCTACACGCTCGTCCAAGTCGCCAATTCTCCGGTGCTGGCACTCAAGGTCGCCTGGACTTTGCTGTTCGAGGTGAAGTTCTACCTCATGTTCCTGCTCTTCTTCCTTTCGAGGCGCTTAGGGACCGCTGTGTTTTCCGTATGGTTCGTGGCGATCATCGTGCGCAACATGTTCAGGCCGCTGCCCGATTGGGGGCAACTGCTGCCGGACTGGGGACTGCTCAACATCTGGTGCCTTTATTTCCTGTGCGGCATGATCGCGTGCTGGACGCTGTGGCGGGCCGACGCGCGGTTCGGTGTCGCGACTTTGGCGGTTGGTCTGCTGATGCTGGCGGTGACGAGCGCATTCAGCGTCGACATGCTGAGCACCGTTTATGATCCGCTGCTGATGATCGCCTTTGCCGCGACGTTCAGTGTGATCCTGGTCGGCGGCGTGATGTGCGAGCGGCGGTTCGGCTGGCGCCCGCCCGCGGCGCTGCTCCTTCTAGGCGATGCGTCTTATGCGATCTACCTGATCCATTCGGCGGTGATCTCGCTGCTCGCGCAGGTCCAGGCCAAGGTACTCCCGCAAACGCAGCAGCATCATGCGATCTTCATCGCCGTGTTCCTGTCCGCGGTCGTCGCCGGCCTTGCCTGCCATGTCATCGTCGAACGGCCCATCCTCACCGCTCTGCGCAAGATAAGGTTCACGCGCAGAGCGGTCATGGCGTCGGGCACGGCCTAGCGGTGGTTCAGAGCAGTTTGTCGAGCGTGATCGGGAGGTCGCGCACGCGCTTGCCGGTGGCGTTGTAGACTGCGTTGGCGAGAGCGGCGGCGACCCCGGTGATGCCGATCTCGCCCAGCCCGCGTGCGCCCATCGGGGCGTAGGGGTCCGGGATGTCGGTGAAGACCACGTCGATCTGCGGCACGTCGAGGTGCACCGGGATGTGGTACTCGGCCAGGCTGGGATTCATGATCCGACCCTTGCGCGGGTCGAACTGGGCGTCCTCCATCAGGCCCATTCCCAGCCCCATGATGATGCCGCCGCGCAGCTGGCTCGTGGCGGTCTTGGGGTTGAGGATGCGCCCGCAATCGTAGACGCCGGAGATGCGTGGTACTCGGATCTCCCCGGTCACGGCATTGGCGCGCACTTCGCAGAACACCGCGCCGTGCGAATGCATCGCCCAGTGCATGGCTTCGCCCGGCATCGGCGCCTCGCCCAACGCGCTAAGCTCGAAGCGCCCGGCGCGGCTGAGGATCGAGGCGTAGCTTTCATAGCGGCTCGGCTCGGCCAGGGCGGCAAGGCCCCCGTGCGTGGCGCCGACCTCTTCCAGCGAGAGCCCGGCGAGCGGAGAGTCGTTGCCGGCGATCTTCAGCAGCTCTTTGACCAACTCGCGCTGGGCGACGATGATCGCGCTGCCGATCGAGGCGGTCTGCTGCGAGCCGCCGGCAAGCACCACGCCGGGAAGTGCGGAGTCGCCGTATTCGAAGGCGATGTTCTCCATGGGCAGCGCGAGCCGATCCGCGGCGATCTGCGTGTGGACCGTCGCCGTGCCCATGCCCATCTCGTGCGCCGCGATGCGCACGGTTGCGTGGCCGTCAGCGGTGAGGGTGATCCCGGCGACCCCACCGGGCATGCGATGGTAGGGAAAGCCCGCCATGGCGCAGCCCAAACCCACCTGCCACTCGCCCTCGCGCCGCGTTCCGGCTTGCGGGCGCCGATCCCATCCGAAGCGCTCGGAGCCGATACGCCAGCAATCGACCACGCTGCGCTGTGAGAACGGGGTACCCTTCATCGGGTCCTTGTCCGGCTCGTTGCGGATGCGCAGTTCGACAGGGTCGATCCCGATGGCCTCGGCGAGCTCGTCCATCGCGCACTCCAGCGCGAAGCTGCCGACCGCCTCGCCGGGCGCGCGCATGAAGGTGTTGGCGAGCATGTCGAGGTCTGCGACCTGGATGTCGAGCAGCATCGACTTGGTCGCATAGCTGCTCTGGGCCGAGAGGATGAAGGGCTCCGGCAAGGCGTTGTGACGCGACATGACGACAGTGCCGGTCTGGCTCAGCGCCTGCAGCTTGCCATCGGCATCGGCGCCCAGAGCGACGTGCTGCTCGGTTTCGGCGCGGCCGCCCACGAGGCGGTAGACCCCTTCGCGCGAGAGCGTCATGCGAACCGGACGGTCCACCAGGCGCGCAGCGGCAGCGGCCAGAATCTGGTGGCTCCACAGGCACTTGGCGCCGAAGCCGCCACCGACGTACGGCGAGGTTACGTGGACCTGGTCCTCGTTCAACCCAAGAGCCTGGCCCACGCTCCAGGCCACGTGCGACACGGCTTGCACGGCATCGTGCATGTAGAGCTCGCCATCGCGCCAGAAGAGGGTGACGGCATGCGGTTCGATGGCGTTGTGGTTGTGCCGGGGCGTGGTGTACGTGGCGTCGACCTTGAAAGTCGCGCGCTCCAGTTCGGCTTCGGGGTTGCCCAGCTCGACATGTGCCGGCTGCCCGAAGACGATCGCCAAGTGCGTGCCCGCGGCCTGGCCTTGCTCCAGGCTGAGGACGGCGGGATCGGTCTCGTAGGTCGCGGTGATCAGCGATGCGGCATGTTCCGCCTGCTCGAGCGTTTCCGCCAGGACGAGGGCGATCGCCTGCCCGTTCCAGTGGATCTCGGCATCCTGCATTACCGGCACGTCTTCGCCCGCGCAGGCCTTGGCCGCCGTCATGAACAGCGGCGCGGTCGCCATGCGCGGGGCATTCTCGTGCGTCATCACCAGAACGACGCCGGCCGCCGCCGAGGCTGCCGTCGTGTCGAGCGAGAGGATGCGGCCGCGCGCGATCGCGCTGAACGCCAGGGCGGCGTAGACCATGCCGTCGGGCTTGAACTCGGCCGAGAACCTGGCGCCGCCCTTGACCTTGAGCGGACCGTCGATTCGGGAGACGGGCCGTCCGACATGGCCATGCTGCTGCCGGGCGATCGGATCGTTCCAAGCGCCTGGAACCCAGCTGTCCGGCGCGATCTGGATGGCCTTCTCGACAGCGGCCTGGGCGATCCCTTGCGCCAGGTTGCGGGCGGTATCGAGCGGGTTCATGCAGCGTCTCCGGCAAGCTGGAGCAGAGTGGCGGTGATCGTGCGCGCGGCGAGTTCGATCTTGAACGCGTTCTGCGACAGAGGCTTCGCCGCCGCGAGCTCGGCATCGGCCGCGGCGCGGAAGGCACTCTCGCTCGCGGGGCCGCCGATCAGTGCGAGTTCCGCCTCCGCCGCGCGCCAGGGCTTGTGGGCGACGCCGCCAAGAGCGATGCGCACGTCCGCGACCTTGCCGTCCTCGACGCGCAGGGCGGCGGCGACGGAGACAAGGGCGAAGGCGTAGCTCGCCCGGTCGCGCACTTTGCGGTAGGTCGAATTCGCCGCGAGCGGCAGCGGGGGCAGTTCGATCGCGGTGATGAGCTCGCCGGGTTGCAGCGACGTCTCGACGTTGGGCGTGTCGCCTGGAAGCAGGTGAAAGTCGCCGAACGCAATGGCGCGAGGCCCCTCGGCCCCCTCGACATGCACCGTCGCCCCGAGCGCGGCGAGAGCGACGCACATGTCGGATGGATGGACGGTGACGCATGCGGGCGAGGCGCCGAGGATCGCGTGGCCGCGGTTGAAGCCCTCGATCGCGTCGCAGCCCTGGCCCGGTTGCCGCTTGTTGCAGCGCGATCCGTCCTCGTCATAGAAATACGTGCATCGCGTGCGCTGGAGCAGGTTGCCGCCGACCGTCGCCATGTTGCGGATCTGGGCGGAAGCGCCCGAGAGGATCGCTCGCGCCAGCAGGGGGTAGTGGCGCCGCACCAGCGGGTGCTCGGCAAGGGCGGTGTTGCGCACGGCCGCGCCGATCCGCAAGCCGCCTTGCGCGGTCTCCTCGATCGTTCCCGGAAGGCCGCTGACGTCGACGAGCTCGCGCGGCTGCTCCACCGTCTCGCGCATCAGGTCGACGAGGTTGGTGCCACCGCCGAGGTAGCGGGCGCCATCCGCCGCGCCGAGCAGTAGCGCGTGCGAAGGGTCGCTGGCGCGGGCGTACGTGAACTCGATCATTCCGCCGCCTCCGCCTGCGTGTAAGTGGCGAGGATCGCGTCGACGATGCCGTTGTGTGCACCGCAGCGGCACAAGTTGCCGCTCATCCGCTCTGTCAGCTCGTCACGGGTGAGTTCGTTCGGATTGTCCGCAAGCTCGACGGTGACGTGGCTCGGCAGGCCGCGCCGGAACTCCTCGATCATGCCGACCGCGGAGCAGATCTGGCCCGGCGTGCAATAGCCGCACTGGAAGCCGTCGTGCTCGATGAAGGCCTGCTGCAGCGGGTGCATCGCGCCCTCGACCACCAGCCCCTCGATCGTGGTCACGCTGCGGCCCTCGGCCTGGACGGCGAGGGTCAGGCACGAGAGCACGCGCTCGCCGTCGACCAGCACGGTGCATGCGCCGCACGCGCCCTGGTTGCAGCCCTTCTTGCTGCCGGTGAGCTGCAGTTCCTCGCGCAGCAGGTCGAGCAGCGAGACCCTGGGGTCCGCCGGGGCCGGCACCGAAGTACCGTTGACAAGGATCGGCATCAGGCAAGCTCCGTTAGGCGGCGAACGGTCCAAGACAAAACGCTCCTCGCGAGGTTGGTTCCGCCTTGCTTGGCAGTTGATATAGGTTCGTTGTGCGCCTGCGAAAGGCCTGCCGCGCGCTTTCAGCGCTTCCGCAAGGACGTCGGACGACAGAGCGCAAGAAGCGGGGTGTGGAACAGATGTTGAAAGAGGGATTGCGCTCCGCCATGGGCTGACGGCTCTCATGACCCATCCTTACGATGCCATCATCCTCGGCGCGGGCGCTGCCGGCCTCATGTGCGCGGCCGTGGCGGGTCAGCGGGGCAGGCGGGTGCTGGTGCTCGATCATGCGTCGGAAGTGGGACGCAAGATCGTGATTTCGGGCGGGGGGCGGTGCAACTTCACCAACCTGCACACCGCCCCCGATCGGTACTTGTCGAGCAATCCGCACTTCGCGTGCTCGGCGCTCAGCCGCTATACCCCGCTCGACTTCCTGGCGCTCGTCGGGCGGCACGGCATTGCCTGGCACGAGAAGACGTTGGGCCAGCTGTTTTGCGACGGCTCGGCCCGGCAGATCGTCGCCATGCTGCTCGGCGAGTGTGCGAAGGGCGCGGTCGAGGTGCGATGCGAAGCGGCGGTCGCGGGCGTGTCGCATGCAGAGGGGCGGTATACGGTGGCGTTCTCGGGTGGCGAGGCCTCCGCGCCGGCGCTGGTGATCGCGACCGGCGGCCCCTCGATCCCGAAAATGGGAGCGACCGGCTTCGCCTATGACCTGGCGCGCCTGTTCGGGCTCAAGGTCGTGCAGCCCCGGCCCGCGCTCGTGCCGCTGACGCTGCCGTCCGAGGAGGCGCTGTTTCGCAGGCTCTCAGGTGTCAGCACGCCGGTGCGGGCGCGCTGCGGGAAAGCGGCTTTCGACGAGGCGGCGCTGTTCACCCATCGCGGGCTCTCCGGGCCGGCGATCCTGCAGGTCTCCAGCTATTGGCAGCGCGGGGAGGAGGTCGGGATCGACTTCGTGCCCGGCGCGGATGCGGGCTGGCTGGTAGCGGCGAAGCGGGCGCGTCCCAAGGCCGCGCTGCGGCGGGTGCTGGAGGAGGCGCTGCCCTCGCGCCTGGCCGAGGTGCTGGCCGAACGCCTCGGCACGGCAGGCGATATCGGCAACATGCCGGACAAGGCGCTAGTGGCCGCCGAGGGCCGCCTCAGCGATTGGCGCTTCCTGCCCGACGGTAGCGAGGGCTTCGCCAAAGCCGAAGTGACCGCCGGCGGGATCGACACGCGCGGGCTCTCGTCCAAGACGATGGAAGCGGTGAAAGTGCCGGGCCTCTACGCCATCGGCGAGGCGGTGGACGTCACCGGATGGCTCGGCGGCTACAACTTCCAGTGGGCCTGGGCGAGCGGCGTCGCGGCGGGGCAGGCGATTTAGCGCGCCTGGGCAATCAGCGCGAGCGCATCGGCGCTCGTCCAGATCTTGCCGCCGATGAAGCGCCAGACCTCTTTGCCCTCGCTGTTGTAGAGGATCGTCGTCGGCAGTGTCTGGATCTGGTACTTGGCGCCCAGCTCTCCCTTCTCGTCGAGCCAGGGTTCCAGGTGATCGCCGCCGCGCTCCTTGAGGAACTGCGCGACTTTCTCGGTCCCGCTCATGTCCTGAGAGACCGTCACGACGCGCAGCTTGCCCTCGCGGATGTCGACGAGGCGGTCCAACGTGGGCAGCTCGACCACGCAGGGCGCGCACCAGGTCGCCCACAAGTTGACCAGCACCGGTTGGCCCTTGAGCGAGGACAGAGCCAGCGAGTGGCCAGCCGCGTCCTTCACTGTCATCTCCGGGATCGGCTCGCCCTTGTGCGTGCGGTCGACCACGCCGCCCAGCTTTTCGCTCTTGGGCAGCTCGGCGGGGCTCGCGTCCGGTTGCACCGGCTCGGGCGCCTGCTTATGGCAGCCCGCGGCCAGAGTCAGAGTGCTCATGGCGAAACCTGAGGCGAAGAGCTTGAGCGAGCGGGACGACAGCAAGGATGGGGGCTCCCTGAACAAGGCGGGCAACAAGATGTGGGGCGGGCGCTTCGCGGAAGGGCCCTCGGCGATCATGCGCGAGATAAATGCCTCGATCCCCTTCGACAAGGCTCTGTGGCGCCAGGACATCAGGGCAAGCAAGGCGCACGTGGCGATGCTGGGCGCGATGGGCATCGTTGCGGGCGAGGACGCGGTGACGATCGAGCGCGGGCTGGACGCTGTCGCCGCCGAGTACGAGGCGCATGGCGTTCCCGAGGACTGGGACCTCGAAGACATCCACATGACCTCCGAAAGCCGGCTCGCCGCGCTGATCGGCCCGGTCGCCGGGCGCCTCCACACCGCACGCAGCCGCAACGACCAGGTCGCGACCGACTTTCGCCTGTGGGTGCGCGATGCGATCGACGAGGCGCTGGGCGGCCTGGAAGCGCTGCAAAAGGCGCTGGTCGCGCGCGCGGGCGAGCATGCCGACAGCATCATGCCCGGCTTCACTCACTTGCAGACCGCGCAGCCGGTGACGCTCGGCCACCACTTGATGGCCTATTACGAGATGATCGCGCGCGACCGTTCGCGCTTCGCCGATGCCCGCGTGCGGCTGAACAAGTGCCCGCTTGGCGCGGCGGCACTCGCCGGCACCGGTTTTCCCATCGATCGCGAGATGACCGCGCAGGCGCTGGGCTTCGACGGGCCGACCGCCAACAGCCTCGATTCCGTGTCCGACCGGGACTTCGCGCTCGACTACCTGATGGCGGCGAGCCAGTGCGCGCTGCACCTCTCCCGGCTCGCGGAGGAGTTCATCATCTGGGCGAGCCAGCCGTTCGGCTTCGCCAGCCTGCCCGATGCGCTGTCCACCGGCAGCTCGATCATGCCGCAGAAGAAGAACCCGGACGCGGCCGAACTGGTGCGCGGCCATTCGGGGCGGATCACCGGGTGCCTCGTATCGCTGATGATGACGATGAAGGGCCTGCCGCTCGCCTATTCGAAGGACATGCAGGACGACAAGCCGCCGGTGTTCGAGGCCGCCGGCCTGCTGGCGCTGTCGATCGCGGCGATGACCGGCATGGTCGCGGAGACGACCTTCCGCACCGAACGGATGCGCGCGGCCGCCGAGCTGGGCTTCGCCACTGCTACCGATCTTGCCGACTGGCTGGTGCGTCAGGCCGACATTCCCTTCCGCGAGGCGCATCACATCACCGGGGCCGCGGTGAAGCTGGCCGAGCAGCGCAGCGTCGCGCTCGACCAGTTGCCCCTCGATGAGCTCAAAGCCATCGACAGCCGCATCGACGAGCGCGTATTCTCCGCGCTCTCGGTCGAGGCGTCGGTGGCCGCGCGCAAATCGCATGGCGGCACCGCGCCCGACGAGGTGCGCAAGCGGGTTGCCGAAGCGCGACAAGATCTGGGGCTGGAGTGACGATGCAGATGCGCAAGACCCTGGCTCTCGGATTGGCGCTTGGCCTCGGGCTGCCGCTGGCCGCCTGCGGATCGCAGCAGGACCTGACGCTCAAGCCCGGGCAGCAGCTTCCGCCCGCGCCCTATGGCCGCGCGGTGAAGCCCACCGCGCCCGAACTGCTCACGCCGCCGCCGCTGGCGATCCCTGAGCGCAGCGTGGAACTGCGCACTCGCTCGGAAAAGCGTGACGACGATCCCTTCGACTTGCCGCCCCCCGAAGACGGCCACTGAGAACCCATGGACCATTTCGAACTTAGGAACGGCGAGCTCCACGCCGAGGATGTGCCGCTGAGCGCGATCGCGCGCGCGGTGGGCACGCCCGTCTACGTCTATTCGCGCGCGACGCTGACCCGCCATGCCCGCGTCTTCCGCGAGAGCCTGGCGGGTGTCGCCCGCGTCCACCTGGCGTTCGCGGTCAAGTCGAACCCGAACCTCGCCGTGCTCAAGGTGCTCGCGCGCGAGGGCTACGGCGCCGATGTCGTCTCCGCGGGCGAGATGCACCGCGCGCTGGCGGCCGGGATGCCGGGCGGGGACATCGTCTTCTCCGGCGTGGGCAAGACCGCGCGGGAGATGGCGGAGGCGCTCGACGCAGGGCTGGGCCAGTTCAACCTCGAGAGCGAGGAAGAGGGTGTCGAGCTCGCTGCGATCGCCGCGGCCAAAGGGCTCATCGCGACGGCGACGCTGCGGGTGAACCCCGATGTCGATGCCAAGACCCACGCCAAGATTTCGACCGGCAAGTCGGAGAACAAGTTCGGCGTCGCCTATGACCAGGCGGCGGCGATCTACGCGCGGCTCAGCGCCCTTCCAGGGCTGACCATGCGCGGGCTGGCAGTGCACATCGGTAGCCAGATCGGCGACCTGGCCCCCTCGCGCGCCGCGTTCCTCAAGATGGGCGAGCTGATGCGGGCGCTACGCGGGCAGGGCCTGAGCGTCACGCACATGGACCTGGGGGGCGGCCTGGGCGTTCCCTATCGGCTCGGCGAGCACTTGCCGACCCCGGCCGACTACGGCGCGATGGTGGCCGAGGTCGCGCGCGACTGGGACGCTACCCTCATGTTCGAGCCCGGCCGGGTGATCACCGGCAATTCGGGCGTGCTCGTCACCGAAGTGATCCGCGTGAAGCCGGGGTCGATCAATCCGTTCGTGGTGGTCGACGCGGCGATGAACGATCTGGCGCGCCCCGCGATGTACGACGCCTGGCACGACTTCGTAGCCGTCCGCCCCTCGGGCGAGCGGATGGTGGCCAACATCGTCGGGCCGATCTGCGAAAGCTCCGACACCTTCGCGATGGCGCGCGAAATCGACGCGGTGAAGGCGGGCGATCTTGCGGTGTTCCGCACCGCCGGTGCTTATGGCGCGACGATGGCCAACACGTACAACAGCCGTGCGCTGGTGCCCGAGGTCATGGTCGATGGCGACAAGTGGGCGGTCGTCGCCGACCGCATCGAGCCCGCCACGATCCTGGCGGCGGAGCGCGTGCCGGAGTGGCTGGTCTAGCCGGGCGATGATCGCCTCGCTCCCCCTGTTCCACCGCATCGCCGGCCAGCCGGTCATCGTCCTGGGCACCGGAGAGGCGGCAGCGGCCAAGCGCCGGCTGGTGGAGCGCGCCGGCGGCTTGGTGATCGACGAGCTTCAGGACGGCATCGACCAAGGCGCGCGGCTCGCCTTCATCGCGCATGACGACGCGAGTGCCGCGCAAGCCGACACCCTTCGCGCTCGTTGCGCCGGCCTGCTGGTCAACGCGACGGACCGACCCGAGCTATGCGACTTCACCGTGCCCTCGCTGCTCGATCGCGACCCGGTGCTGATCGCCATCGGCACCGGGGGCGCGTCGGCAGGGCTCGCCAAACAGCTCCGGCTTCGGCTCGAGGCGCTGCTGCCGCGTTCGCTCGGATCGCTGGCCGCCGGCCTGTACGCGGCGCGGGCCGCGCTGCGCGAGCGCTGGCCGGATGCGGGGGCGCGGCGCCGGGCGCTCGATGAAGCGTTGGGCGAGGGGGGCGCGCTGGACGTCATGGCTGCGGACAGCGCCGACAGCATCGAGGCCTGGCTCGCCGGCTCGGGAGCGGCTGAACGTCTTGCGCAAGCGTATGAGATTCGGCTGCGCAGCGGCGATCCGGAAGACCTCACCCTACGCGAGATGCGTTGGCTGGGCACCGCGGACGTGATCGCTTACGAGCCGGGCGTGCAGCCGGAAATCCTCGACAGAGGCCGTGCCGATGCCGAGCGCTGCGCGATCGCCCGGGGCGCTGCTCCGGCCGCCTCCGGCCGCTTCCTCGTCATCATACGCGCGCGGCACTCCACCGCCGGCCCGGTTGATTAGCCCTTAAGGGCGGCCGAGGCGGCGGAACCTTCTTTACAAACAGGCGCTTACGTTGCGGAGGTGCCTTATGAAGGTGCAATTCGGAGAAGCGGATGCCTTGCCGTTCTCCTCTAATCATCGCGTTCACGCGACTGTCTCGGGCGAGACCGAGCGGCTGACTGAAGTGCTGCTGTGCGCACCGACCTACCTCGAGCCGGTGCCATGCTGCTCGCGCACGCGCGAAAGCCTGCGCGGTGGGTTCGAGGCATCGCACGAGGACGCGCAGCACCAGCACGACGCGTTGCGCGGAGTCTTGGAAGCTCACGGCGTGCGCTGTCACGAACTGCGGCCCGAACCTCAAATGCCCGACTTGTGCTTCACCCGCGATGCGACGGTGACCACCCCGTGGGGCGTGGTGATGCTGAACCCGGCAATGCCGCATCGTGCATGCGAGGTAGACTACGTCGCCGGTGCGCTCACTCAATTGGGCGCCGCGCCGGTCGAGCGTATCCGCGCTGGACACATCGAAGGCGGTGACGTGTGCATCGCCCGGCGTGGATTGCTCATGATCGGCATTTCGGACGAGCGCACGAACCTTGCCGGAGCCGCGAGCTTCGCCGCTCCGTTTCAGCGCGAGGGATGGGACATGGTGCATTGTCCGCTCGACCCGCACTTCCTCCATCTCGACACGATCTTCTGCATGCTCGATCCGGTGACCGCGCTCGCCTGCGTCGATGTGCTCGATGACGGGTTCCTCGCCGCCACCGCTGCACATGGAATCCGGCTGATCCCCACGACCTACAAGGAGGCGCGCGACCTGGGCGGCAACATCCTCTCGCTGGATGGGCACACGATCCTGTGCAGCGACCAGTTTCCCCGCATCGGAGCAGAACTGCGCCGAGCTGACTTCGAGACCGTCGAACTCGACATCAGCCAGTTCGCGGCCTGCGGTGGCGGGCTTCACTGCCTTACGATGCCGCTAACGCGCCGGAGCAACAACCCGTTCGGTTGAGGATGGCCGCGATGAGATCGTGTTTGCCTGGTTATCTAGGCAAGACAGGCGTATGAATAGCAAACCGCCTGGTCTGCCTTAACTGACGGAGAGATCGAGCATCGGAGCTTTCGCCTAGCTCCTTGCACCCACAAGCGGCAACGATGAAGCACGCTCGATGTTGCAGGGGCTTGCGCGACCAGCAGCGCGCGGCAGGGAAGATTGGCGCATGGTTTCTAGCAGTTGCGCTTCGCAGCGCTCCCGATGCGCGGCCAGCGCTGCGCAAAGCGGACCATCATCTCCGTTGCGGAACCAGAACCCAGACAAGTTCGCCAGTTGCGCGCGTAGCTCTTCGGCAGCTTCACGATCGGCGTCTGTCACCGCGGCCATTGTCTCGTTCTCCGCTTATGTTCTGAGCGAGGAACTTGTGAAGCCGGCGCTTGTTCCCGAAAGCGGGAGCACTCGCCTGATTCCCAAGGAGATTTCGGTCGGGCCGCCGGATCAGATGATGCCGGCGATCAGCCCCAGGTCGAGTGCATCGTGCGCCTCGACGTACCAGTTGGTCGGCGCCTTCTGCAGCAAGTCTTCCATGGCGACGTTCGAACCGTGGATCAGGTTCGCGAAGCCCTCGTTCTGAATCTTGATCGACTCGCGAATTTCGTTGAGCGTCGCCGCCAGGCTGGCGATGCAGGTGGAGAGCGGTCCCTGGATCTGCTGCGTCTTGTCCATCTTGCGCTCATGGATCATCAGCCGCGTACCGCGCGTGAGGTAGCGGTTTTCGCGCGCGAAGAAGCTCATGAAGGTGGTGCCGGCCGAATAGACCGCTGCCTTGCCGAGGAACACGAAACGCCGGTCCGGTTCCAGCTCGCTGTGGAAGCGCACGTCCTCTCCCATGACTCGCGCGACCTCGGGATCGCCACCCAGAGTGGTGAGTTCGATCACGATCAAGCCGTGATCGGGCGCGGCTTCCAGCTTCTCGCGAAAGGTGGCGTACATCTGGTAATCGACCGTCCCCGACAGCAGGATCGCCGGATTGCGGAAGTCTATGGATTGGAGAAGTGGGGTCGAATTCTGGTTCATCGGGAGCGCCTTTCGGTGTCGAGCCCGATAAATGCCGTCAGGTCGAAGTCGTTCCTGAGAAATTCGAACCTCTAACTAACTGATATGTAAGTCTAATGCTCGGGTCGTACGGCAAATCACAGGACACTTCCGGCCAACGCATCGATCGCACCTTGCAGGATGACGGCGGCGGCGGCCGAGTCGATGCGCTCGGCGCGTCTGGCGCGGCTCATGTCCTGGGCGATGAGGTCGCGCTCGGCACCCGCGGTGGACCAGCGCTCATCCCAGAGCAGGATCGGCAGGCCCAGCACGGCAAGATTGCGGGCGTAGGCGCGGCTCGACTGAGCTCGCGGGCCCGAGCTGCCGTCCATGTTGAGCGGCAGGCCGATCACCAGCCCACGGATCGAGCGCTCGTGGATCAGCGCCTCCAGCAGCACCTTGTCCGCGCCGAACTTGCCGCGCTTCAATGTCTTGCCCGGCGAGGCGATGCGCCAGCCGGCGTCGCAGAACGCGGTGCCGATCGTCTGGGTGCCGAGATCGAGCCCGATCAGCGCGCCACCATCCGGCAGGGCGTCGCGAAAGGCGAGGGCGCCGGTGGTGATGACGGGATCGTTCATGCCGATCCCTTGCCGCGTCGAAGCAGCGAAGTCGAGATCAGCGGCCGGATGTGGTTCCGAACGCCGCCACTCGCCGGGCGAAATCGGTGCGCAGGTTCGACCAGAACAGGGTGATGTCGTAGAGGTGGTAGTTGTTGCCGGGCAGGACGTAGGGGCCCATGTCGAGCTCCGGAGGAGGACCGATGTGGAGCAGGTGATCGGGACCACACTGCGCCGGGACCGCCCCTGCAACGAGCGTGCCGGTGCCTTGAGCAATGTCGGGCACCATCGTGCCGAGGTTCTCCTTGGCCGGCGCCTGGCCGCCTTCCACGCCGCTGATCGGATTGACGCACACGAAGTCGGGCTTGTCACCCACCTCCTTACCGTCGAGGCCGCGCCGGCGCGCGTAGGCCTGGAGCAGCATCTCGGTGTCGGGCGGATCGGCGAAGGATAGCCAGCTCACGACGCAGTGGGTGGAGGTCGGCTCCTTGCACGCGGGCATGCCCATGAGCGGCAAGTCGCGGTCGACCGAGACCGGCCAGCCGATCACGTAAGCCACCACCACCCGCTTGGCGAGCGGGGTGCCGGCGATCCGGTCGTGGATCAGGCGGCGCAAGTGGAAGGCGCCCTGGCTATGTCCGGCAAGCACGATCGGCTGATCGGGTCTGATGGATTTCACGAACGTGTCGAACGCCTGCAGCACGTCGCGATAGGCGAGGTCGAGCGCTTCGCTGGCTTCGGGCGCATCGGTCAAGAAGGCGCCGATCGCCGCTTGCCGGTAGCGTGGCGCCCACACGTCGGGACTGGCGTTGAACGGGCTCGCCATGCCCTGCACGAACAGGCGCGAGCGCTGGCGTGAGACGTCGTCGTCCAGCGTCGCATTCCAGGAGTGGCGGCTGACGAGGCCGGTCGGGTGGACGAAGAACACGGCGGCGTCGACGCGATCCGGTGCGGCCTTGTCCTGCGTGAACCCGGTCGGAAGCCAGCGCGCGGCGTCGTGTCCCGAGTTCGGCCGGGCGAGCCACATGTCGGGATTGTCGTAGACGTTAGCGGCAAGGCGCGGCTGCTCGGTGAACTTGGCCGACGGGACGAAGGCGATCTCGGTCAGGTCCTGCGCGAAGAGGCGCAGTGCGACGAAGCCGATGACGACCAGCACCACGAGACCGGCCACGACGTAGAGGAACTTGCGCGCCATACGTTAGGGGCCGAGCCGATCAGCTCGCGTCGGACGGTTGGGGCAGGAAGTCGCCATTGTCCTGCGCGACCTGGTTGCGCCGCGCCTCGCGCTCGAGCCAGACTTTCAGCATGGCCACCAGCGGATCGGCGAGGGCCAGGCCCAGGATGCCGAACAGCACGCCCATGATGAGCTGCGCGGCCAGGACGAGGGCAGGGGGTAGGTCGACCGTTTTGCGCGCGATCATGGGGACGATCACGTAGCCGTCCACCGTCTGGACGACGGCGTAGACGATGATCGTGTAGATGCCCATGTCGACGCCGCCCGAGAAGCCGACAAGCACCATGATCAGCCCCGAGATCGGCGCGCCGATGTTGGGCAATGCGGCGAGCAGCGCGGTGATGAGGCCTAGCAGCGCGGCCATCGGCACGCCATAGATCTGCAGCATCAGCCACGTGGCGACGCCTTCCACCAGCATGCCGATGAGGCGCCCGAACAAGAGCCGGCGCAAGGCCTGCCCCATCAGTTGCGCCGTCCGCTCGAAGTGCGGCCGCTGATCGGCCGGCAGCATCCACGCGAAGCCACGGCGGTAGAGATGCGGCTCCAACGCGAAATAGATGCCGAGCACCATGATCAGGAACACCGTGGTGAGGCCGCCGATCAGGCCCCCGACCATGCGGGTGACCTGGCCGATGCCGCCCAGCGCCTGTTGGACGAGGCCTTCGATCTGGTTGTTGCGCAAATTGGTCGGTACGTTGATGCCGTGGCCATGTAGCCAGGCGAGCGCCTTCATCGCCTGCGCTTCGATGGTCTGCGGCAACTGCGCTGCCTGCGACGCGATCTGACTGCCGGCGAAGCGGAACGTCCAGACGAAGAAGAGCAAGGTCGCGATGAGAACGATTGCCACCCGCAAGCCGCGCTTGATCGGCAGCACCTTGCCGAGGAGACGCGCGCCGCCGTCGATCAAGCCGGCGAAGACGATGCCGCCGAAAATCACCAGCAGAGACTGGGAAAGGAAGCAGGCGAGCGCGAAGAACGCGGCCACGCCGATCCAGATCACCGCGCGCCGGACCTCCAGCCGTACGGTAGGATCAGCGATATCGGTCGGGCCGGCGCGGCCGAAGTCGGAGGGGACAGACTTGTCCGACGCGCCGCTCATGCGCCGGTCACCCGCGGAGCGGGCACCGGATCCATGCGGGGGCGCAGGGAGTTTCCGGCGCGGCCACTCCGGAAGGCGTGAAGCCAGCTCAGGGGATTCCAGCTCTGGCTGCCATCGAGCGAGAAGGTGAGGAACTCGGCTCGCCCACCGATATCGGATAGCGGTACGGGCCCGCCCAGACCGTTCAGTTCCAGGGGTTCACGGCTGTCCGCCGAGTGATCGCGATTGTCGCCCATCAGGAAAACATGGCCCTCCGGCACGGTGATCTCGGGATAGTTGTCCAGAGCTTGCCGCATGTGATCGATGATCAGGTAACTCGCGCCGTTGGGCAATGTTTCGCGCATCACCGGCAGTTCGTAGACCTCGCGTCCGCTCGGCAGGCGAGTGCGGTACGCGTCGAACGGCGCAAGGCAGGGCGCCTGGAAGCCGCCTTCGTCGCAGGTGAGCTTTTCCTCGACCGGCAATTGCAGGTCGGGCTCGACGGCTTGCGGCACGGGCTTGCCGTTGAGGATGATCTGACCTTCCACGACGGCGATGCGGTCGCCCGGGAGGCCGATCACGCGCTTGATCAGGTCCTCCTTGCGGTTGCGCGGCACGACGATGACGATGTCGCCCCGCTCGGGCGTGCGGCCCAGCAGCCGCCACGTGCTGCGCGGCAGCAGATGGAAGCTCACCGACGACCAGTTCCAGCCGTAGGGATACTTGGTGACGACTAAGCGGTCCCCGACGAGCAGGTTGGGCATCATCGAGATGGAGGGGATGTAGAACGGCTTGGCGAGGAAGCTGTGGAACGCGAGCACGGCGAGCAGCATGAGCGCCACGCCGCGCAATTCGGACGCCCAGTTGACGCGCTCGCCCCTGCCCTCCCGGTCGCTCACGCGGGCGTCAACCGACTTGCTCATGGGAATTCCTTAGAGACGGCGCGCCTCGATGACCACGAAGGCCTGGGCCCATGGGTGATCGTCGGTGAGCGTGAGGTGAACCACGGCCTCGTGCCCATCGGGAACGAGTGAGGCCAGCCGTTGCGCCGCGCCGCCGGTGAGGGAGAGGGTGGGCGCTCCAGACCGGGCGTTGACGACGCCGATGTCCTTCATGAACACACCCGCCTTGAAGCCGGTGCCCACCGCCTTGGAGAAGGCCTCCTTGGCAGCGAAGCGCTTGGCGAGCGTCGCCGCTTTGGTCAGGGTGCGGCGGCTGGCCTTGGCACGCTCGATATCGGTGAACACGCGGTTCTCGAAGCGCTCGCCGAAACGGTCGAGCGAAGCCTGTATGCGCTCGATGTTGCACAAGTCCGAGCCGAGGCCGATGATCATGGCCGTCCCGTCCTCACCTTACCGCATCCATCAGGTCGCGCATCTTCTTCACGCTCTTTTCCAGGCCGATGAAGATCGCCTCGCCGATGAGATAGTGCCCGATGTTGAGCTCGACCAGTTGCGGTATGGCGGCGATCGGCTGGACGTTTTCGTAAGTGAGCCCGTGGCCGGCGTGCGGCTCGATGCCGTTCTTGACCGCGAGCGCGGCCATGTCGGCGATCCGCTTCAATTCCTCGCCGATACCCGCGCCGTGGGCGTGGGCGTATTCCCCGGTATGGAACTCGACGACCGGCGCGCCGAGCGTCATCGCCGCCTCGATCTGGCGTGGGTCGGGGGCGATGAACAGGCTGACGCGGACCCCGGCCTCGCGCAGGCGAGACACGATCGGGGCGAGCCGGTTGTGCTGTCCTGCCGCGTCGAGACCGCCTTCGGTGGTGCGCTCCTCCCGCCGCTCCGGCACGATGCACGCGGCGTGGGGAGCATGGCGCAGCGCGATCTCGACCATCTCGTCGGTCGCCGCCATCTCGAAATTGAGAGGCAGTCCGGTCGCGGCCTGCACGCGGGCGAGGTCCTCGTCGCGGATGTGGCGGCGATCCTCGCGCAAGTGGACGGTGATGCCGTCACCGCCCGCGCGCGCCACCACCTCGGCCGCTCGCGCGGGATCGGGATGGTCGCCGCCGCGCGCGTTGCGGATCGTGGCGACATGATCGATGTTGACGCCCAGCCGCAGCGGGCGAAGGTGCGAGCCGGTGGCCATGATCGAGGCTCAAACCAGCGCGCGGCTGCCGGGCTTGACCGCCGGCATTGCCGCAAGCTCCGGCGGCAGTTCGTCGGCCGCGTACGTGGGGAAGCTGAGCGCGACCAACGGGATGAAGGGCACCCCGAGGTCGACTTCGCCACTCGAACGATCGACCAGCGCGGCGCCGGCGATCACCGTGGCGCCGGTTGCTTCGATCGCCACGATCGCCTCGCGCGACGACTTGCCGGTGGTGACGACGTCCTCGACCATCAGCACTTTGTCCTCGGGATCGAGCGTGAAGCCGCGGCGCAGTTCGAACACCCCCTCGGGCCGCTCCACGAACATCGCATCGACATCGAGCGCGCGGCCCATCTCCTGGCCGATGACAATGCCGCCCATCGCGGGAGAGACGACCTTGGTGATCTGGCGGCGCAAGTCGGCCGGCAGCTTCGCGGCGAGGGCGGTCGCCAGGCGCGCGGCGCGCTGCGGGTTCATGAGCACGCGGGCGCATTGCAGATAATGCGCGCTGTGGCGGCCCGAAGAGAGCAGGAAGTGTCCCTGCAGCAGCGCCTTGCTCGCGCGGAACTCGGCAAGCACCGCTTCATCCTGCATCATTGTCACGTTATTCGATCCGTCCTGGCCTTGGTCCATCGGGTGTCGCGTTCTTCCGGGCGGCGTGCGCAACCTGAACGATGGCTGTCAAAAATTCCCCTAGAGGCGCTTGAGACCCGCGGCAAGCGCGCGTATAGGCCCGGCCAATGGGGGCGGATAAACCCCCTTCTATGGGTGTGCGCGTGGGTCGTTTAGGCGCCTTTGCCACGCTGGGAATCGGGAAACACGACGACGATGAAATCCGGCAACAACGTCCGTGCCGCGAGCCGCTCGGTGAAGGCTCTGGGTCTTTCTCTAGCGCTGGTGATGCTGCCGCAGGCGGCGCTCGCCGCTGCGCTTCCAGCCGCTGCCGAGCCTGTTGCCCAAGCTTCCGAAAAGGCGCCCGACAAGGCAGCGGATTCCGTGGCGAACGCGGGCAACGCGCTCAACAACTCGGGCGCAACCGCCGATGCTTCCAAGAGCGGCACTTATGTCCCGATGAAGCCGACCGAAGGCGTCGGCATGCCGGTGGACGGCGCTTATGGTCTGCAGACCCAGTTCTCCCCCACGGGTGAATACGGCCGCTGGATCCACAACACCGTGCTCATCCCGATCATCACCATCATCACCCTGCTCGTCCTGGCGCTGCTGGTGCTGGTCGTCGTGCGGTTCAACCGCCGCGCCAATCCGGTCGCTTCGAAGACCAGCCACAACACCGTGCTGGAAGTTGTCTGGACGCTGGCCCCGGTGCTCATCCTGGTCGGCATCGCGGTGCCCTCGATCGATCTCATCGCAAAGCAGTACAAGCCGGCACCGGCCAAGGCGCTGACGGTCAAGATCACCGGCAACCAGTGGTTCTGGACTTACGCCTATCCCGACAACGGCGACTTCGAAGTCAACTCGTACATGCTCAATCTCCCGGGCCAGCCGGTGATCAATGCGGGCATCCGCGAAGTCGGCTCGAAGCCCTGGGACGGTCCGGCGCACCTCGAGGTCGACAACCGCATGGTCATCCCCGTGGGTGAGCCGATCCGCCTGCAGATCACGGGTGCCGACGTCATCCACTCGTTCGCCGTGCCGTCGCTGTGGTTCAAGCTCGACGCCGTGCCCGGCCGCATCAACGAGAAGGTGCTCTTCGTCGAGAAGCCGGGCGTCTACTACGGCCAGTGCTCGGAACTGTGCGGCGTGAAGCACGGCTACATGCCAATCGCGGTCGAGGCGCTGCCGCGCGCGCAGTACAACGCCTGGGTGCTTGGTCATGCCGGCGGCGTGATCGACGGCAAGAAGGCGCAGGGCGACCAGCCCGGCGCCACCGAAGCGATCACCGCGCCCGTCGGCGGTGCCGCGCCGGCCACCACCGCGAGCGAAGCGGTCCCCGCGGTCGAGACTTCGTCCGCGCCGTCCGCCTAACGACATTCAATACAGGGTCCAAACCACATGGCCACCACCGCCGACCACTTCCAGGCTCACGCCGACGATCATCACGGCCACGCCGACCATGATCACAAGCCGAGCTTCTTCGCCCGCTGGTTCATGTCGACGAACCACAAGGACATCGGCACGATGTACCTGATCTTCGCGATCTTCGCGGGGATCGTCGGCGGTGCGGTTTCGGGCATCATGCGCGCGGAGCTGGCGCATCCGGGCATCCAGTACCTGGGCGCCGTCGCCAAGTTCTTCGGCGACGATCCCAGCGACATGAACGCCACGCTCCACATGTGGAACGTGCTGATCACCGCGCACGGCCTGATCATGGTGTTCTTCATGGTCATGCCCGCTATCATCGGCGGGTTCGGCAACTGGTTCGTGCCGATCATGATCGGCGCGCCGGACATGGCCTTCCCGCGCATGAACAACATTTCGTTCTGGCTGACGGTGGCCGGCTTCTGCTCGCTGATGTGCTCGGCCTTCGTGCCCGGCGGTCTGGGCAACGGCGCTGGTACCGGCTGGACGGTTTACGCCCCGCTCTCGACTTACGGGTCGACGGGCCCTGCGGTCGACTTCGGCATCTTCTCGCTGCACCTGGCGGGCGCGGGCTCGATCATGGGCGCGATCAACTTCATCACGACCATCTTCAACATGCGCGCGCCTGGCATGACCATGCACAAGATGCCGCTGTTCGTCTGGTCGGTGCTGGTCACCGCGTTCCTGCTGCTGCTGGCTCTCCCGGTCCTCGCCGCGGCCATCACCATGCTGCTGACCGATCGTAACTTCGGCACGACCTTCTTCGATCCGGCCGGCGGTGGCGACCCGATCCTCTACCAGCACTTGTTCTGGTTCTTCGGCCACCCCGAAGTGTACATCATGATCCTGCCCGGCTTCGGCATCATCTCGCAGATCATCTCGACGTTCTCGAAAAAGCCGGTGTTCGGCTATCTCGGCATGGCCTACGCCATGGTCGCGATCGGCGTGGTCGGCTTCGTCGTGTGGGCGCACCACATGTATACCACCGGCCTCTCGGTCGACACGAAGATGTACTTCACCGCCGCTACGATGGTCATCGCGGTGCCGACCGGCATCAAGATCTTCTCGTGGATCGCGACGATGTGGGGCGGCAGCCTCGAGTTCAAGTCGCCGATGGTCTGGGCGATCGGCTTCATCTTCCTGTTCACCGTCGGCGGCGTGACTGGCGTCGTGCTCGCCAACGGCGGTGTCGACGACTACATGCAGGACACCTACTACGTCGTGGCGCACTTCCACTACGTGCTGTCGCTGGGTGCCGTCACCTCGCTCTTCGCCGGGTTCTACTACTGGTTCCCCAAGATGAGCGGCAAGTGGCACTCCGAGTTCCTCGCCCACGTGCACTTCTGGGTGTTCTTCGTCGGCGTGAACCTGATCTTCTTCCCGATGCACTTCCTGGGCCTGCAGGGCATGCCGCGCCGGTATCCGGACTACGCGGAAGGCTACGCGCACTGGAACTACGTCGCGACGATCGGCTACATGATCATGGGGGTCAGCATCGTGATCTGGCTCATCAACATCGCCTATGCCTTCATCGCTGGCCGCAAGGCTGAGGGTAACTACTGGGGCGAGGGTGCGACCACGCTCGAGTGGACGCTGTCGAGCCCGCCGCCGTTTCACCAGTTCGAGACGCTGCCGGTCATCGAGGACGCGGTTCACCACTGATCGCGGCCAGGGCCAACGAGAACAGGCCGGCGGGGCAACTCGCCGGCCTTTTTCGTCGTATTCAGCAAGGGCAGGGCGGTACGGTCCGTCTCTTCCGCCGTACCGTGGGCACGCAAGCGCGTTAGTCTTTGCCCGCGAGGCCTTGCGCCATTATAGGCGCCGGATGAGCGCAACTGTTCAAACGCCCCCCGCGGACTGGCGCGACTTCTTCGCGCTGACCAAGCCGCGGGTGATGAGCCTCGTCATCTTCACCGGGCTCTGCGGCCTGCTGGCCGCGCCCGAGCGCATCCATCCCGTCCTCGCCTTCACCGCGATCCTGTGCATCGCGGTGGCCGCTGGCGGCGCGGCGGCGCTCAACCAGTGGTGGGAGGCGGACATCGACGCAGGGATGAAGCGCACCTCGGCGCGTCCGCTGCCGCAAGGCCGCATGAACCGCGACGATGCACGCGACTTCGGCGTCGGCATTTCGGCCGCCGCCGTCATCCTGATGGGGCTCGCGATCAACTGGCTCGCCGCCGCGATCCTCGCGGTCTCGGTGATCTACTATGCGGTGGTCTACACCATCTGGCTCAAGCCCCGCACGCCGCAGAATATCGTCATCGGCGGCGGCGCGGGCGCCTTTCCGCCGCTGATCGGCTGGGTCGCTGCGACCGGCCACATCACATTGATGCCGGTGCTGCTGTTCGCGATCATCTTCTTTTGGACGCCGCCGCACTTCTGGGCGCTCGCGCTGTTCGTGAAGTCTGACTACGCCAAGGTCGGCATTCCGATGATGCCCGTCGTCGCCGGGGAAAAGGCGACGCGCCGCCAGATCCTGATCTATGCCGTGCTCCTCCTGCCGCTCAGTGTCCTGCCCTGGTGGATCGGCGGCGCGGGCCTGATCTACGGGGTGAGCGCGGTGATCCTCTCGCTGCTGTTCCTGGCGCTCTCGGTGCGCGTGGGCTTGCGGGAGCGCGGCGGCGCCGAGGATACGATGCGTCCCGAGAAGCAGCTCTTCGCTTACTCGGTCATCTATCTTTTCGCACTGTTCGCGGCACTGGTGGTCGATCGCTTCCTGCCGATGTAAAGCCCCATCATGACTCGCGAAACCGATCCCAAGCGCATCCGCCGCAGCCGCAACAACGTTGTCGGCCTGCTGCTCGGCGCGTTCGTCATCCTGGTGTTCCTCATCTCGATCGCGAAGATGGGCTGAGGCCATGGCGATCACCGCGATCCGCAAGCCGAACCGCAATCGCCGCGTCGCCCTGTGGACGGTCGGCATCGCCGCCGGAATGCTCGGGCTCGGGTTTGCCTCGGTGCCGCTCTACCGCATGTTCTGCCAGGCGACCGGCTTCAACGGCACCACGCAGCGCGTCAGCGAGCAGGCGGCCGAGGAAGTGAAGGCGGCCAGCAACACGATCTCCATTCGCTTCGACGCCAATGTCGAGCGGGGCATGCCGTGGAAGTTCAAGCCCCTGCAGACCACCGACGAGATCACCATCGGCGTGCGCGACATGGCGATCTTCTGGGCCAAGAACACGTCCGACCATCCGATCACCGGCATGGCCACGTTCAACGTCGAGCCCGAGTACGTCGGCAAGTACTTCAACAAGATCCAGTGCTTCTGCTTCACCGAGCAGACGTTGCAGCCGGGGCAGGAAGTGCGCATGCCGGTGCTCTACTACGTCGACCCGGCGATCCTTCAGGATCCCGACGCCAAGGACGTGCAGCAGATCACCCTCAGCTACACATTCCACCCGGCCCTGAACAGCGGTGCAAAGGCACTGGACCGCGTCGGATCGTGACGATAAGGGCGCTTGAGTTAACCTCTCGCGGCGTGCCATCCGCGGGTTTGCGAACAACAGGGACGAAGCCACATGGCCGGTAGCAAGACACACGATTACCACATTCTTCCCCCCGACATCGTCCCGTTGACCACCACGCTGGGTGCGTTCGGCTTCACCACCGGCATGGTCCTGTTCATGCACAAGCTGCCGGGCGGCCACTTCGTCCCGTGGCTCGGCATGGCGCTGCTGCTCGCCAGCATGTTCGCGTGGTTCTCCAAGATCGTGAAGGAAGCGCACGCGGGCGATCACACGCCGGTCGTGCAGCTCCACCAGCGCTACGGCATGATCCTGTTCATCGCCTCCGAGGTGATGTTCTTCGTGGGTTGGTTCTGGGCGTTCTTCGACTTCTCGCTGTTCCCCTCGACCCTGGCCGATGCGATCGGCGGGCAGTGGCCGCCCAAGGCGATCGAAGCGGTGATGGATCCGTTCGACCTGCCGCTGCTCAACACGCTGATCCTGCTGTGCTCGGGCACCACCGTCACCTGGGCGCACCATGCGCTGATCCACGGCGACCGCGAGGGGCTGAAGAAGGGTCTTTGGGCAACGATCCTGCTGGGCCTGCTGTTCTCCTCGATCCAGGCTTACGAGTACGCGCACGCGCCGTTCCCCTTCGGCACCAACACTTATGGCTCGGCCTTCTACATGGCGACCGGCTTCCATGGGTTCCACGTGATTGTCGGCACGATCATGCTGATCGTCTGCCTGGTGCGCGCCTACAAGGGCGAGTTCACTCCCCGCCAGCACTTCGGCTTCGAAGCGGCCGCGTGGTACTGGCACTTCGTCGACGTCGTCTGGCTGTTCCTGTTCGTCGCCGTCTACGTCTGGGGTGGCTGGGGCTACCCGACGCACTGATGCGGGGCTGAAGGCCTGAAGTTCGCAAGGGCAGCCGGGGACCGCTCCGGCTGCCTTTTGCTTTATGCGGGCATCGTTGCTCGTCTTGCCGGGGAAGACCAGAGATGCGCCGCATTCCGATCGTGCCGACCTTGCTGGTGCTGGCGGCCGTGGCCGAGATGGTGCACCTGGGTTTCTGGCAAATCGACCGCCTGCACGAGAAGGAGGCGCTCCTCGCCAGCTACGCGCAGGCCCAGCGGCAACCACAGCTCGCCCCCTGGCCACGAACCGACGACGAGGCCACGCGCTCGCTCTACCGTCGCGCGGCCGTGACGTGCGTGCGGGTCACGGAACGCAGTGCGATGGCTGGCCGCAACACTCGTGACGAGGCGGGACTCGCGCAGACGGCGCAATGTAACCTTGCAGGCGGCGGCAGTGCCAAAGTCGTACTGGGGTGGTCGCGCCAGCCTGTCGCCGGGCGCGAATGGCGGGGGGGAGAGGTGGTCGGGACGATCGCGCCGGGGCCGCGGCTCGTCGCCGACCCACCGCTCGCGGGACTCGAGGCGAATGAGCGGCCCGATCCGAGCGAGATTCCCAATAACCACTTGTCCTATGCGGTGCAGTGGTTCCTGTTCGCTCTGACGGCGCTGGTCATCTACGCGGTGGCGCTCAGGCGTCGGCTGCGCGACGCCTGAGCGCGTCCCCGTTCGGCTCGGCAGCCCCGGGGGAAGTTGATGCGGCAGTCGTCAGAACAGTTGCGACATGTTCAGACCGACAACGCCGCCTTGTACCGTCATCGAGAACCAACCCCAAACTCGGGTAAAGCCCGGATGCTCTTCCGCGAGCGAGCGCGTCACCCAGTAGTGGATCGCGCCTGACAGCACTTTGGCGCCGATGACCACTCCGACCTTGGGATGCTTGCCATAGATCGGGTTGTCCTCCTGGCAGTCGTCGCGCTTGAGACAGGCGATGGTGAGCGCGCCGTCAGCGACGTTCAGCACCTGATAGGCGATCTCGAGCTGCACGATGTCGCGTGGCATGCGCCAGCGCGGCTCCCCATAGCTGATGCACCCGCGCTGCCGGGAGGCTGTGGGCGACGATCCCTGCTCGCCGATGGCCGCGGCGTGTGCGGCTTGCGGCCCCGCCGGCGTCGGCGCCGCGGGTGCGCTCGGAGCGATCGACGCCGCTTCATTCGACATGGCGCCGAGTTCCGCCGGTTTCGTCGGCTCGATCAACGGCGCGGCAGGAGCGGGCGCGGCCGGCTCACGCCCGAAGACAGGCTCGGGCAGTGCGCCGGGCGTGATGTCCGTCGCCGGAAGCGACCAGTGCGTGATCAGCGCCGCGTCCGCGAGCGATGCGGCCCGAGCGGTCGTATCCGCCTGGGCGGCGCACGGCATGAGCGTGCCGATTGCGCCCAAGGCCAGGCCGCAAGAGATCGTCCCCCGCCAGCGCGAGGTTTGTGCCAAATTCATGTTGTTTTCGAAGCCCCTGCAACCGCCTGTTTGCAGGGCCAAGTTTATGCGACGGGGCGCGCGGGCTGAATCCGTACAACTCCAGAACGGTTCTTGCGCTGCCCGGCCAACGAGCACGAGTAAGTTTCTGTATGATATTGTTATTAAAGGGCCTTTCAGGCCGATTGGGCCCAAATAGCGGCCGCGCGCGATTATCTCAACAGCGGAGGCTTAAGCACACGGCGGGGCCTTCCGTGCGGCGCTTTCGCGTGCTCGGACGCGCTGCGATTTCGGATGTATCTCGCGCAGGCCGCGAACGCATTGCGCCATCCGCCCGCTGCGGCTAGGCGCGCTCGCACGATGGAGTACGTCAGCACCAGGGGTAGCGCACCGGCGCTCGATTTCGAAGGCGCCACGCTTGCCGGTCTCGCCGGCGACGGCGGGCTCTATGTTCCGTCGGCATGGCCACGGTTCAGCGCGACCGACATCGCTGCCATGCGCGGGCTGCCGTACGCGCAGCTCGCCGCTCGCGTGATGCAGCCGTTCGTTGGCGACAGCCTGAGCCCGGAGCGCCTGCAGGAGCTCTGCACGGCGGCTTACGGCCGCTTCTCGCACGCGGCGGTGACGCCGCTGGTCCAGCTCGATGCGCAGCACTGGCTCATGGAGCTGTTCCATGGACCCACCCTGGCGTTCAAGGACGTCGCGCTGCAGTTGCTCGGGCTTCTCTTCGAGGAGTTCCTCGGTCGGTCCGAACGCAACCTGACGATCGTCGGCGCCACCTCGGGCGATACCGGCTCGGCAGCGATCGATGCGGTCGCCGGCCGCGCCAAGGTCGACGTCTTCATGATGCATCCCAGGGGCCGGGTCAGCGACGTGCAGCGCCGACAGATGACGACGGTGCTCGCGCCCAACGTGCACAATCTCGCGCTGGAGGGCGCGAGCTTCGATGATTGCCAGGCGATCGTGAAGCGCATGTTCGCCGATGCGGCGATGACCGGGCGCTTCGCCATCGGCGCGGTGAACTCGATCAACTGGGCGCGGCTGATGGCGCAGATCGTGTACTATTTCGCGACCGCGCTGCAACTCGGCGCGCCGGACCGCGAAGTCGCCTTCTCGGTGCCCACCGGCAACTTCGGCGATGTCTTTGCCGGCTACGTGGCGCAGGCGATGGGGTTGCCGGTGGCGAAGCTGATCGTCGCGACCAACGTCAACGACATCCTCCATCGCGCGCTCGCCAACGGCGACTACTCGCAGGGAACGGTGACGCCCACGGCGGCGCCCTCGATGGACATCCAGGTCTCCTCGAACTTCGAGCGGCTGCTCTACGATCTGGGCGGTCGCGATGGCGCGGCGTTGGCGGCGCAGATGGCCGGCTTCGAGACGAGCAAGGCGATGCAGCTGACCAATGCGCAGCGCGAAGGCGCGGCGGCGCTGTTCACCAGCTGCAGCGCCGATGCCGAGCAGATGGCGCGCGCCATCCGCTGGGCGTGGGAGCACACCGGCGAGCTCATCGACCCGCACACCGCTTGCGGCCTGCACGCCGCGCGTGCCGCCGGCCTGGACGCGCATGTGCCTGTCGTGACGCTGGCGACCGCGCACCCGGCCAAGTTCCCCGAGGCGGTCGAGCGTGCCACCGGTCAGCGTCCGGTCCTGCCATCGCGCGTGGGGGACTTGTTCGAGCGCGAGGAACGCTACGCGACCGTGCCTGGCACGTACGACGCGGTGGCGCAGTACGTCGCGGAGCACGCTTCGCCGAAGGCCGATGGCTGAACTCGCGCGCGACCCCCTGATCCTGATCGGTGAGGGCTGGGACGACTACGGCCTCATCGACTCGGGTCATGGGCGCAAGCTGGAGCGCTACGGCGGCTATCGGTTCATTCGTCCCGAACCGCAGGCGATGTGGACACCGCGCCTCGCGGATTGGGATGCGCATGGCGAATTCGTGCCCGGATCGGACGAGGACGGCGGGGGCCGCTGGCGGTTCGACAGGCCGGTGCCGCGTGAAGGCTGGCGGCTGGGTTGGCGCGAAGTCGGCTTCCAGGCGCAGTGCACGCCCTTTCGCCACCTCGGTTTTTTCCCCGACATGGCCCCGGTGTGGGATTGGATGCGCGGCCAGCTGGCCACGCCGGACGCGAGCACGCTGAACCTGTTCGGCTACACCGGCGTCGGCACGCTGGCGCTGTCGGCGTGCGGCCAAGTGACTCATGTCGATGCCTCGAAGAAGTCGGTGGCTCAAGCGCGCGACAACGCCGCGCTGTCCGGCGCGGCTGAGCGCCCGATCCGCTGGATCGTCGACGATGCGGCCAAGTTCGCCGCGCGAGAGGTGCGGCGCGAGCGGCGTTACGACGGCATCATCCTCGATCCGCCCAAGTTCGGCCGTGGCCCCGCCGGCGAGACTTGGCGGTTGGAGGAGAACCTGCCGGCGCTCATGGCCGATTGCCGGCGCCTGCTCGATGCGAACAGCCGCTTTCTCTTCCTGACCGTCTATGCCGTGCGCATGTCGTCGCTGGCACTCGCCGGGCTGCTGGCCGAGCTCTTCGGCGACTTGCCCGGCATGATCGAGCACGGCGACCTGGCCGTGCGCGAGGACGGGGAGGGCGGCCGCCTTCTCCCCACCGCGATCTTCGCGCGCTGGAGCAATCCCGGCTAAAGGGCGCGCATGGCCGATTCGCTCATCCTCGAGGTTGCCGACTTAGTCGTCGACGTGCTCACCGGCATCTATTCGGAGGAGACCGGCAAACCGCAACCGCTGCGCATCTCGGTCTCGGCGCGAATGAAGCCGATCGCGCACTACGCGCCCGACACGCCGCTGTCCGCGAGCAAGAACTACATGGACCTCAAGTTCGCCGCGTCCGAGGCGCTGCCGGCGGGCGTGCACTTCAAGCTGATCGAGGCGGTGGCAGAGCATATCTGCGAGACGCTGTTCGTGCAGGACACGCGGATCGAGGCGGTAACGGTCAAGATCGTGAAGCTGGCGATCGCGGAGGCCGGTGAGGCGATCGGCATCACGCTGACGCGCGAGCGGCGCTGATGCGGCTCTTGCGCGTCGGCGCTCTGCCCGAGGCGCCGCTCGCCGCAGCCGCGCGGTTCCATGCCGAGATCCTGCCGCTCGCCTCCGCGCAGTTGGCGCAAGGCGGCGATTGGGCGCTGGTCTTCGGCGCGGCGGACCACACGCATACCGCGTGGCGGCGCGCCGTGGTGCAGGAGCTTGCCCGCGCCCATGCGCCCCAGCGAGTGAACGCGCTGGCCGGGGGCGACGAGGCCGCGATCGCCGCGGCGGCTGCCTACCTCGCCGATGCACCTGGCGTGACGGGACAATTGCTTCCCCTAGATGGAACAGGCGCGACAGCGATGCTATATCCTCAGCGATGAGCAGCGCGCGCGCACCTTTGGTGGATCAGTTCCAGCGGCGGATCAGCTATTTGCGGTTGTCGGTCACCGACCGCTGCGATTTGCGGTGCGCTTACTGCATGCCCG
>Ga0268266_10000199_pt1 | contig 104808 bp, 94 predicted proteins | sample KBSS13metaG_FD_190356 | JGI IMG/M metagenome (GOLD analysis project Ga0268266, IMG submission 190356) | Switchgrass rhizosphere microbial communities from Kellogg Biological Station, Michigan, USA - KBS S1-3 metaG (SPAdes) (version 2) | ecosystem: Host-associated > Plants > Roots > Rhizosphere...
AATTTGCCTGGCGGCTTTAGCGCGGTGGTCCCACCTGACCCCATGCCGAACTCAGAAGTGAAACGCCGTAGCGCCGATGGTAGTGTGGGGTCTCCCCATGTGAGAGTAGGGAACTGCCAGGCATCAATTAAAAGAACCCCGTACCGTATGGTGCGGGGTTTTTTGCTTTGGGTTTTTCCCGCTGCCGGAGAGAGCATCAGACAGCACACCAATTCAAAATAAACGCGGCGATCTCTTCAATGTTATTCAAATCCAGTACCGGTATCTCCAGATCCAGGGCTACGTCACTGGCGACTGCAATTACATGCTCATCGAGCGTCAGCTCGTGAACATCATGCCCGGCATGGCTTCTGAACAGCAGGATCTTCGCCACCGCGTCATGCTTAAACCCCTCAACCAGCACCAGATCCAGAGTAGAGAGATCCATCCGGCTAACCAGATACATGAGATCCAGCGGCGCTTCATCCGGTGTTTCAGTCATCAATGCCCAGCGCTGATCACTCGCCACCATCGTTTGGGCTGCTCCCGCCTTACGCAGCTCATAGCTGTCTTTTCCCGGCTTATCGACATCCATATTGTGATGCGTATGCTTAATTAATCCGGGGCGAACACCTTTAGCGCAAAGCGCAGGGATCAGTTTTTTCAGCAGCGTCGTTTTCCCGGTACCACTCCAGGCTGAAATGGCCAAAACAGGTATCATTTTTTCTCCTGCATCATCTGCAAATCTTCTGTGGTATTGACGTTCATAAACGCCGACTTCAAATCGCTAAAATCAACGGGATGGCCGCCTGACTGGCGCATAAAAGTCATCACCCTGCGCTCTCCTGCCGTCAGGTACTCCTGTAACGCCGGAACTAACGAACGGTGGATCAACGCAACAGCAGGGTGGTCACGCTCACCGTCATGGGCCCAGACAACGGGTGCGCTACCACGAAGCCGTACCATGCGTTCGACAAGACAAGACGGAATAAACGGGGTATCACACGGACAGAAGATAAACCACTCTCCGTGCGACTGCTGCATAACCGAAAGCATACCGGCCAGCGGCCCGGGGTAATTCTCCTGGGTATCCTCGTAAACGGGATACCCGCTACGCTGATAAACATCTCTATGCCTGTTAGCGCTGATGGCCATTGTCATGACCTGGCCCGCAAGCGTATCAGCGACATGCTGCCAGAGTGGCTTACCGTTAAGGAGCTGAAGACCTTTATCTTTCCCCCCCATTCGAGTTGCCTTGCCACCCGCCAGAACAACGCCGATTATTTGCTGGCCATGATTCATGAATATCGCCTCTTTTATTGTGGGATTGACCCTGCTAACGTGTCACTCTCAATGAAAGGAGCACCACCATGAAATGTAAACGTCTGAATGAAGTCATTGAACTCCTCCAGCCGGCCTGGCAAAAAGAGCCAGAGCTTAATCTGATGCAATTTTTACAGAAACTGGCGAAAGAGTCAGGTTTTGACGGCGAACTGACAGACCTTTCTGACGATATCCTGATCTACCATCTCAAAATGCGCGACTCTGCCAAAGACGCTGTTATTCCTGGTATTCAGAAAGATTATGAGGAAGATTTTAAAACCGCGTTGCTGCGCGCACGTGGCGTAATTAAAGAGTAAAAGCTTGTAAGCGGCGGCACCGAAATCGCCACAAGATGATATCCTGAATCATTCGTATAATTTCCGGATGATCGGATGAACGACCAGGCTTTTACTTTCCAGACATTACACCCGGATACCATTATGGATGCGCTGTTTGAACAGGGTATTCGGGTGGATTCCGGGTTAACTCCCTTAAATAGCTACGAAAACCGCGTCTATCAGTTTCAGGACGAGGATCGTCAGCGCTTCGTCGTAAAGTTCTATCGCCCTCAACGTTGGTCCGCAGAACAAATTCAGGAAGAGCACCAGTTTGCTCACGATCTGCTGGATGATGATGTTCCCGTTGCCGCGCCGCTTAAATTTAATAACCAAACGCTGCTCACCCACGAAGGGTTTTACTATGCCGTATTCCCAAGCCTGGGGGGCCGCCAGTTTGAAGCGGATAATATCGATCAGATGGAGTGGGTTGCCCGATATCTGGGACGCATTCACCAGACGGGACGCAAAGAAGACTTTATTGCCCGTCCGACAATCGGTATTCAGGAATACCTGCTTGAACCTCGTCAGGTATTTGAAACCTCGGCGCTAATCCCCAAAGCGCTTAAGGATAATTTCCTCAACGCGACCGATAAACTTATTGATGCGGTGAAAACCTGCTGGCGCGATGATATTTCCGTTTTGCGTCTGCACGGCGATTGTCACGCTGGTAATATTCTCTGGCGTGATGGCCCGCTGTTTGTCGATCTCGATGATGCACGTATGGGGCCAGCGGTTCAGGACCTGTGGATGCTGCTCAATGGCGATAAAGCTGAGCAACGGATGCAGCTTGAAACGATTATTGAGGCCTATGAAGAGTTTAGCCCTTTTAATTCAGACGAAATTGTCCTGATTGAACCTTTACGCGCGATGCGTTTTGTTTATTATCTCGCATGGTTAATCAGGCGTTGGGACGATCCTGCATTTCCCCGTAATTTCCCGTGGCTTACCGGAGAGGATTACTGGCGCAGCCAGATATCCACATTTACTGAGCAGGTTAAGGTTCTTAAGGAGCCCCCTCTGCAATTAACGCCGATGTATTAATTGGACACACCCAGGAGAGAGTTAATCATGAAAAAAATTTGGCTGGCGCTGGCAGGTATGATTCTGGCATTTAGCGCTTCTGCTGCGCAGTTTACCGACGGCAAACAGTATACGACGCTGGAAAAGCCAGTCGCTGGCGAGCCACAGGTTCTGGAGTTCTTCTCGTTCTATTGCCCACATTGCTATCAGTTCGAGCAGGTGCTGCATGTTTCCGATAACGTGAAGAAAAAGCTGCCAGAAGGCACCAAAATGACCAAGTATCACGTTGAGTTCCTGGGCCCATTGGGTAAAGACCTGACTCAGGCGTGGGCGGTAGCTATCGCGCTGGGCGTGGAAGATAAGATCACTGCACCAATGTTTGAAGCAGTCCAGAAAACCCAGACAGTTCAGACGACTGCAGATATCCGTAAAGTCTTCGTGGATGCCGGTGTGAAAGGTGAAGAATACGACGCGGCATGGAACAGCTTTGTGGTGAAATCTCTGGTAGCCCAGCAGGAAAAAGCCGCCGCAGACCTTCAGCTGCAAGGCGTTCCGGCGATGTATGTTAACGGCAAATATCAGCTGAACACGCAGGGCATGGACACCAGCAGCATGGATATTTTCGTACAGCAGTACGCGGATACCGTGAAATATCTGGTCGAGAAGAAGTAAGATCAATAAAGAAAAAAACGCCGGTCACTGACCGGCGTTTTTGTATGAAGATTTAATCTTTTCTATCTGTTCATCTTTCTCATTCCAGAGCGTATTCAGCCAACGCTGGAAAAGACGTTTGAAATTCTTATCGTTAACGTAATCCCCGTGCAACCCGTCATCAACCGGCACCAGCTCGATGCGTACAACGATCCGCGTCAGCTTGCCGCTGAGCATATCGAAGAACGGTGTCCTGTCGTTTTCCGGATAGCAGAGCGTGACGTTGAGTAATTTATCGAACTGCGCGCCCAACACGTTAAGCGCCATCGCAATGCCCGCAGCCTTGGGCGGCAGCAGGTGCTGATAAGGAGAGCGAGTTTGTTGACGCTTCTCTTCCGTAAAGCGCGAGCCTTCCACGAAGTTCACAATGGTTGTCGGATGCGCGCGAAATTTTTCGCAGGAGCGGCGGGTGGTTTCTACATCTTTACCACGGCGCTCCGGATGACGAAGCAAATAGCTGCGCGAATAGCGTTTCATAAACGGCATATCAAGCGCCCAGCAGGCCAGACCGATAAAAGGCACCCAGGCGAGCTGCTGTTTCAGGAAGTATTTGTTCATCGGGATATGTTTGCGGAAAAGCACGCATAACACCACGATGTCTGCCCAGCTGTGGTGGTTGCAGATAAGCAGGTACCAGTTCTTTTTGTTGAGGCCTTCAAGCCCTTCCACATCCCACTTCAGGTGTGGGTTCAGGTACAACAGGAACGCCAGTCCTTCACACCAGCAGTACATCATGAAATTACAAAATGCGGATACGGCTCGCCATACCACGGGCACGGGCAGCAGCAACTTAATGATTCCGGCAATAATGATCGGCACAGAACAGGCGACAGTCACCAGAATAGTTAAAATGATGCTTAAAGGTAATGTTATTGCTGCGAGCAATCTCGACATGATGAGCTTTTTCAGATGGTTAGCTGTAAGTGAGCGGCCGGCTATCCGGTGCAGGGCGCTGATTTTATCAGAAATCAGACAAAATAAGGGTGCTTTCATGCCAGGCGTTGCGGGATAACGCCCGGGAGCAGAAGATTTCGCTATAACGGCATGCGGCCCTGGGCTTATATCCACATAGACTAAATTGTCATCAATTGGCCATAAAGATCAAATGAAAGATAATAACTCTATGATATATAGCATCTATTTATTATGAGGTATGTACTTTTAGCGTCTGTTATTCCTGTGACGTAAAAGTATGCACAAACTTATCCACAGATTTATTTTTGCGAGCGATCCTCACGATCGCAAAATCTTTTCCTGTATCTGGTGCTAATAACTGATGTTTTCATCCTTCTGTGGCATCCTTTACGCATAAATTGATTAAAGGCACGGACATTATGGTTCAGATCCCAGAAAACCCTCTTATTCTCGTCGACGGCTCTTCTTACCTGTATCGGGCGTACCATGCGTTTCCTCCTCTGACCAATAGCGCAGGGGAACCTACCGGCGCAATGTACGGCGTGCTAAACATGCTGCGCAGCCTGATCCTTCAGTACCAGCCAACCCATGCGGCAGTGGTGTTTGATGCGAAAGGTAAAACCTTCCGCGACGAGCTTTTTGAGCATTACAAATCTCACCGTCCGCCAATGCCTGACGATCTGCGTGCGCAGATTGAACCGCTGCACGCGATGGTAAAAGCGATGGGCTTGCCGCTGCTGGCCGTCTCTGGGGTCGAAGCCGATGACGTAATAGGCACGCTGGCACGTGAAGCAGAAAAAATGGGTCGTCCGGTACTGATCAGTACTGGGGATAAAGATATGGCGCAGCTGGTAACGCCAGGTATCACCCTGATTAACACCATGACCAACACCATCCTGGGGCCTGAAGAGGTGGTCACAAAATATGGCGTGCCGCCAGAGCTGATTATCGACTTCCTCGCGCTGATGGGCGACTCCTCGGATAACATCCCTGGTGTACCTGGCGTGGGTGAAAAGACCGCCCAGGCACTGCTTCAGGGATTGGGCGGGCTGGATACGCTGTACGCGGAGCCGGACAAAATCGCCGGGCTCTCCTTCCGTGGTGCAAAAACCATGGCCGGAAAGCTGGAAGAGAACAAAGAGGTGGCTTATCTCTCCTATAAGCTGGCAACCATTAAAACCGATGTTGAACTGGAACTGGGTTGTGAGCAGCTGGAAGTGCAGCAGCCTTCCGCAGACGAACTGCTAAGCCTGTTTAAGAAATACGAATTCAAGCGCTGGACCACTGACGTGGAAGCCGGTAAATGGCTGCAGGCAAAAGGGGCCAAACCGGCCGCTAAGCCAAAGGAGACGATTGTCGTTGATGCCGAAGAGCGGGCAGAAGAAGAGGCCATCGCGCTCTCTTTCGACAATTACGAAACCCTCCTTGAAGAGTCACAGCTGGTGGCGTGGATTGAGAAGCTCAAAAAAGCGCCGTTCTTTGCCTTCGATACGGAAACCGACAGCCTCGATAACATCTCGGCCAATATGGTCGGCCTGTCATTTGCGACGGAGCCGGGAATGGCGGCCTATGTGCCCGTTGCGCATGATTACCTCGATGCACCTGATCAGATCCCGCGTGAGCGTGTGCTGGAGCTGCTGAAGCCGATTCTGGAAGATGACAAGGCGCTTAAGGTTGGGCAAAACCTCAAATATGATCGCGGCATTCTGCAAAACTATGGCATTGAGCTGCGCGGCATTGCGTTCGATACCATGCTGGAATCTTACATTCTCGACAGCGTGGCGGGTCGTCATGATATGGACTCCTTATCCGACCGTTGGCTCAAGCATAAGACCATTACCTTTGAAGAGATTGCCGGAAAAGGTAAAAACCAGCTCACCTTCAATCAGATTGCCCTGGAAGAAGCGGGTCGCTACGCGGCCGAAGACGCCGATGTCACGCTGCAACTGCACCTGAAGATGTGGCCAAAACTGCAGAAGCACGAAGGTCCGCTGAACGTGTTCCAGCACATTGAGATGCCGCTGGTACCTGTGCTCTCGCGCATTGAGCGCAACGGCGTAAAAATTGATCCGACGGTGCTGCATAACCACTCTGGAGAACTGGCGCAGCGGTTGACCGAGCTTGAGCAGAAGGCGCATGAGCTTGCCGGCGAACCGTTTAACCTTTCGTCTCCGAAACAGCTTCAGACCATCCTGTTTGAAAAACAGGGAATTAAGCCGCTGAAGAAAACCCCTGGCGGCGCGCCATCAACGTCTGAAGAAGTGCTTGAGGAACTGGCGCTGGATTACCCGCTGCCAAAAGTGATTCTCCAGTACCGTGGTCTGGCGAAGCTGAAGTCTACCTATACCGATAAACTTCCGCTGATGATCAACCCTAAAACGGGCCGCGTGCATACCTCGTATCATCAGGCTGTGGCGGCGACCGGTCGTCTCTCCTCGACCGATCCAAACCTGCAGAACATCCCGGTACGCAATGAAGAAGGCCGTCGTATCCGTCAGGCGTTTATCGCGCCAGACGACTACCTGATCGTCTCGGCCGACTACTCGCAAATTGAGTTGCGTATTATGGCGCACCTGTCACGCGACAAGGGGCTGCTGACGGCCTTTGCGGAAGGAAAAGATATCCACCGTGCAACGGCGGCTGAAGTCTTTGGGCTGCCGCTGGACAGTGTGACTCACGAGCAACGTCGCAGTGCGAAGGCGATCAACTTCGGTCTGATCTACGGCATGAGCGCCTTTGGCCTTTCGCGCCAGCTCAACATTCCGCGTAAAGAGTCGCAGAAGTATATGGATCTCTACTTCGAGCGTTATCCGGGCGTGCTGGAATATATGGAACGCACCCGTGCGCAGGCGAAGGAGAAAGGCTACGTCGAAACCCTGGATGGTCGTCGCCTTTATCTGCCGGACATCAAATCAAGCAACGCCGCGCGTCGTGCCGGTGCAGAACGTGCTGCCATCAACGCCCCGATGCAGGGGACGGCGGCAGACATTATTAAGCGCGCGATGATTGCGGTTGATGCCTGGCTGGAAAAAGAGAAGCCACGCGTGAAGATGATCATGCAGGTACACGATGAACTGGTATTCGAAGTCCACAAAGATGATCTGGACGCCGTGTCGAAGAAGATCCACGAACTTATGGAAAGCAGCATGACCCTTGACGTGCCGTTGCTGGTGGAAGTGGGCAGCGGTGAAAACTGGGATCAAGCTCACTAAGGGTTCTGCCAATAACGCGCTTTTTATGTAAGTTAGCAACATAACAAAGTGCGTTTTGTGACGATCATTAGAATTCCCTATGTAAAGAATGAAAAAAAACTACAAAAAGTGCTTTTTCTACAGCAAAAAAAGGGGTAGAGTTATTCGCGTAGGGTACAGAGGTAAGATGTTCTATCTTTCAGACCTTTTACTTCACGTAATCGGATTTGGCTGAATATTTTAGCCGCCCCAGTCAGTAATGACTGGGGCGTTTTTTATTGCGGCAAAGAAAAATCCAGGCAAAAAAAAGCGCGGACATCGCCGCGCTCGGTATTACTCTTCTTCCGCTTCCGTCGCGGGTTCCAGCTCGTTGAACCAGCTATCGAGCTTCTGACGCAGCTTGTCGACACCCTGCTTTTTCAGCGAGGAGAACGGCTCCACCTGTACGTCGCCGTTAAAAGCCAGCACCGCTTCGCGAACCATATTCACCTGCGCTTTACGCGCGCCGCTCGCCAGTTTATCCGCTTTAGTCAGCAGTACCAGCACGGCTATCTCACTTGAGACAGCCCAGTCGATCATCTGCTGATCGAGATCTTTCAGGGGATGGCGGATATCCATCAGCACCACTAGTCCTTTCAGGCACTGGCGTTTTTCCAGGTATTCACCCAGTGCACGCTGCCATTTGATCTTCATCTCTTCCGGTACTTGCGCGTAACCATATCCCGGTAAGTCGACCAGGCGTTTGCCTTCTGCCACTTCAAACAGGTTAATTAGCTGAGTACGGCCAGGTGTTTTTGAGGTACGCGCCAGGCTCTTCTGATTGGTCAGCGTATTCAGGGCGCTGGATTTGCCCGCGTTAGAGCGGCCAGCAAAAGCCACTTCAATGCCAGTATCAGAAGGAAGGTGGCGGATATCGGGCGCACTGGTGACAAAATGCGTCTGTTGGTAGTTCCAGGTAGTCACGTGGTCGTCTCCAAAATCGTAATCTGAGGGGGATTATACCTGAATGCCGGCAAAAGACTTTTTTGATTGCGCAGTGCCTGTAGGTTAAAACCCTGGCGGTTGTGAGAGATTGGCTATGAATACTATGGGAGATTTCAGAGAATTCGCAGGCGTTAAAAAAGCCAAATTGTTTTAAATCATAAGCTTATTCTCGGGTAATTATCTGAAAATCCGTTTTTGTGACGTTTCGTTGCTTGTCAGTTTAACTGAACAGGGTAAAGTGTGCGTCAGGGCGAGGAAGCCAACAGGAAACAGACTTAAGGATTAGGGTCAGGAGCGCCAGGAGGCGAAGACGCAGGATTGTCAGGATGACCAACGCCTGGAGGCGTTTTAACAGGAAACGGAACCGTATCACGGACGGTATTAGCCATGGGATAAACAGGGTTTGTTGTTGGCAAACACGGAATGTCTGACCCGTTAAGGGTTGTGAGTCAGGAAAAAAGGCGACAGATTGCTCTGTCGCCTTTTTTCTTTGCTTGCTTTCTGCTAGATTTCGCCGCAATTCTATACTGAAGAAAACGACTTAAAGATAAAACATCATGAAAAAACCGACCTCCGCTGCGGGCGCTAAACGCCCTGCAAAAGCACACCGCAAAACGCGCGAAGAACTGAACCAGGAATCGCGCGATCGCAAACGCGATAAAAAACATCGCGGTCATGCTGCGGGTAGCCGTGCAAACGGTGGTGATGCTTCTGGCGCTTCTGCGAAAAACAAGCAGCAGAAAGACCCACGTATTGGCAGTAAAACACCTGTTCCACTGGGCGTGACAGACACCCCGGTCACTAAGCAGCACAAACCAAAGAGCGAGAAACCTATGCTTTCACCGCAGGCTGAGCTGGATTTGCTGGAGAACGATGAGCGCCTGGACGCGCTGCTGGAACGTCTTGAAGAGGGTGAAACCCTGACCGCCGAAGAGCAGTCATGGGTTGATGCCAAACTGGACCGCATTGATGAGCTGATGCAGAAGCTGGGTCTGTCTTACGACGATGACGAAGACGAAGAAGAAGACGAAAAGCAGGAAGATATGATGCGTCTTCTGAAGGGTGGAAACTAACATTTGCATCCGGCAGGGACGATAGTCCTGCTAATAACCCTTCCGATTATATGTTATCTGGTGTGGTTATTCGTTAAACTACGGCGGTTGTCGCGGCGACAGAAGTGGCTGCGCACCCGAGTGATGGCCCGCGATGGGGCCAGAACGGGCCGCCGTATGCGAACGCGACACCAACGGAAGGAGTGAGCATGTCTGTACCAACTATCGACTGGGATTTGGCCCTAATCCAGAAATATAACTATTCCGGGCCGCGTTATACGTCTTACCCCACTGCGCTGGAGTTCTCCGATAGTTTCGGCGAAGCGGCGTTTCAGCAGGCTGTCGCGCGCTACCCCGAGCGTCCGCTGTCGCTCTATGTCCATATTCCGTTCTGCCACAAGCTCTGCTACTTCTGCGGCTGCAATAAAATCGTTACCCGTCAGCAACATAAAGCCGATCAGTATCTGGATGCGCTGGAGCAGGAAATTCTGCACCGTGCCCCGCTGTTTGCCGGCCGTCACGTCAGCCAGCTTCACTGGGGTGGGGGTACGCCAACGTATCTGAATAAAGCGCAGATCAGCCGTTTAATGACGCTCCTGCGCAACAACTTCCGTTTTAACGACGATGCTGAAATCTCGATCGAGGTCGATCCGCGCGAAATTGAGCTGGATGTACTGGATCACTTACGCGCTGAAGGTTTCAATCGCCTGAGCATGGGTGTGCAGGATTTCAACAAAGAGGTGCAGCGGCTGGTGAACCGTGAGCAGGATGAAGAGTTTATCTTTGCCTTACTCAACCACGCCCGCGATATCGGCTTTACATCGACCAATATCGACCTGATTTACGGCCTGCCTAAGCAAACGCCGGAGAGCTTCGCCTTCACGCTGAAACGCGTGGCCGAACTCAACCCGGACCGCCTGAGCGTCTTTAACTATGCGCATCTGCCGACGCTGTTTGCCGCTCAGCGCAAAATCAAAGATGCCGACCTGCCTTCTGCCCAACAGAAGCTGGATATTCTGCAGGAAACCATCGCCTCGCTGACCGAAGCCGGTTATCAGTTCATCGGCATGGATCACTTTGCTCGTCCGGATGACGAGCTGGCTATTGCCCAGCGCGAAGGCGTACTGCACCGAAATTTCCAGGGCTACACCACCCAGGGCGACACCGATTTGCTGGGGATGGGCGTCTCCGCCATCAGCATGATCGGTGACTGCTACGCGCAGAACCAGAAAGAGCTGAAGCTTTACTACCAGCAGGTAGATGACGCGGGCAACGCGCTGTGGCGCGGTATCGCGTTAACGCGCGATGACTGCATCCGTCGTGACGTGATTAAGGCGCTCATCTGTAACTTCCGCCTTGATTTCAGCGAGGTGGAAACGCAGTGGGATCTGCATTTCAGCGATTACTTTGCTGATGACCTGAAGCTGCTAGCGCCTCTGGCAAAAGATGGGCTGGTGGATGTTTCAGAACGTGCAATTGACGTGACACCCAAAGGGCGCCTGTTGATTCGTAATATCTGCATGTGCTTCGACGCCTATCTGCGTCAGAAAGCGCGTCTGCAGCAGTTCTCACGCGTCATTTAAGACGTGCCAACATATTTGGCCGGGTAAGGCGAAGCCGCTACCCGGCTTTTTTGTTAGCGACTCTCTAGCTAAACAGCCCAACCAGCGCCGCGCACAGCACAGCAGCAACGGCTGTTTGTGGCGTGTGGCTTTCAGCTGCTCCACTTGAGAGCATATTCACTAATGTTTCCAGCATGATGATCACCCTCACTTTCCGGGCACGATCATACAAAAATCATTGATACAGTAAAGCGCAAAATAGCAGCAATTTGCGCTCAATTCATAACCTTTACACAAGGGTAAAGATCACTCCATGCCAAGCTCTTTCAGCTTACGCGTCAGGGTATTACGTCCCCATCCCAGCAGGCGTGCCGCTTCCTGCTTATGGCCCTGTGTATGGCGGAGTGCGGTGGTCAACAGCGTGCGCTCCATCTCGGGCTGGGCTTCAGACAGCAAGTTTTGATGACCGGAACGCAGCGCGCGATCGGCCCACTGTGCCAGCAGCGTCGCCCAGCTGTCCGGCAATGCATGTCCGGTGCTGCTTTCTGGCGCAGTCGCTTCAAACAGTTCAGCCGGTAAATCCTGAATCAGGACTTCCTGTCCGGCGGCCATTACGGTCAACCAGCGACAGGTGTTTTCCAGCTGACGCACGTTGCCCGGCCACGCCAGGCGGGTGAGGGCGGCATCGGTTTCCGGGTGCAACTGCTTGGCTTCCACGCCCAGCTCGCGGGCAGCGTCCTGCAGAAAATGGCGCGCCAGGCGGGGAATATCTTCACGGCGTTCACGTAGCGGTGGCAAATGAACGCGGATCACGTTCAGGCGATGGAATAAATCCTCACGGAATTTACCTTCCTGGACGCGCTGCTCCAGATTCTGGTGCGTCGCGGCAATAATGCGTACATCGACCTTCACCGGCGCATAGCCACCTACGCGATAAAACTGTCCGTCGGCCAACACGCGCAGCAGACGGGTCTGGACATCCAGCGGCATATCGCCGATTTCATCCAGAAAGAGTGTTCCACCATCAGCCTGCTCGAAGCGACCCTGGCGAATGGTATTCGCGCCGGTAAAAGCCCCTTTCTCATGGCCAAACAGTTCGGATTCAATTAAATCCTTTGGGATGGCGGCCATATTCAGGGCGATAAACGGTGCTTTTGCCCGCGGGCTGTGGCGATGTAAGGCATGCGCTACCAGCTCTTTACCGGTTCCCGATTCACCGTTAATCAGTACGCTGATGGACGAGCGTGACAGACGGCCAATGATACGAAACACATCCTGCATGGCCGGCGCTTCGCCAATGATGTCCGTCGTGGGCCCGAAGTCAGGCGTGTGACGAGGCTGCTGCTGCTCCTGGTAGTGGCTGATCGCGCGCTCAACCAGGGCGACCGCTTCGTCGATATCAAACGGTTTGGGCAGGTAATCGAACGCCCCTTGCTGATAGGCGCTCACCGCGGCGTCCAGGTCGGAATGCGCCGTCATTATGATGACCGGAAGCATAGGATGGCGTTGTTTGATCTGCTTTAAAAGCGCCAGCCCGTCCATTCCCGGCATGCGAATATCCGAAAGCAGCACATCCGGCGTTTTGGTGGTGAGTGCGTCGAGCACTTCGCTGCCGCTCTCAAACGTCGTGCAGCTTAATCCTGCCCCTGTGAGCGCGCGTTCAAGCACCCAACGGATGGAGCTATCGTCATCGACTACCCAGACTATCCCTCGTTGCATAAACGTCACCTTTATTTTTTAATCGGCAGGAAAACCGAAAACTCGGTATGTCCCGGCCAACTGGTAAATTCAATTTTTCCAGAGTGTTGATCGATCAAACTACGGGCAATGGATAACCCCAGGCCGGTACCGCCTTCGCGACCGCTGACCATCGGGTAGAACAGGGTGTCCTGAAGATGCGACGGAATACCCGGCCCGTTGTCCTCAACGTCGATGCGGGCAGCCAGACGATAGCGCACGCCGTGCAGTGTGAGCTGGAACGCGGTGCGGGTGCGCAAAATAATTTCGCCCCCTTCCGGCCCCAGTGCCTGCAGGGCATTACGCACAATATTCAGCAAGACCTGCTCAATCTGGTCCGGGTCGTGCGCCAGTTCCGGCAGGCTTGGGTCGTAATCACGGACCAGCGTGACGTTCTCCGGCAGCTCCATCGAGACGAGTTTCACAACCCGCTCAGCCACTTTATGAATACTTTCTGAGACATGCATGCCGGGCTGTTGCGGCCCGAGCAGACGGTCAACCAGGTTACGCAGGCGGTCTGCCTGCTCAATGATGACGTTGGTGTACTCCGCCAGCGCAGGGTCGGGCAGCGCTTTGGTCAGGAGTTGTGCCGCACCGCGTAAGCCACCCAGCGGGTTCTTGATTTCATGCGCCAGGCCTCGCACCAGGTCACGGGCGGCAATTTGCTGGGCATGCTGAAGTTGTTCCTGGCTCAGGCGGCGCTGATTATCCATCGGCGCCATTTCAAGCAGGATCAGCCCTTCAGGAAGCCGTTGTGCGGTAAGCGATAAAATATGTGAGCGTCCGTCGATCACCAGCGTGACTTCGTTATCGGTAAAGCCCTGACCGGCCTGCAGACTTTCCTGCATCAGGCCAATATTCAGCGAGAAATAGCTCAATAATTCCGGAAGCGGGGTGCCAAACAGTTTGCGTGAGCTCTGGGCGAGCAGCTGCTGCGCCGCCGGGTTGGCGTAATGTACGGCCAGCTCGTCGTCGACCAGCAAAATACTGTTAATCAAAGAATTGAGGATCTGCCCAGCATCGGGCAGCGTGCCAGTTGCCATTCAGCAGTCTCCTGGAGTTGGTTGCACTAATTTAGTGCAGTATAGCTTTTTCGTCGTAAAAAGCGCGTGAGATCAGTTTGTTGGTGGAGAAAAAAGCCCATCCGGAGATGGGCTGAAAGTTTCCACGGCAACAAATAAAAGCTTGTGAGATCGCGCGTAAAAGGGCGCGCGAAACTCATTGAAACTTAAACGCTGTAGTACAGTTCGAACTCAACCGGGTGTGGCGTCATACGCACACGGTCGTTCTCTTCAGTACGCAGGGCGATGTAAGCATCGATAGCGTCGTCGGTGAACACGCCACCTGCAGTCAGGAACTCGCGGTCTGCGTCCAGCGCCTGCAGGGCTTCTTCCAGAGAGCCTGCAACCTGTGGGATCTCTTTCGCTTCTTCTGGCGGCAGGTCGTACAGGTTTTTGTCCATGGCTTCGCCTGGGTGGATCTTGTTCTTGATACCGTCCAGACCCGCCATCAGCAGTGCTGCGAAGCACAGGTATGGGTTAGCTGCTGGATCCGGGAAGCGAACTTCGATACGACGCGCTTTAGGAGACGCTACCACAGGGATACGGATAGAAGCAGAACGGTTACGCGCAGAGTACGCCAGCATGACCGGTGCTTCATAGCCTGGGACCAGACGCTTGTAGGAGTTAGTGGTTGGGTTCGCCAGGGCGTTGATCGCTTTAGCGTGTTTGATTACGCCGCCAATGTAATACAGAGCCTGCTCAGACAGACCGGCATATTTGTCGCCAGAGAACAGGTTGGTTCCGTTCTTGGACAGAGACATGTGGCAGTGCATACCGGAACCGTTATCGCCAAACATTGGTTTTGGCATGAAGGTCGCGGTTTTACCGAAACGGTGCGCAACGTTGTGCACAACGTATTTGTAGATCTGAATTTCGTCTGCTTTTTTGGTCATGGTGTTGAAGCGGGTTGCCACTTCGTTCTGACCCGCAGTCGCCACTTCGTGGTGGTGAGCTTCAACCACCAGGCCCATCTCTTCCATCACCAGACACATGGTGGAACGGATGTCCTGAGCGGAGTCGACCGGAGGAACCGGGAAGTAACCGCCTTTAACGCCAGGACGGTGACCTTTGTTACCACCTTCGTATTTGGTGGAGGAGTTCCATGCACCTTCGATATCGTCGATGGCAACGTGGGAGCCAGAAATAGAGGCACCGAAACGGATGTCATCAAACAGGAAGAATTCTGGTTCTGGCCCGAACAGTACGGTGTCTGCGATACCGGTTGAACGCAGGTACTCTTCAGCGCGTTTCGCGATGGAGCGTGGGTCGCGGTCGTAGCCCTGCAGTGTGCCTGGCTCGAGGATGTCGCAACGGATGATCAGGGTTGGTTCTTCGAAGAACGGATCAATGACCGCAGTGGAAGCGTCAGGCATCAGAACCATGTCAGATTCGTTGATACCTTTCCAGCCGCCAATGGAGGAGCCGTCAAACATTTTGCCTTCTTCAAAGAATTCGGCGTTTACCTGATGAGCAGGAATAGTGACGTGCTGTTCTTTACCTTTGGTATCGGTGAAGCGCAGATCAACAAACTTCACTTCATGTTCGTTCAGCATCGTCAAAACGTGTTCAGCGGACATACTTAACTCTCCAGATTGGTCATTGTCGTCGTGGTAACGAGGTCTTCAATTTCTGTCTTGGGCTGGCTGTGTGCCATTTTTTTGCCGTATTTTTATAAAGCGAAATCTGTGCCAACTTTTAAAACACCCCAAAAAGGCGTTATCATGCGCACCATAGTGCAAAAGTGCTGCACCACAATGGTTATGTTGCACCAGCATAGTGCTTCAGTGTGAACACTAAGCACCATATTGGTGCAATTTTCGTTAAAGTGCCCTTTTTACGCTCCGTGAAAGCGATCACAAAGCATCTCTGCAATACTTGTTTGCGGGGGATGTTTGTGATCCTGTTTTGTAGTGCGATTAATCCGTGTACAATAACGCGCTATTTCTAATGCCTGAGGCAAAGTTGTGATCGAAAATTTGCGTAACATCGCCATCATCGCGCACGTCGACCATGGTAAAACCACCCTGGTTGATAAGCTGCTGCAGCAGTCCGGTACGTTTGATGCTCGTGCCGAAACTCAAGAGCGTGTGATGGACTCCAACGATTTGGAGAAAGAGCGTGGGATTACTATCCTCGCGAAAAACACCGCTATCAAATGGAATGACTACCGTATCAACATCGTTGATACCCCAGGGCACGCCGACTTCGGTGGTGAAGTTGAGCGCGTGATGTCCATGGTGGATTCCGTGCTGCTGGTGGTTGACGCATTTGACGGCCCAATGCCGCAAACGCGCTTCGTGACCAAAAAAGCATTTGCCCATGGCCTGAAACCTATTGTTGTTATCAACAAGGTTGACCGTCCGGGCGCGCGTCCTGACTGGGTTGTTGATCAGGTGTTCGACCTGTTCGTTAACCTCGACGCGACCGACGAGCAGCTGGACTTCCCTATCATTTACGCTTCGGCGCTGAATGGTATCGCGGGTCTGGATCACGAGAATATGGCGGAAGACATGACTCCGCTGTATCAGGCGATTGTCGATCACGTACCGGCTCCGGATGTTGATCTTGATGGTCCGCTGCAGATGCAGATCTCCCAGCTGGACTACAACAACTACGTTGGCGTTATCGGTATCGGCCGCATCAAACGCGGTAAAGTGAAGCCGAACCAGCAGGTTACTATCATCGATAGCGAAGGCAAAACCCGTAACGGTAAAGTGGGCAAAGTGCTGACTCACCTGGGTCTGGAGCGTATCGACAGCGAACTGGCTGAAGCGGGCGACATCATCGCGATTACCGGTCTGGGCGAGCTGAACATCTCTGACACCATCTGCGACCCGCAGAATGTGGAAGCGCTGCCAGCCCTGTCCGTTGATGAACCAACGGTAACCATGTTCTTCAACGTCAACACCTCTCCGTTCTGTGGCAAAGAAGGTAAATTCGTTACCTCTCGTCAGATCCTTGACCGCCTGAACAAAGAGCTGGTGCACAACGTTGCGCTGCGCGTTGAAGAAACTCAGGATGCTGACGCATTCCGCGTTTCTGGTCGTGGTGAGCTGCACCTGTCTGTTCTGATCGAAAACATGCGTCGTGAAGGTTTCGAAATGGCGGTTTCCCGTCCGAAAGTTATCTTCCGCGAAATCGACGGCCGTAAACAAGAGCCGTTCGAGAACGTAACGCTGGACGTTGAAGAGCAGCATCAGGGTTCAGTTATGCAGGCTCTGGGTGAGCGTAAAGGCGACCTGAAAAACATGAATCCAGATGGCAAAGGCCGCGTACGTCTCGACTACGTGATCCCAAGCCGTGGTCTGATCGGTTTCCGTTCAGAGTTCATGACCATGACGTCCGGTACCGGTCTGCTGTACTCCACCTTCAGCCACTACGACGACGTGCGGCCGGGTGAAGTTGGTCAGCGTAACAACGGCGTTCTGATCTCCAACGGTCAGGGTAAAGCGGTTGCGTTTGCGCTGTTCGGTCTGCAGGATCGCGGTAAGCTGTTCCTGGGTCACGGTGCTGAAGTTTATGAAGGCCAGATCATCGGTATTCACAGTCGTTCTAACGACCTGACTGTAAACTGCCTGACCGGTAAGAAACTGACCAACATGCGTGCGTCCGGTACTGACGAAGCAACGGTTCTGGTTCCACCGATCAAGATGACCCTGGAGCAAGCTCTGGAGTTCATCGATGACGACGAACTGGTAGAAGTGACCCCACTGTCTATCCGTATCCGTAAACGTCACCTGACCGAGAACGATCGTAAACGTGCAATGCGCGGTGCGAAAGAAGAGTAATACGGTCAATCCGTAGGCCGGGTAAGCGCATGCGCCACCCGGCACGTAAAAAGCCGCTGAGCGATCAGCGGCTTTTTTTATTATCAGAACGAATACCTTAACCCCAGGCGGATACGGTACTGCTCGCGGTTGTAATCATTCCATCTGTCCAGCCACTGGAGCTCAAGATAGGGCAGCCAGTTTTTATCGATTTTATAGCTAAATTTGTGGGTGATTTCCCAGTGATGGTCTTTGCCATTTTTGCTGTGGTAATCGTTCACGCGCTGGAAAAAATGCGGTTCAAAGGTATAGAAAAACGCATCCGTGACCTTGAAATTCCAGTAGTTAGCGAATTCGTGGGTGTCGTTTTTATCCATCTGGCCATTGTAGTCCGGCGTATCGTAATTGTTGTGGTTATAGCGATAGCGGAAGGTCAGGTTAAACCAGTCGAGAAATTTATAATTGGTATCCAGATAGATAGCGCCTCCGGACCCGGCGCTGCTGTCATTCAGTAAACCGCCAGGCTGAAAGGTGAGTTTATCGGTCGGTTTAAAAAGCGGATACCACCCTTCAATTTCGTTATAGCTGTGCTTAAGCTCGTCCCATTTGCCCACGTTATAGGCGTTAGTGAACATCAGCCCCGCGCCCTTATCGAAGTTATAGCCGGCACGCAGGATCACTTCGTGCAGTTCAGAGGCCGTATTATAGGCTTCGCGCGTTTCGACATAGGCGCCGGCAACTGCCGAGCAGGACACAGACGACACAACCAGTGCAGTAACGATTCTTTTCATAATCAGTCCATGTATGAGGTACAGAAAGGCCCCCCTCCTGTTACACAGGAAGGGAATCAGGGCCGGATTTATTGTTATAAAGTGACTGCTGACGCTTTATTGTTGGTGGTTAACTCAGGGGGTTTTGCGGGTTGTTTTTTCCGTTTTCCAATCTCCTCAATAATAAAGGCGAAGCGTGCTTCGTTGAGTTTATAAAAGAGTCCCATGGTTATCGCGGCAACGATCGCCAGGCCGCACGGCCAGAGAAAAATTAGCTGACGGAGCCCCAGTAGCGTGCCCGCACTCTGCACGGCGTGTGGAATGTAGCCAATCTGCGTCAACATAATGCCCGGCAGGAAACCGGCGAGGGCGGCGGAGATTTTGCGCGAGAAGGTATAACCGGTATAAACCGATCCTTCGGCGCGAATGCCTGTTTTCCACTCGCCATAATCCACGGTATCGGGCACCAGCGCCCAGTTGAGGCTGTTTACGAATGCCGTACCGAAAAAGGCCATGCAGGAAAAGAGCACAAAGAGCAGGGAGCTGGTTCCCCAGAGGAAGTTCATCACGTCGCCCACGGCCCACAGCGTCAGCCCGCCAAGGTAGACCGGCTTCTTGCCGAAGCGCTTAACCGCGCCCGGCACCAGAAACACGCCAACCAGAATGCAGCCCATACTGAAAAAACCCATCCACGACAGCAGATGCAGATCGTTTAGCACGTACTGGGTGTAGTAGACCTGAATCGCCAGTTTGATATTAAACGCGGCGAGGGTGCAGAGGTTGGCGATACACAACACCAGCAACGGCGGGTTGCGGAAAATGGCACAGAAGGATTTCAGGATGCCAGGCTTATGATGATCGGGCGTAACCTCCACATAGCGCTCTTTCACACCGCTGTAGCACCACCACATGCAGAACAGACCGCCGGTGACGAACACCAGTGCGGCCACCAGATAGCCGAGAGAGGGCTGGCTGACAAACAGCGCCTGAATTGGCATAAACCCCACGGTGCAGAGCAACAACCCAACCGTAGCGCCGCCCTGACGCCAGGCCGCAAGCTGCGCCCGCTCGTTCGGATTTTTAGTGATGGCGGGAACCATCGCGCCGTAAGAGCAGTTCATCAGGCTATAACAGAGGCCAAACATCATGAAGAGCAGGGTGGCGATAGCGGTTTTCACCGTCAGGCTAAAATCGGTGGCTACAAACTGCGCCGTGGCCACCAGGGCAACCGGCACCGAGGCATAAAGAATAAACGGCCTGAATTTGCCTCTGGCACCGATGTTACGCCGCGAATCCAGCAACACCCCGGTCAGCATGTCGGTGAATGCGGTAAAGAACTTCGCCACCAGGAAAATAATGCCGCCATAAAAAGCGGGCATGCCCAGTTCATCAGTATAAAACTTCAGCAGATACAGCGTGCCAATACAGAGCATCAGGTTAGAGCCAAAATCGCCCATCCCGTAGGCGCACTTTTCGCGCAGGCTCAGCTTCAGGGTTAACGGATCACTCTTGTGTGTCATGGTCGATCCTCACAGCGCCCCGCAGGGCGCTCTCTCAAGTCAGTTATGCTGTACGTTTGCGCAGTTCAATTTCTTCCACGATGCGCACATACATCTTCTCGTTGAGGTTGTAGAAACAGCCCATCGCCACGATGGTGATGACGGCCAGCAGACTGGGGTAGATAAATATCAGCTGCCGCAGCCCTTCAACCGTTCCGGCGGATTGCACCACGTTTGGCACATAGCCGATTTGCGTGAGCATGATGCCGGGGAAGAAGCCGGCCAGCGCCTGTGAGACCTTCCGGAAGAAGGTAAAGCCGGTATAGACCGTCCCTTCGGATCGCACGCCGGTGCGCCACTCGCCGTACTCCACGGTATCGGACACCAGCGCCCAGTTGAGGCTGTTCACGAAGGCTGAGCCGAAGAAGGCCAGACAGGAGAACGCCACAAAGCTTACCGAACCACCGCCAAAGAAGTAGTTGAGCAGGTCGCCTGCCACCCAAATCAGCAGCCCGCTGATATAGACCTTTTTCTTGCCGAAGCGACGCACCGCGCCGGGCATCATAAAGACGCCGATAAAAATGCAGCCCATGCTGAAAAAGCCCATGTAGGACAACAGAATAGGGTCGTTCAGCACGTACTGCGTGTAATAAACCTGAATGGCGAGCTTAACGTTAAAGGCCCCCAGCGTGCACAGGTTGGCGATGCAGAGAATAAACAGCGGTCGGTTACCGGCGATGGCGCGAAACGACTGCAGCAGGCCGGGCTTCTGGGCTGGATTGGCGGGCTGCATCTCAACGTAACGCTCGGTCACGCCCTTATAGCACCACCACATAAAGAACAGCCCGAACAGCGAGAAGAGGGTCGCGGCAAAGATATACCCAAGTTGGTCATTGCCTTCAATCAGGTTCATTACCGGCACAAACCCGACGGTACAGAGCAGCAGGCCAAGCGTGGCGCCACCCTGACGCCAGGCGGCCAGCGAAGCGCGCTCGTCCGGGTTTTTGGTAATGGCCGGCACCATCGCACCGTAGGAGCAGTTCATCATGCTGAAGAACAGGCCGTAAAGCATGAACAGCACGGTCGCCATCACCGTTTTGCCGGTGATTTCAAACGGCGTGCCGACAAAGTTTGCGATGGCCAGTAATGTCACCGGGAACGCCGCATACAGCACGAACGGGCGGAATTTTCCCTTAGGACCGATCTTGCGTCGGGAATCGAGCATGATACCCGTGCCCATATCGGTGAAGGCGGTGAAGAACTTGGCAATCAGGAAGATGATTCCGCCGTAGGTACCAGGCAGGCCAAGAACGTCGGTGTAGAACTTCAGCAGATACAACGTGCCGATATCCAGAAGGATGTTAGAGCCGAGATCGCCCATCCCGTAGGCGAGTTTCTCTTTAAACGGCAGGCGTAGCGTTGCCGGATCGGAAGCGTGTTGACGCATTATTGTTCTCCATCTGCCCGCAGGTTTCCCTGCGGGCGAGCCTTATCAGATATGACGTAAGGTGCTAAACAGGTCTGCCCATTCGCTTTGCTGGCGATAAAACACCGGCGGTTTGCCGAGCGGAGCGTCAACGGTGATGTCACCGCCCTCATGCGTTTCACCCGTCCAGGCATTCACCCAGGTGTCCTCAGGCAAATAGAGCGTCCAGTCACGACGGCCTTCTTCATGGACCGGTGCCACCAGCAGATCGCGGCCAAACAGATACTGGTATTTCAGCGTGTAGCTGCGCGCATCGTTTTCGTAATGCAGGAACAGCGGGCGCATCACCGGCAGGCCGCTTTTCGCATTCTGCGCAACGGCGGCTTTGATGTAGGGCTTCATGGTAGTGAAGACGGTCGTCATACGCGCAAAGTGGGCGATGGTTTCGCCGTCGCCATCAAACTGCCAGTTATCGCCAGGGCGGTTGCCCTCGTGGGTACGCATCATCGGTGTGAAGGCGCTGAAGTCGCACCAGCGCAGCAGCAGCTCTTTGCTGCGTTTCATCTCAAACAGCGTGGTATAACCGCCGATGTCGCTGTGATGCAGCCCGTGCCCGGTCATTGCCAGTGAGAGTGCCGCAGGAACCACTGATGCCAGACCGTCGTCCAGGCTCCAGTCGACGTTCTGATCGCCGGCCCACATCATCACCGAGTGTTTCTGGCTGCCGGTATAACCCGCGCGCATAAAGAACAGGATCTCGCCGAGCTTGCCGGTCTCTTCCAGCGCCTCGTAGTTACATTTCGCCCATAGCGCAGGCCAGGCGTTGTGCATGATTTCCGCGCTCACGCCGTTGTGCAGGAAGGTATCAGTCGGCAAATATTCACCAAAATCAGCCATCCAGCCGCCACAGCCCAGCGCTATCAGGTTCTTTTTGATGACCTCTTTGTACCAGTCGTAGGCTTCCGGATTCGTCAGGTCGATAACGCCCGCATAGAACTCGCCGAACTCGACGTGATAGTCCTGCCCGTCGGCGTTTTTGGTCAGATAACCGCGTTTCGCCGCCTCTTCACAGAGGTCTCTGTCGCTGGCCACGTAAGGGTTGATATAGGAGAGGAACTGCACGCCCTCTTGCTTCCACTGCGGGATACGTGTATCCAGCTGCGGATACAGATCGCTGTTCCACTTCCAGTTCCACATCACGCGTTTGCCAAAGGAGGTCATCCGGATGCCGGACCAGTCCTGCGCCCAGATACCGTTCACCTTCACACCGCCGTTGCGCATGGTGTCGAGCTTTTGCTGACACACGTCGGTGCCGCCCTGTACGCCCAGCGTTACCCCGTCGTAAACCCAGTCCGGCAGTTCGGGCTGACGGCCCAGTAACCCGGTCAGTTTTTCCAGCAGATCGACATACGTTTGCGCACATTCGAAGCGCAGCGTGGCGTTATCTTCCCAGAAGGCCAGCTCGTGGAACCCCGGCGCGCTGAAGTCGAAATTCATATAACAGCTGTTATCCACGTGGCAGTAGTACTTCTGGGTACTCACAAAGGTGGGTTGCGGGAAGAAGGTCCAGTAGTAATCTCCGCCCGCGTTCTCTTTGCAGTCTGCCTGCCAGGTGACGTAGGTCTGCTTATTACGGCCCACGCCCTGCTCGCTGGTCCACAACGGGAACGGCTTGCCGCGCAGGTCGAAGTAGGAGAACTGCTCTCCGCAACCATAGATATGATCCTCGGGCTGGGCCGCCAGCCGCAGCCAGATGCGGTTATGGCAGGTGGCATCATTTTTGAGTTTCAGCTCCAGGCGTCCTTCGGCATCCACACCCACCAGTAGCGTGGCGCTGACGGCGTCACCCCGGGTAAAGCGAATCGCCCAGCCCGCATTTTGCGGTGCGACGGTGGCCTCGGTCAGGGCAATTTTTTCGTTGAGTTTGTCTTTGATGCTGAAGTTGCCGCGAAACATCTCGATATCGGCTTCACCTGCGCCGATCCACAGGCACGGGGTGTCGGCGGTGTGGGACAGAATCAGACGATCCTGCCAGCTCAGGGTGAAACCATGTTCACTGCTTTTAAGAATAATATTGTGTAGGGTACGCATAAGATCTCCGTTTTTATTATTTGGCCTGGCTATCCAGTAATCCGGCGGCAACGGCCGGGGCTAACCCTGGCGCCAGCGGTAAGCGAGGGATCACCAGGCAATGCAGCAGATGATAAATATCCTGCTTGCCGTCCCAGACTTTGGTGGTCACTTCGTTATGGATATCCAGCTCCTGCCACCATGAACCGTTCTCGTAGTCGATCAGGTATTTGATGCAGTAATCCCACCATTTCTGATACCAGGCTTCGTACTGCGCCTCGCCGGTGACGGTATAGAGCGCATAGGCCGTTCCCATCGCTTCGACAATCGGCCAGCGCACGCGCTCGCGAACGATGGGTTTACCGTCCCAGCCAACGGAATAGACAAAACCGTCGGCACCATCGGGTGCCCAGGCGTCGCGGATTGTGGCGTGGAACAAGCCTTTTGCATCTTCCAGCAGCCATGCGGGGGGTGTTTCAAAACGCGCTTCCAGCGCAGCGCGCAGGTGCAGCATCAGGCGGCCCCACTCGATCCAGTGGCCTGGCGTACCGCCGTAGGCGCGAAAACGGTGAGCGGGGTTATCAATGTTGTAATCGCGGATGGGGTTCCACTGCGTATCGAAATGCTCATTAACCCGGTACTCGCCCTTGCGTGCCACGTCGTGAATGATCACCGAAGCAATGCGCAGGGCGCGGTCGAGCCATTTACGGTCATGCGTCACGTCATACACAATCAGGAAGGCTTCGACAGCGTGCATATTGGCGTTGCCGCCACGGTACTCTTCGGTTTTGCTGAAGGCCTCATCCCAGGATTCCAGGCACATCTGTTCCTGTTCGCTCCAGAAATAACGCTCAATCACCTCAATGGCATCGTCCAGTAACTTGCGAGCCTGTGGATGGCCGGTGGTGACGGCGCTGGCTGCGCCCAGCAAAACAAAGAAGTGCTGATAGCCCTGCTTGGAGGCATCCATAACGCCTTCATCGTTAATACAGGCGTACCAGCCGCCATATTGCGGGTCACGCAGCGGACCATTCAGGGCGTTGATGCCATGCTCCACCAGGGCATATGCGCCGGGATGCCCCATGTTTGCCGCCACGGCATAAACGTGCAGCATACGGGCGGTGATCCACAGATGCGTGCCCATATCGCTGCGCACCTGACCGTTATTGCCCAGCCAGCCAAAGCCGGTCGGCACGGCGGCGTTTTTACCGAAATCGAGAATGCGGTCAGTCTCTTGTTCAAGCCAGCGGTTATGGCTCAGGGTGTTAAACCATTTCATGTTCGGGTCCTTTCTTAACGGCGAGCCATCATTTCGTCGACGATCTCACCCAAACGCTGCAGTTTCGGCACAGAAATATCACGGAGCATCAGTTCCGTGTCCGGCAGGCCAATCACTGATGACCAGACGGCGCGGCCGGCTAAAAAGCCGGATGCGCCTGCCTGCATGGCAACGCTCACCGCCCTTGGGAACAACTTATCGTCCACGCCGGATGAGAGGATCACCCACGGCATGGCGATGTTCTCGTTCAGTTTTTGCGAGGCAGTCAGCAATTCCTGCTTAGAGCCTTTGCCGAACAGGGGCATCTCCACTTTGTAGAGATCAGCTCCGCTGTCTCCCAGCTCTTTTGCCGCGTCGATAATGGCCTGTTCACGATTAAACGTCGCGCCGCGACGCGGCGGGCGGACTACCGGCTCAATAATGCTAAGCAGTCCATTGTCATGGCACAGCTGATTGAACGCCTTCACCATCTCCAGACGCTGCTGCGGATCTTCGTCGCTACGCCACAGCACCAGTAGCTTCAGCGCTTTGCCGCCATCGCGCCTGACCGCCTGGGCATCAACGTTTTTATCGATGACGACGCTGTCAACGGGGATCCCGTTTCCCGGAATAAATTCGTCTGCTGCCACAATCATCGCGCAGCTTTTGGCAACGGCCTGTTGCTCAACGATCTGCTGGTAGCAAAACTGCTGATCGACAAGAATGGCGGAGGCATACGGCGACAGAATTTTGGCCGCGTTGACCTTAAAGTCGGTGAGATGCCGATCGGTGACCGGCACCGGAGCGCCCGCCGCAGCAAACATCAGGCGCATCGCTTCGCGCTGGTCAACGGCCAGCATTGCAAAACCGCCGGAAGGTCGGGTGATATCTTTCAGGGTGTACATCGTCATTCCTCAGTCCTTTCGTATCAGTGTGTTTTTTTCAGCCCGGCGGATGCGCGAACCTGTTCAAGAATGGCTGTCCAGTCTTCGCGCCCGCGTCCGGCGGCCCGCGCCTGGTTGTAGACTTCACGGGAGGCGGCGCCCAGCGGCATCGGGACGTGGAGCTGGTTTGCCACGTCCAGCGCGATCCCCAGATCTTTATGCGCGAGGTCGATCATAAAGGCCGGTGTAAGATCGCCTTTGAGCACCTTGTTAGGCCATGAGGTGGTGAAGTGGCCTTTGCCTGCTGGCGTACCGCTCATGACGCTGAGCGCCACATCGAAAGAGAGGCCGAGGGCTTCACACAGCACGGCGGCTTCAGCGGACAGCGCGTTCAGGGCAATGCTCATGTAGTTGTTAATAAGCTTCACGCGGATACCCATGCCTGGCCCACCTGCGTTTATCAGTTCATTGCCCATCGCCATCAACACCGGCGTGGCTCGTTCAACCTGCTGCGCGGTGCCGCCAGCCAGAAGGAGTAATGTTCCGGCGACGGCATGGTCCGATGTGCGTCCGACAGGCACATCCATCATGCTGAAACCACGTTCAGCCATGTCGCGGATCAGGGCATCGGTCTGTAGCGGGTGAATGGTGGACATATCAATGACCAGCGCTTCGCGGGATAACCCTTCGCAGACGCCCTGCTCACCAAACAATACTGTGCGAACTAGGTCTCCGTTTGGCAGCATGGTGATGACAAATTCGGCCTCCTTTACTGCCTGTGCAGGCGTGGCTGCAGCCCGGGCTCCACGCGCCACCAGAGCCTGTATCGCCTGCGGGTTTACATCAAAAACGTGAAGCTGGTGGCCCTGTTTAAGCAGATTCGTTGCCATGGGCGCACCCATCTGTCCTAACCCGATAAAGGCAATTGCTGACATGCTTCTCTCCTGTCACATCGTGTCAATTATTGAGCGTTTGTGTTGTCTGTTTTTGATCGTATTTGTAATTTATAGTCAAAAAATTGACAGGGGTCACTTTTTAAACATTTCGTGAAATTAAAATGAGAGCATCAGAAAACGCAGAAGGAATCACCATGACTCGCATCGTTTGTGTCGGCATTACCGTGCTGGATCGCATCTGGTATCTCGATGATTTACCGAAAGAAGGTGGCAAATGTGTCGCAAAAGACTATACGGAGGTGGGCGGCGGTCCTGCGGCTACTGCGGCGGTGGCGGCAGCGAAACTGGGGGCTGAGGTGGACTTTATTGGCCGGGTGGGTGATGACGATACCGGCAGAAGACTGCTCGCGGAGCTGGAGTCCCTGGGGGTAAACACGCGCTATACGCGGATGGTGAAAGGAGCCCGTTCATCGCAATCGGCCGTGCTGGTGGATGGTCACGGGGAGCGTGTCATTGCTAACTACCCCAGCCCCGATCTCCCGGCTACGGCGGCATGGCTGCAGGATATCGACTTTTCGCAATGGGATATCGTATTAGCCGACGTGCGCTGGCACGAAGGGGCTAAACAGGCGTTCACCCTTGCCCGCCAGCAGGGCGTCAGCACGCTGCTTGATGCCGATGTCACCCCGCAGGACATTGCTGAGCTGGTCGCCTTAAGCGATCACGCGGCCTTCTCCGCGCCGGGTTTGCGGCGTTTAAGCCAGCTGGACGATACGGAAAACGCGCTGAGAAAAGCACAAACGCTCACAAATGGACATGTCTACGTCACGCAAGGGCGTGAAGGGTGTTACTGGCTGGAGCAGGGCGCGCTGTGTCATCAGCCGGGATTTGCGGTCGACGTGGTGGATACCACAGGTGCAGGGGATGTCTTTCACGGCGCGCTGGCGGTGAGTCTGGCGCAGCAGGGGGCGTCACCAGACGCGGTACGTTTCGCGAGCGCGGTTGCGGCACTGAAATGTACCCGGCCCGGCGGACGGGCGGGTATACCTGACTGTGATCAAACCCGCTCTTTTTTGTCACTTTTTGTATAAAATGCGGGGCGTGATGGTTTTCAGAGGACAGCCCATGAGCCTTACCGAACTGACCGGCAACCCGCGGCACGATCAACTGCTTACGTTGATTGCTGACCGCGGCTATATGAACATTGATGAACTGGCGCAACTGCTGGACGTCTCAACGCAAACCGTGCGCCGGGATATCCGCAAGCTGAGTGAGCAGGGGCTGATCACGCGTCATCATGGCGGCGCGGGCAGGGCATCCAGCGTGGTGAACACCGCGTTTGAGCAACGTGAAGTCTCCTTGACCGAAGAGAAGCGGGCCATTGCCGAAGCGATTGCCGACTACATTCCCGATGGTTCAACCATCTTCATTACTATCGGGACGACGGTGGAGCACGTTGCCCGGGCGCTGCTCAACCATAATCATCTGCGCATCATCACCAACAGCCTGCGGGTGGCGCATATTCTGTATAAGAACCCGCGCTTTGAAGTGATGGTGCCCGGCGGTACGCTGCGTCCGCATAACGGAGGCATTATCGGGCCTGCGGCGACGGCGTTCGTGTCAGGCTTCCGTGCCGATTACCTGGTGACCAGCGTCGGAGCAATTGAACACGACGGTGCGATGATGGAGTTTGACGTTAATGAAGCCAGTGTGGTGAAAACCATGATGGCCCACGCGCGACATATTTTACTGGCGGCCGATCATACGAAATACCACGCCTCTGCTGCCGTTGAAATTGGTAACGTCTCGCAGGCAACCGCGCTCTTCACCGATGAGCTACCGGGATCTGCGCTGCAAAATCATCTCAAATCCAGCAAGGTTGAAGTCGTTGAGGTGAATTCAGGCGACGAACAGCAGGCAGGCTAACCCTTCTTAATGGCCCGATATCCAGGCTCGGGCCTTTCCTTTCTGTAAGCTGAATCTGGCGCATAGCCAAACCTTATCTTTCCCGCTACAGTTACTTTTCCACGGCGAGCAGGAGATAAAAAATGCTTTATATCTTTGACTTAGGAAATGTAATCGTCGATATCGATTTTAATCGGGTGCTGGGCGCATGGAGCGACTTTAGCCGTGTCCCGCTGGCGACGTTAAAGCAGAGTTTCGCCATGGGCGAGACCTTCCATCAGCACGAGCGCGGCGAAATTAGCGATGAAGAATTTGCTGAACGTCTGTGTCATGAAATGGATGTGCCGTTAAGTTACGAGCAATTTTCCCATGGCTGGCAGGCAGTGTTCGTCGCGATCCGCCCGGACGTGATCGCCATTATGCATAAACTCCGCGAGCAGGGGCATCGGGTTGTGGTGCTGTCGAATACTAACCGTCTGCATACCACGTTCTGGCCTGACGAGTATCCTGAGGTGCAGGCGGCGGCCGATAAAATCTACCTCTCCCAGGAGATGGGGATGCGTAAACCCGAAGCGCGTATCTATCAGGCGGTTCTGCAGGCGGAAGGATTCACCGCGGCCGATGCGGTCTTTTTCGACGACAATGCCGATAATATAGAGGGAGCTAACCAGTTGGGTATCACGTCAATTCTGGTGACCGGAAAGGAGACGATACCAAACTATTTTGCGAAGCAGTTATGCTAAAAACCGTTCATCAAAAAGCCACGCATCATACTCGTCCGCTCAGGGCGTGGCTGAAACTGCTCTGGCATCGCATTGATGAGGACAACATGACCACGCTGGCGGGTAACCTCGCCTACGTGTCATTGCTCTCGCTTGTGCCGCTGGTGGCCGTCATTTTTGCGCTATTTTCCGCTTTTCCAATGTTTGCAGATGTCAGCCTGCAGCTTCGCCACTTTGTCTTTGCGAATTTTATTCCCGCCACCGGGGACGTCATACAGAACTACATTGAACAGTTTGTCGCTAACTCCAGCAAAATGACGGCGGTTGGGGCGTGTGGCCTGATCGTCACGGCGCTGTTATTGATGTACGCCATAGATAACGCGCTGAATGCCATCTGGCGGAGTAAAAAGGCGCGGCCCAAGGTTTATTCCTTTGCGGTGTACTGGATGATCTTAACGCTGGGGCCCTTGCTGGCCGGAGCGAGTCTGGCTATCAGTTCGTATCTGCTTTCGCTGCGCTGGGCCAGCGATCTCAACGGCGTTATCGATAACCTGTTGCGTATCTTCCCGCTGATTTTATCGTGGCTCTCTTTCTGGCTGCTGTACAGCGTGGTACCGACCACGCGCGTGCCTAACCGCGATGCGGTCGTGGGCGCGCTGGTCGCGGCATTGCTCTTTGAACTGGGCAAAAAAGGGTTTGCCCTTTACATCACCATGTTCCCGTCTTATCAGCTGATTTACGGCGTGCTGGCGGTGATCCCCATTTTATTTGTCTGGGTCTACTGGACCTGGTGTATCGTCTTGCTTGGTGCCGAAATAACTGTCACTCTCGGCGTATACCGCGAACTTAAAAAAGCAGCAGAAGCTGAAAAACAACAAGAAGCAGACCAACCATGATTGCATTGATACAGCGCGTAACCCGTGCCAGCGTCACCGTGGAGGGAGAGGTGACGGGTGAAATTGGCCCAGGACTTTTAGTGTTGTTAGGTGTCGAAAAGGATGATGACGAACAGAAAGCCAACCGCTTGTGCGAGCGCGTGCTGGGCTACCGCATTTTCAGCGATGCGGAAGGTAAGATGAACCTGAATGTTCAGCAGGCGGGTGGCAGCGTGCTGGTGGTCTCCCAGTTTACGCTGGCGGCCGATACCGAGCGCGGCATGCGCCCGGGTTTCTCTAAAGGTGCCGCACCGGATCGTGCAGAAGCCCTTTACGAGTACTTTGTGGCGCGTTGTCGTCACCAGGACATGAATACGCAAACCGGACGATTCGCTGCAGATATGCAGGTATCGCTGGTGAACGATGGCCCCGTCACATTCTGGCTCCAGGTATGAGCCAACTGGCGGCGTGGCCGCGGGTAACAAGAGAGAGTACAGCTATGTATCACCTTCGAGTACCGCAAACGGAAGAAGAGTTAGAAGCCTATTACCAGTTCCGCTGGGAAATGTTACGCAAGCCATTACATCAGCCAAAAGGGTCTGAGCGCGACGCCTGGGATGCGATGGCCCATCACCAGATGGTGATGGACGAAGAGGGTAACCTCGTCGCCGTCGGGCGTTTGTACATCAATGCCGATAACGAAGCTTCAATCCGCTTTATGGCGGTTCATCCTTCCGTGCAGGATAAAGGCCTCGGCACCTTGATGGCGATGACCCTTGAGTCCGTCGCCCGTCAGGAAGGGGTTAAGCGCGTCACCTGTAGCGCCCGCGAAGACGCCGTCGAATTCTTCGCCAAACTCGGTTTTGTTAACCAGGGTGAAATCACCGCCCCGCAAACCACGCCGATTCGTCACTTTTTGATGATCAAACCCATCGCTACGCTGGATGATATTCTCCATCGCGCCGACTGGTGTGGGCAGCTCCAGCAGGCCTGGTATCAGCACATCCCCCTGAGTGAAAAAATGGGCGTGCGTATTCAGCAGTACACCGGGCAAAAATTCATTACCACCATGCCGGAAATCGGCAATCAGAACCCCCATCACACCCTGTTTGCCGGCAGCCTGTTTTCACTCGCCACGCTGACCGGCTGGGGGCTTATCTGGCTGATGCTCCGCGAACGCCATCTTGGCGGCACCATTATTCTGGCCGATGCCCATATACGTTACAGCGCGCCGATCAGTGGTAAGCCGAGCGCCGTTGCCGATCTTGGCGCACTTGGTGGCGATCTCGACCGCCTGGCGCGCGGGCGTAAAGCGCGCGTACAGATGCGCGTTGAGCTGTTCGGCGATGAAACGCCGGGTGCCGTCTTTGAAGGTACCTACATCGTTCTTCCTGCGAAGCCGTTTGGCGCGTTTGAAGAGGGTGGAAACGAAGAAGAGTAGGCTCCGGCGTCCCGGCATGATTGCCGGGCTAATTCCCCGCGCCGATCCGTCTGGCAATATCCCTCAGAAGATCGCGCGCAGACGGGCTGACCCCGCCAAGCTGGAAAAATCCATGGATAACCCCCAGCCACCGCTGAGCCGTACACGTGACGCCTTGCTCAGTCAGGCGCTGATATAGCGCTTCACCTTCGTCGCAAAGCGGATCAAACTCGGCAGTAATGATGTGCACGGGAGGCAGGCCGCTAAAATCCTTTCGCCAGAGCGGGCTCGCTTCAGGATGCTGGCGTTCCGTGTTGGCCAGATAGAGCTCATATCCGCTCAGCAGCGTATCGCGGGTGATGACGTAATCCGCGCCGTTACGGGTATAACTTTCAAAAGAGGCCGTGGCATCCAGCATTGGGTAGATAAGAATGAGCTGCGCCGGCTGCCAGAGTCCGGAAGACGTGAGCCGCAGGGCAGTCACCAATGCCAGATGGCCTCCTGCGCTGTCCCCGCACAGGGTGATACGGTTTTTATCCACGCCAAACATATCCGCGTATTGCCAGACCAGATGTGCGCCTCTTTCTGCATCATCATGGGCGGCAGGGTAGGTATGTTCAGGAGCAAGTCTGTACTGGATCGCAATGACGCGGCAGTTGCCATAAAACGCTAACTGGCGCAGTTGATTATCGTGAGTATCGAAGCCGCCGCTTATGAAGCATCCCCCGTGGTAGTAGATAACGGTCGGCAGCTTTTCAGCAGCATCTGGCGGAGAGAAGACGCGATATGTGATGCCTTCGAGGTTCAGCGTTTCTACGTCAACGCGCGTTTCTGTCTCACCGGCAAGCGCCGTGCTGGCAATATAGCCTGCTCTCCGGTCATCAATACTTTGGCTACGCGCAGAAGGGCGTCCTGCTGCGATGAACGCCTGAACCAGCGTATCAATCCCTTTTTCGAGTGCCATGTGGGTCCCTTTGATATGTATGAATATACAGTGTTATAACTCAGTTTGCTGTCGAGTGAAACAGGGAAAATGAGGCTGAAAACGATTCTGGAAAGCGGCTCGCAAAAGTAAACATGGATGTTAAATTTGGCTTTAGTCCTGAATAACGCACGTGTAGTTTGCCTGAACAGTGATGCTGGAAGATATGCGAGAGGAAGGCGAGGATGTTGCAGTCAACCAGATACAGGCCGGGCAAACCAACGTTGCCCGGCACTGTGAGTGGGGATTACTCCCCTTCACCCGGGAACAGGAACGGGTTAATAGAGCTGCGGGCAAAGCCCTCTTGCTCCATTTTGGCGTCCAGAATCAGCGAGGCGAGATCGTCGGCGACGGCTTCGACTTTCGGGTCTTTTTCCTGATAAAGGATCTTCAGGTAGGTACCGCAGTCACCGCAGCTTTCAGCTTTGACCGCCGCGTCTTCATTTTCCAGCGACCAGTAGTTGAGATCGCGCGTCTGTTCGCAGTTGCTGCATTTAATGCGCACCACGTGCCACTCGGTTTCACACAGGTTGCAGTGCAGATAACGCAGCCCCTGAGTGGTACCGATCTGCACCATGCTGGACACCGGCATTGAGCCGCATACCGGGCAGAATTGACGCGCTTCGCCGTATTCGGCGCGGGCTTTACCCGGGATCAGGCTGGCCATTTGCGCCCAGTAAAGCGACAACGCCGCCCAGATGAACGGCGCTTTGTCGCTGCTGACCAGGGAGAAATCGGACGCAAACAGCGCGCTCGCCATCTCTTCCAGCTCCTGATCGGAGGCTTTTTCCAGATTCTCAATGACCGCCAGCGCGGTACCGCTCATCTCGGGTTTCAGCTCGGCAATCAGGGAGTGCAGCAGCGTATGCCAGTGCTTATCGCGCGGCAGAACGTGAATATCCAGCGGAGGCTTACCCTGCTCGCTGGCCTCTTTGATGCGCGCGGTCAGGTCAATTTGCAGCGGGTGGTCGTAGAGCACCACTTCCTGCGCATGGGCAACCAGCGCGGCAAAACGCAGAAAATCACCCAGTGGGTTGTTCTCTGCCAGCTCGCGCAGACGCTCTGCGCGGCGGTTATAGAGGTTCTTGAGTCTGGGGAATAACAACGGCGGAATATAATCCGCCGTGCGTTTCTCGCTCGAACCCAGCTCATCTTGCGGGATTATGCGAATACTCATTCAGATGACTTTTCCTGTTTCTGGCGGACCTCTCGGTACCAGCGCGGGTGATGTTTCTTCGCCCACGTACTGGTTACCCAGCCTTCCACCATCGCGGTAATGGTGCCTTTCACCCAAAGGGCGGCGTAAATATGCACCATGATAACCACAATTAACGCCACTGCGGCAAATGAATGCAGCATCAGCGCGAATCGGATCACCGGGATTGAGAAAGCAGGCGCAAAATACGGACGCCAGATGATCACGCCGCTCACCAGCAACAGGACCAGGAAGATAATCGCCGCCCAGAATACGCACTTCTGGCCGAAGTTATAACGCCCGGTATCACCCACTTCCTCGTTGACGACGATCTTACGAATATTCTTCGCCCAAAAGATATCATCCCGATTGATTAGGTTATGGTGCCAGTATCGGAAAAACATGATGATGAACGACGCGAACATGATGACGCCAACAAACGGGTGCAGTATACGCGCCAGCTGTGGTGTCCCCATGATCTGCATCAGCCAGTTGAAGGAGGGGAAGAAGAACCCCAGCCCGCTTATCGCCGCCAGCATGAAGCAGAAGGCGGTGACCCAGTGGTTGATGCGTTCCGGCGCGGTATAGCGCACGATGGTGTCACGTTTTTTCATTTGCGCACCTCGTCTTTCTCTTCATGCAGGTTGTCGTCTTCCTCTTCCGCGCGGTTCGGACCGACACCGACATAGTGGAAAATGCTCGCTGCGAAGGTGGCAGCAAAACCCACCGCTGCCAGCGGTTTCCAGATGCCTTTCCAGAACTTCACGGTCGCGCTGATTTCCGGGTTCTCCGGCAGGCCGTGATACAGATTCGGCTTGTCTGCGTGGTGCAGCACATACATCACGTGCGTGCCGCCCACGCCGGCCGGATCGTACAGGCCTGCGTTGTCGTAGCCACGGGTTTTCAGTTCGCCCACGCGTTCAGCCGCCAGCGTTTTCATATCCTCTTTGGAACCAAAGTGGATAGCGCCCGTCGGACAGGTTTTCACGCACGCAGGCTCCTGGCCGACGTTTACGCGGTCTACGCACAGCGTGCATTTGTAGACGCGGTTGTCTTCCGGGTTCATGCGAGGGACATCGAACGGGCAGCCCGCTATGCAGTAGCCGCAGCCAATGCACTGCTCGGACTGGAAGTCGACGATACCGTTAGCATACTGAATGATAGCCCCTTCTGACGGACATGCCTTCAGGCAGCCCGGATCCGCACAGTGCATACAGCCATCTTTGCGGATAAGCCATTCCAGTTTGTCGTTCTGTTCCACTTCCGAGAAACGCATCACCGTCCAGGACTTGGCGGTCAGGTCAGCCGGGTTGTCGTACACCCCGACGTTGTGACCCACTTCATCACGGAGGTCGTTCCACTCAGAACAGGCCACCTGGCAGGCTTTACAGCCGATACAGGTGGTCACGTCGATAAGCTTCGCCACTTCCTGCTGGTGGTCCCGCGCCTGAGGCGCGGGCGTGAAACCGTTAGTCGCGGAACGACGGATAATGTCTTGAGATTGATAAGCCATAAGTCGTCTCCGTTACACCTTTTCCACGTTCACGAGGAAGGCCTTAAACTCCGGCGTCTGCGTGTTCGCATCACCGACGAACGGCGTCAGGGTGTTCGCAATGAACCCTTTCTTCGCCACGCCCTCATAACCCCAGTGAATCGGAATACCGATGGTATCCACCTGCTGACCGTGAACGTTCAGCGTGCGAATACGCTTGGTCACCACCGCCTTGGCCTTGATGTAGCCACGGTTAGAAGAGACCTTCACGGTATCGCCATGGGCAATACCGAGCTTGTTCGCCAGCTTCTCGCCGATCTCCACAAACTGTTCCGGCTGCGCGATAGCGTTAAGCAGCGCGTGCTTGGTCCAGTAGTGGAAGTGTTCGGTCAGACGGTAAGTGGTGCCCACATACGGGAACTTGTCTTTTTTACCCAGCGCGTCGAAATCGCCCTTAAAGATGCGGGCTGCCGGGTTAGAGACCACGTTCGGGTGCAGCGGGTTGGTGCCCAGCGGCGTCTCAAACGGCTCGTAGTGTTCCGGGAATGGCCCTTCCGCCATCTTATCGATAGCAAACAGGCGTCCCATCCCTTCAGGCTGCATGATAAACGGCCCGACATCGCTGCCTGGAGGGGCAGTACTGTAGTCCGGAATATCCACACCGCCCCATTTCGCGCCGTCCCATTTCAGCAACTGACGCTTCGGATCCCACGGATTACCCTGCGGGTCAGCGGAAGCACGGTTGTAGAGAATGCGGCGGTTCAGCGGCCATGCCCAGGCCCAGCCCAGCGTATTGCCGAGGCCTGACGGGTCAGCATTATCGCGGTTGGCCATCTGGTTACCTTTCGGCGTCCAGCTACCGGCAAAGATCCAGCAGCCGCTGGCGGTCGTGCCGTCATCACGCAGGTGCGCGAAGGTACTGAGCTGATCGCCTTTCTTCGCCAGCACCGTTCCGGTGGCCGGGTCGATAACATCTGCCAGCGCTTTACCGTTGCTCTCCATCGCCACTTCTTCCGGCGCTGGGTTTTCCGGCGTCGAGTAGTTCCAGGTCATGTTCAGCACCGGTTCTGGGTTCGCACCGCCTTCTGCCGCATACATCTTACGCAGGCGTAGGAAGATACCGGCCAGGATCTCGCCGTCGTTCATGGCGATGCCCGGGGCGTCCGCACCTTTCCAGTGCCACTGCAGCCAGCGGCCAGAGTTCACGATGGAACCGTTCTCTTCCGCGAAGCAGGTAGAAGGCAGACGGAACACTTCAGTCTGAATCTTCGATGGGTCAACGTCATTCGACTCACCGTGGTTCTGCCAGAAGGTCGACGTCTCGGTGTTGAGTGGGTCAATCGTCACCAGGAACTTCAGTTTCGACAGCGATTCAACCACCTTGTTCTTGTTCGGGAATGAGGCGACCGGGTTAAAGCCCTGGCACAGATAGCCATTCACCTTGCCCTGATGCATCATCTCGAAGTACTGCAGAACGTCGTAACCTTTGTCCCACTTCGGCAGCCAGTCAAAGCCCCAGCTGTTTTCTGCTGTCGCTTTGTCACCGAAGAAGGCTTTCATCATCGAGACGAAGAACTTCGGATAGTTGCCCCAGTAGTTCACCTGACCTTCGAGCAGCGGTTTAGGCGTGCTGGCTGTGAGGTAGGTTTGCAGGTCGGTCTGTTTTTCGCTTGGCAGGTTCATGTAACCCGGCAGGCTTTGAGACAGCAGACCAAGGTCGGTCAGACCCTGAATGTTGGAGTGACCACGCAGGGCGTTCACGCCGCCGCCAGCCATCCCCATGTTGCCGAGCAGCAGCTGAACCATCGCCATGGTACGGATGTTCTGCGCGCCGACAGAGTGTTGGGTCCAGCCGAGTGCGTAGAGGAACGACGCCGTTTTGTCTTTCGCGCTGGTTTCGGCGATAAGCTCGCACACCTTCAGGAAGTCTTCCTTCGGCGTACCACAGATGTTTTCGACAACGTCCGGCGTGTAGCGGGAAACGTGCTCTTTCAGCAGGTTCCACACGCAGCGCGGATGCTGCAGCGTCGTATCACGCTTCGCAAAGCCTTTCTCGTCCAGCTCATAGTTCCAGCTGGTCTTGTCGTATTTGCGTTTTTCGGCGTCATAACCGCTGAACAGTCCATCTTCGAAGTGGTAATCCTCACGCACGATCAGGCTGGCGTTGGTATAGGCTTCGGTGTATTCGCGGTTATATTTTTCGTTGGTCATCAGGTACAGCAATACGCCTGACAGGAAAGTGATGTCAGTACCTGAACGAATAGGGGTGTAGAAATCCGCCACTGACGCAGTACGCGTAAAGCGGGGATCGATCACAATCAGTTTCGCACCGTTGTGGATTTTGGCTTCCATCGCCCAGCGGAACCCGACAGGGTGCGCTTCAGCGGCGTTACCGCCCATCACCACAATAAGGTTGGCGTTCTTGATGTCGACCCAGTGGTTGGTCATCGCACCGCGACCAAATGTTGGAGCAAGACTTGCTACCGTTGGTCCGTGTCAGACACGCGCCTGGTTGTCGACCGCGAGCATACCGAGTGCACGCGTAAATTTCTGGGTTAAATAGCCGGTTTCGTTACTGGAAGCAGACGCACACAGCATCCCGGTGGAGAGCCAGCGGTTGACGGTGACGCCTTCAGCGTTCTTCGCAATAAAGTTGGCATCGCGGTCTTCTTTAATCAGTTTAGCGATGCGGTCAAATGCGTCTTCCCAGCTGATTTGCTGCCATTTATCGGAACCTGGCGCACGATATTCAGGGAATTTCAGGCGGCTTTCGGAGTGGATAAAGTCAACCAGGCCGGCACCTTTCGGGCACAGCGCACCGCGGTTGACCGGATGGTCCGGGTCACCTTCGATATGGAAGATAGACGCTTTGGCGTTTTTAGCACCGTCGCCGAGGCTATACATCAACAGCCCGCAACCGACAGAGCAGTACGTACAGGTATTACGGGTTTCACGGGTGCGCAGCAGTTTATATTGCCGCGTCTCCGCCAGCGCTACACCGGGTGCAAAACCCAGTGCCGCCGCCGTGGTGCCTGCCATACCGCCAGCGCAGATCTTAAAGAACTGCCTTCTGCTGACCTGCATGGGTCACTCCTTGTTTCGACATTGCTTACATATGTAGTTTTGACTTCGCGGTTGAACGGTGACCGCAAAGGAGAAAAATTTGCGTTAATCCCTCAGTTCTACGAGGGATATCATCAGAATACCACAATGTCGGTACGCCTGTTCCAATGGCGTTAATACAAAGTGAACGTATTATCACTGTGTTGATTATAAAGTGTGACACGAGTCACATTATTGCCCCGGCATGTTAAAGGGCTGTATCGCCGCCTCGGTTGCGCCTCTCCCAAATGAGTAGGTAAACTTGATGAGGATGGGTGCTGAAAAGTTGATCCATACTATGCGTATGGCCTGCGGTTTGTGATGCAATAGCAGGCTCACCTCCGTGGTTGTTCAGGAATACCGCTGTGTCTAAACAAAACCGTGTTACCCACTCGTCGCCACTGCCTGCCGGTATCGTGGAACTGTCGGTACACAGACCGCCCCACATTACCCACACCACGCCTGATTTTCTGGCGGAGGAAGTGCCCGTTGCTCTGGTTTACAACGGTATTTCCCATGTGGTGATGATGGCCTCGCCGAAAGATCTGGAGCTGTTCGCGATTGGCTTTTCCCTCTCGGAAGGCATCATTGAGCACCCGCAAGAAATTTACGGCATGGATGTGGTGAAGGTCTGCAACGGCCTTGAAGTGCAAATCGAACTCTCAAGCCGCCGGTTTATGGGGCTCAAAGAGCGGCGACGCGCGCTGGCCGGGCGTACCGGATGCGGGGTTTGCGGGGTAGAGCAGCTCAATGATATCGGTAAGCCTGTCGCACCTCTGCCGTTTACCCAGACCTTCAATCTGGCCCATCTCGACCATGCCCTTGAACATCTGAATGACGTGCAACCTGTCGGCCAGCTGAGCGGATGCACGCATGCGGCGGCATGGGTTCTGCCATCGGGCGATATTGCCGGGGGGCATGAGGATGTCGGCCGCCATGTGGCGCTGGATAAACTGATGGGCCGCCGGGCGCGTGAAAGCGAACTCTGGCAGCAGGGGGCGGCACTGGTCTCCAGCCGCGCCAGCTACGAGATGGTGCAAAAATCGGCGATGTGCGGCGTTGAAATCCTTTTTGCCGTATCGGCCGCGACCACGCTGGCGGTGGAAGTAGCGGAGCGCTGTAACCTGACGCTGGTGGGGTTCTGTAAGCCGGGAAGGGCGACGATTTATACCCATCCGCAGCGATTAATAGTTAATCAGTAAATTTGAAAAAGAATAGCAAATCCTTCCGCTTTTAGTTGTTCATGATGAGGTCTACTATTTATCTCATCAAGGCACGGTGCCTTAAATAAACAACTAATTGAAAGGGTTTATATCATGAAAAGCATCAAAACTTTTGTCGCAGTAATCGCTCTGGCTACGTCTTTCGGTTCTTTCGCTGCACAGACTGTGACCGCAACCGCCTCTACCATTGATGGCGCAGAAGCGAAAATCGCTGCACAGGCTCAGGAAGCGGGCGCGTCATCTTACAAAATTACCCAGGCGTTTACGGGTAACCGCGTACACATGACCGCTGAACTGAACAAATAAGCTGCCACACCGTCGAAAGAGCGCCCCCGGGGCGCTTTTTTTTATTGGATACCCGCCAGACGCAGCAAGGCAGTCACGACCGCTGCCGCCACGATCACCACAATTAACGGCATTTTTCGCCATGCCAGAAACACTGCAAACGCCACGCCCAGTACGCGCGCCATACCGGCAAAATGCTCACCTTCATAGAAGGTGGTCGCCAGCGCGACGGAAAACAGCAAAACCGTTGCCGCATCTGAAAGCAGAGCCTGAGAGCGGTCTGACAGCGCCAGTCGGTTGCCGAGTTTTGCCCCGCCGAGACGCATTAAATAGGTTCCCACAGAAAGAAGGGCGATACCGAGAATAAAGACCGTCATATTCCCCATTATTTTTTCCTCGCAGCAAGACCCAGTAAAGAGAGCAGAACCGGTAAACCCACCGGGGCAAACGGCACGGCGGCCAGTGACAATGCAGCACCGCTACAGGCGCGGATCAGGGTGGTGCGATTTTTAAAAGCCGGCACCACTAACGCCAGTAAAATCGCCGGGAATACCGCATCCAGCCCGATGGTTTCAAGGTCCGGCAACAGTTTGCCAACCATGGTGCCCAGCAATGTACCCAGCGGCCAGACGATCGCCACGCCTAATCCGCATAACCAGTAAGCCGCCTTACGCTGTTCGGGCGTTTTTTGCGACAACCCGAACACCACGCTTTCGTCGTTCATAATGTGGCAACCCAGAAAACTCAGGCCACGTTTACCCACCAGTTCACGCACCGTCACCCCAAACGGTACATGGCGTGCATTAACCAGTAATCCGGCAGCCGCCGCCGCCAGAGGGTTACCGCCGCTTGCCACAATGCCGATGAACATAAATTCAGAGGCACCTGCCAGCACGGTAATGGAGAGTAAAAACGGGACCCAGACCGGGAAACCGTAGGCCATTGCCAGCGAACCATAGGACATCCCGACGACGCCTACCGCGAGACACACCAGGATGATTGCTTTTATCGTGTCGCCTTTCAGGATTGAGAGATGATGCTTCATACAATTTTAGCCATATCGAACGTATTTCCATTATAATGAACGCATCAGAATCGTTTTTCAAGACGAACGATTCGTTCGATTTATAGAACAAAGGGGCCGTTTTTATGACGCAGCCAATCAGCGTGATCGCTAAAAGTCTGGTGCGAGAACGCCTGCGAACCGGACTTTCACTGGCGGAAATCGCGCGCCGTGCCGGGATCGCTAAATCCACGCTGTCGCAGCTGGAGTCCGGCAACGGGAATCCCAGCCTGGAGACGCTCTGGTCACTCTGTGTGGCGCTGGACATTCCTTTTGCCCGTTTGCTTGAACCGCAGCAGCCGACCACTCAGGTGATCCGCCGTGGAGAAGGAACGAAGGTGGTTGCCGGACAGGCCAATTATGAAGCCATTTTGCTGGCGGCGTGCCCGCCGGGCGCGCGTCGTGACATCTACCTGTTACTCACCCAGCCGGGTGCCGACCGCATTTCTCAGCCACATCCGGCAGGCTCAGTGGAGCATATTATTGTGACGCAGGGTAGAGCGCTGGTTGGTCTGATCGACGCGGCGGAAGAGCTTGGCCCGGGGGATTACATTTGCTATCCCGCTGACCAGCCGCATATCTTTAAGGCCCTGGAGCCGGATACGCACGCGCTTCTGGTGGCTGAACAAAATTAACGCAGATACGGAAACTCATGTCGCTTAAAGCCATTGCCAAAGAACTGGGGCTGTCTGTTACCACCGTTAGCCGCGCCCTTAACGGGTATGACGATGTCTCCCGCGAGACGCGCGCCCGCGTCGAAGCGGAGGCTCAGCGCCGTGGCTACCGGCCAAACACCTTCGCGCGTCGCCTGAAGATGGGCAAAATCGACGCCGTGGGTCTGGTTTTTCCGGTGCATCCTGTTCCGCTCAATAACAGCGTCTTTATGGACATGGTCGGCGAAATTAGCCACGAACTGGCGCGACATGAAATCGATCTCCTGCTGATTGCCGATGACGATCTGGCGGATAAGCACAGCTATATGCGTATGGTGCAAAGTCGTCGCGTGGATGCGCTGATTGTGGCGCACACGCTGGATCATGACCCGCGGCTGGAACAGCTTCAGGCCGCCGGTTTTCCCTTTCTCGCGCTCGGGCGTAGCCAGCTGCCGCAGCCCTATGCGTGGTTTGATTTCGACAACTATGCCGGCACGTACAATGCCACCCGCTGGCTGATTGAAAAGGGGCATCGCCGCATCGCCTTGTTGGGTGAAAGCAACAATCAGGCCTTCATCACCCAGCGCCGCCAGGGTTATCTGGATGCGCTACGCGAAGCCGGGTTATCCAGCGAATGGCTGCGCGCCATGCCGCCTTCGCGCCGCGTGGGTTACGCCACGACGAATGAACTTCTCTCCCTGCCGCAGCCCCCCACGGCCATCATTACCGACTGCAACACTCACGGCGACGGCGCGGCCATGGCGCTGGCGCAGCGGGGTCTTCTCTGTGGTGAAAACGCCGTTTCGCTGGTGGTTTACGACGGCTTACCGCAGGACAGCATTGTCGATGTTGATGTGGCGGCGGTTATTCAGTCCACCCGCCAGGGCGTCGGGAAACAGATCGCTGACATGGTGCGTCAGTTGATTAACGGCGACGATATCGCTCAGCTTCAGGTGCTCTGGCAGCCAGAGTTCTTCCCGGGCCAGACGGCCTAAACACAGCAAAATTCCAAAGCCGATCACAGATCCGAAACGTTTTGGTTTATATCCGAAACGTTTCGGATCAACACTCAGATCATCCCGATGACAGGAGAGGTCTGATGCACGATTCCATTTTTCGACTCGAAAGTAAGGCGGTTGACCTGGTGATAACCACGCACCCGTTCGCCGAAATTCTCTACTGGGGGCCGCACCTTCACCACTTTTCACCGCGAGATGTGGTAAGCCTTGCTCGTCCTGTGGCGAACGGCAGGCTCGACGTTGACGCCCCGGTGACGCTGATGGCGGAGCTGGGACACGGTCTGTTTGGTTCGCCTGGTATTGAAGGGCACCGCCAGGGGCTGGACGGGTCGCCTGTCTTTAAAACCACCCATGTGCAGCACCAGGGACAAACCCTGACCTTAACGGCGGAAGATGAACATGCCGGGTTGCGTCTGACCAGCGAGCTGGCACTGGATGCAAGCGGGGTACTGGTGGTGCGTCACGGTTTAACTAACCTGCGGGCGCAGGCGTGGCAGGTTGATCGTTTTGCCGTGACGCTACCGGTCGCTGAACGCGCGCAGGACGTGATGGCGTTCCACGGACGCTGGATCCGTGAGTTCCAGCCGCATCGCGTGAAGCTTGAACACGACAGCGTTGTGATTGAAAACCGCCGCGGCAGGACCTCTCACGAACACTTCCCGGCGCTGATCGCCGGTACGTCCTCATTTAACGAAATGCACGGCGACGTCTGGGGCGTGCATCTGGGCTGGAGCGGCAACCACCGCCTGCGGGCGGAAGTCAAAACCGACGGACGCCGCTATCTGCAGGCCGAAGCCCTCTACCTGCCGGGAGAAATGGCGATTGAAGAGGGGGAAACGCTCTGGACACCACGCCTGTATGCGAGCTACTCCGCACGGGGTCTGAACGGCATGAGCCAGTCGTTCCACCGGTATCTGCGCGACAACGTTATCCGCTTCCCTGAAAACAAACCGCGCCCGGTACATCTCAATACCTGGGAGGGGATCTACTTCAGCCATGACCCGGCGTACATCATGCGCATGGCCGATGAGGCTGCGGCGCTGGGCGTGGAGCGTTTTATCATCGACGACGGCTGGTTCAAAGGCCGTAACGATGACCACGCGGCGCTGGGTGACTGGTACCTGGACGAGAAAAAATACCCGGACGGGCTGACGCCGGTGATTAACCATGTGAAAAAGCGCGGCATGGAATTTGGTATCTGGATTGAGCCGGAGATGATTAACCCGGACTCGGATCTGTATCGTGCCCATCCCGACTGGATTCTGGCGCTGCCGGGCTACACCCAGGCAACGGGCCGTCATCAACTGGTGCTCAACCTGAATATTCCGCAGGCTTTTGAATATCTGGTCGAGCGCATGAGCTGGCTGCTGGGCGAACATGCCATCGACTACGTTAAGTGGGATATGAACCGCGAACTGGTACAGCCCGGGCACCACGGCAAAGCCGCTGCGGATGCGCAGACGCGGCAGTTTTATCGTCTGTTAGACGTGCTGGGCGAGCGTTTCCCGCACATTGAATTTGAGTCCTGCTCCTCGGGCGGCGGGCGAATCGATTATGAAGTCCTGACCCGCAGTCACCGCTTCTGGGCCTCTGACAACAACGACGCGCTGGAGCGCAATACCATCCAGCGTGGCATGAGTTACTTCTTCCCGCCGGAAGTGATGGGCGCGCATATCGGTCATCATAAATGTCACGCCACCTTCCGCCAGCACAGCATTGCTTTCCGCGGCCTGACGGCACTGTTTGGCCACATGGGACTGGAGCTTGATCCGCTCACCGTCGATGCTCAGGAGCGTGAAGGCTATCGCCATTACGCCGCGCTGCACAAGCAGTGGCGGGAAGTCATCCATCACGGTACCCAGTGGCGCGTGGATATGCCGGATGCCAGCACGCTGGCGCAGGGTATAGTGAGCGAAGACAAAACGCAGGGGTTGTTTATGGTCAGCCAACTGGCCATGCCGGATTACACGCTCATGATGCCGCTGCGCATGCCGGGGCTCGACGCGCAGGCGCAGTACCGCATCACGCTGCTCGATCACCCCAACATTCGACTCACCGGTGAGGGCGGGCACACCATGCGCAAGCTGCCGGCGTGGATGGAAACGTCCCAGACGGCCAGCGGTGAGTGGCTGATGCAGGCGGGGATCGCACTGCCGATTCTGGACCCGGAAACCGCCATTCTGATTGGCGTTGAACGCGTGTAAGGGTGATGGGCCGGGAGACTGGCCCTCCGTTGAGGATAAAAATAATGAACACAACAACCTGTACCCACAAAGACAACCCTAACTTCTGGATCTTCGGGCTGTTCTTCTTTCTCTACTTCTTCATTATGGCCACCTGCTTTCCGTTTCTGCCGATCTGGCTGTCGGATGTCATCGGCCTGAACAAAACCCATACCGGGATCGTGTTCTCCTGTATCTCGCTTTCGGCCATCGCCTTTCAGCCCGTACTTGGGGTCATTTCGGATAAGCTGGGGCTGAAAAAACACCTGCTGTGGATTATCACGGTGCTGCTGTTTCTGTTCGCGCCGTTCTTCCTGTATGTCTTTGCGCCACTGCTGAAAACCAGTATCTGGCTGGGGGCATTGAGCGGCGGTCTGTATATCGGTTTTGTCTTCTCCGCAGGTTCAGGCGCAATTGAGGCCTACATCGAACGCGTGAGCCGTAACAGCGTGTTTGAATACGGCAAGGCGCGCATGTTCGGCTGTCTCGGCTGGGGGCTGTGCGCTTCAACGGGCGGTATTCTGTTTGGCATCGACCCGTCGTATGTCTTCTGGATGGGGTCAGCGGCTGCGCTGCTGCTGATGCTGTTGCTGGTGGTTGCGAAACCGAAGCCAAACCAGACTGCGCAGGTGATGAATGCGCTGGGGGCCAACCAGCCGCAGATCACCGCCAGGACGGTCTTTAACCTGTTCCGTCAGCGCAGAATGTGGATGTTCATTCTGTACGTCATCGGTGTGGCCTGCGTGTATGACGTTTTTGACCAGCAGTTTGCCACCTTCTTTAAAACCTTCTTCGCAACGCCGCAGGAGGGAACGCGAGCCTTTGGTTTTGCCACCACTGCGGGGGAAATTTGCAACGCGATCATCATGTTCTGCTCGCCGTGGATCATCAACCGTATCGGCGCGAAGAATACGCTGCTGATTGCCGGGCTGATTATGGCGACGCGCATTATCGGCTCGTCGTTTGCCACCACCGCGGTGGAGGTCATTGCCCTGAAGATGCTGCACGCGCTGGAGGTTCCGTTCCTGCTGGTGGGGGCGTTCAAATACATCACCGGCGTGTTCGATACCCGTCTGTCGGCCACTATCTATCTGATTGGCTTCCAGTTTGCCAAACAGTCGGCGGCGATTTTCCTCTCTGCTTTTGCCGGGAATATGTATGACCGGATCGGTTTCCAGGAGACCTACCTGATGCTGGGCTGTTTTGTACTGGCGATTACGGTGGTCTCGGCCTTTACGCTGAGCAGTAAGCAGGAGATTGCGGCGCGCCGCGCTGCGGTGGAGGCAAACTAACGCAGGACGCTGCCGCGGATGCGGCAGCGTTAACGCTTTAGGGCAGGTAAAACACCGCTTTCAGTTCGGCACTCACCGGGCTGTTGTCGGGGTTTGAGGGCATTACCTCACCCATGTATTTCCACCAGCGCTGACAAACGTCGGTCTTTGCCACCGCGTTCCAGCGCGTTTCCGATTCAATCTCAACGCTCGCAAACAGCAGGTTACGCGCCTCATCGAGATAGATAGCGTAGTGGTGCGCACCGTGGTCTTTTAATACCGCCTCCAGTTCTGGCCAGATGGGGTTATGGCGACGCGCGTACTCGTCGTGCGCGTCAGGGTTCACCTGCATCACAAATGCTTTGCGGATCATCATGCCTCCAGCCGCTTTCGCGGGCCGCTATGGGTACAAATCCAGTGCCGACTGCATCGGCGTGACGCCAAAGCGTTTACCGAGTGCAATCAGCTCTTCCCGGGTGATGGTCTGCTTCATGCCGCCCATCGACAGAACCTTCACCAGCACCTCGGCGGACTTCTCGGCGGTATCAATCAGACCAAACGTTTCGTCGAGCGTCGGCCCGCTGCCGAATACCCCGTGGAACGGCCACAGCACCAGGGAATGTGACTGCATTTCGATGGCGGTGGCCTGGCCGATTTCGTCGGTACCCGGCACCATCCACGGCAGAATGCCGACCCCGTCGGGGAAAACCACCAGACATTCGGTGCTGCCTTCCCACAGCTTCCGCGTGAGGTAGTCGCTACTGTTTTCCAGCACGTAGGTCAGGGCGATCAGGTTGGTGGCGTGACAGTGCATGATCACCCGGTCTTTGCCGTGGGTTGCCTTGATACGCTCACAGTGAGAGAGGAAGTGCGCCGGGAGTTCAGACGTGGGCACTGCATCGTCCGTCAGCCCCCAAAGGATGTGATAGCCTGCGCCGTCGCTGTCCACTCTCACCACCCCGAGGTTGGCCTGCGGGTCGAGCTGCACGTTACGGAAGAATTTACCGGAACCGGTAACGATAAACGGCGTACTGGCGAGCTGCGGCATTGGCTGGCTCAGGGCGATATAGCGCGGCTTCTGATGGAACTCGGCGGCGAACGGTTCAATGTCGGCATCATCCAGGCGCAGCGTCAGGTTACCGCCATTGCGCTCGTCCCAGCCTTTCAGCCAGGCGTCGGAGGTGGCTTTAATCATGCCCTGGACGAACCAGGCGTTAGTGATGGTCTGCATAGTATTTCATTTCCCGTGATCGTGGTGAGCGTTTCCCTCACCCCGGCCCTCTCCCACAGGGAGAGGGGGTAAAAGTGGCCTCTTCCACAGGAAGAGGGTGAGGGCATATTTATCCGCGCTGACTCAGCACGTCTTTCTCATACATCCGCACGTTATCCAGCCACTGACTGCCCGCTGGGGTGTCGTTACGCTGGCAGTACATCTCCCACACCGCCTGCCACGGCAGGGTTTTCTGCTCTTCCAGCAGCACCAGGCGTGCGGTGTAATCGCCGTTCTCTTCCAGCTGCTTCAGGGCGCTGGTGGGCTCCAGCAGCGCACGCAGCAGGGCTTTTTTCATGTTGCGGGTGCCAATCACCCAGGCCGCGATGCGGTTGATGGAGGCATCAAAGAAGTCGAGGCCAATGTGCACGCGGTCAAACAGATCGTGGCGAATGATTTCGCTGGCGATGGCCTGGGTTTCGTCATCCAGCAGCACCACGTGATCGCTGTCCCAGCGTACGGGACGGCTCACGTGCAGCAGCAGGCGGGGTACGTAGAGCATGGCGGCGGAGATTTTGTCGGAGATCACCTCCGTCGGGTGGAAGTGGCCGGCATCCAGGCACAGCGCGGTCTGGCGGCTGGTGGCGTAACCCATGTAAAACTCGTTCGAGCCAACGGTGTAGCTTTCCGCACCAATACCGAACAGCTTGCTCTCTACGGCGTCGATGTGGTGCGCCGGGTTCAGTTTTTCGCTGATGGCTTCATCCAACGCCGCCAGCAGGCGCTGACGCGGGGCCAGACGGTCAACGGTGATGTCTTTCATGCCGTCCGGGATCCAGATGTTCATCACCGACGGCGTGCCGAGCTGCTCGCCAAAGTACGCGGAGACGCGGCGGCTGGCTTTTACGTGGTCAATCCAGAACTGGCGGATATCGTCGTTCGCGTGGGCAAGGGTAAAACCGTCGGCGCTCAGCGGGTGTGAGAAGCAGGATGGGTTGAAATCCAGGCCCAGCTGGTTGGCTTTCGCCCACGCCACCCAGTTTTTAAAGTGCGCAGGTTTGATCTCGTTACGCGCGACCGGCGTGTCATATTCCAGATAGATAGCATGCAGGTTCAGCCGCTTAGGCCCCGGGATCAGGCTCAGCGCCAGCTCCAGGTCGGCGCGCAGCTCGGTGGCGTTACGCGCTTTGCCCGGATAGTTGCCGGTGGCCTGAATGCCCCCCGTCAGCGAGCCGCCCGGGTTCTCGAAACCGGCAACGTCGTCGCCCTGCCAGCAGTGCATGGAGACCGGAAGACGATCGAGCTGGCGCAGCGCCTCATCGACATCCACGCCGACGGCGGCGTAACGCTGTTTAGCCAGGTCCCAGGCTTGTTCAAGTTGAGTGGTCATGCGCAAAGCTCCTTAGTCAGTCGGTTTTGCTGAAACTGCGCCCGATAGCGGGCAATTTCATGGCAGGGATTGGGGATGAACGTGGTCAGCGTGGCGTTCGCCGAGACCACCGTGCGGAAATCGTCCACGCTGGCGAGTTCGTCCAGGGTCATGAGCTGAATGCCAATATTGCCGAGCGTCGACGCTTCAATCGGGCCCGCCACCACGGTGATCCCGCAGGCATCGGCGCAGAGCTGGTTCAGAAGCTGGTTCTGGCAGCCGCCGCCGACAATATGCAGCTGAGTGAACGGCCGGCCGCGAAGGTCGGCCAGCTCGCTCAGGATCTCGGCATACAGCAGGGCGAGGCTGTCGAAAATACAGCGTGCCAGCTCTGCCGGTTTCGATGGCACGGGCTGCCCGGCGTCGACGCAGGCGGCCTGGATTTCGGCGCTCATGTCCGCCGGGTTGATAAAGCGGTCATCATTAGGATTGATCAGGAAACTGCAGGCTTTCAGTCTTTCGGTGTCGGCAATAAGCGCGGGCAGGTCGGTAATGTTCTGCTCTTTAAGCACGCGCTGGAGCAGCCACAGACCCATGATGTTCTTCAGCACGCGGTAGCGCCCCTCGGCACCGCCTTCGTTGGTGATGTTCGCGGCCAGCGCGGCATCGCTGGTGTAGGGAGTTTTGCTCTCAAAGCCCATCAGCGACCAGGTCCCGGAAGAGAGGTAGGCGGCGTCGTTACCGGCAAGCGGTGACGCAATGACGGCGCTGGCGGTATCGTGACTCGCAACCGCCACCACCGGGATCGCATTACCCTGCGGGCACATCCATTGCCCGATCACATTGCCAGGATGCGTCGGCGTACCGAACCAGGAGGGTGAAGCCCCGGTCCAGGCCAGCAGGTGTTCATCCCAGTTATCGGAGTTGATGTTCACCAGTTGCGTGGTGGTGGCGTTGGTGTATTCCCAGTTCATGTTGCCGGTCAGGCGGTAGCTGAAGTAGTCCGGGATCAGCAGTGCATGCGCCACGCGGGGAACCAGCGCCGGCTGCTGTTCGACCAGCGCGCGCAGTTGATAGAGCGTATTGAATGGCAGGAACTGAATACCGCTGCGGCCATAAATATTCTCTTTACCAAGCCCGGCAATCGCACGCGCCATCAGGCCGTCGGTGCGGCTGTCGCGATAGGCTATCGGCAAACCAACGCGTTCACCGTTGCTGTCCAGCAGTACGTAATCGACGCCCCAGGTATCGATGCCGATACTGTCGATACGGATCCCCGCATCGCAGACCTTCTGCAGTCCGGTGCGGATCGCTGCCTCAAGGCTGTCGATATCCCACACCTCACAGCCGTCCTGCTTTTGCAGGCAGTTAACAAAGCGGTGCATCTCGCGAAGCGAAAGCGTCTGCCGCTTGCCGTCATAAGTGGCCAGCATTACACGGCCGCTGGATGCGCCTAGATCGACAGCCACGCAATGGCGAAAAGTCATGGTTGTGTCCTTCTTAAAGTCATTAGCGGTGAGTGTAAAAAAAGGAACCCATCACCACCTTCTCGCCAGTGACAGCGGTTTTCCGGGGCTGGCAAGAAAGCAAAGATGAACGTGAGGGAGTTCACAGTTTCCAAGCGTGACGGGGTTTGCAGGCAGTGTGACGCTTACCGCATTTCCTGATCTTTCAGCCTGTTTCTTGAAAAACGGACAGTTTTTGCGAGGTTTACGGTCGAAAATTTAAGGTGAGGGGACGGAGCCTTAATTACTATTTTGAGAACATTTCTCATTGGTGGGGGCCGTTATGACCGTACTGCACAGCGCGGATTTTTTTCCTTCGGGTGGGTCGTCTGTCGCGATTGAACCGCGACTCCCTCAGGTGGCGTTCCCTGAGCATCATCATGATTTTCACGAAATTGTGATTGTTGAACACGGAACGGGGATCCATGTGTTTAACGGCCAGCCGTATACCATCAGTGGTGGGACGGTCTGCTTTGTGCGCGATCATGACCGGCACTTATATGAACATACCGACAACCTGTGCCTGACTAACGTGCTCTACCGTTCGCCCGATGCGTTCCAGTTCCTGTCCGGGCTGAACCATCTCCTGCCGCAGGAGAAGGACGGCATCTATCCTTCGCACTGGCGGGTGAATCAGTCCACGCTGCAGCAGGTGCGTCAGCTGGTGAGCCAGATGGAACAGCGCGACGAGGGACAGGAGACCCACGTCATCGCCACGCGTGAGCTGCTGTTTATGCAGCTGCTGGTGCTGCTGCGTCGCAGTAGCATGGTGGCCGGGCTGGGGAATAACGATGCGCGTTTGACTCAACTGATGGCCTGGCTGGAGGACCATTTCGCCGAGGATGTCTGCTGGGAAACGCTGGCGGATGATTTTTCGCTGTCGCTCCGGACCTTGCATCGTCAGCTGAAGCAGCAAACCGGGCTGACGCCCCAGCGCTATCTGAACCGTCTGCGCCTGATTAAAGCGCGCCATCTGCTGCGTCATACCGATGAGAGCGTCACGGATATCGCCTATCGTTGCGGTTTCGGCGACAGTAACCACTTTTCGACCCTGTTTCGCCGGGAATTTAGCTGGTCACCGCGCGATATTCGCCAGGGAAAGGACGCGTCACTGCAGTAACGCGAGGGGTGTCACCGTTTCCCGTGGGCAAAAACGCTAATAATGTCAGGTTATTTGCTGTCGAGGTGGTGTCGTGGTTGCTCAGTTAATGCTTCGCAAAGTGGATTTTTTTGCCTCCGCCGGCCAGGCCGTCGCGGTGGCGGATCGCTATCCGCAAAACGTCTTTGCCGAGCACACTCATGAGTTCTGCGAGCTGGTGCTGGTGTGGCGGGGCAATGGCTTGCATATCCTCAACGACCGGCCCTACCGCATTACGCGTGGGGATCTGTTTTACATCCGTGCTGAAGACAAACACGCCTACGCTTCGGTCAACGACCTGGTCCTGCAGAACGTGATTTACTGCCCCGACAGGCTGAAACTCAACGTCGACTGGGCGGCTTACATTCCGGGTTTTAATGATACGAAGTGCGCGGCGCACTGGCGACTGAGCAGTAACGGCATGACGCAGGTGCGACAGGTGATTTCTCAGCTGGAGCAGGAGAGCCAGAAAAGCGATCCTGAGGCTCACCAGATGGCAGAACTGCTTTTCGCCCAGCTGGTCATGACGTTGACGCGCCATCGCTACGCCATTGATAACCCGTCGGCTACCGCGCAGGAAGCCCTGCTCGATAAGCTCATTACCACCCTGGCGGGCAGCCTTAACAAAAGCTTTGTGCTGGAGAAATTCTGCGAGCAGGCGCAGTGCAGCGAGCGCGCGTTGCGCCAGCAATTCCGTACCCAGACCGGGATGACGGTGAACCACTATCTGCGCCAGCTGCGCATCTGCCATGCCCAGTACCTGCTTCAGCATACGGAACTGATGGTCAGCGATGTGGCGATGCGCTGCGGCTTTGAGGACAGTAACTATTTTTCGGTGGTCTTTAACCGCGAGGTGGGGATGACGCCGGTTCAGTGGCGTCATCGCAGTCGTAACGCGGCGTAATCAGTTCGCCATGCCGAGGCCCACAATGTTGGCCGCAATAATGATCACCACGCACCCCAGACTCAGCACGCCCACCGGGCGACGCCCGGCGTTGTTCCACTCTTTCAGAAGCAGACCCACCAGCCCACCGCACAGCACGTAGAAGCTCATGTGCAGCATCCAGCTCATATAGTCATACTGCGCCGGAATACTGGCGTGACCCCACGCGTAGAAGAAGAACTGGAGATACCACATCAGCCCACCGAGCGCCGAGAGCAGCACGTTCCCGATAATCATCTGTTTAGCCAGCGAGAAGTCGGCTTTCAGTGACAAGGTCTTCACGTTTGCCAGACGGAAAAAACAGAAACCGAGGTTAACCACCGCTCCGCCACCCATGATCACCACATAGCTTGGCAGTGCCACGTACAGCGGGTCGACGCCCAGTGCGGCAGCGGCTTCATGCATCGGTTTGGCGGCGTTCATCGCGAATGACATGCCTGCGGAGAAGATCCCGCACATCACCGCCAGCAGCAGGCCTTTCTTCAGGTTGAACTCTTCGGCTCTGATGCCCATTTTGCGCTCTTTCAGCTGCCCTGCGCGGGTGACAATGCCCACGCCAATGACGGCCACCAGCACGCCCAGCAGCGTCATCTGGCCGCCTTTGGTGTTGATCAGCACGTCGACGTTACCGTTGAGGATCGGCGTCATCAGAGTGCCAACAATCAGCGTAATACCAATCGCGATGCCAATGCACATCGACATGCCGAGGTAGCGCATGGTGAGGCCATAGTTAATGTTACCGACGCCCCACATGGCGCCAAAGAGAAAGACTGGCAGCAGGGTGGAGGCGTTAAAGGAGGAGAAGTAGCCCCAGAAATCCGGGAGCAGCATGGCGCTGATGGTCCAGGGAAGAATTATCCACGAGACCACACCGCCGACGGACCACATGGTTTCCCATGACCACTGTTTGACCTGTTTAAACGGGGCATAGAAACAGGCTGCACTGGCCGCGCCTATCAGATGCCAGAAAATACCCATCGTAATCGCATGATTCATGTTTACATCCTCATCGTTTTTATATGCCGGTGGCTTCCCACCGACTCGATGAGTGTAAAAATTAAGCAGTCGGGTAACCTTCGGAAGGTTGCCGCACTTTGGTTTTGAATGGCAATCAACGCGTTAACCGGGTGAGCAGACTCACAATTTCAGCAATAACCGAAAACCGAATAACCTTATAAAAACTACGGCATTGATAATCATTTTCAATATCATTTAATTAACTATAATGAACCAACTGCTTACGCGGCATTAACAGCTGTGCCGCCCGACAATAATGGAGAGGATTATGAGTTATACACTGCCATCCCTGCCGTATGCCTACGACGCACTGGAACCGCATTTCGACAAGCAGACGATGGAAATCCATCACACTAAACACCACCAGACCTATGTGAACAACGCGAACGCCGCACTGGAAAGCCTGCCAGAGTTCGCTAGCCTGCCTGTTGAAGAGCTGATCACCAAACTGGACCAGCTGCCAGCTGACAAGAAAACCGTTCTGCGTAACAACGCAGGTGGTCACGCTAACCACAGCCTGTTCTGGAAAGGCCTGAAAACCGGTACCACCCTGCAGGGCGACCTGAAAGCGGCTATCGAGCGCGATTTCGGTTCTGTAGACAACTTCAAAGCGGAATTCGAAAAAGCCGCTGCGACCCGTTTCGGCTCTGGCTGGGCGTGGCTGGTTCTGAAAGGTGACAAACTGGCGGTTGTTTCAACAGCTAACCAGGACTCCCCGCTGATGGGTGAAGCAATCTCTGGCGCATCCGGTTTCCCTATCCTGGGTCTGGACGTATGGGAACACGCTTACTACCTGAAATTCCAGAACCGTCGCCCGGACTACATCAAAGCCTTCTGGGACGTGGTGAACTGGGACGAAGCAGCAGCGCGTTTCGCCGCGAAAAAATAAGGTTGCATTGACGCCTGTGAGAAGCGAGTCTGATGACTCGCTTTTTTTGTATCTGCAGAAAGGAGCAGCGATGCATTTTCCGGTGAATGTCTTTACAGGCAAGGTAAGGGAGTACGACGGCAGCCGCCCGAGCGCCATCGCCAAAGTTCAGGTCGACGGCGAGTTGACGTTAACCGACCTCGGGCTGGTGGGCGATGAGCAGGCCGAAAAGAAAATCCATGGCGGGCCTGACCGCGCGCTGTGCCACTATCCGCGGGAACACTATCAGCACTGGATAACCGAGTTTCCCGAACAGGCGGATATGTTTGTCGCGCCCGCGTTTGGTGAGAATCTCTCAACGGAAGGGCTGACCGAGAAAAACGTCTTTATCGGCGATATCTACCGCTGGGGCGATGCCCTGATTCAGGTGACGCAGCCGCGCTCGCCGTGCTTCAAACTAAACTATCATTTCGGCATCAGCGACATGTCTGCCCGACTGCAGAGCGCGGGTAAAACGGGCTGGTTATATCGGGTGGTGCTGGCAGGTCAGGTATCGGCAGATGAGCCGCTGGTGCTGGCATCGCGCCTGAGTGATGTCTCGGTATATGACGCCTGCGCGATCGCCTGGCATATGCCGTTTGATGACGACCAGTACCATCGGCTTTTGTCCGCTGCGGGGCTGTCCACGAGCTGGACCCGAACGATGCAGAAACGCCGTTTAAGTAGCAAGATCGAAGATAATTCGCGGAGATTATGGGGGAAATAGTTTCCCCGCAGGAGAGGCAAGCCGGGTCAGCGATACCGCCGCCCGGCTAAACGGCTACGAACGTTTATACAACGGCAGCCACAGCGTTAACCGCAACCCACCCAGCGGGCTGTCGTCGGCCTTCACCCAGCCGCGATGCTGCTGCATGGCGGTTTCCACAATCGCCAGACCCAGCCCCGTGCCGCCAGATTCACGGTCACGCGCCTCGTCGGTACGGTAGAACGGACGGAAAATCTGTTCGCGGTCTTCCGGGCTTACCCCAGGACCATCGTCATCAACGATGATGGTGATCCCGTCTTTATCCACCGAGAAGGCTACTTCAATCTTCGTGTGCGAATAGCGCAGGGCGTTACGCACGATGTTCTCCAGCGCGCTTTCCAGCGTGTTGGGGTTACCGTACAGCGGCCATGGCCCCGGCGGGAAGTTGACGGTAAAGGATTTCCCCATCTGCTCCGCTTCGAACGCCGCGTTATCCAGCACTTCATGCCACAGGTGGTTGGCTTTCACCGTTTCGCTCACCAGCGCATTTTTCTGCTGATTGCGCGACATGACCAGCAGGTCGTTAATCATGCTGTCCAGACGATGCGCTTCCGTTTCAATACGTTCCAGCTCTTTGCTCTCACCGCTGCGGCGACGCAGCAGCGCGGTGCCGAGCTGTAAGCGCGTGAGCGGCGTGCGCAGCTCGTGCGAGATATCCGACAGCAGGCGTTGCTGTGCCGTCATCATGCGGTCGAGGGCGCTCACCATCTGGTTAAAACTGGTCCCCGCGGCAAGGAACTCCTGTGGACCGGCTTCCAGTTCAGGGTGTTGTCGCAGGTTACCCTGCGCCACTTCGTCCGCCGCGTTTTTCAGCTTACGCGCCGGTTTCGCCAGACTCCACGCCAGCCACAACAGCAGCGGTGAGCTGACCAGCATGGTGACAATCAGCAGCAGAAGCGGACGGTCAAACAGCAGGTTGATGAAATCGGACTGGGAGTTGCTCGCCGGGCGGATCAGGTAAAGCTGGTAATTATCCTCGCCATCTCTGACGGAGAAGGGGCCTACCATCTCAACCCGACCGTATTTTTTCTTCTGAGGATGGTCGGCGTTATCCGCCTGACCAATGAAGTTACGGATGATCTGCATTTCATTGCGATCGGCGCCAATCACGCGCCCTTCGCTGGTCACCAGCAACAGGCGCTGGCCTGGCGGTGCCCATTTGTCGATAGCGCGAAACAGCCTGCGCCACCACATTAAATCGTTCGGCGGGTCGTTTGCCAGCTCGGCTTCCACGTGCTGCTCGATCATCACGCCCTGACGTTGCTCGCTGTCGAGAAGCTCCGTCATCTGGCGTGAGTCGAGTTTTGGCAACATCAAAACGAGCATTAAAACCAGTGCCAGCGTCAGCCAGAAAATGGCGAAGATGCGGGCTGTTAAGCTTCCTATCATGAAGCGGAAACCATCAGATAACCGCGACCACGCAGAGTTTTAAACCACGGGTGCCCGTCCTTGCGTTCCGGCAGCTTGCGGCGCAGGTTCGAGATATGCATATCGATGGCGCGATCAAACGGGGTGAGGCGTTTGCCGAGCACTTCCTGGCTCAAATGTTCACGCGATACCACCTGGCCGAGGTGCTGGGCCAGCAGGTACAGCAGGGTGAACTCGGTGCCAGTCAGTTCCAGCGTTTCACCGTCAAAACTCGCTTCCTGACGGCCCGGATTCAGGCTCAGGGAGTCGACTTCCAGCGTCGGTGAACTGTTATCGCTGTTCTGCTGCTGTTCGCTCCAGTGAGAACGACGCAGGATAGCGCGAATACGGGCAACCAGTTCACGGTCGTTAAACGGCTTTGGTAAATAGTCATCCGCGCCCAGCTCAAGGCCAAGTACACGGTCAAGTTCGCTGCCGCGAGCGGTCAGCATAATTACGGGCGTCTGGTGTGTCTGGCGAAGCTCTTTCAACGTATCAATGCCGTTTTTCTTCGGCATCATTACGTCGAGCAAAAGTAAATCGATGCTGTCGTCAAGGAGACTCAGCGCCTGCTCGCCATCATGGGCAACCAGAACGTTGAAACCTTCCATGTCGAGCAACTCCTTTAAAAGGGATGTGAGCTCTCGGTCATCATCAACTAACAGGATTTTATTCATTGTTTAAATACCTCCGAGGCAGAAATTACGACATCAAGGCTATCTAATCCATGACTTTACGTTGTTTTACACCCCCTGACGCATGTTTGCAGCCTGAATCGTAGACTGTCTCTCGTTGAATCGCGACACGAAAGATTTTGGGAGCAAGTGATGCGCAAAGTTACCGCTGCCGTCATGGCCTCAACGCTGGCGTTCAGTACATTAAGCCAGGCCGCTGTAGCTATCCCCGGCGATAACGGGCCCTCAACGGAGGGGGCAACGCAGCACAGCAGCCAAAGCCATATGTTTGATGGCATAAGTTTAACCGAACATCAGCGTCAACAGATGCGAGATCTGATGCAGAGGGCACGACACGACCAGCCCCCTGTTAATGTTAGCGAAATGGAGACAATGCACCGCCTTGTCACCGCAGAAAAATTTGACGAAAGCGCTGTACGCGCTCAGGCCGAAAAAATGGCACAGGAGCAGGTTGCCCGCCAGGTAGAGATGGCGAAGGTCCGCAACCAGATGTTCCACCTGCTAACGCCCGAGCAGCAAGCGGTTTTGAACACAAGACATCAGCAGCGAATGGACCAGTTGCGTGAGGTTGCACGGATGCAGCGAAGCTCAGAAACAACGTTTTTCAGTAGCAATAGCAGTACCCGTAGTAACCAGTAAACCCTGTTTTCCTTGCCATAGACACCATCCCTGTCTTCCCCCACATGATGTGGGGGTTTTTTTTGCCCTTCATTCTGCTTTGTTAACCGTTTATTCATCCTTTGACTCCCCATGCTTCCGTTATACTAGCGGCATGACATGACAGGAGCGTTTATGAATCAATCCTATGGAAGACTGGTAAGTCGGGCAGCGATTGCAGCGACCATCGTGGCTTCAAGCCTGTTAGTGATTAAAATTTTTGCGTGGTGGTATACCGGCTCAGTCAGTATTCTCGCGGCGCTGGTGGACTCGTTGATGGATATTGCCGCCTCGCTGACGAACCTGCTGGTTGTGCGTTACTCGCTGCAACCGGCGGATGAAGAACACACGTTTGGGCACGGGAAAGCCGAATCGCTGGCCGCGCTGGCGCAAAGCATGTTTATTTCCGGCTCCGCGCTGTTTCTGTTTTTAACCGGTATTCAGCATCTCGTCTCGCCGTCACCGATGAACGATCCCGGCGTGGGCGTGGTCGTGACGATTGTGGCACTTATATGCACACTTGTTCTGGTAACGTTCCAGCGCTGGGTTGTTCGCAAAACGCAAAGCCAGGCTGTACGGGCGGATATGCTTCATTATCAATCTGATGTTATGATGAATGGCGCTATTCTTATTGCGCTCGGTCTGGCCTGGTATGGCTGGCATCGGGCCGATGCGTTGTTTGCGTTAGGGATTGGCATCTATATTTTATATAGCGCCTTACGGATGGGGTATGAAGCGGTGCAATCGCTTCTGGACCGCGCCCTCCCGGACTCAGAACGTAATGAAATTTTTTCTATCGTGACCTCCTGGCCTGGTGTCAGAGGTGCACACGATCTTCGAACGCGGCAGTCAGGGCCGACCCGCTTTATTCAGATTCATATTGAAATGGAAGACAACCTGCCACTGGTTCAGGCTCACGTTATTGCTGAGCAGGTCGAGCAGGCGATTTTGCAGCGTTTTCCTGGTTCAGACGTCATTATTCACCAGGATCCCTGCTCGGTTGTACCCGGACATGTTGAGCTTTCGTAATTGGTTGTAAAAAAGTGAGCCAGGCCAGCATTTTGTGTATAAATTACCGCCATTTGGTCTGACCTGAATCAATTCAGCTGGAAGTGATTGATATACTATTTGCAGTATTCGTTGGTCGATAAATTCTTCCGGCAACAGATTTCAATTTTGCATTCCTAAGTTCAGAGGTAGTCATGATTAAGAAAATCGGTGTGTTGACAAGCGGCGGTGATGCGCCGGGCATGAACGCGGCAATTCGTGGGGTTGTCCGTTCAGCGCTGACGGAAGGCCTGGAAGTTTTTGGTATCTATGATGGTTATCTGGGCCTGTATGAAGATCGCATGGTTCAGCTCGACCGTTACAGCGTGTCCGACATGATCAACCGTGGCGGTACCTTCCTCGGTTCTGCGCGCTTCCCGGAATTCCGTGATGAACACGTCCGTGAAGTGGCTATTGAGAACATGAAAAAACGTGGCCTCGACGCACTGGTTGTTATTGGTGGTGACGGCTCGTACATGGGTGCAAAACGTCTGACTGAAATGGGCTTCCCGTGCATCGGGCTGCCGGGTACGATCGACAACGACATCAAAGGCACTGACTACACCATCGGTTATTTCACCGCACTGGGCACCGTTGTTGAAGCGATTGACCGCCTGCGCGACACCTCTTCTTCCCACCAGCGTATCTCCATCGTGGAAGTGATGGGCCGTTACTGTGGTGACCTGACGCTGGCTGCGGCTATCGCCGGCGGTTGTGAGTTCGTGGTGGTTCCGGAAGTGGAATTCAGCCGTGAAGATCTGGTGGCTGAAATCAAAGCGGGTATCGCAAAAGGCAAGAAACACGCCATCGTAGCCATCACCGAGCATATCTGTGACGTTGACGAACTGGCGAAGTACATCGAAACCGAAACCAAACGTGAAACGCGCGCTACCGTTCTGGGCCATATCCAGCGCGGGGGTTCCCCGGGTCCATACGACCGCATCCTGGCATCACGTATGGGTGCATACGCCATTGAACTGCTGCTGCAGGGTCATGGCGGCCGTTGCGTGGGTATTCAGAACGAAAAACTGGTTCACCATGACATCATCGACGCCATTGAAAACATGAAGCGTCCGTTCAAGGGTGACTGGCTGGACTGCGCAAAAAAACTGTACTGAGCGGTGACTTTCCCCCGGTCGCGCTGAGTTAACCGGGTCTGCAGTCCACGCTCATAAAGACCGGGTAAGGCGATATCGCCGCCCGGTTTTTTTATGCCTGCCCGTTTTTTATTCCTCTATGTTATAGCCAATCTTTTTTTATTCTTTAATCATTGGTTAGCTTTCTGGCACGCTGCAAGCATCAAAACACTACACAAGAGATCCGGGCGATGAATAAATGGGGCGTGGGGTTAACATTATTGCTGGCATCGACCAGCGTTCTGGCTAAGGACATCCAGTTACTGAACGTGTCATACGACCCGACGCGTGAGCTGTATGAGCAGTACAACAAAGCCTTCGCGGCACACTGGAAACAGGAAACCGGCGACAACGTGGTGGTGCGTCAGTCTCATGGTGGCTCCGGTAAGCAGGCGACTTCAGTCATCAACGGGATTGAAGCCGACGTGGTTACCCTGGCGCTGGCCTATGACGTCGACGCCATCGCCGAGCGTGGGCGTATCGATAAAAACTGGATCAAACGCCTGCCGGACAACTCAGCGCCTTACACCTCGACCATTGTTTTCCTGGTGCGTAAGGGCAACCCAAAACAAATTCATGACTGGAACGATTTGGTTAAGCCGGGCGTTTCCATTATCACACCGAACCCGAAAAGCTCGGGTGGCGCACGCTGGAACTACCTGGCGGCCTGGGGCTACGCGCTGCATCACAACAACGGTGACCAGGCGAAAGCCCAGGCGTTCGTGAAAGCGCTGTATAAAAACGTTGAAGTGCTGGACTCGGGCGCACGTGGTGCCACGAACACCTTCGTTGAGCGTGGGATTGGCGACGTGCTGATCGCATGGGAAAACGAAGCCCTGCTCGCCACCCACGAACTGGGTAAAGACAAGTTCGAGATCGTTACGCCAGGCGAATCTATCCTCGCCGAACCTACCGTTTCTGTGGTTGATAAAGTGGTTGAGAAGAAAGAGACCAAAGCGGTGGCGGAAGCGTACCTGAAGTATCTCTACTCGCCAGAAGGCCAGGAAATTGCGGCGAAAAACTACTATCGTCCACGCGATCCGGCGGTGGCGAAGAAATATGAAAGCGTCTTCCCGAAACTGAAGCTTTTCACCATTGATGAAGAGTTCGGCGGCTGGGCGAAAGCGCAGAAAGAGCACTTCTCTAACGGCGGAACTTTCGATCAGATCAGCAAGCGCTAAACGTTAGCAGGACAGACACGGTGACCCGGCGCGAGAAATCCGCCGGGTTTTTTATTTGGTCATCATTTTGCGTTACTCTTTCGCCACTATCGAAAACAGGGAACGCATTGTGAAAAAAATACTATTACTGATTCTGGTTGTCATCATTCTTGCCGCGGGTGGCTGGTACTGGATGAAAGCGGGTAATCCGAATGCGTTGCGTCATATCGTTCTCGACCAGTGTCTGCCGAATCAACTCCAGCACCGTAACCCGGCCCCGTGCGCGCAGGTAAAGCCTGATGCGGGTTATGTGGTGTTTAAAGACCGCAACGGGCCGCTGCAGTATCTCCTGATGCCGACTTACCGTATCAAAGGAACCGAAAGCCCGCTGTTGACCGAACCGAATACGCCTAACTTCTTCTGGCTGGCCTGGCAGTCACGCAACTTTATGAGCATGAAGCGCGGGGCCGAGGTGCCGGACAGCGCAATTTCGCTCACCATTAACTCCCCGACAGGCCGTACGCAGAACCATTTTCATATCCATATCTCCTGCCTGCGCCCGGACGTGCGCGAGAAGCTTAATGCCGCGCAGGGGCAAATCAGTACCCAGTGGTTACCGTTCCCGGGCGGGCTGGAAGGGCATGAGTACCTCGCCCGTCGCGTGACAGAAAATGAGCTGGTACAGCGCAGTCCGTTTATGATGCTGGCTGAAGAGCTGCCGGAAGCGCGTGACCATATGGGGCGCTTCGCGCTGGCCATGGCGCAGCAGTCGGATGGATCGTTTGTCTTACTGGCGACCGAACGTAACTTGCTGACCCTGAATCGCGCGTCGGCTGAGGAATTGCAGGATCATCAATGCGATATCCTGAAGTGACATCACCATAAATAGCGTTTACTCGTCCTGCCTGTCGCCGTAGACTTGCTGAAAAAAACGACAGGAGACAGGAATGTCGCTCTGGTTAACGCATCCTCTGTTTGTGCCCTCATTGATAGTCGGCGTCACCATCGTGCTGTGGGCGACGTCGCTATTGCCGGAATTTATCACCGCGCTGCTGTTTTTCACGGCGGCGATGACCGCCAGAATCGCCCCGGCGGAGGTGATTTTTGGTGGTTTTGCCTCGTCTGCATTCTGGTTAGTGTTTAGCGGCTTCGTGCTGGGGGTGGCAATCCGTAAAACCGGTCTGGCGGACAGGGCCGCACGGGCGCTGTCGGCAAAACTCACGGATTCGTGGGTATTGATGGTGGCAAGCGTGGTGGGACTGAGCTACGCGCTGGCGTTTGTGATGCCGTCGAATATGGGCCGTATCGCGCTGCTGATGCCGATTGTCGCCGCCATGGCCAAAAGGGCCGCCATCCCCGACGGTTCCCGCGCGTGGTATGGCCTGGCGCTGGCCGTCGGGTTCGGAACCTTCCAGCTCTCGGCGACCATCCTGCCTGCCAACGTGCCGAATCTGGTGATGAGCGGCGCCGCGGAGGGCTCGTACGGGATCCATCTGAACTATGTCCCGTATCTGCTGCTGCATACACCCGTCCTCGGGATCCTGAAAGGGGGCATTCTGATCGGCCTGATCTGCTGGTTGTTCCCCGGCAGCCCGAAACCGGCCACCGATCTTACGCCGTCTGAACCGATGGGGCGGGATGAAAAGCGTCTCGCCTGGCTGCTGGCGGTGGTGCTGGGGATGTGGGTGACAGAGAGCTGGCACGGCGTTGGACCGGCGTGGACGGGTCTTGCGGCGTCGGTCATCGTCATGCTGCCACGCGTCGGGTTTATCACCGGTGAAGAGTTTTCTGCGGGAGTGAACATGCGCACCTGCATTTACGTGGCGGGGATTCTCGGGCTGGCGATTGTAGTGACCCAAACGGGTATCGGTTCCGCGGTGGGGGAGGCGTTATTGCGGATTATGCCGCTTGATGCCAACAGACCGTTCACCAGCTTCCTGGCGCTTACCGGTATTACCACGGCGCTCAACTTCATTATGACCGCGAACGGTGTACCGGCGTTGTACACCACGCTGGCACAGAGTTTTTCGGACGCCACCGGTTTCCCGCTGTTGTCGGTGATCATGATTCAGGTACTGGGGTATTCCACGCCGCTGCTGCCGTATCAGGCGTCGCCGATTGTGGTGGCAATGGGTTTAGGGAAGGTGCCTGCAAAGGCGGGGATGTTGCTCTGTCTGGCGCTGGCGATTGCAACGTATCTGGTGCTGCTGCCGCTGGATTATCTGTGGTTTAGCGTGCTGGGGAAAGTGTAATTTCCCTCCCCGGTGGGGGAGGGAAGTCGGTTTTTACGCCTGTTTAGCCGCTTCTGCTGCTTTAACGATCACCGCGAAAGCGTCAGCTTTCAGGGATGCGCCGCCAACCAGCGCGCCATCGATGTCTGGCTGGGTGAACAGCTCAGCAGCGTTGGATGCGTTAACGGAACCGCCGTACTGAATAATTACCTGCTCAGCCACTTTCGCGTCCGCTTTAGCAATGTGGTCACGGATAAATTTGTGAACCGCCTGCGCCTGCGCAGGGGTCGCTGATTTGCCGGTACCGATCGCCCAGACTGGTTCGTACGCGATAACCGCGCCTTCGAATGCGGCAGCACCCTGCGTTTTCAGCACGGCGTCGATCTGACGAGCACACACTTCTTCCGTTTTGCCTGCTTCGTTTTCGGCTTCGGTTTCACCAATGCACAGAACCGGGATCAGACCCTGCTCTTTCAGCACCGCGAATTTCTTCGCGATAAATTCGTCGGATTCTTTGTGGTAAGTGCGACGCTCAGAGTGGCCGATGATGATGTATTTCGCGCCGATATCTTTCAGCATTTCAGCAGAGGTTTCACCGGTGAATGCGCCTGACAGGTTAACGTCAACGTTCTGTGCGCCCAGAATGATGTGGCTGCCGTCAGCGGCATGTTTAGCCAGATCCAGGTACATATCCGGCGGAGCGATAGCAACCGCGCAGCCCGTCACGCCCGCCAGCTCTTTACGCAGGTTCGCAACCAGTTCGTTTACCATGTGGCGGCTGCCGTTCAGTTTCCAGTTACCCATCACTAAAGGATGTCGCATTTCAATTCTCCACGCTAAATTAGCGAATTAAGGAATATGGCCGCCCTGTCGGGCAGCATGGTCTGTGAATCAGTATAGAGATTTTCCCTCGAAAGGCTTTGCTTTTTGTCATTAATTCGCCCCTCCGAGTGTGTCTGATAGTGCCAGCTTAATCGGTTCAACAGCGAAGGTCAGTCCTTTTTCGCCGTTATCTGCCACCACATAGCGTATGGCCCCTTCGGTATCGGCGTAGTAACGCTTATTTTTACCGGCGGTGAGGAGTTTTTGCAGCTTTTGCTGGCTTTGCTTTTTGGTCAGCGCGGGCGTAAAAGCCTGCAGTATCGCGCTCATGTACTCGAGCGCTTTTGCCTTAGCGGCTTTCTGCTCTGGCCCCTGAATCGGCAGCCAGGTTATCTGCATGCTTTTGATTTTTAGCGTGCCGCGCTCCAGCGCAGTGGAGGCATATAAATTCTCGTTAATCTTGCTCGCAGCCCGGGTCAGGGTTGGCGTATCCCGGGAGCTGTCAATGGCGCGGAATTCATCCAGCGGTAGCGTGGGGTTGGTTTTATTGAAGGTTTCACGAAACTGGCTGATTGACTGATCGAACGAGGGCGCACCTGCCAGCAGATAGGGGGCTGTCGTCGGGGCAGTGGTTTCGGCGGCGTGCAGGGGGACACCCGCGATGAGCATCGCTAAACACAGGAAAAGAGAACGTGCCGAACTTTTCATCAACATTGCCCCTGGCCGTAAGTGTTCATGATTAAATCGATATCTGGTCGGCTTGTCAAAAGGTCACAACTCCAGGGTAAAATGCGCGCTATATGATAATAAGGAACCTTACATGACCATACAGCAGTGGTTGTTTTCATTCAAAGGGCGTATTGGACGCCGTGACTTCTGGATCTGGATGGCGACGTGGATCGTTGCCATGCTGCTTCTGTTTTTCGTGGCCTTCAACGCATGGCTCAGCACACAAACGGCGGCGTTTGCGCTGGTCTGTTTGCTGTGGCCAACCGCGGCCGTGGTGGTGAAACGTCTGCACGATCGCGGCCGTTCCGGCGCGTGGGCTTTTCTGATTATTCTGGCGTGGATGCTGGTGGCCGGGAACTGGTCGATACTTCCGTCCATCCTTCCCTGGGTGGTGGGCAGACTGCTACCAACCATTATTTTTGTCATGATGGTGGTCGATCTGGGCGCGTTTATCGGCACCCAGAGCGAAAACAAATACGGCAAAGACACCCTTGAGGTGAAATACCGCTGATCACCAGTAGTGTTCGGCAGTCATATGGCCCGGCCGGCGGCGAAGATGTTTCGTCATCTGCCGGGTATCCTTCAGAAGCTGCTGCGTGTCGCGAACCATCTGCGGGTTGCCACACAGCATGACGTGGCTGGTTTCAGCGCTCATCGGCAAGCCAATTGCGTCTTCCAGTGCACCACTCTCAATCAATGCCGGTACGCGGCCCGTCAGTGAACCTGCTGCGGTTTCGCGGCTGACCACGGTCTGAATTTTCAGTTTCCCGCCGTACTGCTTTTCCAGCGCCTGCATCTGCGGAAGATAGCTCAAGTCTGCGGCATAGCGCGCGGCGTGAACCAGCACGATGTTTTTAAAGCGCTCAAGGTCTTTGCCGTACTGCAAAATAGAGAGATAGGGGCCAATGGCCGTGCCGGTTGCCAGCATCCAGAGGGTGTCGCAGTCCGGGATTTCGTCCAGCACGAAGAAACCGGCCGCTTCACTCACAATTTGCACATCGTCACCGGGCTTAAGCGCGGCAAGGCGTGGGCTGAGTTTGCCGTCCGGGACGGTAACCAGATAGAACTCGAGATCCGGGTTATCGGGGGCATTAACGTAGGAATAGGCGCGCTGCACGCGCTCGCCGTCAACATCCAGCCCCAGCTTCGCAAATTGCCCGGCCGTAAACGGGTGGACGGGAGCATGCAGGGTGAGACTAAATAGCGCATCGGTCCAGAACTGTATCTTTGTGACTTTACCTGTTACCCAGTCCGCCATGATCTTCTCCTGTGCTTTTTCTCTGTTCTATCTTCCGGACTTGTGGTGAAGATTTCCAGCCCATTTGGGCCGGAAAGCTCTATCGATCAAACGGTTTTACAGAATGTGCGCCTGCACGTCAGGGTCTTTACGATCCAGATAGTGAACAGACCGAATGCGGCGAATGGTGCGCGATTTACCGCGGATCAGCAGGGTTTCGGTGGTGGCCATATTGCCCTTACGGGTGATGCCATCCAGCAGGTCACCTTTGGTGATGCCGGTTGCGGAGAAGACAACGTTGTCGCTGCGCGCCATGTCATCCAGCGCAAGCACCTTGTTGGCTTCAATACCCATCGCTTCGCAGCGTGCCAGCTCTTCTTCCCCAATACGGCGATTCTCTTCGCTGTCGCCTTTGACTTCATGACGGGGCAACAGACGGGCCTGCATGTCGCCATCCAGAGCGCGGATCACCGCGGCGGAGACCACACCTTCCGGCGCGCCGCCGATGCCGTAAAGCACATCCACTTCGCTGTCTGGCATGCAGGTCAGGATAGATGCTGCCACGTCGCCATCCGGGATGGCAAAGACGCGAACGCCGAGCTGTTGCATCTGGGCAATGGTGGCATCGTGGCGCGGTTTCGCCAGAATGGTCACGGTGAGCGCGCTAAGCGGTTTTTCCAGCGCCCTGGCAACGTTACGCAGATTCTCTTCCAGCGGCAGGCTCAGGTCGATAGCCCCTTTGGCGCCGGGGCCGACAATCAGCTTTTCCATGTACATATCCGGTGCGTTGAGGAAACAGCCTTTGTCCCCTACCGCCAGCACGGCCAGCGCGTTGGCCTGGCCCATTGCCGTCATGCGGGTACCCTCAATCGGGTCAACCGCGATATCCACGGCATCACCTTTGCCGGTGCCCACTTTCTCACCGATATAGAGCATTGGCGCTTCGTCGATCTCGCCTTCGCCAATGACGATGGTGCCATCGATATTGACCTGGTTAAGCACAATGCGCATGGCATGGACAGCCGCACCGTCTGCGGTATTTTTGTCGCCACGGCCGAGCCATTTATAGCCCGCCAGTGCGGCAGCTTCGGTGACGCGGGAAAATTCGATAGCCAGTTCACGTTTCATGAGGTACTCGTGCAATCAAAAGGAATTGCACGAAGTTTATCACAGAGTGGGAGTGGGTGCGGTCGGTCCCCTCTCCCCGGCGGGGAGAGGGGAAGGGTGAGGGGAGAAATTACTGCTCGTGCTCTTCCCACGCCAGGGCGCGTTTCACCGCTTTCTTCCAGCCGCTGTAGCGATAGTTACGCTCAGTGGTTTCGATGCCAGGGCGGAATTCGCGTTCGATAACCGCTTTTTCCTGCAGTTCATCCAGATTCTGCCAGAAGCCGACAGCCAGACCTGCAAGGTACGCCGCACCCAGCGCGGTGACTTCACGTACTTCCGGGCGCTCTACGCGGGTGCCCAGAATGTCGGACTGGAACTGCATCAGGAAGTTGTTGGCAACGGCGCCGCCGTCCACGCGCAGGGCGTGCAGACGAATGCCGGAGTCAGCCTGCATTGCTTCCAGTACGTCGCGCGTCTGATAAGCGATGGATTCCAGCGTCGCGCGGATAATGTGGTTCGAGTTTACCCCACGGGTCAGCCCGAAAATCGCGCCGCGTGCATACGGGTCCCAGTAGGGGGCGCCCAGACCGGTAAAGGCCGGAACCACATACACGCCGTTGGTGTCCTTCACTTTGGTTGCGAAATATTCGGAGTCAAACGCATCGCTGATGAGTTTCATCTCGTCACGCAGCCACTGAATAGACGCACCTGCCATGAACACCGCACCTTCCAGCGCATAGTTCACTTCACCGCGTGGGCCGCAGGCGATGGTGGTCAGCAAGCCGTTTTCTGATTTCACCGCTTTCTCACCGGTGTTCATCAGCATAAAGCAGCCGGTACCGTAGGTATTTTTCGCCATCCCTTCCTTAACGCACAGCTGGCCAAACAGCGCCGCCTGCTGGTCACCGGCAATACCGGCAATCGGAATACGCGTGCCGCCTTTGCCGCCGATATTGGTCTGACCGTAAACTTCAGAAGACTTACGGACTTCTGGCAACATCGCGCGCGGGATATCCAGCGCGTCCAGCATCTTGTCATCCCACTCCAGGGTATTGATGTTGAACAGCATGGTGCGCGAGGCGTTGGTGTAATCAGTGACGTGGACACGCCCCTGGGTCATCTTCCAGATAAGCCAGGTGTCGACGGTACCGAACAGCAGCTCACCGCGTTTTGCACGTTCACGTGAACCCTCAACGTGGTCGAGGATCCATTTCACTTTGGTACCGGAGAAATACGGGTCAACGACCAGACCGGTTGCGCTACGTACATAGTCTTCCATACCGTCGCGCTTCAGCTGTTCGCAGATTTCTGATGTACGGCGGCACTGCCAGACGATGGCATTGTAAATGGGCTTACCGGTTTCGCGCTCCCAGACGATAGTGGTTTCACGCTGGTTGGTAATACCGATAGCGGCAATCTCGTCGGAACTGATATCGGCTTTCGCCAGCACTTCTACCAGCGTGGAGCTTTGTGAAGCCCAGATCTCCATAGGGTCGTGTTCGACCCAGCCTGGACGAGGATAGATTTGTTCAAATTCGCGCTGTGACACGCTGACGATATTCGCGTCATGATCCATTACGACAGCGCGGGAGCTGGTAGTGCCCTGGTCGAGCGCAACGATATATTTTTTTTCGGTCATGGTATGTGTCCCGTAGTCAGATTACAGCGAAGCTTTTTGTTGTGCGGTAGAAGTCGTTTCCTTCTCCTCTTCCACACAGGTGTCGCACGGTAAATGGCGACCAATTAATTTGCGGTAGCTAAATGCACCCAGCGCAGCCCCGACAACCGGTGCAAACAGCGGTACCAGGAAGTAAGGGATATCTTTACCGCCGGTGAAGGCCACGTCGCCCCATCCTGCGATAAAGGCAAAAGCTTTAGGTCCGATATCACGCGCCGGGTTCATCGCAAACCCGGTCAGCGGGCCCATGGATGCACCGATCACCGCAATCAGCAAGCCAATCAGCAGCGGTGCCAGCGGGCCGCGCGGAATGCCGTTTCCGTCGTCGGTCAGCGCCAGGATAACGCCCATCAGAATAGCGGTAATCACCATTTCAACTGCGAACGCCTGCACAAAATTGATATGCGGGTTGGGATAGGTTGAGAAAATACCTGCCAGATCCAGACTTTCGACACTGCCACGCACCATATGATGTGTCTGTTCGAAGTCGATGAAAAGATTGTAATAAAGCCCGTAAACTAACGCCGCTGCGCAAAACGCGCCGGCAAACTGAGAAAGGATGAAGGGAACAACTTTGCGTCCGTCGAAGCACGCGAACAGCCACAGCGCGATGGTCACCGCCGGGTTAAGATGTGCGCCGGAAACCCCTGCGGTCAGGTAGATGGCCATCGCCACGCCCAGACCCCAGATAATACTGATTTCCCACTGACCGAAACTGGCACCCGCCACTTTCAGTGCAGCAACACAGCCCACTCCGAAGAATATCAACAACCCGGTACCAAGGAACTCGGCAATGCACTGGCCTTTTAAGGTTGATGTCTGACTCATAATCGGAATCCTGAAGAAATTGATGTTTATTGTTAGCATGACCGCCCGTGACAGCCACGATGCCCTGTAGACATAGTGTTAATTTATCGTTAACGAGCAAAAACGAGAAATATCGAAATCAAAATGTGTGGTCTGCGTCAATAAAATGAGCGTTTTCGCGCCATAAAGCGCATTTTTACACCAATAGCAAAATGTGAGCTGAATCATTTCATTAACGAATGAGTTAACAATTTAGGGGTATATGCCGCGAACGCACCAGGACGAGGCCGAAAAGTGTTGCAAACCACGATCTGCGCGGTCTGCCGCTGGACAGGGGCGACGGGGCTTCATACAATCGGCATATCTGTTGTGCGCGTTTACGTTAAAGCGTCGCCTTGCAATTCAGGAGAGGTAGGATCATGTCTTTAGAAGTGTTTGAGAAACTGGAATCGAAAGTACAGCAGGCGATTGACACCATCACGCTGCTGCAGATGGAAATTGAAGAGCTGAAAGAGAAGAACAACAGCCTGGCGCAGGAAGTTCAGAACGCCCAGCACAGCCGTGAAGAACTGGAGCGCGAAAACAACCAGCTGCGTGAACAGCAGAATGGCTGGCAGGATCGTCTGCAGGCGCTGCTGGGGCGTATGGAAGAAGTGTAATTTCTTTCGGGAAATGCAGAACAGGCCGGGTAAGGCGTCGCCGCCACCCGGCTTTTTTTATTACTCGATATCCAGCGGATCTTCGGAAAGGATAATCCCGGTGTTATCGGCATAGAGATGGTCACCGGAGAAGAAGGTCACGCCGCCAAAATTGACGCGCACGTCGCTTTCGCCGATACCTTCACCCGCAGCACCCACCGGAATGGCCGCGATAGCCTGAATGCCAATGTCCAGGTCTTCGAGATCGTCCACCTGGCGCACTGAGCCATATACCACAATGCCTTCCCACTCGTTCTGTACGGCAAGACGGGCGAGTTCAGCATCAATGAGGGCACGACGTACGGAGCCCCCGCCATCAACCAGCAGAACGCGGCCACGGCCGTTCTGTTCGAGCAGATCATAGAGCAACCCGTTATCCTCGAAACATTTCACCGTGACGATTTGTCCGCCAAACGACGACCGCCCACCAAAGTTGGAGAACAGCGGTTCAACGACGTTGACATCTTCCTGGTAGATGTCACAAAGCTCGGAGGTATCGTATTTCATAGGTTTAACGCTCAGTTGCTGCGAATGTGTTCAGTATATCGTGCTAAATGCGTTGTTGGCAAAATCATCAATTGTTAATTGATATTTGTCAGTTAACCCAGCGTCTGACTTAAGACAATCCCGATGACGAACAACAGGTTAGTCAGCAGTGCCCCTTTTACCGTACGCTCCAGCATTGGCGGCATGGCCGCAGGGCTGAGTTCACGCATGACGAATCGCGCCTGCTTAATCAGCAGCGGTGCGGCGAGTACAAACAGCCAGCCCCATATGCTGTGCAGCGAGATAACGTTAAACAGCGCCAGGCACAGCAGAGCGCCCAGCAGCAGACACGCATGATAACGGCGTGCATTAACGGGCCCCAGACGCACGGCCAGCGTGTTTTTGCCGTTCTCACGGTCGCTGTCGATATCGCGCAGGTTGTTGATGTTAAGCACCGCCGTCGCCAGCATGCCGCAGGCGGTTGCCGGCAGGAACAGGGCCGGGATCAGGGTATGTGCCTGTAAGTACCCGCTCCCCATCACGCTCAGCCAGCCGAAGAACACCAGCACGGAGATATCACCCAGCCCAATATACCCGTAAGGGCGGGTACCGACGGTATAGGTAATGGCGGCAATAATGGCGAGCAGACCCAGTACCAGGAAACCAATGAAATCGCTGGGGGTTTTAGACGCGACCGTTACCAGCGCCAGGCCGGAAAGACAAATCAGCGCCACGGTGATGATCAGCGCGCGCTTCATCTGCGCCTGGGTAATGACCCCTTTCTGCATACCGCGCAGTGGCCCGATACGGTCGGGTTTGTCGCTGCCTTTAACCGCATCGCCATAGTCGTTGGCGAGATTGGAGAGAATTTGCAGCAGACCGGCGGTAATCAGTGCCAGCCCGGCAACCAGCGGATCGAAATAGCCTTGCCACCAGGCAAGCGCCGTACCGACGATAATGGCGGCAAAGGCCAGAGGAAGAGTTTTAGGGCGCAGACTTTCGAGCCACGCCTGAGTACGGCTGATGTCAGTCATAGTAATTTAGCCAATAAAAATGGGGGCATTAGCCCCCATTAAACGTGATGAGAATGCAGTAACCGCGATTATAGGATAAAACGGCTCAGATCTTCATCTGCCACTAACGCATCCAGGTGTTTACCCACATATTCTGCGTCAATGGTAATGCTTTGACCGTTCAGGTCGCTCGCATCATAAGAGATATCTTCCATCAGGCGCTCCAGCACGGTGTGCAGACGACGGGCACCGATGTTCTCGGTGGTTTCGTTGACCTGCCAGGCGGCCTGGGCGATGCGTTTGATACCGTCTTCAGTGAACTCGATGTTCACACCTTCGGTTGCCATCAGCGCTTTGTACTGTACGGTCACAGAGGCATTTGGCTCGGTCAGGATGCGTTCGAAATCTTCAGTGGTCAGCGCCTGCAGCTCCACGCGAATCGGCAGACGACCCTGCAGTTCCGGGATCAGGTCAGACGGTTTCGCCACCTGGAATGCGCCAGAGGCGATAAACAGGATGTGGTCCGTTTTGACCATACCGTGTTTGGTGGAGACGGTGCAGCCTTCAACCAGCGGCAGCAGGTCGCGCTGAACGCCTTCACGGGAGACATCCGGGCCTGAGGATTCGCCACGCTTACAGATTTTGTCGATTTCGTCGATAAACACGATACCGTGCTGCTCAACCGCGTCGATAGCATCCTGCTTCAGCTCTTCCGGGTTCACCAGTTTCGCCGCTTCTTCTTCGATCAGCAGCTTCATGGCGTCTTTGATTTTCAGCTTACGCGCTTTCTGCTTCTGGCCGCCCAGGTTCTGGAACATGGACTGCAGCTGGCTGGTCATCTCTTCCATGCCAGGCGGTGCCATGATTTCCACACCCATAGGGGCAGCAGCAAGATCGATCTCAATCTCTTTGTCGTCCAGCTCGCCTTCACGCAGTTTTTTGCGGAACGCCTGACGCGCCGCTGACGGCTCAGCCTGCTGTTCAGCCTGGCCCCAGTTGTTTTTCGCCGGTGGGATCAGGACGTCAAGAATGCGCTCTTCCGCCATCTCTTCGGCGCGGTAGCGGTTTTTCTCAATCGCCTGGACGCGCACCATTTTGATCGCCGAGTCGGTCAGATCGCGAATGATAGAGTCCACTTCTTTACCCACATAGCCCACTTCGGTGAACTTGGTGGCTTCGACTTTGATGAACGGGGCGTTAGCCAGTTTCGCCAGACGACGGGCGATTTCGGTTTTACCGACACCGGTCGGGCCGATCATCAGAATGTTTTTTGGCGTCACTTCATGGCGCAGCTCTTCTTCGAGCTGCATGCGGCGCCAGCGGTTACGCAGGGCAATAGCCACGGAACGCTTGGCGTTGTCCTGGCCGATAATATGTTTGTCCAGTTCGCTGACAATTTCGCGTGGGGTCATTTCAGACATGGGAGATCCTTACGCTTTAGACGGTAATTCTTCGATGGTGTGGTTGTGGTTGGTATAGATGCAGATATCACCTGCAATATCCAACGCCTTCACCGCGATATCGCGCGCGTTCATGTCGGTATTTTCCAACAGCGCACGGGCTGCAGCCTGGGCGTACGGGCCACCAGAGCCAATAGCAATCAGGTCGTTTTCAGGCTGAATGACGTCACCGTTACCGGTGATGATAAGCGAAGCGGTTTCATCGGCCACCGCCAGCAGCGCTTCAAGTTTGCGCAGCATGCGATCGGTACGCCAGTCTTTCGCCAGCTCAACGGCGGCTTTCACCAGGTGACCCTGGTGCATTTCCAGTTTGCGTTCAAACAGTTCGAACAGCGTGAAGGCGTCAGCCGTGCCGCCTGCAAAACCGGCGATCACTTTGTCGTTGTATAAACGACGAACTTTCTTCACGTTGCCTTTCATTACGGTATTACCCAGCGTGGCCTGGCCATCACCGGCGATTACCACGTGGCCGTTACGGCGTACACTTACTATTGTTGTCACGAGCAGACCCCCTGGTTACAGAATCGGGAAACAGAAGCCCTGAGCCATGTGCTCAGGGCTGAATAGAATGATAGATGGGGGGGAATTTGGGGGTTTCAACCCCCGGTAGCGAGTCGAATGCAGTTTGTGTGTCCCGCCACTTTCAAACGGGAAATGGTTCCGTCGGCATTTTCTTTGCCTTTGACCGGGCCAATCACCACGCGATTCCAGCCGTTATTGGTGGTAATGCGTGAATCAAACCCTTCGAAAGCCAGCTGTGCGCGCACCGTTTCCGCCTGCTCAGCACCTTTGAATGAACCACATTGCACCATCCAGCGGCGTTCGTCTTTTTTCTCAGCAGTCTGTTTCGGCGCATCGGTCTCTTTGGTTACCGGTGCGGCCTGCTGCGTTTTCGGCTGCTGCGCAGTGGTATGCGCCGGCGTCTGCAGCAGATCCTGATACGGCTGAGCCGCCTGTTTCTGCGGCTGGGCCTTCGGCGGTTGCTGCACTGGCTGGGACTGCGCCGTTCGCGTTTGCTGCTGATACGGCTGTTCCGTCACCCGTGGCTGCGTTTTAGGCTGCTGCACTGGCTGGGTTTGCGCCCACTGCTGTTGTTGCTGCTGTTGCTGCTGTTGCTGTTGGAGCTGCTGCTGCGCCTGACGACGCTGCAGCGTTTGCTGACGCTGTTCCGGCGTCTGCTCGTTCCACGGCACTTCGTTCAGCTGCGTAGGCTGCTGGCGCATATCGGCCTGCATTTGAGCCAGCAACTGACGCTGTTCATCCGTCAACTGGCTGGCATTTTGCACTTCACCACCCGCTGAAGGCTCGGTCGGCGCACGTACGCCAGGCTGACGGCTTTCCAGCTCTTTGATATAGCGCCAGCGCTCTTCAGGCTTCGGCGGAAGGCCGTTTCCGGCAACCTTGCTGGCCTGAAGCGCCTCGGACTCTTCTTTTTTATGGTGCGTGATAAAGTACAGACCACCAATAAAGGCCACGACTACAGCCGCAGCAATAGCGACCATCGCTGGCGAGACAGCAGGCAGGTTACGTTGCTTTTTCCTTGAGCTACTCTTTTTGCGTCGCGAAGGTGCCGGCTGGCCGCGACGTACATAATCTCGTTGTGCCACTATCGTTTCGCTGTATTTATTCGTTCGTCAGCCCGCCATGTTACTTAAGCGGCGGGGCTTTGACCAGATAAGGGTGTCTGAAAGACATTTACTTTAAGTCAATGCCTGGGTAGAACCGCGCACAATCAATTCACAGTCCAGCAACCGCGAGCCGCTGTTAACTGTTTGACCATGCAGCTGATCCAGCAGAAGAAGCATCGCTTCACGCCCAATATCATAGCGCGGCTGCGCCACGGTCGAGAGTGGAGGATCGCAAAATTCTGACAGCGAAATATTATCGAATCCGATGATCGACAAATCTTTCGGTATGCGCAGGCCGCGGCGCTTCGCATACGATAATGCCCCCAGTGCCATCACATCGCTGTGACAGAACACCGCGGTCGGCGGTTCGGGCAGATCCAGCAGCTTCTCCAGCGCCTGTCCACCGGCTTCAAAGGTGAAATCCCCGCGAGCAATGTAGTGCGGATCGACGGTGACGCCGGTACGGCGCAGCGCCTGAACGTAGCCCTGCAGGCGGTAGTGGCACAATGGCATCTCTTCCGGCCCGGCAATGCAGCCAATACGCTTGTGCCCCAGCTCCTGAAGATAGTTGACGGCGTTGAACGCGGCGGTCAGGTTATCAATATGTACCGTCGGCAGCTCCAGCTCGGGTGCAAACTCGTTGGCCATCACCATCGGCGGTAAATTGCGCTGCTCTTCAATGCTGGCATCAAACGGCAGGCGAGACCCAAGCAGCAACATGCCGTCGATCTGCTTGGTGATAATGAGGTCGATAAAGGTTTTTTCCTGCTGGTTCTGGTGAGCACAGTCGCCAATCAGCACCAGATAACCTTGCTCTGCCGCCGTCACTTCGATACCGCGAATAATCTCGCTGAAGAAGGGATCGCAGATGTCCGGCACAATCACCAGGATGGTGCGCGACTCATTGCGTTTAACGTTTCGTCCCATCGCCTGCGGGAAATAGCCCACTTCCAGCGCAGCCTGCTCTACCCGGTTACGGGTCGCCTGGGAGACTTTATCCGGGTTCATTAATGCGCGGGACACGGTTGCCGTAGAGACTTGTGCTTTCTGGGCAACGTCTTTCATGGTCGCCGTGGCAACCTCTTTCCTGGACTTCAACGTCTTCTCCTCGCCTGAACACCGAACTTCTGACGCCACCATTTTTACAGATAGTTAATGGAATCGGTTACAGAATTTTCATAAAAAGTGTGAGGAGCGTTAAATTTTTCGATCCGTCTTCAGCCTTCGATAGGATCAACGTCCAGTACCCACTTCACTTTGCGCGCTTCCGGTAGGGTATTGATCAGCACCAGCGCGCCGCTGACGATATGTTGCAGACGGATGCGCGAAGGGTGCTGGAGCAAAATCTGCCAGCGGAAACGTCCACCACGCTTTGGTGCCAGCGCCGGCACCGGCCCCAGTATCCACAGCGGGTTATCCACCAGCGGACTGGCCTGCAGGAGGTTTCTCAGCTGCTGCAGGAAAAGCGGTGCCTGCTGGTTGTTGTGATCTTCTGCGCGAATGATGACGTGGCTGGTCCACGGCGGAAGCTGCATCGTCTGGCGTTCTGCCAGCGCCTGCTCCGCAAACGCGTCGTAGCCTTTATGCAGCAGGGTTTGCAGTAACGGATGTTCAGGATGGTGGGTCTGTAAAACCACCTCACCCTGTTTGCCTGCGCGACCGGCACGTCCGGCAACCTGGGTATAAAGCTGGGCAAAACGTTCTGCTGAGCGGAAATCGGCCGAAAACAGCGCGCCGTCTACGTCCAGCAGGGCGACCAGCGTTACGTCCGGGAAGTGGTGCCCTTTGGCCAGCATCTGCGTGCCAATCAGAATGCGTGCGCCACCGCGATGCACTTCCGCCAGCTGCTGTTCCAGCGCCCCTTTGCGGCTGGTGGTGTCACGGTCGATGCGGGAAAGAGGAACGTCAGGGAAGAAAGGCTTAAGGGCCTCTTCCAGTTGCTCCGTCCCCAGACCGACCGGCACGATATGCGTTGAGCCACATGACGGACACTGGCGTGGTACCGGCCGCTGGCTATCGCAGTGGTGGCAGCGCAAATGGCGCTGGGCCTGATGGAACGTGTAGTAGTGGTCGCAGCGCGGGCATTCGGCAATCCAGCCGCAGTCGTGACACAGCAGCGCCGGGGCAAACCCGCGGCGGTTAAGGAACAAAATGACCTGATTACCGGCCTGCAAATGCTGGCGCATCCGGGTGATAAGCGCAGGCGCTAACCCCGCCTGCACCTGCTGGCCTTTTAGATCCAACACATGCTGAATAGCAGGGCGCGCGTTCCCTGCGCGCCGCGTCAGGCGCAGCATGTGGTATTTACGCTGGCGAACGTTATGCAGCGTTTCGAGGGCGGGCGTCGCGGAGCCAAGAATAATCGGGATTTGCTCGCTGTGGGCGCGATAAACGGCCAGATCGCGGGCGTGATAGCGCCAGCCTTCCTGTTGCTTATAGGAGCTGTCATGCTCTTCATCGATGACGATAACGCCGAGGTTTTTAAACGGCGTAAACAGCGAGGAACGGGTGCCAATCACAATCGCCGCTTCGCCGTTTTTGGCTTTCAGCCAGGCGCTGAGGCGCTCGCTGTCGTTCAGGCCCGAATGTAACACTTCAACCGGCGCATTAAACCGCTCGCGAAAACGGGCGATAGTTTGTGGCGTAAGGCCGATTTCCGGAACCATCACCAGCGCCTGTTTACCCTGCGCAAGCACGTTTTCCAGTACGCTGAGATACACTTCTGTTTTGCCGGAGCCGGTAACCCCTGCCAGTAGCCAGGCGGAGAAATGATCGGAGGCGCTGTGAATGGCTCCTACGGCGGTGGCCTGCTCGGTGTTGAGTCGCAGACGATCCCCTGAAACGGAGAAACTGTCCCGCCAGTCATAAAGGGCAGGCGCCTCGCTTGCCAGTTCGCTCAGCCCTTTTTTGCGCAGGGCCTGCAGCGCCGTTTCACTCACCGCAAGCTCATCAACCTGATGTCGCCAGATTTTCCCCTGACGCAGGGCCGCCAGCGCCTGCTGCTGTTTCTGCGAGCGTTTCAGGCTATTGATATCGACCGCCTGACCCTCTTCAGTGGCAAACCAGTACCACAGGGGAGCGTGGCTGGCACTTTTACCCTGACGAAGCATAATAGGCAGGGCGTGGAACAGGACATCGCCGATGGGGTGATGGTAGTAATCTGCCGCCCACAGCAGGAGCCGCCAGATGCTGGTGGAGAAAACGGGCTCGCTGTCCAGTACCTCTGCGACGGCTTTCAGCTCATTGAGCGGCAATTCGCTCTTATCGCTTACCGACACAACAATCCCAATACGCTGCTGTTTGCCAAATGGCACGGTCACGCGACAGCCCGCTTTGGCGCTCATGCTGTCAGGCAGCAGATAGTCAAAGGTGCGGGGAAGCGGAACGGGCAGGGCAACGTGAGCGACGGGCATCGAATCTTCCTGACTTGAAAAGTGGCGCGTTAGTATACACATTAGTGAAAGCGGCGTGCGGATCAGTTTGCATACGTTGGTCAAATTCTGTATGATTCGCCGCCTTTGGTGTACTTTACGCCAAAGAACTTACATTCAACATCGCGTGGTGTCTGGCGTTAGGGCTGGAAGAGCGACGCGGCCTTAACTGAGGTTCTCCCATGAAAAAAGATATTCACCCGAAATACGAAATGATTACTGCAAACTGTTCTTGCGGTAACTCTATCCAGATCCGCTCTACCGTGGGTCACGATCTGAACCTGGACGTGTGCGGCAAATGCCACCCGTTCTACACTGGTAAGCAGCGTGATGTTGCAACCGGTGGCCGTGTTGACCGCTTCAACAAGCGTTTCAGCATCCCGGGCGCTAAGTAAGTTTCCCGAAAAAAAGGCACCGCAAGGTGCCTTTTTTGTATCCGCTTCTCAGTATTCCCACGTATCCGGGTCGATACCCAGTTCACGCATGATCACCTTCGCCTCTTCCGGAATTTCATCACTACGCTCTTTGCGCAGATCTTCATCGTTTGGCAACGGTTGACCGGTAAACGCATGCAGAAACGCTTCGCACAGCAGTTCGCTGTTGGTCGCGTGGCGCAGGTTGTTCACCTGACGACGCGTACGTTCATCGGTGAGGATCTTCAACACCTTCAGAGGAATGGAAACCGTAATTTTCTTTACTTGCTCACTCTTCTTACCGTGCTCAGCGTATGGGCTGATATATTCGCCGCTCCATTCAGCCATGAGATACCTTTAATCCTCTCAGTCATTAATCTAAAGGTGCAAAACCCGTCATCGCCAGTTTTGACCGTAATCCAGCGTAGTTTACCGTAGAGACGATACCGTGGCACGGATATTGCCGCTGCAGCGTGCACTAAAGCATATAATTTTAACGGCTATTTGCGCATTGCTCAATCTATACGCAAAGAAGTTTAGATGTCCAGATGTATTGACGTCCATACTTTCAGTGTTTACTCTGGTGCCTGACTTTTCACCTCTTTTAGCCAGGAAGCCTTCACCATGACGCGTAAACAGGCCACCATCGCAGTGCGTAGCGGATTAAATGATGACGAGCAGTACGGCTGTGTTGTCCCGCCAATTCATCTTTCCAGTACTTACAATTTTACCGGTTTTAATGAACCCCGTGCGCATGACTACTCCCGTCGCGGCAACCCGACGCGTGACGTGACCCAGCGCACGCTGGCGGAGCTGGAAGGCGGTGCAGGCGCCGTGTTAACCAACACCGGGATGTCTGCGATTCACCTGGTGACGACGGTATTTCTGAAGCCGGGTGACCTGCTGGTGGCACCGCACGACTGTTACGGTGGTAGCTATCGTCTGTTTGACAGCCTCGCAAAACGTGGGTGCTACCGCGTGCTGTTTGTCGATCAAAACGACGAACAGGCGCTGAAACAGGCGCTGGCAGAGAAACCGAAGCTGGTGCTGGTGGAAAGTCCAAGCAATCCATTGTTGCGCGTCGTCGATATTGCGAAAATTTGTCAGCGCGCAAGGGATGCGGGAGCGATAAGTGTAGTGGATAATACCTTCCTCAGTCCGGCCCTTCAGAACCCGCTTGCGCTGGGTGCCGATCTGGTATTGCATTCATGCACAAAATATCTGAACGGTCATTCTGATGTGGTAGCGGGCGTGGTGATTGCAAAAGATCCCGACGTTGTCACCGAACTGGCATGGTGGGCCAATAACATTGGCGTCACTGCGAGCGCTTTCGACAGCTACCTGTTGTTGCGCGGTATCCGCACGCTGTCGCCGCGCATGGAAGTGGCGCAGCGCAATGCTCAGGCGATTGTCGATTTTCTGAAGACCCAGCCGCTGGTGAAAAAGCTCTATCACCCGTCGCTGCCGGAAAACCAGGGGCACGAGATTGCCGCGCGTCAACAAAAGGGATTTGGCGCGATGTTAAGTTTTGAACTGGACGGTGACGAGCAAACGCTGCGTCGCTTCCTGAGCGGGCTGTCATTGTTTACGCTGGCGGAATCATTAGGTGGGGTTGAAAGCTTGATCTCCCACGCCGCGACCATGACGCACGCAGGTATGGCACCAGAAGCACGTGCCGCCGCCGGTATTTCTGAGACGCTGCTGCGTATCTCGACCGGTATTGAAGATTCTGAAGATTTAATTGCCGATCTGGAAAATGGCTTCCGGGTCGCAGCCAAGGGGTAATCATGAGTGTGATAGCGCAGGCAGGGGCGAAGGGTCGTCAACTGCACAAGTTTGGTGGTAGTAGTCTTGCTGATGTGAAGTGTTACCTGCGTGTCGCAGGGATCATGACAGAGTATTCGCAGCCAGGGGACATGATGGTTGTCTCCGCGGCTGGCAGCACCACCAACCAGTTGATTAGCTGGCTCAAACTGAGTCAGACCGATCGCCTCTCTGCGCATCAGGTGCAACAGTCCTTACGTCGTTACCAGAGTGAGCTGATTGCCGGCTTACTGCCTGCGGACGTCGCGGACGGATTGATTAGCGCCTTTACGCATGACCTTGAGCGTCTGGCTGCCCTGCTGGACAGCGGTATTACCGACGCGGTGTATGCCGAGGTGGTCGGTCACGGTGAAGTGTGGTCTGCGCGCCTGATGGCGGCCGTGCTGCAACACCTGGGCGTGGATGCAGCCTGGCTTGACGCGCGTGACTTCCTGCGCGCCGAACGCGCCGCTCAGCCGCAGGTGGATGAAGGCTTGTCATATCCGCTGCTGCAACAGCTGCTGGTTCAGCATCCGGGCAAACGTATTGTGGTGACCGGCTTTATCAGCCGCAGCAGTGCCGGTGAAACCGTGCTGCTGGGACGTAACGGCTCTGACTACTCAGCGACGCAAATTGGTGCGCTGGCAGGCGTTTCCCGCGTCACCATCTGGAGCGACGTGGCCGGTGTCTACAGTGCTGACCCGCGTAAAGTGAAAGATGCCTGCCTGTTGCCGCTGCTGCGTCTGGACGAGGCCAGCGAGCTGGCCCGCCTGGCGGCACCGGTTCTGCATGCGCGTACGCTACAGCCGGTTTCCGGGAGCGACATCGACCTGCAGCTGCGCTGTAGTTACACCCCGGATCAAGGCTCTACCCGCATCGAACGCGTCCTGGCGTCCGGTACGGGGGCGCGAATTGTGACCAGCCATGACGACATCTGCCTGATTGAGTTCCAGGTCCCGGCGGGCCAGGATTTCAAACTGGCACACAAAGACATCGACCTGATCCTCAAACGCGCCCAGGTGCGTCCGCTCGCCGTTGGCGTGCATAACGATCGCCAGCTGCTGCAGTTCTGCTACACCGCTGAAGTGGCGGACAGCGCCCTGAAAATTCTTGATGAAGCGGGCCTGCCGGGCGAGCTTCGCCTGCGTCAGGGTCTGGCGCTGGTGGCGATGGTGGGGGCGGGCGTTACCCGCAACCCGCTGCACTGCCATCGTTTCTGGCAGCAGCTGAAAGGCCAGCCGGTTGAATTCACCTGGCAGTCGGAAGAGGGCATTAGCCTTGTGGCCGTACTGCGTAAAGGACCTACCGAGAGTCTGATTCAGGGGCTGCATACCTCTCTGTTCCGTGCGGAGAAACGCATTGGACTGGTGCTGTTTGGCAAAGGAAACATCGGCTCACGCTGGCTGGAGCTGTTCGCTCGCGAGCAGGTGACTCTCTCAGCGCGTACGGGGTTTGAATTTATTCTCGCGGGCGTGGTGGACAGCCGCCGCAGCCTGCTGAACTACGAAGGGCTGGATGCCAGCCGGGCGCTGGCCTTCTTTAACGATGAAGCGGTTGAACAGGACGAAGAGTCGCTGTTCCTCTGGATGCGCGCGCACCCGTATGACGATCTGGTGGTGCTGGACGTGACCGCCAGTGAACAGCTTGCCGATCAGTATCTTGATTTCGCCAGCCACGGTTTCCATGTTATTAGCGCCAATAAGCTGGCGGGGGCGAGCAGCACGGACAAGTACCGTCAAATCCACGACGCGTTTGAAAAGACAGGCCGTCACTGGCTGTATAACGCCACGGTGGGCGCTGGCTTGCCGGTTAACCATACCGTGCGTGATTTGATTGAAAGCGGCGACAGCATTCTGGCGCTGAGTGGCATCTTCTCCGGCACGCTCTCCTGGCTGTTCCTGCAGTTTGATGGCACCGTGCCGTTCACTGACCTGGTGGATCAGGCATGGCAGCAGGGCTTAACGGAGCCTGACCCACGCGTTGACCTCTCCGGTAAAGACGTTATGCGTAAGCTGGTGATCCTGGCGCGCGAAGCCGGTTATGACATCGAACCTGATGCCGTCCGCGTTGAGTCGCTGGTGCCTGCTGGCTGTGAGGACGACTCTGTCGACCACTTCTTCGAGAACGGCGAAGAGCTGAACGAGCAGATGGTGCAACGTCTGGAAGCGGCAAACGAGATGGGGCTGGTGCTGCGCTACGTGGCGCGTTTCGAAGCGAACGGAAAAGCACGTGTGGGTGTCGAGGCGGTTCGTCCTGAACATCCGCTGGCGGCACTGCTGCCGTGCGATAATGTTTTCGCCATTGAAAGCCGCTGGTACCGCGATAACCCACTGGTGATCCGTGGCCCGGGTGCGGGGCGCGATGTGACCGCCGGGGCTATCCAGTCCGACATCAACCGTCTGGCTAAACTGCTGTAATCTTTCTTGTTCCCTCTCCCGGTGGGAGAGGGACAGGGTGAGGGCATCAGACCGCACTCACCCGCCATCATGAACTCCCTTCATCTTCCCTGAGCATTCCTCACCATTCCTGGCGATTATTTCTGTTGACGTCCCTCCGCTTTTCCGTCATTTTTACATCTGGACGTCTAAACGTATAGAAGTTCGAAACACAACACACAATGACACGCGATTGATGAGGTAAGGTATGAGCTTTTTTCACGCCAACCAGCGGGAAGCCCTGAATCAGAGCCTGGCCGAAGTAAATGGTCAGATTAACGTCTCTTTTGAATTTTTCCCGCCGCGCACCAGTGAAATGGAGCAAACCCTCTGGAGCTCTATCGATCGCCTGAGCAGCCTGAAACCGAAGTTTGTCTCCGTCACCTACGGTGCCAACTCCGGTGAGCGTGACCGTACGCACAGCATCATTAAAGGCATTAAGGACCGTACGGGTCTGGAAGCGGCTCCGCACCTGACCTGTATCGACGCGACGCGCGATGAGTTGCGTGCCATTGCCCAGGACTACTGGAACAACGGTATTCGCCATATCGTCGCCCTGCGCGGTGACCTGCCGCCGGGGAGCGGTAAACCAGACATGTACGCCACCGATCTGGTCGCGCTGCTGAAAGAGGTCGCAGACTTCGACATTTCCGTTGCCGCTTACCCTGAAGTTCACCCGGAAGCGAAAAGCGCCCAGGCGGATCTGCTTAACCTGAAGCGTAAAGTGGACGCCGGTGCGAACCGCGCCATTACCCAGTTCTTCTTTGATGTGGAAAGCTACCTGCGCTTTCGTGACCGCTGTGTGTCCGCGGGCATCGACGTCGAAATTATCCCGGGAATTTTGCCGGTCTCTAACTTCAAACAGGCGAAGAAATTTGCCGATATGACCAATGTGCGCATTCCGCACTGGATGTCTAAAATGTACGAAGGGCTGGACGATGACCCGGAAACACGCAAGCTGGTGGGCGCAAACATCGCGATGGACATGGTGAAGATCTTGAGTCGTGAAGGGGTGAAGGATTTCCACTTCTATACGCTTAACCGCGCGGAAATGAGTTACGCCATTTGCCATACGCTGGGTGTACGGCCTGGCGCATAACAAATAGAAGCCCTCTTCGGAGGGTTTTTTGATTTATAAGGGTTTTATTTCCCCGCCATATCAGCAATGCTGCCTTTGACGTACAGAACGCACATACTTTCAATGGGAAATTAAACGGAATTAACTATCGAATCTGTGGGTTATCTCAACTATACCTTATCAACAAGGGCGTATATCGTAACGGTAACACTGTAAAAGGGAGCATAGCGATGAGCACGTCAGACGACAGCAATAATGCGGCATCAATCGGCAAGTGCCCGTTCCATCAGGGCAGCGTCGATCACAGCGCGGGGGCAGGCACAGGCAGCCGCGACTGGTGGCCAAAACAACTCCGCGTCGATCTTCTTAATCAACATTCCAACCGTTCTAACCCTCTGGGTGAAGACTTTGACTACCGCAAAGAATTCAGCAAACTCGATTACTCAGCGCTCAAGGGCGATCTCAAAGCACTTCTGACCGACTCTCAGCCGTGGTGGCCAGCCGACTGGGGCAGCTATGCGGGCCTGTTTATCCGTATGGCCTGGCACGGCGCAGGTACCTATCGCTCCGTTGACGGTCGCGGTGGCGCAGGGCGCGGTCAACAGCGCTTTGCCCCCCTGAACTCCTGGCCAGATAACGTAAGTCTGGATAAAGCGCGCCGTCTCCTGTGGCCTATCAAGCAAAAATACGGTCAAAAAATTTCCTGGGCTGACCTCTTCATCCTTGCCGGTAACGTGGCGCTGGAGAACTCTGGCTTCCGTACCTTTGGTTTTGGGGCCGGGCGTGAAGATGTTTGGGAACCGGATATGGACGTGAACTGGGGTGATGAAAAAGCCTGGCTCACCCACCGTGACCCGGAAGCACTGGCGAAGCGCCCACTGGCAGCCACCGAAATGGGGCTGATTTACGTTAACCCGGAAGGGCCAAACGCCAGCGGTGAACCACTGTCAGCGGCCGCGGCGATCCGTGCCACCTTTGGCAACATGGGGATGAACGACGAAGAGACCGTTGCGTTGATTGCAGGCGGTCATACCCTCGGTAAAACCCACGGTGCAGGTGAAGCGACCCATGTCGGCGCCGACCCGGAAGCCGCGCCAATTGAAGCGCAGGGTCTGGGCTGGACCAGTACGCACGGTACCGGCGTTGGCGCAGATGCGATCACCTCCGGGCTGGAAGTCATCTGGTCACAAACGCCGACCCAGTGGAGTAACTACTTCTTCGAGAACCTGTTCAAATACGAGTGGGTGCAGACCCGCAGCCCGGCGGGTGCGATTCAGTTCGAAGCCGTGGATGCACCAGACATTATGCCTGATCCGTTCGACCCGTCGAAAAAGCGCAAACCGACGATGCTGGTCACCGATCTGACGCTGCGTTTTGACCCTGAGTTCGAGAAAATCTCCCGCCGCTTCCTGAACGATCCGCAGGCCTTTAACGAAGCCTTTGCGCGCGCGTGGTTCAAGCTGACCCACCGTGATATGGGGCCAAAAGCGCGTTACATTGGTCCGGAAGTGCCGAAAGAAGATCTCATCTGGCAGGATCCACTGCCGCAGGAGGTGTTCAACCCGACCAAAGAGGACATCGAGAGTCTGAAAGCGGAAATCATTGCCTCGGGTCTGTCCGTGAGCGACCTGGTTTCCGTTGCCTGGGCGTCTGCATCGACCTTCCGCGGTGGCGATAAGCGTGGCGGCGCCAACGGTGCGCGTCTGGCCCTGGCACCCCAGCGCGACTGGGAAGTTAACGCCGCAGCGGTTCGCGCGTTACCCGCCCTGGAAGCTATTCAGCGTACCACGAACAAAGCGTCACTGGCCGATATCATCGTGCTGGCAGGTGTGGTGGGTGTTGAACAGGCGGCGAAAGAGGCCGGCGTTTACGTCAATGTACCGTTCACGCCGGGCCGCGTTGATGCGCGCCAGGATCAGACGGATATCGAGATGTTTAACCTGCTCGAACCGATTGCCGATGGCTTCCGTAACTACCGTGCACAGGTTGATGCCTCCACTACCGAGTCTCTGTTGATTGATAAGGCCCAGCAACTGACGCTCACTGCACCAGAACTGACGGTGCTGATTGGCGGTCTGCGCGTACTGGGGGCGAACTTCGATGGCAGTCAGAACGGCGTGTTCACCCATCGTGAAGGCGTGCTGAGTAACGATTTCTTCGTGAACCTGCTGGACATGAATACCCAGTGGAAAGCGACCGATGAATCAAACGAGCTGTTTGCCGGCAGCGATCGCGCCAGCGGTGAAGTGAAATACACCGCCACGCGTGCCGATCTGGTATTCGGTTCGAACGCCGTGCTGCGCGCGCTGGCCGAGGTTTACGCCAGCAGCGACGCCCATGAGAAATTCGTCCGCGACTTTGTTGCCGCTTGGGCGAAGGTGATGGATTTGGATCGGTTTGATCTGCAGTAAATACAATCCCCGCTTCGGCGGGGATTTTTTTACCATCCGGCAATACCGGTTACGCCCACTCCCGCAGGAACCGTTGCCCGTACTGATCGGCCACCAGCAGCGCCGCGTAAACCTGATCCGGTGACACCCCGCCTGGCATGTTGTGAATGGTTTCACCCTCTGCGCAGGCTGCCTCGGCAATCAGCCGCATTTTAAGCGGAATATCCTCTTTAATGTTCAGTTGTGCCAGCGTGATGGGCAAACCTACGCTGTGACACAGCGCCGCGACGGTTTCAATTTCCTCTACCGGGGCATTTTCCAGCACCAGTTGCGTCAGCGTCCCAAACGCCACTTTTTCACCGTGATAGAACGAATGTGCCTCCGGCACGGCGGTCATTCCATTGTGAATGGCGTGCGCGGCCGCCAGTCCACCGCTTTCAAATCCAACGCCGCTCAGATAGGTATTGGCTTCAATGATGCGCTCCAGCGCCGGTGTGACCACGTGCTGCCCGGCCGCGAGCATCGCTTTCTCACCCTCTTCAATTAACGTGTTGTAGCACAGCTCGGCGAGGGCTAGCGCAGCCTGGGTACATTTTCCGCCCGCCATGGTGATCGCGCCGCTACGGGAACAGGCGCGCGCTTCAAACCAGGTGGCAAGGGCATCTCCTATCCCGGCGGCCAGCAGACGCGGCGGAGCGCCAGCCACCACCCGGGTGTCGACAATCACCATGTTCGGGTTATGCGGCAGCATCAGGTAGCGATCGAATTCACCGCTGTCAGTATAAATGACGGAAAGGGCGCTGCACGGAGCGTCGGTGGAGGCGATAGTCGGGGCGATGGCAACGGGCACGTCCATAAAATGCGCCAGCGCTTTGGCGGTATCCAGCGTTTTCCCGCCGCCGATACCGAGCACCGCCATACAGTCGGCGCCGTCGGCCCGTTTTTTCAGGCGATCGATTTCGTTTTGCGAACATTCGCCACCGAAGGGCGCGATTTCAGCATGAATTTCCGCTTTTTTGAAACTCTCAAGCAAGGTCTCTTGTGCAAAACCTAGCACAAACTTATCGCCCACAACCAACCAGCGTGTTGCCAGTGGTTTTAGATAGTCGCCGAGACGGGTGAGAACATCAGCGCCCTGGATATATTTCCCCGGCGATTGAATGATACGGTCCATAACAGATCTCCCTTAGAGGTTGAGGTTACCAAACGCGTTTTTCCAGTCGTGCTCAAACTTCTCTATGGCTGACTCTACCGCCGGGGTGCCGAGCATTTGTTGCGCTACATCTAAAGGAAGCGTGATTGCTTCACATCCGGCGAGCAGGCAGTCCAGCGCCTGACGTGGTGTTTTGAAGCTGGCGGCCAGCACGCTGCTTTCTGGGGCGTGGCGTTCGAGCAGGGATTGCAGCTCCTGTACCATACGAATGCCGTCCCCGCCCTGAGCGTCGACGCGGTTAACATACGGTGCGACATATTTCGCTCCCGCCAGCGCGGCCAGTAAACCCTGGGCGGCGCTGTAAACGGCCGTGCCCAACGTGGTTATGCCCTCTTTTTTCAGCATTTTTATCGCTATAAGGCCCTGCGCGGTCACCGGGATTTTCACCACGATGTCAGGAATGGCGTTACTCAGGCGTTTGGCTTCTGCCACCATCCCTTCGGCTTCACGGCTCATGGGCTGGGCAAACAGCGTACCCTGTGGCCCGATGGCGTTTTGCAGACGCGGCAGTACGTTCCAGAGGGTTTCGCCGCTGGCGGCTACAATGCTCGGGTTGGTGGTGACGCCGGCAATCGGAAAAATGCGCGCCAGGCGCTCAACCTCTGCCACGTTGGCGGTATCCAGATACAGTTCCATTATTTTTCCTTAAGTCAGAAAGGTTAACTTAAGGATAAGGTGGGGCTGCTGGCCGGTGATACAGGTCAATTTTGCCAAATACTGGACAAATGTAATGTGCTTAGTGAAGTGAGAGGGCGATCACAATGCTAGTTTTTGGCAGTCAGCTGGCTGTGATACTGGCGGCGGTACTCGGAAGGGGAGCGTTCGGTATGTTTACGAAAGAGGCGACAGAAGTAGTTGCTGTCTGTAAAGCCGCAGCGGGCGGCAATGTCTTTGATTTTTAGATCATAACCCTTGAGCAACTGGCGCGCGTGTTCCAGACGCGTTTGGGTCAGGTATTCATTGAACCCCACGTTCCCGGTCTTCTGAAACAGATGTGAAAGGTAGTTGGGTGAAATATAAAACGCCCGCGCCACGGAATCGCGGGTCAGCGGTGAGGCGTGATGTTCATCGAGATAGCGCCGGATGGCTTCAAACAGAGCACGGCTGCGGCTGTCAGTGTGAATGTCGCTGCCAAGAAGGTCGCGACAGTGGCTGAGCATACTCAGTACCACCAGTCTGGCCGTTTCCTGTTCATCAGGCTGCATCTGCAGTTCGGCCAGCGTTTGCAGGAGAAACGCTCCGGTTCGGGGGCCGCGCCGGGCAACCTGCTGGTGCTGTATAAGCACGTTATCCCGATAAAGACGAAGCGACAGCTGCTGTTTACCGAAGCTGATGCTGAACGCGTGTCCGGTATGAAGTAACCCCTCCGCAGAGGAAGAAAACCACGCTTCGCAGGCATTATCGAGGTTAATGACCAGGCAAGGCGATGTACGGAAGTGTGGGTCGGGCGGGGCGACAAACCGTACGTCACGTAGCGCTATGGTGCCATTAATGAGGTCGGTCAGAAGGGTGCTGATGTCGTGGTGCATGGCGTGAATACCGGATATCGCCCGGCAGCGTTAGCGCTGCCGGGCCTGTATGAAGCCAATGGATTAGCCTGTGTTACGCATACCTGCCGCAACGCCTGCAATCGTCACCATCAACGCCTGTTCGACGCGTGGATCCGGCTCTTTACCTTCTTCTTCCGCCAGACGTGAACGGTGCAGCAGCTCCGCCTGCAGGACGTTCAGGGGGTCGGTGTAGATGTTACGCAGCTGGATGGACTCGGCAATCCACGGCAGATCCGCCATCAGGTGCGAGTCGTTAGCAATATCCAGCACCACTTTGATGTCGCCTTCCAGCAGTTCGCGCAGCTCTTTACCCAGCGTCCACAGCTCAGGCTTCACCAGACGCTGATCGTAGTATTCCGCCAGCCACAGGTCTGCTTTCGAGAAGACCATCTCCAGCATACCCAGACGGGTGGAGAAGAACGGCCAGTCGCGGCACATGGTTTCCAGTTCGTTCTGTTTGCCATCTTCCACCACTTTCTGCAGCGCCGCACCTGCGCCCAGCCAGGCGGGCAGCATCAGACGGTTCTGGGTCCAGGCGAAGATCCACGGGATGGCACGCAGAGACTCTACGCCACCGGTCGGGCGGCGCTTAGCCGGACGTGAACCCAGCGGCAGTTTACCCAGCTCCTGCTCAGGGGTAGCTGAACGGAAGTAAGGCACAAAATCTTTGTTTTCACGCACGTAACCGCGGTACAGATCGCAGGAGATATCTGACAGCTCGTCCATGATATGGCACCAGGACTCTTTCGGCTCTGGCGGTGGCAGCAGGTTCGCTTCCAGAATCGCACTGGTGTAGAGCGACAGGCTGCTGATGGTCACTTCCGGCAGGCCATACTTGAAGCGGATCATTTCGCCCTGTTCGGTCACACGCAGGCCGCCTTTCAGGCTTCCCGGCGGTTGTGACAGCAGTGCCGCATGCGCTGGCGCGCCACCACGGCCAATCGAGCCGCCGCGTCCGTGGAACAGCGTCAGTTCGATGCCCGCTTTTTCACAGGTTTTGATCAACGCGTCCTGTGCCTGATACTGCGCCCAGGATGCCGCCATGACGCCCGCGTCTTTTGCGGAGTCGGAATAGCCAATCATCACCATCTGTTTGCCCTGAATAAAGCCGCGGTACCAGTCGATGTTCAGCAGCTGCGTCATGACGTCGTTGGCGTTGTTCAGGTCATCAAGGGTTTCAAACAGCGGTGCAACCGGAAGGGCATAGTCGATACCGGCTTCTTTGAGCAGAAGGTGAACGCCCAGCACGTCAGACGGCGTTTTCGCCATGGAGATCACATAGGCAGCCACCGATCCTTTCGGCGCATCAACGATCGCTTTACAGGTGTTGAGCACCTCGCGGGTTTCGTTGCTTGGCTCCCAGTTACGTGGCAGCAGGGGGCGCTTGGAGTTCAGTTCGCGGATCAGGAAGGCTTGTTTGTCCGCTTCGGACCAGCTTTCATAGTCGCCGATGCCGAGATAGCGGGTCAGTTCGCCCAGCGCTTCGGTATGACGGGTGCTTTCCTGACGGACATCAATACGCACCAGCGGCACGCCGAAACACTTCACGCGGCGCAGGGTGTCGAGCAATTCGCCATTCGCGATGATGCCCATTCCGCAGGCCTGCAGTGATTTATAGCAGGCATACAGCGGCTCCCAGAGCTGCTCGTTCTGGCTCAGCAGGCCTTCCGGCTTCGGCAGGCGTTGGCCTTTCAGACGCGCTTCCAGCCAGGCCTGCGTCGCCATCAGTTGGCCACGCAGTTTTTTCATCAGGAAACGATACGGCTCGCTGGCACCTTCTTCGCCGGCCAGCGCGCGCAGTTCCGGTGTGGCCTCTACCATCGACAGCTCGGAGATCAATACCTGAATATCTTTCAGGAACAGGTCGGTTGCTTTCCAGCGGCTCAACAGGAGCACGTGGCGGGTAATTTCCGCGGTGACGTTCGGGTTGCCGTCACGGTCGCCGCCCATCCAGGAGGTGAAGCGCACCGGCACAAAATCGACCGGCAGGCGGTAATCCAGATTCGCTTCCAGCTGCTCGTTCAGCTCACGCAGGTAGTTCGGCACCCCTTCCCACAGGCTATTTTCCACCACTGCAAAGCCCCATTTGGCTTCGTCGACCGGGCTTGGACGATGCTTACGAATTTCATCGGTGTGCCAGGACTGGGCAATCAGCTGGCGCAGACGGCGCATCAGCTGGTTGCGCTCGTAGTCAGCAATGTCTTTGTTATCCAGCTGCTTGAGGCAGTTGTTCACTTCCACCATTTTGTGGATCAGGGTGCGACGAGTGATTTCGGTTGGGTGAGCGGTCAGAACCAGCTCCAGCGAAAGGGACTCCACCGCTTTTTTGATGATGTCCTCGTTGAGGTCTGGCTGGTCTTTCAGTTTACGAAGCGTACGGGCAATGACTTCCGGGTTGCTGGCAGCTTCGCCATTCGGCGAAATGCTGTGGTATTGCTCAGCGGTGTTTGCCAGGTTCAGAAACTGGCTGAAGGCGCGGGCAACAGGCAGCAGCTCATCGTTAGAAAGGTTCTGCAAGGTGGTGAGCAGCTCCTGACGACTGGCCTCGTTACCTGCACGGGAAGATTTTGACAGCTTGCGGATGGTTTCAACACGGTCGAGGATGTTTTCCCCCAACGCATCTTTGATGGTATCTCCAAGCACTTTGCCGAGCATACTGACATTACTACGCAACGCGGAATATTGTTCGTTCATAAAAACCCAGTCACCCCATCATTTTTGTTTATGCCCAATCGAAAATCTTTTGGACAATATTTGTCATCTCCCTTTATAAAGCCACGTAAAACCCCCGTCGTCAATTGCTGCGAAAACGGTTCAGCAAACGAATAAATGTGGGTAATTTACGAAATTTAATTCGCTTTGCGTCAGATAAGAGATGCTTATGGGAATGTGACGAAGATCGCGGGATTTGTTGCCCTTACCCTGACCCTCTCCCACCGGGAGAGGGAACCCTCAGGGGCATTTTAATGCCAGCAGAAGTGATGCACGACCTGAGTAATCAGTTCACGGGTCGGTTTGATAAAGCGCGTTTCCAGATATTCATCCGGCTGGTGAGCCTGGTTGATGGAACCCGGGCCAAGCACCAGCGTAGGACACAGGGTCTGAATAAACGGTGCTTCGGTGCAATAGTTCACCACGTCGGTTTTCTCGCCGAGCAGCTTTTCCACGACTTCAACCAGTTGATGATCCGGAGGACATTCGTAGCCAGGGATCGGCGGATGAAGCTCGGAGACCGTCAGGCGGCCCGGCCAGCGCTCGCTGACCGGCGCCAGCGCTTCGGTCAACAGGCCGTCGAGATCGCTCAGCGTCATGCCCGGCAGCGGACGGATATCCATATGCAGTTCGCAGCAGGCGCAGATACGGTTGGATGCATCGCCACCGTGCAGGCTGCCGAGGTTCAGCGTCGGGTAAGGCACGGTGAATGCGTCGTAGTGATAACGCTCTTTCAGCGAGTCGCGCAACTGCATGATGCGGCCGATGGCGTCGTGCATCAGTTCGATGGCGTTGACGCCGCGCGCCGGATCGCTGGAGTGGCCTGACTGGCCCAGCACGCGCACCGCCGTGGAGATATGGCCTTTGTGGGCGCGGATTGGCTGCAGTGACGTTGGTTCACCAATAATGGCGCAATCCGGGCGAATCGAGGTGTTTTCAGAGAAGTAGCGCGCCCCGGCCATGCTGGTCTCTTCATCGGCAGTGGCCAGAATGTAGAGCGGTTTCTTCAGCGTTGTCACGTCCACGTCACGCAGCGCATCGAGGATAAAAGCAAAAAAGCCTTTCATGTCGGCGGTGCCCAGACCGTAAAGCTTGTTGTCATGCTCGGTCAGGGTGAATGGATCGCGCGTCCAGCGACCATCGTCAAAGGGAACGGTATCGGTATGACCGGCCAGCAGCAGGCCGCCGGCACCCTGTCCGGTACTGGCGAGCAGGTTAAATTTATGGCGTGTTCCGGGAACGGGCTGAACCTCAACGTTAAACCCAATATCGCTAAACCAACCTGCCAGCAGATTGATTAAAGACTCATTGCTCTGATCCAGCGCTTCTTCGGTCGCACTGATGGAGGGTGTGGCAATCAGGGCGCGGTAAATCTCGATAAATGGCGGTAAGTTCATTTTCATTGTTGACACACCTTAGGTCGTGATAGTATCAATATTCATGCAATAAATGTGAATAAAAATACATTAACGTTGAGCATAAAGGAACCCGATGTTGAATACGCTGATTGTAGGCGCTAGCGGTTATGCGGGCGCAGAGCTTGTAAGCTACGTGAATCGCCATCCTCATATGACCATAACCGCTTTGACCGTGTCAGCGCAAAGCAATGATGCAGGAAAGTTAATTTCCGATTTGCATCCGCAACTTAAAGGCATTGTTGATCTTCCGCTGCAGCCAATGTCTGACATCCGCGCGTTCACCGACGGCGTTGACGTGGTGTTTTTAGCTACCGCGCACGAAGTCAGCCACGACCTGGTTCCGCACTGTCTGGCGGCCGGCTGTGTGGTGTTCGACCTCTCCGGCGCCTTCCGTGTGAATGACGGCGCGTTCTACGAAAAATATTACGGTTTCACCCATCAACACCCTGAACTGCTGGAAAAAGCGGTATACGGCCTGGCGGAGTGGAGCACAGAAAAACTGAAGGAAGCGGATCTGGTTGCCGTGCCGGGCTGTTATCCGACGGCGGCACAGCTTTCTCTGAAGCCGCTGATCGACGCAGACCTGCTGGATCTGAACCAGTGGCCGGTGATCAACGCCACCAGTGGTGTCAGCGGCGCGGGGCGAAAAGCCGCTATCGCTAACAGCTTCTGCGAAGTGAGCCTTCAGCCGTATGGCGTGTTCAATCACCGCCATCACCCTGAAATCACGACGCATCTGGGTGCGGATGTCATCTTCACGCCGCATCTGGGCAGCTTCCCGCGTGGGATCCTCGAAACCATCACCTGCCGCCTGAAACCCGGCGTGACCCACCAACAGGTGAGCGCAGCCTTTACGCAGGCCTATGCGGATAAACCGCTGGTGCGTCTGTACGACAAAGGCGTGCCGGCGCTGAAAAACGTGGTTGGCCTGCCATTCTGCGACATCGGCTTTGCCGTGCAGGGTGAGCACCTGATTGTGGTGGCTGCGGAAGATAACTTACTTAAAGGCGCTGCCGCACAGGCAATGCAGTGTGCAAATATTCGTTTCGGTTTCCCGGAAACCCAGGCTCTTATTTAAGGTGTGATGATGAACCCATTAATTATCAAACTCGGTGGTGTACTGCTGGACAGCGAAGAAGCGCTGGAGCGTCTTTTTACCGCGCTGGTGAACTATCGCGAATCACACCAACGTCCGCTGGTGATTGTGCACGGCGGCGGCTGCGTGGTTGATGAGCTGATGAAAGGGCTCAACCTGCCGGTGAAAAAGAAAAATGGCCTGCGCGTCACGCCTGCTGACCAGATTGATATTATTACCGGTGCCCTGGCGGGGACGGCGAACAAAACGCTGCTGGCGTGGGCGAAGAAACACCATATCGCCTCTGTCGGTCTGTGTCTGTGTGATGGTGACAGCGTAAAAGTGACCCAGTTCGATGAAGAGCTCGGACACGTTGGACTGGCACAGCCTGGTTCGCCTAAGCTGATTAACATGCTGCTGGAAGGAGGATTCCTGCCGGTGGTGAGCTCTATCGGGGTGACCGAAGAGGGCGAACTGATGAACGTCAATGCAGACCAGGCGGCAACGGCTCTGGCGGCTACGCTGGGCGCGGACCTGATTCTGCTCTCTGACGTAAGCGGTATTCTCGACGGCAAAGGCCAGCGTATTGCGGAAATGACCGCAGCGAAAGCCGAACAGCTTATCGAGCAGGGCATTATTACCGACGGCATGATCGTCAAAGTCAATGCGGCGCTGGATGCCGCGCGTACGCTCGGACGTCCGGTGGACATCGCCTCCTGGCGCCACGCGGAGCAACTCCCGGCGTTGTTTAACGGCACGCCGATTGGCACGCGTATTCTGGCGTAAGCAATTTACCGATTCTGCAGGCCCGGTCAGCGCAGCGCAGCCGGGCAATGAAATTCAAAGATATTAAGGAAGCATGTTATGGCACTTTGGGGTGGGCGTTTTACACAGGCAGCGGATCAACGGTTCAAACAGTTCAACGACTCTTTGCGCTTCGACTACCGCCTGGCCGAGCAGGATATCGTCGGCTCTGTGGCCTGGTCCAAAGCGCTGGTCACCGTGGGCGTCCTGACCGCAGACGAACAGCTGCAGCTGGAAGAGGCGCTGAATAACCTGCTGGAAGAGGTGCGTTTGGACCCGCAGCAGATCCTCGCCAGCGATGCGGAAGATATTCACAGCTGGGTGGAAGGGAAACTCATCGATAAAGTCGGCCAACTGGGTAAAAAACTGCATACCGGGCGTAGCCGTAACGACCAGGTCGCGACTGATCTGAAATTGTGGTGTAAGGATACCGTTGGTGAACTGCTGGCAGCCAACCGTCAGCTGCAGGGTGCGCTGGTGGAAACCGCGCAGAACAATCAGGACGCGGTGATGCCGGGTTATACCCACCTGCAGCGCGCGCAGCCGGTAACCTTTGCGCACTGGTGTCTGGCCTACGTTGAGATGCTGGCGCGTGATGAAAGCCGTCTGCAGGATACCCTGAAGCGTCTGGACGTGAGCCCGCTGGGCAGCGGTGCGCTGGCAGGGACGGCCTATGAAATCGACCGTGACCAGCTGGCAGGCTGGCTGGGCTTTGCTTCAGCCACCCGTAACAGCCTGGACAGCGTCTCTGACCGTGATCACGTGCTGGAGCTGCTTTCCAATGCGTCTATCGGCATGGTGCATCTGTCGCGCTTTGCTGAAGACCTGATTTTCTTCAACTCCGGTGAAGCCGGGTTTGTTGAGCTGTCTGACCGCGTGACGTCAGGCTCCTCCCTGATGCCACAGAAGAAAAACCCGGATGCGCTGGAGCTTATCCGCGGTAAGTGTGGCCGTGTGCAGGGCGCGCTGACCGGCATGATGATGACCCTGAAAGGGCTGCCGCTGGCGTATAACAAAGATATGCAGGAAGACAAAGAAGGGCTGTTCGACGCGCTCGATACCTGGCTGGACTGCCTGCATATGGGCGCGTTGGTGCTGGATGGCATTCAGGTGAAACGCCCGCGTTGTCAGGAAGCGGCGCAGCAGGGCTATGCAAACTCGACCGAGCTTGCCGATTACCTGGTGGCGAAAGGCGTACCGTTCCGTGAAGCGCACCACATTGTCGGTGAAGCGGTGGTTGAAGCCATTCGTCAGGGTAAGGCGCTGGAAGCGTTGCCGCTGACCGACCTGCAGAAATTCAGTGCTGTTATCGGTGATGATGTGTATCCGATTCTGGCGTTGCAGTCTTGTCTGGATAAGCGTGCAGCGAAAGGCGGCGTGTCACCGAAGCAGGTCGCACAGGCGATTGCGGATGCGAAAAACCGGCTGGTTTGATGAGTGCGGGCTGGTGCCCTCACCCCGCCCTCTCCCACGGGGAGAGGGAGTAAACACTAAAAATGGCAACTTCGGTTGCCATTTTGCTTTTATCCCCGGGCTTTTTTACGCAAAAAAAAAGCGGACCACGGGGTCCGCAAAAGTTCACGTTGGCTTTAGTTGTTCGAGTTTTGAGAGAAACTCGCTGACGGTGCGGGGACGTCAAGGGTCAAACACGTGCCGCCTCGTCTATGTGGTGTATTATTCAACAGAATGCTTGATAGGGATAATCGTTCGTTGCTATGCTATCTATCGCCATGAACTATCGTGGCGACGGAGGATGAATAATGAATATTCGTGATCTTGAATACCTGGTAGCGTTAGCCGAGCACCGCCATTTTCGCCGCGCGGCAGATTCCTGCCACGTCAGCCAGCCTACCCTGAGCGGCCAGATCCGCAAGCTGGAAGACGAGCTGGGCGTGATGCTGCTGGAGCGCACCAGTCGTAAGGTACTGTTCACCCAGGCAGGTCTGCTGCTGGTGGATCAGGCGCGCACCGTGCTGCGCGAGGTCAAAGTGCTCAAGGAAATGGCAAGCCAGCAAGGGGAGGCGATGTCCGGCCCGTTGCATATTGGCCTGATCCCAACCGTTGGCCCGTACCTGTTGCCGCACATCATTCCAATGCTGCATCAGACGTTCCCGAAACTCGAAATGTATCTGCATGAAGCGCAAACCCATCAGCTGCTGGCGCAGTTAGACAGCGGCAAGCTCGACTGTGCCATTCTGGCGCTGGTCAAAGAGAGCGAAGCTTTTATCGAAGTGCCGCTGTTTGATGAGCCCATGATGCTGGCGATCTATGAAGATCACCCGTGGGCGAACCGCGATCGCGTGCCGATGGCCGATCTGGCCGGTGAAAAACTGCTGATGCTGGAAGATGGTCACTGCCTGCGCGATCAGGCGATGGGCTTCTGCTTCGAAGCGGGTGCTGACGAGGATACCCATTTCCGCGCAACCAGCCTTGAAACGCTGCGGAATATGGTGGCGGCGGGCAGTGGGATCACATTGCTGCCGGCACTGGCCGTGCCGCGCGAACGTAAACGTGACGGCGTGGTTTATCTGCCATGCATTAAACCAGAGCCACGTCGTACCATTGGTCTGGTTTATCGTCCGGGTTCACCGCTGCGCAGCCGCTATGAGCAGCTGGCAGAGGCCATCCGTAGTTCGATGGATGGCCATTTTGACAATGCGTTAAAACAGGCGGTTTAAACCGTTCAGTGCCGCGACCCGATAGGCTTCCGCCATGGTCGGGTAGTTGAAGGTGGTGTTAACGAAGTACTCGATAGTGTTACCACCACCTTTTTGCTCCATGATCGCCTGGCCGATATGAATAATCTCCGCCGCGCGTTCACCAAAGCAGTGAATACCGAGGATCTCTTTCGTCTCGCGATGGAACAGGATCTTCAGCGTACCCACGCTCATTCCCACGATTTGCGCCCTCGCCAGATGTTTAAACTGTGCGCGACCCACCTCGTAAGGCACCTTCATTGACGTCAGCTGCTGCTCGGTTTTCCCGACGGAGCTGATTTCCGGGATGGTATAAATACCTGTCGGAATATCTTCGATCAGATGTGCCGTCGCTTCGCCTTTCACCAGCGCCTGCGCTGCGATGCGTCCCTGATCGTATGCTGCAGAAGCCAGGCTTGGATAACCGATAACATCACCGACAGCATACACATGCGGCAGGGCTGTCTGGTACATGCTGTTCACCTTCAGCTGACCGCGGCTGTCGGTTTCGAGCCCGATATTTTCCAGAGCCAGAGAATCAGTGTTACCGGTACGGCCGTTGGCGTACAGCAGGCAGTCTGCTTTCAGCTTCTTGCCCGATTTCAGATGCATGATCACACCGTCGTCGCAGCCTTCAATTTTCTCGTACTCTTCGTTGTGGCGAATCACCACGCCGCTGTTCCAGAAGTGGTAAGAGAGCGAGTCTGACATTTCCTGATCGAGGAAGGCCAGCAGGCGGTCGCGGGTGTTGATCAGGTCAACTTTCACGTCCATACCCCGGAAGATCGACGCATATTCGCAGCCAATCACCCCTGCGCCATAGATAATCACATGACGGGGTTCGTGGTGCAGGCTCAGGATGGAGTCGCTGTCGTAAATGCGCGGGTGGGAGAAGTCCACGTCTGCCGGATGGTATGGGCGTGAACCACAGGCGATGACAAATTTTTCCGCCGTGATGGTTTCGACTGACCCGTCGTGGCATTCGAGTGCCAGGGTGTGTTCATCAACAAAGTGCGCATTGCCCTGCAAAATTTCACAGTGGTTACGCTCATAAAACCCCTGGCGCATCCGCGTCTGCTGGTTAATAACGGTATCCGCATGATTCAGGATGTCAGCAAAGGAGGAACGAAGAAGTCGGGAGTGGTCGCTGTAAAGAGGGTTCTGGTTAAATTCAATAATGCGGCTAACGGCATGGCGGAGGGCTTTGGAAGGGATGGTGCCCCAATGGGTGCAACCGCCGCCAACGTTATGGTAGCGCTCTATCACCGCTACTCTGGCTCCCTGTTTCACCAGTCCCATAGCAGCGCCTTCGCCGCCGGGGCCGGAACCTATCACAATTGCGTCGTAATCGTAGGAATGTGGCATGGTAAGGCTTACCTGTTCTTATACATAAAAGCAACAGAATCATAACATCATTGCCCGAGTAACCCAATTATCGTTGTGCTTTTTTCCGGCAGTGGAGCACAAACCGTACGTAAACAATCATTCACAAAGCCAGGCAAACAGATTAATTTTATTCTCTGGTATAGTGCCATCAGGCCTTTGGAAGGATTCAACTATCGTGATGGGCGTAAGAGCACAACAAAAAGAGAAAACCCGGCGTTCGCTGGTGGAAGCCGCATTCAGTCAACTGAGTGCCGAGCGTAGTTTTGCCAGTTTAAGCCTGCGTGAAGTTGCGCGCGAGGCCGGGATTGCGCCAACGTCCTTCTATCGTCATTTCCGTGATGTGGATGAACTGGGTCTGACCATGGTCGACGAGAGCGGGCTGATGCTGCGTCAGCTTATGCGCCAGGCGCGGCAGCGTATCGCTAAAGGGGGGAGCGTGATCCGCACCTCTGTGTCGACCTTTATGGAATTTATTGGCAATAACCCCAACGCGTTTCGCCTGCTGTTGCGGGAACGTTCCGGAACATCAGCCGCGTTCCGTGCCGCTGTGGCGCGTGAAATTCAGCATTTTATCGCGGAACTTGCCGACTATCTTGAACTCGAAAACCATATGCCGCGTGCGTTCACTGAAGCACAGGCTGAGGCGATGGTGACGATTGTTTTCAGCGCGGGTGCCGAAGCGCTGGATGTCAGCATCGAACAACGCAAGCAGCTCGAAGAGCGACTGGTATTACAGCTCAGGATGATCTCCAAAGGCGCGTACTACTGGTATCGCCGTGAACAAGAGAAACTGGCACATCAAACCGAAGAGTGAAGGTGAGTAATGAAACAGTCAGGTCAGGATAAGGGTACGCTGTTGCTGGCATTGATCGCTGGCTTATCAATTAATGGCACGTTTGCGGCTGTGTTCAGCTCGATCGTTCCATTTTCTATTTTCCCGCTCATTGCGCTGGTGCTGACGGTGTACTGTCTGCATCAGCGTTACCTGAACCGCACCATGCCGGTCGGGTTGCCTGGGCTGGCCGCGGCCTGCTTTATTCTTGGCGTGTTGCTGTATAGCACCGTGGTGCGTGCAGAGTATCCGGATATCGGTTCTAACTTCCTGCCGGCGGTACTCTCTGTGGCACTGGTGTTCTGGATTGGCTCGCGCATGCGTAGCCGCAAGCACGAGCTGCCGGAGTAAGAGAGTGGGATTGCAGGCAGGTTGACCGGCCTGCCATCACGTTACTTCGCGGTAAGAAGTACGCCGCACTCCATATGGTGCGTATACGGGAACTGATCGAAGAGAGCCAGACGTTCAACATTGTGCGTCTGGCTTAATGTTTCGAGATTCTTGCACAGCGTTTCCGGGTTACAGGAAATGTACAAAATACGCGGGTACGCCTGCACCATCTTCTCGGTTTCGCTGTCCAGGCCACTGCGCGGCGGATCGACAAAAATCGTCTCACACTGGTAGCTCTTCAGATCGATCCCCTCCAGGCGATTAAACTGTCGTACGCCATTCATGGCCTGCGTGAACTCTTCTGCAGACATACGAATGATCTGCACATTGTCGATGTGATTGGCGGCAATGTTGTACTGTGCAGCGGCAACGGACGGCTTGGCAATCTCCGTCGCCAGGACGCGCTCAAAGTTACGCGCCAGCGCCAGGGAGAAGTTGCCGTTCCCGCAGTACAGCTCAAGCAGATCGCCCTTTGACCCTTCGGTCGCTTTCAGCGCCCAGTCCAGCATCTGTACGTTCATTGCTGCGTTTGGCTGGGTAAAGCTGTTCTCAACCTGGCGGTACACCATCTCTTTTCCCGCTACCGACAGACGTTCGTCGATGAAATCCTGATCCAGCATGATTTTGGTTTTTGTTGCACGACCAATCAGGTGAACATTGATGTTCTGCGCGCGCAGGGCATCGCGCAGCGCTTCTGCCTGCTCGCGCCATTCATCATTCAGCGCTTTGTGATACAGCAGAGAGACGATCGCCTGGTTGCTTTGTGTGGTCAGATAATCAATCTGGAACAGCTTGTGACGCAGCACAGGGTTGTTGCGTACGCCGTCGATCATCAGCGTCATGAGCTGGTTGATGAGTTCACTCGCCGCCGGGAAGCTGTCGACCCGAATGCGGGACTTCGTCTGCTGATCAAAAATGATGTGGTACAGGTCGTCACCGTCGTGCCAGATGCGGAATTCCGCACGCATGCGGTAGTGGCTAACGGGCGAGCGGAACACCTCAGGAACGGGCGCGTTGAAAGGCGTCATCATACTTTGCAGGCGGACAACTTTCTCTGCCAGCTGTGCGTCGTACTGTTCTGTTGGGAGGTGTTCGGGGGTCATGATGCGTCCTGAGTGATAAAGAATTACGCGGGGATTGTAGGGATTGTGCAGTGGATGTCCAGATTTAATGGCCAATAGCTATCTGGACATCTATACGTGTCTAATTGTAGCATTCTGTTTCCGGTCTCCTGAGAGTGAAAAGGGAATCCAGTGAAAATCTGGAGCTGACGCGCAGCGGTAAAGACTGGCGGGATGAGAATTGTAGACACTGTGAAAATGGGAAGTCTTCATCCGCAAAACGCCACCTAGCCCGAAGACCTGCCGGGATCACGTCGCATTTGGTTTCGTCATCGCGTGCTATAGATGAAGCCTGCGGCATCCTTCTTATATTGTGGATGCTTTAACAATGATTAAAAAAGTATCGCTGTTGACGGCGTTGTCCGTCACGGCATTTTCGGGCTGGGCGCAGGATAGCGACGACTCGTTGGTGGTGACAGCAAACCGTTTTGAGCAACCTGTTAATACCGTTCTTGCACCAACGTCTGTGGTGACGCGCGAGGATATTGATCGCTGGCAGGCAAACACCGTCATTGACGTTATGCGTCGCTTGCCTGGCGTGGATACCGCCCAAAACGGCGGAATGGGGCAACTTTCCTCTCTTTTTATTCGGGGGACTAATTCCAGCCATGTTCTTATTCTTGTCGACGGGATCCGTCTTAACCAGGCTGGGGTAACGGGGTCGTCCGATCTCAGCCAGTTCCCGATCGCCCTGGTACAGCGCATTGAATATATTCGCGGGCCACGCTCTGCAGTCTATGGTTCTGATGCGATTGGTGGCGTAGTGAACATTATTACTACCCGCGCGAAGGACGGCACGACGTTGAATGCGGGCGTAGGCTCGCATGGCTACCAAAATTACGGTGGTAGCACCCAGCAAACCCTGGGTGACAGCACGCGCGTGACGCTGGCGGGTGATTATACCTATACCAAAGGCTTTGACGTGGTCGCGGATGGCAACAACGGTGGTCTGGCCCAGACCGATCGTGACGGCTTTATGAATAAAACCCTCTACGGTGCGCTGGAGCATGCTTTCTCTGATCAGTGGAGCGGGTTCGTTCGCGGCTATGGCTACAGCAACCGTACCGCCTATGACGGCTATTACAGTTCATTTACGCCTGATGTTTTGGTTGATACTCGCCAGCTCTATAGCCAGACCTGGGACGCTGGACTGCGCTTTAATAATGACATCGTCCATTCACAACTTCTCACCAGCTACAGCCACAGCAAAGATTATAACTACGACCCGCATCTGGGACGTTATGATTCCAATGCCACGCTGGATGAGATCAAACAGTACAACGTGCAGTGGACCAACTCCGTTGAGGTGGGCCATGGCAATATTGGCGCAGGTGTCGACTGGCAGAAGCAGAGCACCGAACCAGGAACAAGCTATGTCACAAACGGCTATGACCTGCGTAACACCGGCGTCTACCTGACTGCGCTGCAGCAGTTTGGCGACTTTACCCTGGAAGGGGCAGCGCGTAGCGACGATAACTCTCAGTTTGGTCGCCATGGCACCTGGCAGAGCAGTGCGGGCTGGGAGTTCATTGAAGGTTATCGATTCATTGCCTCGTATGGCACTGCCTATAAAGCACCCAACCTCGGGCAGTTGTATGGTTTCTATGGCAACGACCATCTTGATCCTGAGGAGAGTAAACAGTGGGAAGGCGCGTTCGAAGGCCTGACGGCTGGCGTAAACTGGCGCGTATCGGCCTATCGCAATGACGTTGATAACCTGATCGACTTTAATAACAACCTTCAGGAATACTACAACGTAGGCAAGGCGCGTATTAAAGGGGTTGAAGCCACAGCGTCCTTTGATACAGGTCCACTGACTCATACGGTCGGTTACGATTACGTGGATGCACGCAATGCGGCAACAAACCAGCTATTGGATCGCCGGGCTAAGCAGCAGGTGAAGTATCAGCTTGATACGCAGGTCTATGAATTCGACTGGAGCCTGACTTACCACTACCTGGGAACACGTTACGACACTGACTTTGGTACCTACCCGTCTGAAAAGGTGAAAATGGGCGGCGTAAGCCTGTGGGATGTCGCAGTTTCATATCCTGTCACCTCTCACCTTACAGTTCGTGGTAAAATAGCCAACCTGTTCGACAAAGATTACGAGACAGTTTATGGCTACCAAACTGCAGGACGGGAATACACCTTGTCTGGCAGCTACACCTTCTAATCCGCGTCCCACCGTGCTGGTATTTGATTCCGGCGTCGGTGGGCTTTCGGTCTATGATGAGATCCGACATCTCCTGCCGGATCTCCATTACATTTACGCCTTTGATAACGTCGCGTTCCCGTATGGGGAAAAGAGTGAAGACTTTATTGTTGAGCGTGTGGTTGAAATCGTCACCGCGGTACAAAAGCGTTATCCCCTCTCGCTGGCTGTCATCGCCTGTAACACGGCCAGTACAGTATCGCTTCCTGCATTGCGCGAAAAATTCCAGTTCCCGGTTGTAGGCGTTGTTCCTGCAATAAAGCCTGCCGCACGTCTGACGGCAAATGGCATTGTTGGTTTACTGGCAACGCGAGGCACGGTGAAGCGACCTTATACGCGCGAGTTAATCGACCGCTTTGCCAACGAATGCCAGATTGCGATGCTCGGTTCGGCGGAACTGGTCGAGATCGCCGAAGCGAAGCTGCACGGAAAGGCAGTGCCGCTCGAAGAGTTGCGCCGTATTCTCCGCCCGTGGCTGCGGATGCCGGAGCCACCGGACACCGTTGTGCTGGGGTGCACCCATTTCCCTCTATTACAGGAAGAGTTATTAGAAGTTCTGCCTGAGGGCACGCGGCTGGTGGATTCGGGGGCGGCTATAGCCCGACGTACGGCCTGGTTGCTGGAACATGAAGCTCCGGATGCAAAATCTGCCGATGCAAACATCGCTTTTTGTATGGCCATCACTAATGAGACCGAGCAACTTTTGCCCGTTTTACGCCGTTATGGCTTTGAAACGCTCGAAAAACTGGCGCTGTAGCACGATTTTGAGCAAAAAAGAGACGGTTGAACGTTTTTTTTAAAAGAGGGGTTGTCAACGTCTGAGAACTCCCTATAATGCGCCTCCACTGACACGGAACAACGGCTTACAAGCCGCCGGGTTAGCGGGGTTCAGAGATGAACACCAACAGAGAAAAGCAAAAATAAATGCTTGACTCTGAATGAGGAAAACGTAATATACGTGACCTCGCGACGGTGAGCTGTAAGCCGCGTCGCAACTGCTCTTTAACAATTTATCAGACAATCTGTGTGGGCACTCAAAGTGACATGGATTCTTAATGTCTTCGGACACTAAATGAATACCAAGTCTCTGAGTGAACATACGTAATTCATTACGAAGTTTA
>Ga0268266_10000200_pt1 | contig 104456 bp, 108 predicted proteins | sample KBSS13metaG_FD_190356 | JGI IMG/M metagenome (GOLD analysis project Ga0268266, IMG submission 190356) | Switchgrass rhizosphere microbial communities from Kellogg Biological Station, Michigan, USA - KBS S1-3 metaG (SPAdes) (version 2) | ecosystem: Host-associated > Plants > Roots >...
TGGCCGAGGCTCTTCAAGAGTGTCGCCCGCTCAATCGTCGCTTTCATGTCGCCACAGCCCCTTAGTCCACGCCGAAGGCCCGTTATAACGAGCCTTCGGTGCGGGTGAAGTGCTGTTTGCGGTTATTTGCTCGGCGAGCCGCCCTTCGGTGCTGGCGGAGTCAGAACGGCATCGATGTGATGGACGACGCCGTTCGAAAATTGGTCGTCCGCCTTGGTGATGTGAGCGACGTTCCCGGCCGAGTCCGTCAGGACGATGTTGCCACCATCCTTGGTCGCCGTGAACGTCGGGCCGCCAACCGTGATCATCGGCAGCTTGTGATCCTTCGCGTTGTCGATCGCTTTGCCGATATCGGCTGCAAGCACGACGCCCGAGACCATGTGGTAGGTGACGATCGATGTCGCCTTGGCACGCTGCGTCGGGTCGGTCGTTCCGCCAAGGGTTCCCGCAGGAAGCTTGGCGAACGCGGCATCGTCGGGGACGAACACCGTGTACGGACCTGGGCCAGCCAGCGTCTTGTCGATGCCCGCTGCCTTGGCTGCGGCCATGAACTGAGCATCGGCCGCCAGGCCCGCGGCGATGGTCTTGCCGCCAGCGGCCTTGGTCGCCGCCGGTGTCTGGCCGGTTTGATTGCCCGCGTTGTTCTTGGTGCACGCCGAGGCGCTGATGAGCACGGCCGCCAGGCCGAGCGAGAGCGCTGCTTTCCTCATCTTATTTTCTCCTGATTCGGCGGAAAAAACGAAACGGCCCCGCAACGCATCGCGGGACCGTCTCGATCCATGAATTTTCGCTTAGGTTAGAAGCGAAGCGACAACTGCCTGAACAAGCCGCGTCGTCGGGTCGACCTGATAGATGTAGCCGTTGTTGTAACGGTACCAGGCGTTCGGCGTGTCAAAGTAAGTCTGCCGATAGTCGTAGGGCACGTTGTACACGTCATAGCCCACCGGCAACGGCTGCCCGATCGACAGGCCTGGCGACAACAGCGACGCGACCGACGTAATCAGCTGGCTGTTGGGATCGACCTGGTAGATCGCGCCCGGAGCGTACCAATAGTTAGAATCGGACGTGTCATAGTACATGTTCCGGTACTGGTACGGCACGTTGTAATAGCCGTAGCCGGCCGGAAGCATCTGCCCGACGCCATAGCCGTAAGCGTAAGTCGGGATCACGTCCTCAACCATGCCGCTGTAGGGGTCGACCCCGTACACGTTACCGTTGAGGTAGCGGTAATCCATGTACGGCGTATCCGGATAGAAGGCGTTCCATCCATAATCGTCCGCGAAATACGAATTCCCGTAGTAGTTGGGGAACGTGTAGCCCGACTGATAATAAGGCGAGTAGGCCGACGGGAACATGGTGCCCGGCACGAAGCCGCCGCCGATGAGCGGAAGCAGCGCGTCGACAAGGTTCGACGAACGGTCGACCTGGTACATGTAGCCGTCGTTGTAGCGCCAATAATAATCGTTCGTGTCCGGATAGAAGGACGTCAGCGCGAACGGCACGCTGGCCGCGCGGAACGAATTGATCGACTGCCCGAGAAGCTTGCGCTCCTGGCCCGGAGGCAGACAGCCGTTGTTCTTCATCCACAGGCCCGGCGGGCACCCGTTGACGAGGCCGCGCGAGTAACCGCGGTCCCAACGGTCCCGCGAACCCCAGTCGCCATCTCGAAGGCTGGCAAACTGACGCTCACGCAGATCATTGCGTAGCGCCACGCGGTTGTCGGAATTGGCGCGAAGCTGGTCGCGGAACGCCTGCCGGTTATCGATGCGCATCTGGCGATCGTTCACTCGATCACGCATCTGCTGGCGTTCAGCCAAGCGGTTGTCGACGCGCATTTGCTGCCTGTTGGCTTGCATTTGATTGCGCTCGGCCAGACGAGCCTGCTGGCGCTCGCGACCGCGGATTTGCTCCATGCGATTGACGCGCATCTGATTGCGTTCGGCAACCCGCGCCTGCTGGCGGTTCATGCGCTCGGCGCGAAAAGCGTTACGATCCTGATGCTGGGTCCGGCCAGCCATCCGGAAGTCGGACCCGCGGCTGCGCTCGACACGCACGCGCGCTTGCCCGCGCTCTCGATTCTGGAAGGCGAACGAGCGCTGCTGGCGTGGAGCCGAGAAGCTTTGGCGTCCTCCGCCACGCATCTCAAAACCGCGACCGCCGCCGCCGCCGCCGCGCGCCTGGACGTTGGCACGGCCACCGCCGCCACCGCCACGCGCCTGAGCGTTGCCGTGGCCACCGCCACCGCCACCGCCACCGCCATGAAACTGGGCAGCGCCTCCTCGGTCGCCACCGTGCCCGCCGTTACCGCCGCCGGGCTTTGCACTCGCCGGCGCAGCAATCGCCAAGGCGGCGACGCCCGCGGCAAGGAATAGCCTGGTCATAGGAATTCTCCTTTCAACGCGTTTCAACGGCCCGATGAGCGGCACGTTCCACCGCTGATCGACCGGAACACGCATTCTGGCCTACTGATCTGAACCTCAGATTTCTTTATCGTTCAGATACTTAGAGCTGCTTGAGAAGCTCCAGCAAGCGCTCGACGTCTCCTTCGTCCTGATAGAGGCCGAAGCCGATCCGAAGAACGTCACCGCGCACGTCAGTAATGCAGTTGCGCGCTTTTAGGTCCGTGTACCAACGCTGCGCATCCGGGCTGCGGAAAGCGAGGAAGCGCGCGTGGGGGCCATCATTCAGAGGATTGAGCAGGTCCGCACTCTCGAGCGGCGTCTGGCCAATGCCGTCCAGAAACTGGTTCTGGAGCCTCGTCGCGCGCTCAGAGACTCGTTCGGTGGTTAGGCCATTGTCGGCAAGCGTTCGCTGGACGGCGTTGAAGCGGTAGAGCCCCGAGGCGTCGAAGGTCGCGCCCATGAACCGGCTCGCGTCCTTGGCGTAGCCGACGCTGCCCGGAGGCAGGGTCAGATCATCGAACTCCGCATACCAGCCCGTGACCGGAGGGCGCGGTCCGAAGCCGGGCGGCGCATACAGAAATGCGCACCCTTCACCGGCCATTGCGTATTTGTAGCCCCCGGCGAGGTAGAAAGCGCCGGATCGGGTGGGGTCGCCAAAGGGGTGATCGATCGCCATGAAAGCGTGGTAGCCGTCGATGACCACCCACGGCCCCTCCGGCTTGGCGAGCGCTGCGAGCTTGGCGGTCCGGCTAAACAAGCACCCGCTCCCGAACAACACCTGGCTGACGAAGATCAGGTCATGCTCGTCCGCGAGGGCTGCGGCCATGAACCGGTCGCCGAAGGTATCGAAAGGTTCAGCCGGGACCGTGTCGAGCGTGATCCATCCGGCCTCTGCCCAGCGTGCGAACTGCCGGCGCGCGCTGTGGAATTCGCCGTCGGTGGTGAGCACTCGAAGCGGTCCGCTGTTGCGGTCGGGCACCGCGGTGATCAGGCGAACGAGAAAATCATGCGTGTTCGACGCGAAGACGATGGTGGAGGGGTCGCCGACCCCGAGCTCTCGAGCGACGTGGCCCTGCCCCTCTGGCCAGACCTCGCCCATGATCTTGTCCCACTTGCGGTCGGCGAACCGGGCGGCGTCGGACCAGGCGGCGATCTGTCCCGCGAAACTCGCATCGGGCCAGAGGTGGTGGCTGTGCGCGGCGAAGTGCAGACGCTCCGGGTCGGCACCAAGGCTTCGCGAGAACAGGCTCTTGAAGCTCAAAGGTCAGTCCTCAGCGACCACAACTCTGGGAAGACGCGCTTCTCGAGTGTCGCCCGGAGATAGGGCGCGCCGGCCGAGCCGCCGGTCCCGCGCTTGTTGCCGATGATCCTCTCGACCGTCAGCACATGCTTGTGTCGCCAAGCGGCAAGGGCGTCGTCGATATCGACCAATTTCTCGGCGAGCTCATAGAGATCGAACCACTTCTCGGCGTCGCGATAGACGTCGAGCCACGCCTTCGCGATCGCGTCGGCCGACTTGTCGCCAAGGTCGAAGCCCGCCCGTTCGAGAGCGCCGAGCGAGGCTTCGCGAAGGCTCGGCTGGTTGAGCGCTGCTTCGAGCGCGGCGTGGGCAGCGCTGCCTTTGTCATATTGCTCGAGGAAGTTCGGTTCCTTGAGACCGAGGCGGAACTCGATCTCGCGGAATTGCTCAGACTGGAAGCCGGAGGACGTGCCGAGCACGTGCCGAAATTTGAGATAGTCGACGGGGGTCAGGGTCGAGAGCACGTCCCACGACAGTGTCATCACCGCCTGGATCCGGCTGATCCTCGCCATCGCCTTATAGGCTTCGGCGAACCGGTCGGCCTCGACCAGCGAGATGGCCAGCCGAACTTCGTGAAGCATCTCCTTCATCCACAGCTCTTTGGTCTGATGGATGACGATGAACAGCATCTCGTCGTGGAGATCGGACAGCGGCTGCTGCGCCGACAGTAGCTGGTCGAGCTTCAGATAGTCGGCATAAGTGATGCCAGCAGGCGTCGCAGTCATGTGCGACGCTTAAGACAAACTGCCGTTGCGCGGAAGCGCGGCAGCCAGCGGCTTATTGCTGGGGAGCGGGCCCGCCGCTGCTAACGGTGCCGATGTTGCCAAAGAGCTCGTCGAAGAAGCTCTTCTGGCGGCCCAGCGTCGGCGTCTTGCGGCTGACCGGGTCGATCCCCGCGATCAGTTCCTTGCCGGTGCGCTGGACACCGGTGACGTTGCCGGCGGCATCGAAGCTAACGCGGTAGACGTCTTCCTTGCTGACGCGCGGGTTGCGGAACGCGAACTGGTGCGTGTCCTGCGCAACGTAATACCAGTCGTTTGGCGTGAATTGCCCGGTGAAGGAGGGACGACCGAGCGTCTTTTCAACCGACGCCTTGTTATCGACGCCCGGCTGGATAGCGCTGGCGAGCTGCGGGTCGACGACGGCACCCTTGTGCGCGCGAACGCCGGCACATCCGACGAGCAGTGACGCCCCAATCATGGCCGCCGATAGCTTGAGCAGCGCAACCTTCATTCGATCCAACCTCTCCTCGAGCCCCCAAGCGAACCTTGCGTGCGAGCACTTCGGCCTCATATGCGGGCCTGAAGCCGCGGCGCAAGCCTGCGGCGCCAGAGGACCTATGCTCCGTTTCCTGTTTCCACGATTAACGAACGCTCCCGCACGCGGCGCCGACCTGTTCCGTTGGGTCAGCGACCGAGCCCGTAATCCGGATTGGTACCGCGAGGGCGAAGTGCCGGACACGGTCGATGGGCGATTCGCGATGCTAGCCACGATCGCTGCACTGGTGCTGGATCGCCTCGAGCGCGATCAGAACTCGGAAGCGTCAGTCGCGCTGACCGAGCGCTTTGTCGAGGCGATGGAAGCCGAGCATCGCGAGATGGGCATGGGCGATCCGCGGCTCGGACGGACTGTGCGCAAGCTGGTTGGATCGCTGGGACGGCGAGTCGAGCTATGGCGCACGGCAGATTCCGCGGCGCGTGACAGCGTTTACGGCGACGCCCAGCCCTCGCCGGCCGCGCTCGTGTATACGGCAGGTGCGCTCAATGAACTTCGGAAGAAGCTCGATGCCACGCCTACCGAAATGATTGCGCAGGGGAGGATCGGATGAGCGACCGCTTTGCACACCGGCTGAAGCTCGACCAAGTCCATGATGGCGAACGCGTCGAGCTGGTTGCCGACGATGCCGAGCGGACCTTGATCGCCGAGCGGCTCGGCCTCGACAGCCTCGATTGCTTCCAGGCCCACGCGACGCTCACCCGCAAGGACCATCTGATCGAGGCCGACGGGCGCATTGTCGCGTCGCTCAGCCAGAGCTGCGTCGTAACCGGTGCGCCAGTGCCGGCGCATGTCGACGAGCCATTCAGCCTGGTGTTCATGCCCGAGCCGGGCAGCACGCACTCCGACGACGAAGTCGAGCTTGGTTCCGCGGATTGCGATGTCGTGTTTTACGATGGCGCGATCATCGATTTGGGCTCGGCAATTGCGGACACGCTGGCGCTGAGCCTCGACCCATATCCGCGCAGCGCAGGCGCCGAAGCCGCGCTCAAGGAAGCGGGGATTTTGACTGAAGCCGAGGCGGGTCCGTTTGCTGCGTTGGCCCAGCTTAAGAAAGGCAGCGACGCTCCTTAGAACGGAACGTCGTCGTCGAGGTCGGTGTCGAACGCCGCCGGCTGCGGGCGCTGTTGGGTGCGTTGCGGAGCCGAACCGCCGCCGCCGCCCCCGAAATCGTCATAATCCTCACCGAACGCGCTACGGCCTCCCCCTGCGCCATCGCGGCTGTCGAGCAGCTGAAGCTCACCCCGGAAACGCTGGAGTACGACCTCCGTCGTGTACTTGTCGTTGCCCTGGTTGTCGCTCCACTTGCGGGTCTGCAGCTGGCCTTCGAGATAGACCTTCGAGCCCTTCTTCAAATAGCTCTTGGCGACGCGGCCGAGGTTCTCATTGAAGATCACGACGTTGTGCCACTCGGTCCGTTCCTGGCGGTTGCCGTCGCGGTCCTTCCAATTCTCCGACGTGGCAATGCGCATGTTGACGACTTCACCGCCATTGTTGAGCGACCGCGCCTCGGGGTCCGCGCCCAGGTTGCCGACCAAAATAACCTTGTTCACGCCCGCCATGTCACGATCTCCTCATCTTGATTGAGGGATAGGCCAGCAGCCGCGGAGATTCCAGCAAGTCTTGAGCTAGGCCGGCTGGCTTTTCTGAACGCTTGAGCGCCGGTTCCAGCCGAAGCCGACAACCAGCGCCACGGCGACAAGAATTTGCGCTGCAATCGTCTCGACACTGGGGAAGAGCCCGAGAACTGTGATGCGCGGGAAATGGTCGAGGGGCATGATTCCGATGAGCCCAGCTTCCTGAAGCGCCGCGATTCCCTTGCCCGCCAGCACCACGGCCAAAACGGCGATCAGCGCCGAGCTGTAAGTGAAGAACTTGCCGATCGGGAGGCGCTGGCTGAAGCGAAGCATCAGTACTGCGATTATGGCGAGCAGGACGGCCCCCGCAGCCGCCCCGGCGAGGACCGCGCCGGCCCCGCCTTCCGCTGACAAAGCAGCGTAGAACAGTATCGTCTCGAAGATTTCGCGATAGACGGCGATGAACGCGAGGGAGAACAGGAACCAGGCCGAGCCCTTGGACAAAGCGTGGCCCATCTTCTCGCGGATGTATCGCTGCCACTCGTCGGCCTGGCCTTTACCGTGCATCCAGATGCCGACGAACAGCAGGACCAGCGCGGCGAGGATCGATCCGAAGCCTTCGGTCAGCTCGCGCGTCGCCCCGCTGATCGTGATCAATCGAGTCGCAGCCCACCATGTGGCAACGCCGGCAACCAACGCCGTGACCCAGCCGTAGTGAACGGGACGGATCATGTCCGGCCGGTCGCCTTTGCGAAGAAAGGCAAGCATACCGACAACGATCAGCAGCGCCTCGAGCCCCTCGCGGAGCAGGATCGTCATCGCGCCGACGAACGTGGAGGTGCCGTTGCCCGAGTCCGGCGTAAGCACGGTATCCACCTGGTCGAGCTCGGCATTGAGATCGGCGATCCGGCCCGCGACCGCATCCGCCGGCTCGCCTTTGGCGATCGAACTGCGAAGCTCACCCATCGCGCTTTCAACGCGGCCTAAGAGGGTCGAGTCCTTCGCCGACAGCACGCCCTCAACCGGCTCGAACCCATCGAGATAAGCCGAGAGCGCCAGAGACTTGGCGCGGTCGCGGTCACCGGCACGGTAAGCGTCGAGGCTTTCCTTGAGACGTTGCCGGGCAATAAGCAGCGGTGAAGCCGAGCCGGTCACCGAGCCGGGGTTCGTCCGTAGATATGCGATTACCGCAGCGGCCTTGTCCGGACCGATCCGGCTGGCGAGGTCCTTGACGGTCAGTCCGCTCAGCGCCGCCAAGTCGGGGATGCTTTGACGAACCGACGGATCGGATTCCCAGATCTTCTTGCCTTGCTCGGCAAGCACACCGGGATAAGCGAACCGGCTCGCATAATAAGCGAGGTCCCAGCGGTCCTGCGCCGGCAGGCTCGAGAAGCTCACCATCGCCGTGCCTTCGAGGCCCTGGTCGATGACCTGGTAGAGGGCGAATGGGCTACGCTGGTCGGCGCGGGTGCGATCGGCGAAGGCGATGGGCGGCGGATCGAGCTTCAGCGCCATCGGCGTCTTCGCTTCGCCATCCGCCCCATGGCAGGCGGCGCAGGTCTCGTTGAACAATTTCTCGCCGCGAGCGAGGTCTGGCACCTTCGGCGGGGCCAGGGCGACCGGGTAGGCCGCGAGCAGAGCTGTCGCCAGCTTCTTGGAAATGGCCTGAACCTCGGCCGGATCAGCCTTGCGATCGATGGCCGCGACGAGCTGGTCCGACTGGGTCACGAGCGTCGCCTTCGCGGGATTCGCTGGAAGCCCGGCGAGGCGCTGTCGCACGGAGCCTGAGAACTCCTTCATCTCGGCATATTCCGAGGCGCTGATCATCGCCCCGTTCTTGACCGCTCCGGCATAATCGACGCCGAGATAATCGAGTAGCCGCCAGCTGACCTGGACATCGTCGTTCGCCGCAAGGGCCGGGCGCGCAAGGCTCAGCGCGCTGGCGAGGAGGACGAGGGCGAAGGCGAAGAGCCGAAGTGCGAGGCGGCAAAACATCGCAATCGCCTAACCTTCGTGCGAATGATTATCAATAGCCGCTAACGCGGCGGGTAGCGCAGCCTGCCGAAGAAGCGCGAGGGGCTGAGATGCATGTCCGACGAACCGCGCCACTGCGCTTTAAACTTCTCGAACTCCATCACATTGTCGATGCGTCGGTCGAGGAAGGCGGCGGTGTCGCTCCAGCCCTCGCTCTGGTCGTCGAGCCAGGCGAGCAGGGTCGAGGCGTAGACGGCGCCCAAGGTCATACGCTTGGTGTAGTGGTTGAAGTCGGTGCTGGTATCGCCAGCGATCCGCCACATGAGGTCGGCCGAGCGCCACGAAATGCGCAGCGCGAGCGGCACGTTTTGCGGCATGGCTAGGATAGCGAGCGCGCGGCGGACGGCCTCGCGCGCTGGCCCCATGATCTCGAGCCGCTTCCAGACGAGGGCGCGGATCTTCTCCCGGATCTTGAGGCCCTCGAGCCGCTCAGGCGTGAACCATTCTTCGAGCGCGCGGTCGACCTCCTGGATGTAGAGATCGATCATCCCCGCCTGCGTCTTGGGCATGGCGAGCCGCGCCTGATCGGGATCGATGCCGAGCTGGGCGGCAGCGCTGTCGACTGCGGCCTTGGTCCAGCCGTCGAACACGGCATTCTCGCCAACCGCCAGCGCTAGGCGGCGACGCAATAGTTCGAGCGGACTCGGCTCAGCCATGCGCGCTCAACTGGGCTGAGGCGCGCTCCGGCGCAAGCCCCGCTCGGGCAGGCGAACGAGAACGAGCGCTGCGGCGATCGCGAAGGCGCCGACCCAGTCGAGCAGCGACAGGGTCTCGCCATAGGCCAACCAGCCGACCAGCGCCGAGATCGCCGGCTGTGTCAGCAGGGTCAGCCCAACGACGATCGGCGGGAGCGAACCAATGGCGTATACGAGCAGCCCTTGACCCAGCACCTGACTGCTGAGCGCGAGGATGAACACGTAGGTCCAGTCGTTAGGGAAGACCTGCTCGCCGAGCGCGAACGACAGCGGCAGGAGCATGAGGGCGCCGAAGCTGCTGGCGATGAAGAGCATCGGGAGCGGCTGCAGCGTCCGGCGAGCCTTTTGAACGGCGATGAGGTAGCCGGTGTAAAGCAGCCCCGCGATCAGGGCGAGCATGTCGCCGCGGACGTTGCGGAGCGAGAGTTCGGCGCTGCTGCCCATCAGCAAGAGTGTGCCCAGCACCGCCAGTCCGAGGGCTCCGGCCTGTGTCAGCGACGGCCTGCGCTTCGCCATCCATAGACCCCAGGCGGCGAAGATCAGGCTCGACGTGTTCCCGAACAAAGTCGCGTTGCCGAGCTTGGTCATGTGGATTCCAGCGTGCCACGCGGCGAGGTCGGTCGCGAAGAAGAAGCCGGCGACGATCGCAATTCCCGCGAGCTTCCGGCCCGGCCAGTGAACCGGCTGCTTGGTCAGTAGTGCGATGACGAAGAGGAAGGGCAGCGCCAGCCCGAGCCGCCAGAAACCGGCGGCGACCGGACCGACGCCCGACAGCCGCACCAGCCACGGGCCGAGCGCGAGCGCGCTGCTGCCGATGACCAGCGCCGGAAAAGCGAAACGGTGGTGCGGGGCCTTGGTCACTACGCTGGCTTAGGGGCGCGCGGACGCGCGGGAAAGCACGAACCGGCGCGCTTGGCATAAGTGCGGCTTATGGCAGGCCAAGCAGAATGAAGGTTGTTTGGTTGCGGCTTGAAACTATCTCGCCTCGCCGGAACCGCAAAGGAATGCAATGCATGACCAGCTTGTTCGATCCTCTCCAGCTTGGCGCGATTTCCCTCCCCAACCGCTTCGTGATGGCGCCGCTGACGCGTGCTCGTGCCGGCTTCGAAGGCGTGCCCAACGCACTGATGGCGGCATACTACTCGCAGCGAGCGAGCGCCGGCCTGATCATCACCGAAGCGACCGGCATCAGCCGCGAAGGCCTCGGCTGGCCGAATGCGCCGGGCCTGTGGAACCAGGAGCAGGTCGACGGCTGGAAACAGGTGACCAAGGCCGTGCACGACCATGGCGGCCGGATCGTCGCGCAGCTGTGGCACATGGGACGGCTGGTCCACTCGGCAGTGAGCGGAATGGACCCGGTTTCGTCTTCAGCGACAATCGCACCCGATTATGCCCATACCTATGAGGGGAAGAAGCCGTATCTCGAAGCGCGCGCGGCGACCGACGACGACATTCGCCGGATCGTCGCGGATTATGCCAAGGCTGCGCGCAACGCGATCGATGCCGGGTTCGACGGCGTCCAGATCCACGGCGCCAACGGCTACCTGGTCGACCAGTTTTTGCGCGACGGCGCCAACTTCCGGACCGACGATTACGGCGGCGAGATCGACAACCGCCTGCGCTTCATGACCGAAGTCCTGGAAGCGGTCGGCGCCGAGATCGGCATGGACCGGGTCGGCATCCGCTTTTCACCAAACTTCCTCGTCCAGGGTGTCGAAGATGCCTATCCTGTCGAGCTGTTCGAGGCCGTCGCGCGGCGGCTGGAAGAGCTGAAGGTGCCGTGGATCGAGCTGCGTGAACCGAGCCGGCCGACGGCGGCGGGAGCGATCCCGACCGACCACGTCAGCCCGGCGATGCGAAAGCTCTATTCGGGCAAGATCCTTATCAACAGCGATTATGACTGGGTCGATGCTCGCACCCGCGTGGCGTTCGGCCATGCGGACGGAGTCAGCATCGGGCGGCCGTTCATCGCCAACCCCGATCTCGTGACCCGAATCGCACTTGGCGCCGAGTTCAACGAGGGCGATCCAGCGACTTATTACGCCGGCGGTGCGGCAGGCTACGTCGATTATCCGACGCTCGAGGAATCGCTCGCCGCTTAGGGCGCGTATTGCTCGCGGAGCTGGAATAGGGTGAGCGCGGCTTCGGCTGCGCCGCCGCCCTTGTTGCCTTGAGCTGGGTCGGCGCGGACCAGCGCCTGCGCTTCATTCTCGACCGTGAGGATGCCGTTGCCGATGGCGTAACCCTGCATGGTCAGTTCCATCAAGCCGCGCGCGCTTTCTTCCGACACCACCTCGAAATGATAAGTCTCGCCACGGATGACGACGCCGAGCGCGACGAAAGCGCAGAAGCGGCCGCTGCGCGCGGCGAGCGCGATCGCTCCGGGTACTTCGAGCGCGCCGGGGACGGTCAGGGTCTCATGTTTGTGGCCAGCAGCTTCAATTGCGGCTCGAGCGCCGGCGAGGAGCATGTCGTTGAGGTGCGGATAGAAGCGCGCCTCGACCAGGAGAATGGTCGCCATCAGGCGTGAACCTCGATGGGGCGCTCTTCGACGATGGCGAGGCCGTAGCCCGACAGGCCGACCGGCGAATGGCGCGAGTTGGAGAGCAGGATCATATCGTGGATGCCGAGCGCGGCGAGGATCTGCGCGCCGGTGCCATAGCCGCGCACCGCATCGCCTGCTTCCGCGGGCTTGCCCGAGCGGAGGTCGATCGAGCGCGACAGCGAACCGGGCGCTGCCGCATGAAGCGTGACGACGACGCCGGAGCCGTGCGCTTCGATCTGCCGCATCGCGCCCTGGAGTACGCCCGAGCGTGGACCGGCTTCGCCCAGGACGTCGGCGAAAAGGTCGAGGCTGTGCATACGGACCAGGACGGGCTGCGTCGTGTCGAGCGTCCCGTAAACCAGCGCGAGCTGCTCCTCGCCATTGGCCTTGTCGCGGAAGACCTGCGCCTGCCACTGAGCACCGCTTCCGGCGGTGAAGGGGCTGGTCGCAACGCGTTCGACCAGGTGATCCTTCTTCAGGCGGTAGGCGATGAGGTCGCGGATCGTGCCGATCTTGAGGCCGTGCGTGCGTGCGAAATCCATGAGGTCCTCGAGGCGGGCCATGGTCCCGTCCTCGCGCATGATCTCACAGATGACGCCGCTGGGGTTGAGGCCGGCGAGGCGCGAGACATCGACCGCCGCCTCGGTATGGCCAGCGCGGACGAGCACGCCGCCGGGGCGAGCGATCAAGGGAAAGACATGGCCGGGCGAAACGATAGCGTCGGGGCCATTCGAAGCGTCGATCGCGACGGCAATGGTGCGGGCGCGGTCGGCGGCGCTGATCCCGGTGGTGATACCCTCCACAGCCTCGATCGAAACGGTGAACGCAGTCTCGTTGCGGCTGCGGTTGGTGCGAGTCATCGGCTCGAGCCCGAGCTGATCAGCGCGGTCCTTGGTGATGGCGAGGCAGATGAGGCCGCGGCCGTGACGCGCCATGAAATTGATCGCGTCGGGCGTCGCCATCTGCGCCGGGATGATGAGGTCGCCTTCATTCTCACGGTCGTCGTCGTCGACGAGGATGAACATGCGCCCGTTGCGCGCCTCGTCGATGATCGCTTCGGGGCCGACCAGGACGTCGGTGCCGCTGTGGATCAGCTTTTCGAGGCGCGTGAGCGTGTCGGCGGTAGGATTCCACTCGTCGGAGCCGAGCTTCCGCAGCGAATTGGGGTGGAGGCCAGCGGCCCGGGCAAGGCCGGAGCGGCTGACTTCACCGGTGGCAATGATCGCCTCTAGGCGTTCGATGAGGGTCGTGCTCATGGGATGAGCCATTTATCACATTGTGATGTGATAAAAAGGAGGAACAGCTGTGTTCCTACTGTGCGCGGGCAGCGAGCATCCGGTCGATGTAGCGGGCTAGCACGTCGACTTCAACATTGAGCTGTTGGCCTTGGGCGACTGAGCCCAGCGTCGTCTCGTGCGCGGTGTGGGGGATGATGTTGATCGCAAAATGAGTTGTGCCGTCGTCGGCTTCGCGCACCTCGTTGACGGTCAGTGAGACGCCATCAAGTGCGATCGAGCCCTTCTGGGCGATCATTGGTCCGAGCTGGCGAGGGACGCTAAGGCCGATCTTCAGCGAATCGCCTTCGGGGCAGGTGCCGACGACGGTCGCGACGGCGTCGACATGGCCGGTGACGATATGCCCGCCGAGCTCGTCGCCGAGGCGCAGGGATCGCTCAAGGTTAAGCTTGGCCCCTTCTTTCCAGTGATCGGCGGCGGTCTTCGAGATGGTTTCCCCCGAAACATCGACCGCGAACCAGTCGTCGCCCTTGTCGACGACGGTCAGGCACACGCCCGAGCAAGAAATGGACGCGCCGAGGTCGACAGTGTCGAGGTCGTAGCCGGCTGTAATCTCCAGGCGCAGGTCACCGCGTTGCTCGGCCTTGCGTACGGTGCCGACGTCGGTGACGATCCCGGTGAACATGGCGCTCGCCTAGCCCTCGCGAACGCGCTCGTAAACTTCGAGCCGGTCGACGCCGAGCCGGCGCTCGTCGACTAGCTCCCACCGGCCATGAGCGTCGGCGATCGCGTCGAGACCGACATAGCCGAACGAGGACTTGCCTTCGCCGACGATGATCGGGGCGCGATAGATCAGGATGCGGTCGACCAGATCTTCGCTGAGGAACGCCGTCGCCGTCGCCGATCCGCCTTCGACCAGCAGGTCGTTGACGTCATGAAGTCGCGTGACATCCCGCGGATTTCTAAAGGTTTCCCAGCCGTCCACCGCTTCGCCGTGAGTCAGCAGCGCCCGGCGCGGCGAGTGATCTTCGAGACCCGGTAGCCGAACATCGAGGCGCGGCTGGTCGGCCATGTAGGTGCCGCGCCCGACCAGGATCATGTCCGAATGGGCGCGCTCAAGGTGGACGTGGCGCCGCGCATCTTCCCCGGTGATCCACTTCGATTCACCCGAGGGGAGCGCGATCTTGCCGTCGATCGACAGCGCCAGCTTCAGCGTGATTCGCGGACGTCCAAGCTCGAGCCGGGTCAGCCAACCGGACAGCGAGCGCCGTGCTTCATCGCGCCGGACGCCGAGCTTCACCTCGATTCCGGCATTGCGCAGGCGGCGGATGCCCTTGCCCGAGGTGCGCGGGTCGGGGTCCTTCAACGCGATCACAACCCGCGCCGGTTTGGCGGCGACAAGCAGGTCGGTGCAGTTCGGGCCACGCGGGCTATCGTGAGCGCAGGGCTCAAGCGTGGTGTAGACGGTTGCGCCGCTGGCGCGCTTGCCGGCTTGGTCCAGCGCGATCGCCTCGGCATGGGGTCGTCCGCCCGCAGCGGTGGCGCCACGTCCGATGATCCGCCCATTGCTGGAGACGATCACGCAGCCGACATTCGGGTTAGGAGCGCTGCGTCCGCGAGCGCGCTCTCCGAGCGCCAGCGCCTCCCCCATATACTTCAGCTCGTCACTCAATCCCGAACCGCTTTTCGAGTTCTTTATACTGGCGCTGCTGTTCCTTCGCGATCGCGGCCTTGTTCTCCGCATCCTTCTTCTGGTCGGCGATGATGTCGGCATCGGTCCGGTTCGACGAGTAGAGCTCGACGTAGGTCGGGGTCGGCGCCGGCATCGCGCCGAAATATGAGTCGATCAGGAATTCGCCGACGATGATGCCGGTCGCCAGGAAGGCCAGCGCCGCGCCGATCTTCTGCTCTCGGCTGGTGTGCCGCATGAAGGCGAGCAGGTCACTGATCGCGGCGCGCGGGCTCGAAGGGCGAGGAAACCAGGACATCAGCGCGTAAAGATAGGGCTGGCGGCCGGGAACCGCCAGCCCGGAGAGGCTCAACAGCCGGGGGCTAGCCGTCGAGCTGGAAGCGAAGAGTGATGACCTCCGTCGCGGTCACGCCACGACCATCCTCGGTAGCCGGCCGATACCGCCAATGGGCGAGGAGCCAGCGGCGGGCGGCCGAGAGGAAGACCGGATCGGCGCGGCCTACCGGATCGACGCCGACCACTCGGCCATTTGCATCGATGGTCAGTCGGAGTTGTAGGGCCGCCTCTTCCTCGGTCAGGAGCTTTGAGGCGGGGTAGGGCGGCTTCAGGTCTTCGCCTGAGGTCAGCAACCTCGGCCCGAGCTTGACGACGTTATGCACTTCCTGGGGGATGGTGATGCTTCCAGTTGCTTCGACAAGGACGCCGGTGTTGACCGGCGGTGTCAGCGGGCCCTGGTTCAGAGATTCGGTCGGGTGAGTGACCACCTGCTGGTCTATCTTGGTGATGGTCTCATTCTGAAGCGGTTGCTGCGGCTGGTGCGGCAGCGCCTGCGGGGTGGGATCGGGTGGCGGCGGCTTGGGGAAGGAGAGCACCGTCGTCGGCGGCTGAGGAAGCAGCCGTCCGGGCAGATCCATCTTGGCGCTCATCACGATGGCAGCGACGCCAACGTGCAGGGCGATGATCGCCAGCATAGTGTTGGGGTGGGGGCGGCGCTCGACCGGGGTGGGGCGGCTGGCGGCGTAAGCGAGCATTGGACCCTCCTTCACGCGACTCTGTAGTGAAGGAATGATACATCATCACATTTGTTCCGCAAGCAGATTATTTTTGCGTTATTTCGGGACGGATGGATTAACGCTTGGCGGCGGCTTCGAGACGGCGGACGGCGCGATCCTTGCCCATGCGCGCAACGAGGCCCGCCATTTCCGGCCCGCTGTCGCGGCCCGTCAAGGCGAGGCGGAGCGGGTGGAACAGCTCGCGACCCTTCTTGCCCGTCATTGCCTTCACTTCCTCGGTCAACGTCCGCCAGGTCTCTCGAGACCAATCCAGTCTCTCCGCGATGCCGGCGGCGTCCTTCACCACCAACCGCTCTTCATGGCTCAGATCGATTGGCTCAATCTCGCCGTCGAGGACGGTGAGCCAGTCTTCTAGCTCACTGAGCTTGTTAATGTTTCCTCGGAGGAGGTCGAAATCAGCCTCAGTGATATCTAACAGAATGGCGTTAGCGACTTCCTCATACGAAGCGTGATGCAAGAGCTTTGCGTTCATAGATTCGACGTCACTTGGATCAAAGTGCGCCGGCGCCCGTCCGAACGTCGAGAAGTCAAAGCCGTCGGCGAGTTCTTTCAAGCTAGTCATCGGTTCGACCGGCTGGGATGTGCCGATCCGTGCCAGCACATCGAGCAGGGCAATCGGCTCGACCCCTTCCTCACGCAGGTGCGGCGCGCCGTACGAACCGAGCCGCTTCGACAGCTTCCCCTCGGCCATAACCAGCAACGCTTCGTGGGCGAACTCCGGCGGCCTGGCGCCCAGGGCTTCGAACATCTGGATCTGGGTCGCGCTATTGGAGACGTGATCCTCGCCGCGAACGATGTGCGTGATGCCGAGGTCGACGTCGTCGATCACGCTGGGCAACAGATAAAGCCAGCTGCCGTCCTCACGTCGGACCACGGGGTCGCTGAGCAGCTTCGGATCGAACTTCTGTTCGCCGCGCACGAGGTCGTGGAAGACGATCGGCTCGCCATGGTCGAGCTTGAACCGCCAGTGCGGCGCTCGGCCCTCGGGCACCGGCGCGTCGTCGGGCTTGCGCTCGTAGACCGGGGGCAACCCGCGTCCGAGCAGGACCTTGCGCCGAAGGTCCAGCTCCTCGGGCGTCTCATAACAAGCATAAACGCGGCCGGCGGCCTTCAGGCGTTCGAACTCGCGCTCGTAGAGGTCGAAGCGTTCGGACTGGCGGACCATTTCATCGGGAGTCAGCCCAAGCCAGTCGAGATCGTCGCGGATCGCCTGGTCGAACTCCGCCGTCGAGCGCTCGCGGTCGGTGTCGTCGATCCGCAGCAGGAACTTCCCGCCGTTCTTCCGCGCGAACAGGAAGTTGTGCAGTGCCGTCCGGATGTTGCCGACGTGAAGCCGGCCAGTCGGCGAGGGTGCGAAACGTGTGACGACGCTCATAGCGCTGCGTTAGTCGCGACGCCCGAGACTGGCTAGCGCATCGTCAGCGGGGGATCGATTCGCCCGCTGCTCCAAATCTGCTCGCAGCGCTTTGCCGGGCCGTACTCGCGGCTGGGCGGCAGTCCTATTCCTGCCCGTTCAGCCAGGGCGATGAAATCGCCAACCGCAAATGAAAGACCCCGTAGTTCGGCACGGATGTCGGCCGCTGCTGTTCGAACGACGGTCCGATCCGGCGCCGAGACCGAACCGAGGCGCGAATCCGCCAGACTCAAGCGGCCCCAGCTATGAATGATCGTGCCCGTGTTACTCGCTGCAAATGAGACGCTCCTTTGCATGGCCTTGAAGCGATCCGCCGTGACGTTTCCGTACCGGCTGCGCATTCCCAATTCCGCGCCTGAATCGATGTCGCTCACGACGAAATCCGCGAACTCCGGCCGATCTGCTTGCGCAACAGCGAGAGTCCCGGAACTGGATACCCGCATCACCTCCTGCATCCGTTGATCGAGGCACGGGATGGCAGCCCGCCAGGATACGGCCACCGCCAGATTCTCGGATTGCTCGTGGACAAAGCGGGCGCGGGCCTCCGCCATTTCGTCGTCGGACTTCGCTCTTGCCACCCAATTGGCCAGTCCCTGCGCGATCAGCACGCCGGCAATCACGACGAACAGCTCAAAGACGAACAGCCGCGCAGTAACCTTGCCGCGGCCCGAGCCCCACCAATGCCGCACGGTCTGGAACATGCCCCCTCCGCCGACCAGCGCGGGAAGCTTATCAGCTATTTGGCGGTGTGGAAGAAATTGCTGATCGGGTAGCGGCGATCGCGGCCGAAGTTGCGGCTGCCGATCTTCACGCCGGGCGGCGCCTGGCGGCGCTTGTATTCGGCGCGGAGCAGCTTGGTTTCGATCTCGGCGACTAGCGCCGCATCTTCGCCCGTCGCGGCCGCGACTTCGTTCACCGACATCTCCTTGTCGACGAGCCCCTCGAGAATCCGGTCGAGCACCGAGTAAGCCGGCAGGCTGTCCTCGTCCTTCTGGCCTGGACGGAGCTCTGCGGTCGGCGGCTTTGTGATCACGTTCGGCGGCATCACCGGTCCATCGGGACCGAGCGCGCCTTCCGGCTTGTTGTGATTGCGCCATTTGGACAGCGCGAACACCGTCGTCTTGTAGGCATCCTTCAGCACCGAATAGCCGCCCGCCATGTCGCCGTAGAGCGTGGCGTAGCCGACCGACATCTCGCTCTTGTTGCCGGTCGTCAGAAGCATCTGACCGCCGGTGTTGGACAGCGCCATCAGCGCAACCATCCGGAGGCGCGCCTGGACATTCTCCTTCGCCAAGTCGCTCATATCGGGGAGCATTTCGTCGAGCGCGCCGACGCCGGGGGCGATCGAAACGACGTCATGACGGCAGCCTAGGAGCCGCGCGCACTCCCGGGCATCGTCGAGACTTTCGTCGCTCGTATATTTCGACGGGAGCATCACGCCCCACACCTTGTCCGGGCCAAGCGCATCGACCGCGACGGATGCCGACAGCGCGCTGTCGATCCCGCCCGACAGGCCAAGGATCACGCCGGGAAAGCCGTTGCGATTCACGTAATCGCGCAGGCCGACGACCATCGCGCGGTAGACGTCCTCGGGGAATGCATCGACCTCGTGAGTTTCGCGCGTCGCGCAGCGCCAGCCTTCGGCCGTCTTTTCCCAGTCGGTGACGAGCAGCGCCTCGTCCCAGTCGCACATCTGCACGACGCGCTCACCATCGGGGTGCATGACAAAGGAGGAGCCGTCGAACACCAATTCGTCCTGGCCGCCGACGCGGTTGAGGTAGCCGATCGGCAGCCCCGTCTGGACCGCGCGGTTGCGCACCAGCCGGTAGCGAATCTCTTCCTTGTCGAGCTCGTAGGGGCTGCCGTTCGGGACGAGCAGTATCTCGGCTCCGGCTTCGGCAAGGTGACTGCAGACGACTTCCTGCCAGATGTCCTCGCATACGGGCACGCCGATCTTCACACCCTTGAACTCGAACGGCTCGGGGATCGGCCCGGGCGCGAAGACGCGCTTCTCGTCGAACGTGCCGTAATTGGGGAGCTCGCGCTTGAACGTGCGGCCGAGCACGCGGCCCTCATTGGCGAGGACGAACGCGTTGTAGTTGAGCCCGCCCTCGTTGATGATCGTGCCGATCAGGATCGCCGGTCCCGGCTCGCTCGTCGCATCGACAAGTTCATCGGTGCATTCATGCGTGCGCCGGATGAATTCGGGCTTCAGCACCAGATCCTCTGGCGGATAGCCGGTCAGCTGCAGCTCCGGGCACAGCAGCAGGTCTGCTCCCTGCTCCGCCGCCTTCCGACGTACGTCGAGCATCGCCTTGGCATTAGCTTCGAGATCACCGACGCGCTGGTTCATCTGGGCGAACGCAATGCGAAGACGATCAGTCATGCGCCTGCGATTTAGTGAACATCCGCGCCCCCGCAACCTTTACGGGAGGGCCCCCGGCTGACTAAAGCCCGGACAGCCACGGGGATAAGCCACATGAAATTGCTCGCCGGGAACAGCAACCTGCCGCTGGCCCAGTCGATTTCCGACTATCTCGAAGTTCCACTGACTGAGGCGAGCGTGCGGCGCTTCGCCGACGAGGAGATCTTCGTCGAGATCAACGAGAATGTCCGCGGCGAGGATGTATTCGTCATCCAGTCGTCGAGCTATCCGGCCAACGACAACCTCATGGAATTGCTGATCTGCATGGATGCGCTGCGCCGCGCCTCGGCCAAGCGGATCACGGCGGTCATCCCGTACTTTGGCTATGCCCGGCAGGACCGGAAGCCCGGGCCGCGAACCCCAATCTCGGCCAAGCTGGTGGCGAACCTGATCACGACCGCAGGCGCCAGCCGCGTCCTGTCGATTGATCTGCATGCCGGACAGATCCAGGGCTTCTTCGACATTCCAACCGACAACCTCTTCGCGTCGCCGGTGATTGCTGCCGACATCACCGCCCGCTTCGCCAACCGCGACCTGATGGTCGTGTCGCCCGACGTCGGCGGCGTGGTCCGCGCGCGGAGCCTCGCGAAGCGCCTCAACAACGCCCCGCTCGCCATCGTCGACAAGCGCCGCGAGAAAGCGGGCGAGAGCGAAGTCATGAACATCATCGGCGACGTCGACGGGCGCACCTGCATCCTGGTCGACGACATCGTCGATTCGGCGGGCACGCTGTGCAACGCCGCCGCCGCGTTGAAGCAGGAAGGCGCGACCGAAGTCTTCGCTTACTGCACCCATGGCGTGCTGTCCGGAGCCGCGGCAGCGCGCGTCGCAAAGTCGGAGCTCAGCGAGCTGGTCGTCACCGACACGATCTGGAGCGGCGAGGCCGACCCCAAAGGTGGCCGGGTGCGGCGCCTGACCGTCGCCCCGTTGCTCGGCGAGGCAATCCGCCGGATCGCGGACGAAAGCTCGGTCTCCAGCCTCTTCGACTGATGTGTAATCTCTACCAGCTGGAGAAGAGCGTCGATGCGGTGCGCCGGCTCTTCGCCGAGCTGCAGATTCCGCTGACCTTCCCCGAGGGCATCCCGAATTTCCAGCCGCGCGACGTCCGCATCAGCGAGCAGGCGCCGATCGTTCGCTGGAGCCGTGCCGGTGACGGGGCCGAGCTGATCCAGCGGCGATGGTCGTGGCCGGCCCCCACCGGCAAGCCGGTCTTCAACATGCGATCCGATGGGCGCCAGTTCGGCCGCGACCGCTGCCTGGTGCTCGCCGACAGCTTCTACGAATTCACCAAGCCCAAAGACCCGGCGAAGAAAACCAAGGACCGTTGGCGATTTCAGCCCGACGGCGACTTCGCGATTGCCGGCGTCATGCGGAACGATGCGCAAGTCGGCGAGGCCTTCACCCTGCTTACCGTACCGCCGGGCGAGGACATCGCCCCCTATCACAGCCGCCAGATTGCGCTTCTCAAGCCGCCGCACTGGCGCGCGTGGCTGGACGCATCGGTGCCGTCAACCGAATTGCTCTCTCCCTGCCAAGCCGGCACGCTGGCCGTATCAGCCGCGTGATCGACCAATCCGTCATCCTCAAGCGCTTCGAGAAGCCACACGAAGTGCGCGAGTTCGAGCTCGGCAAGTTCGAGATCGTCCGCATTCACGGGATGACCATCGGCCGAGCGACCTACCAGCCCGGCTGGAAATGGTCGGAGCATGTCGGCAAGCCGCAAGGCCAGCGTTACTGCCAGGTCGAGCATGTCGGAATGGTCGTATCCGGCTGCGCGACGGCCGCGATGGCCGACGGCGACGTGATCGAGATGCGCGCCGGCGAGATCTTCTACATTCCGCCCGGGCCGCCGGGGCACGACAGCTGGGTCGTCGGCGACGAGCCCTATGTCTCATTGCACTTCCTCGGCGCCGACCACTACGCGGTGGCCGACGACTGACGCCGGCAGCTAGACACCCATAATTGCAGCAAGCATAAGTTCGCGAGGGGGTGCCAATGGCCACTTCGTCCGAACGACTTCGCCGTCCCTACCGGCATGCGCGAACCGACGCGATTGTCGGACTGGCTGCCCTTTCCTCCCTCGTCTTCATATGGCTGATAGCGGTCCCCGTGTTCGGGCCCGAAAAGTGGGCACGGCATATCGGTCACCACGCGCTACTGACCGGCCACATTGTCGGCGGAACAGTGATGTTGCTTGCCGGCGCGGTCGCTCTCCGCATCGGCCTGACCAAGACCTGGTTCCGCTGGCACAAGGTGGCCGGCTATTCCTACATCGCGGGAGGAACCACGGCTGCCACCGTAGCGCTGATCCGCTCCTTCGACACCAAGCACACGCCCGGCCTCGCTACCGGCACCCTGGCGGCGTTCTGGCTGCTGTTCACGGCAATGGCCTATCGCGCGGTGCGCAACCGGGTGTTCGACGAGCATCGCGACTGGATGATCCGCAGCTACGTGCTGACGTGGACGTTTGTCTTCTGCCGCTTCTGGACGCGCGCTGCGCCCGCCAGCCTGCAAGGGGATGGCAGCGACATGATCTGGGTCACATGGATTGCGCCGATCCTGATTGCGGAAATGGCGCTGCAGTGGAATCGCGGGGCTCGCCGGCTTCCGAAGAATAGCCGCGCCGCTCGCTGAGCTTGCCTTTTCAGAGCTTTGCCCGTAGGGGCGCACGCTTTCCAGATCGTTGGAAAACCAATGGCCCGGCCAAAAGGCATGCCGTGGCGATTGGATAATGTCGCGCCTCAGGGCGCAAAAGGAGACAAAATGCCCAAGCTGAAGACCAAGAGCGGCGTCAAAAAGCGCTTCAAGCTGACGGCCACCGGCAAGATCAAGATGGGTGTCGCGGGAAAGCGCCACCGCCTGATCAGCCACAACGCCAAATATATTCGCCAGAACCGTGGCACCAAGATCCTTGCCGACGCCGATACGGCGCGCGTGAAGGCTTGGGCCCCTTACGGCCTTAAGTAAGGGAGACCTAGCACATGGCACGCGTCAAACGGGGTGTAACCACCCGCGCCAAGCACAAGCGGATCCTGGATTCGGCAAAGGGCTATTACGGCCGCCGCAAGAACACGATCCGTATCGCTCGCCAGGCCGTCGAGAAGGCAGGCCAGTACGCCTACCGCGACCGCAAGGTGAAGAAGCGGAATTTCCGGGCCCTGTGGATCCAGCGTATCAACGCTGCGGTCCGCGCCGAGGGACTGACCTATGGCCAGTTCATCCACGCGCTGAAGCTCGCCGGGATCACGCTCGACCGGAAGGTGCTCGCGGACATCGCGATGCACGAGGCCGAGGCATTCAGCGCCATCATCGCCCAGGCGAAGGGCGCGCTGGACAAGAAGGCCGCTTAAGCCACTTCACGGCACGAACAAGAAAGGGCGTCGGGAGCAATCCCGGCGCCCTTTTCTTATGGCGCGACGGGCTCCCGCTCCAACGCCGCACGTTCCCAATGGGCGAGGTTCGCCGCAGCGTCATAGGTGGACTGAAGGAAGGCGCTCAGCGTCGCATCAGGATCGGCGGCGGCGCGAACGTCGTGATAGGATAGAGTGAACTCGCCGAGATCCTGATCGAACTGCCCGTTCGCTACGCTGGCGGCGCGGAATCCTTCCGGCTCGGGGTAAGCGTAACTGTAGAACAGGGGGTCAGCCGCCATCACACCGCCCGGCCAGAAGCCGGCGCTCGACACTTCGTGGCTATAGGCTTCGCGAGTGACGCGGTCGGGTAAACCGGGGACTCCGCCCGGATGCTCCGGCGCCCGTCGTCCTGAAAAGCGGGTCACTGCCAGATCGAAGCTGCCCCAGAAAAAATGCACCGGGCTGGCTTTGCCCAGGAAGCCAGCGCGGAATCGCTCGAAGATCGGCACCACCAGCTGCAGCGCGGTCAGTAGGCGGCGCGCACTGTCAGCATCATAGCGACGCTCCGTCCGGTCGTCCTCGAAGCGAACGGCGTCGACGATCTCGTTCGGGCGCCCATTGAAGCGCGAGGGCAGTTCGTGGCGATCGAGCATCGCGATGAGACCGGCGTGGATGTCGGCGATCGTCTGACCCGCGAACGGCACGAAGTCGCGTTCGCCATCGCTCACCGCCAGCGAGATACCGTGTGCGCACAGGTCCAGCGTCAGCGTGAAGCTGCGTCCGGGCGACGACGGCGTCGGCAGGATCGTCAGGCCGTTTGCCCTCGGACGAAGCGTCAAATGCCAGCCGTGATTCTGCCAGGTTGCGTGAGCGACGCGGATCTTGCCGAGCATCTGGCTGGCAAGATGGAGCACGGTGAAGGTGTCGCCGTCGCGCTGTGGGTCGAGTTCGGGCCATTCGGTCATGACACGCCCTTTCGCCACCGCCTTTGCATTTTGCGCTGCGGCATTGCTAGAGGCTCACGACCATGTCCGACGCTTCTCTCGACCGCATTGCCGCCGCCGCCGACCTGCAGGAGCTCGATTCCATGCGGGTGGCCTTGCTCGGCAAGTCGGGCGAGATCACCGCGAAGCTGAAATCGCTGGGATCGATGGACCCCGACACGCGCGCGGCGGAAGCCCCCAAGATCCACGCCGAGCGCGAAGCAGTCACCAACGCCATCGCCAATCGCAAGGCCGCCCTGGAAAATGCCGAGCTGGAGCGGAAGCTCGCGACCGAGAAGGTCGACCTGTCCCTCCCCGCGCGGGAGAGCGTCAGCGGGACAGTTCATCCGGTCAGCCAGGTGATGGACGAGCTCGCGGAGATTTTCGCCGACCTCGGGTTCACCGTCGCCGAAGGGCCGGAGATCGAGACGCAGTGGTACAATTTCACCGCGCTCAACATGCCCGAGTTCCACCCGGCGCGGGCGATGCAGGACACCTTCTACCTTGAGCCGCGAGAGGGGGAGGACGAGCCCCGCGTGCTGCGCACCCACACCTCGCCCGTGCAGATTCGCGCGGGCGAGCAGCATGGCGCGCCGATCTACGTCATCGCGCCGGGCCGCGTGTACCGTTCCGACAGCGACGCCACGCACACGCCGATGTTCCACCAGATCGAGGGCCTCGTCCTCGACAAGGGCATCACGCTCGGCCACCTCAAATGGACGCTGGAGACGTTCCTCCGTGCCTTCTTCGAGCGCGACGATGTCGTGCTGCGCATGCGCCCCAGCTACTTCCCATTCACCGAGCCGTCGGCCGAAGTCGATGTCGGCTGGTCGATGGAGAAGGGCCGCCGCGTCGTCGGCGGTCAGGAAGGCTGGATGGAGGTGCTCGGCAGCGGCATGGTCCACCCGCGCGTCATCGCCAACATCGGACTCGACCCGAACGAGTGGCAGGGCTTCGCTTTCGGCTGCGGCATCGATCGCCTGGCGATGCTCAAATACGGCATGGATGATCTTCGCGCCTTCTTCGACGGTGATATCCGGTGGCTGAAGCATTACGGCTTCCGAGCGCTCGACGTGCCGACGCTCAGCGGGGGAGTGGGTGCATGAAATTCTCGTTCGCCTGGCTGAAGGACCATCTCGATACGAACGCGTCCGCGGCGGAGATTGCCGATAAGCTGACCGCGATCGGTCTCGAGGTTGAAGAGGTCACCAACCCCGCCGATGCACTGGCGCCGTTCGTCGTCGCCAAGGTGCTGACGGCGGAGAAGCACCCGCAAGCCGACAAGCTCCAGGTGCTCACCGTCGACGCCGGCAGCGGTCCGATGCAGGTCGTGTGCGGCGCGCCCAACGCCCGCGCCGGTTTGCTCGGCGTGTTCGGCCCGCCGGGCGCTTACATCCCTGGCAGCGACATGACTCTGAAGGTCGCGGCGATCCGCGGGGTCGAGAGCAACGGCATGATGTGCTCGTCGCGCGAGCTCGAGCTTGGCGACGACCATAGCGGGATCATCGAGCTTCCCGACGATGCGCCGGTCGGCACTCCCTACACGCAATATGCGGGGCTCGACGATCCGGTGTTCGACGTGAACGTCACACCCAACCGGCAGGACTGCATGGGCGTTCGCGGCATTGCGCGCGATCTCGCCGCAGCCGGTATCGGCACGCTGAAACCGCTCGCGGTCCCGCAGATCGAAGGCAGCACCGCTTGCCCGGTCCCAATCAAGATCGAGGACCCCGAGGCCTGCCCCGCCTTTTACGGGCGCGCGATCATGGGTGTTAAGAACGGCGCCTCGCCCGAGTGGATGCAGCGCCGGCTGAAGGCGGCGGGGCAACGTCCGATTTCGGCGCTCGTCGACATCACCAACTTCCTGACCATCGGCTACGGCCGTCCGGCGCATGTCTACGACATCGCCAAGCTCCACGGCGGGCTGACGGCGCGCGCCGCGAAGGCGGGCGAAAAGGTGCTGGCACTCAATGAGAAAGAATACACGCTCGAACCGTTCATGACGGTGATCGCGGATGACGCTCAGGTTCACGATATCGGCGGAATCATGGGCGGCGAGGATTCAGGCGTCAGCGCCGAGACGACCGACGTGATGCTCGAGGTCGCTTACTTCACGCCGGGCCGAATTGCCCGGACAGGACAGGCGCTGAACCTGACCAGCGATGCACGCAGCCGGTTCGAGCGCGGAGTCGATCCGGGTTTCCTCGACGACGGGCTCGCCATCCTCACTGGCCTCATCGTCGACATTTGCGGCGGTGAGCCGTCGGCTTTGCAGCGCGTAGGCACGCCTCCGGTCGAAAAACGCAGCATGACGTTCGATTACGCGCGCACCAAGGCGCTGGGCGGGATCGACGTGCCGGAACAGCTGCAGCGCGAGATTCTCGAAAGCCTCGGCTTCGAGGTGAGCGGCAATGAGGTCACCATCCCGACGTGGCGGCGTGACGTCGACGGACCGGCCGACCTGGTCGAGGAAGTCGCGCGGATCATCGGGTACGACCAAGTACCGTCGACTCCGCTCGACCGGCGGCCTGGCGTAGCGCATCCGACCGCGACTCGGTCACAGCTTGCCGAGCGCCGCGTTCGCCGCACGGCCGCTGCGCGCGGGCTCGACGAGGCTGTGACATGGAGCTTCATTTCTGAAGACGAGGCAGCGGCCTTTGGTGGCGGGGACTGGAAGCTCGCCAATCCGATCAGCGAAGACATGAAGGTCATGCGGCCGTCGCTGCTGCCGGGCCTGGTTTCGGCCGCGCAGCGCAACCTCGATCGCGGCGCCTCGTCGGTAAGGCTGTTCGAGATCGGCCGGCGCTATCTTGGCGATGCCGAGCATTCGACGCTGTCCTTGCTGCTTGCGGGCGACCGGCAGGGTCGCGCCTGGCAATCGGGCAAGGCGCAGGCATTCGACGCATTCGACGCCAAAGCCGAAGTGCTGGCCCTGCTCGATGCCGCGGGTGCGCCGGTCGACAATCTGCAGGTTTTCTCCAACGCCGGATCGACCTGGCACCCGGGCCGTTCGGCGACCCTTCGCCTCGGACCAAAGACTGTGATCGCCGCCTTCGGGGAGATTCACCCAGGCCTGCAAAAGAGCCTCGAAGCGCCAGCTGGCGCAGTCGCGGCCGAGATTTATCTCGACGCGATACCGGCTGCGCGCTCGGGTGGGCGGGCTCGCAGCGCTTATGCGCCGCCCTCCCTTCAAGCGATTACGCGCGACTTCGCCTTCATCGTCCCCACCGACGTCACCGCCGACAGCCTGCTCCGCGCAATCCGTGGCGCCGACAAAACCCTCATAACCGGCGCCCGCCTGTTCGACCGGTTCGAGGCTGTCGACGGTCTGTCACTGGCGTTCGAGGTTACGCTTCAGCCGATCGAGAAGAGCTTCACGGACGAGCAGATCGGTGATGTGTCCAAGCGCATCGTTGCGTCTGCAGAAAAGCTAGGCGCGCGCCTCCGCACCTGATTCGAGCGCATTGATTGCAGTGTGCACGCGCCGTTCGATCTCGTCGCGCTTGAGACCGGGCGGGATCGTCTCGCCGACCTTGAAGGTCACGACGCCGCTCCGGTGGATGGGCCCCCGGCCCCATAGCCGCCCGCTGTTCACGGCGACCGGGACGACGGGCAGCCCGAGTGCTCGATAAAGGGCGGCGAAACCGGGCTTCACTTCCGGCTGCTCGCCGACGCGGACGCGCGTCCCTTCGGGAAAGATCATCACCGGCCGGCCCGTGGCGACCGCTCTCTCACCTTCGGTGACAAGATTGCGGAGCGCCTTTGCTCCCGCGGACCGCTCGACCGGAATGACGCCATAACGTCGAGTCAGGAAGCCGAAGAGCGGGATGTCCGACAGCTCTTTCTTGATCACGATCACCGGGAGGTTGGTGAGGCGTACCATCTCTAGCGTTTCGTACATCGCCTCATGCTTGACCGCGATCAAATGCGGCCCGCCGGGGATGACCCCATCGACGTTCGACCTTATGCCGAGCAAGTTCGTTGTCAGCCAATGATGGAAGGCGACCCAGCTCAAGACCACCGCAAGCGTTGGTCTTCGACCGAACAGGCTGGCGATCATTCCGGCGAGAACCCACAGAACGGTCCCGGAATAGAAGATCGCCGCGAATAGCAGCGAACGAACGGTCGCCATCAGATGTCCGCCCAGACCGCCAGTCGGCGAAGGATGTACTTATTGTACTCGCCGAAGAGAGTGATGAAGCTCGGCTCGGACGGAACTGCGTCGCTGACGATCTGGTATTGGCCGCCCAGGACCTTATCGAACTCGTAGCGCGCGCGGCGCATGTGCCAGTCGTTCGTAATCAGGCGAACCGACTTAAAATCATGTTTCGCGAGCCATCGCCCCGCTTCCTCGGCGTTGGAGCGCGTATCGACGGACTCAGTGCCGAGATCGATGCAGCAGGCAACCAGTTTCCGGTTGCCGCCCAGGCGGCGGGCGAGGTCGGCCTTGGTGACCGACGGATCGGCTCCCGCAATCAATAAGCGCTGCACTTGGTGGCCCTTGAGAACATCCACGCCGTGCTCGAGGCGGCCGGGCCCACCGGTCAGGACCACTCCGGCGTCGGTCTGCGCTGCGTCGGCGGCGGCTGGCTTGCCGAGCGTGGTGGCGAAGAAGATGAACCCGAGCAGATAGATGAGCGCGACAAGCGACGCGGCGCGGGCAATCACAGCGCGATCCTCAGGGTCGCAAGGACGGCGGTCCGTGCCACCCACGTCGCCAGGGTCGTCAAGGCCAGCGGGATCAAGGCAAGGACAAGCAGGTCTATCGGGCCCAGCGTCGCTCCGCCAATCAGCTCCCCTGCAAATGCCGACGTAGCAGCTAGCAGCAGTAGCACGACGGCGGCGATTGCGGCTCCGCCGATACTCCCGATCAACGCATCGATCGCGATCTTGCGCTGGAAAAGGTGCGTAACCTGGACATCGGTTGCGCCAATGCCATGCATCACGTCGATAGTAGCGCGGTGAGTATCGAGCGCGCCCTTGGCGGCCAGGACAACCGCCGCGGCGCAGGCTCCGCCGAGCAGGATCACCAGCACCAGCGCAATCCATTGCAGTGCGCGAAGCGACTTTAGCACCGGGCCGAGCGCTTCACGGTGGGCAATAACCTTTGCGCCCGGCGCGATCGCCGCGACGCGAGCTTCAAGAGCGCGAAGATCTGCTCCCGCGCCAACATCGAAGGTGATCAGCGCCGGCACCGGAAGGTTGGACGAAACTCCCGCTGGTCCGAGCCAGCGTTCAAGCGTCTTCCGCATTTCCTGTTCCGGCACGGCCTCAGCCTCGGCAATGCCCTTCGAAGACCGGACGACCTGAAGAGCTTGTGCCAATTTGTCCCCGTTAGGAATCTGCGCTGAATACCGCGCCGAGGCTCCTGCAGACACGCGTTGGGCGGTGCCGGCGAGCGCGAGGCCCGCGGCGGCGACGATCATGATCGAGAAGGTCATGATCGCGATTAGCCACGGCGTTGGGCCCTGCAGCGGGCGAGTTCCGAGCAAGCGGCGCTCTGGCGGCGATGTGAAGAACCAGCCGAACATCAACCGAACTCCGCCGGCAGCGGGTTCTTGAGCACGCCGGTCGGATCGGACACCGCGCCACCTTCAAGCCGGATGATCCGAGCTCCTGGTGTGGCGCTGATCAGGCCGACATCGTGGGTCGCAACGACCACCGTTGTCCCCAGCCCGTTCAGCGACGTGAATAGGTGCAGAAGCCGCCGCGCCATGTCTGAATCGACGTTGCCAGTTGGCTCGTCCGCGACAAGGATCTCCGGCCGGTTGATGACGGCGCGGGCGATGGCGACGCGCTGCTGCTCGCCGCCTGATAGGGTCGGCGGACGCGCGCTGGCGCGATCGGCAAGCCCGACCCAGGCAAGCATTTCGCGCACCGGTCCTTCGACCTCCTGTTCGCTCGCACCTGCGATCCGGAGCGGCAATGCCACGTTATCGAACGCAGAAAGGTGCCTAACGAGGCGGAAATCTTGGAAAACCACGCCGATACGGCGCCGAAAATGCGGCAATTCGTCGCGCGAAGCCGCCGTCAGGTCTTCGCCGAACAAAGCGATCCGGCCGCGCGTCGGCCGCTGAGCGAGGTAAAGCAGCTTCAGGAGCGACGTCTTCCCTGCGCCCGACGGCCCGGTCAGGAAATAGAAGCCGCCCTTCGCCAGCCGGAAATCGAGGTCGCGCAGAACTTCGGCGCCAGTCCCGTAGCGCAGCCCGACGCTATCGAATTCGGCGATCGGTGTCAGAACAATCCTCCCCTTCACGCGCGCGCCTTGCCAAGCCCCGCGCATTCCTGTTTACCCTGCGCTCACCGTCCTGAAAGAGGGCAATTGCAGAAGATGATCCTGACCTGCCCTGATTGCGGAACGCAATATGTGGTTAAGGACGGCGCTATTCCGCCCGGAGGGCGACAGGTTCGCTGCGCTTCGTGCAAGCATAGCTGGCATCAGGACCCCGACGATAGTGAACTGACGCTCGGTGCCGAACATGAATTCGAGCAGCCCGTTGAAGAAGCTGCTCCCGAGGCTGTTTCCGAACCGCCGGCTGATGTTCCAGAGGTAGAGGAAGACGAAAGCTACGCCGAAGCCGCGATCATCGACCCAAGCACCGGTCCCGAAGCCGAAGAGCGGGCCTATGAAGAAGCGCTGATCGAAAATACCGCACCTGAAGAGATAGGGGCGGGTGGCAGCGCGCCTGAATCGCAAGCCGAGCCTTCCGACTATTACGGGCTGCGGCATTCGGACGGGCACTCCGACGACGAGTTCAGCCCGTTCGCTGCCCGCGACGTGGTCGAGAAGAAGCGGCGCAGCCCGCTCCTCACTATCCTCCTGCTACTGGTCGTCGTCGCAGCGGCCGCAGCGGCCTTCTGGTTCCTTGCTCCACCCGAATGGAAGGGGAAGCTCGGGCTGGCGGAGACAAACACGCCCTTGCAACTTTCGAACCCGCCGCGCGTCGAGTTGACGCCGCTGGAGAGCGGCAACCAGCTGCTGACGGTTTCGGGGCGCGTCATCAATCCGACGGATAAGTCGCATCCGGTCCCGCCGATCCATGCCGAGCTCTACGATCACGGTGGCAAGGTGATTTATAGCTGGATAATCCAACCGCCGACGCCGGTCCTTGGCCCGCAATCCAGCGCCTCGTTCAACAGTGCGGAAGTGAATGTCCCCTCGGGAAGCGAGGGAGTCACAGTCAGCCTGGGGCCGCCGAAGGCCTGAACCTACTGGAATTCGAAAAGTCGGACCGGCTCGGGGATTCCCGCCGATCGGACGATCGCGTCCCGGACGAGGAATGGGTCGCTGCTCTCGACCTTGCCCAAGCGCAAGCTGGCACCTGAGATCACCCTGATCGTCGCGCGAGCCTGCACGCTGGCGCCTGAGGAATGTGCCCATGGCGGCGGGCCGTGCGGCACTCCTGGCGGCGGCCCGTGCGACGGCGCGGCAGAGACGATGGCGACGGCTAGCAACAGGACCACGATGAAGACCGTAACGTGGCCACGGGCAATTGGTAAACAAGGTCTTAAGCAAAGTCCCGCAAAGGGACAAAAAGGTGGCAACGACGTGCCATTGCGTCGCCAAATGGGCTTTGCTAGGGGCCGCGCCTTGCCAGTGCCGGCTCACACGAGGCCGGTCATCTCATGACGTGCGGTCGTGGCGGAACTGGTAGACGCGCAGCGTTGAGGTCGCTGTGGCCGAAAGGCCGTGGAAGTTCGAGTCTTCTCGACCGCACCATTTCATCCGGGCAGTGCCAGGCAGCCTGACGTTCTTGCGAATCGATAACGGAAACTAGGGTGCCCCCAGTGCCGATGATGCCGCGGATGCGATCTTTGGCAGAGCCGTGACATGCACCACGCCCAGGCGAACGACTGTTTTCTGCGGGCTAAGGGTAGCGTGCATGCCAAGCTCGGCGGCAATCTTCGCGGCGACAGCGGAATCCTTGGCGACGCGGATCGTGTAGTCGCCGTAAGCCACGCGTTCGTATAGGAAGAAGCCGTCATAGTCGGTGCGGGCCGTCGCGACGACCTTCCCCGACGGGTCGACCAACTCAAGATCCAGGCCTTCGAAGCCGATCCCGCCATTCTTCACGACGGCGCCTTCGATATCGCCACCCCCGACAAGACCTATCTCAACGTCCGCGGGCACGCCCGGGCGCGGGACGACGACCTGGAGCAGCTTCTTGGGGACCAGCATCGGATCGTCGAGGCTGGTTGCGTCCAACCCAACGGCGACGGGCATGTAGGCGGTGAGGCCGCCGACCGTAACCGAGCCTTTGGCGTCGGTCGTGCGCTCGGCCTGCTTGGTGCCGGTGGTGACCAAGGCGTCCTTTTCGTAGGGCTCGCCCGGATCGTGAACGCCGTTGTCGTTGAGATCGCGATAGACGGTGGCATGGATCGCGCCAGCCTGGGCGAGCGGACGGCGTGAAAGCGCGAGGCCGTGACTTGGGTCGAGCGAAAAGTTGAGATTGACGCCGAACGCGACCGACCCGTCAGTCGCTGCTTCGCCGGTGAGTGCAATGCCGATCGTGTCGAAGCGGCGGATATGCGAGATTCGGAAGCGCCCCCGCTTATTCGCGCCGTCGTAGGCGACCGCGCCTTCCCAATCGGCGTTCTCGGAGGCCGACCAATAGGCCTGCAGCTCGGCATCGCGGAAGCGGGCGCGGGGGGTCACGTCGAAATCGAGGGCTCCGCGCAAGCGAACCTTGCCCACGTGGCCGCTGCCGATCATCCCCAGAGTCAGCTCGCCGGGCGCGCTGGCGCCGGCGACGTACTGCTTTTGATAGCGCGCCTCGGTCGACAGGTTGAAGCGTCCGATATTGGCCGACAGCCGCGCGGCAGCCTCAAGCTGCTTCGTCCCGTTCATCTGGTCCGTCAGGTGCACCTCGGCATGCGCGGGAAGCACTGAGTGCCCGATCTTCAGTGGCGCGTCGACCATCGCGCGGACATCGCGCAAGCTGCGCTCGCGTCCTCCCTGCAAATGGAAATCGTTTGCAATAAGGGCTTCGACATTGACGTTGACGGAGCCGAACTTGCCTAGGATCTGGGCACGCGCCGCCGTTCCGCCGGTCGATTCACGCGCGGCGGACGCCTCGATCATCGCCGGACCGATCGAGCGACGCACGGCCCCCTCGACGGAGGTGACCCTCTGATCGTCTATCAACATTGCGCGAGCGAGCACGCTGACCGACGTTCGATCGTCGATCCCGTGCTCTACCGAAAGGGTCGCCTGCGCTTTGGGAAGGCCGACCAGGTCCGGAGGTTTGTGCAGGGTGAAGACGTCCTGCGCCGGCTGGTTGACGCCCGCCCAGTACCAGGTCTTGCCGGCCGGGACGTTGTCCTGACCGACGTTGATCAGTTCATCGCGCGTTCGTACCTGACCTTGCGGGCCGTAGAGGACGATCTTGATGCGGTTCTCGCCGTACAAAAGTTGAACGTCGTCAAACACATATCGATTGCTGGAGTTGGCCTTGGCAAAACCAAGCAGCTCATCGTTGCGATAAATCTCCGCTTCCCAGCCGATCGGTAGGTCGCCTTCGAAGTGAGTCCGGTCGAAGGCCGCCTGAGCAGTGAGGGGGCGATTGGTGACAACGGCGCCGCGTCCGCTCGCGGCCGTGCCGCTGAGACGCGTCTCAAAGCCTTCGACGTCGCCGAAGCCGAAATGGGTGGCGTGAAGCGGGCCGAGGAGATTGCCGTCGGGGTCCGAACGGTATGCCCGGAAGCGCAAGATGCTCGGGACACCTTTTTGGTCGGTAGTGAGCTGCGCATCATAGGACAGTTTCGCGATTTCGCCGGCGGCGTAGACCGACGCCTGACGATCGACGCGCACGCCGTCGCTGGCGCGATAGGTGACCCCGGCGCTGACGACGAAATCGAGGGCTGGCGCGCGCCACATGCGGTAGGGAATCTTTACCTGCGGAAGCTGTTTGAGGTCATAACTGGCGGTGCGGATGTGCTGCGAACGCTCCTGGCGCTCCATCGCGAGCTCAACCGGGAGCTTCGCTTCCGAATCCAGCACAAGGACCGAGCCTGATGTGATCGGCTTCACCCCGATCCCGAACCAACGCGCGAGCGCGCTAGTCTGAACGCACCACCCATCGGGCGTCTCGCGGATCGTCCCCGGCGCAATCGGCTCGCTTTTCGTGCCGTAAGTCGCTTTCAGTGCCGCGTAGTCGATTGAAATCTTGTTCTTTTCCGTGAACGCCCAGCCGCTGGCCTTCTTCGCGGTCACGTCGATCTTCATGGGCACGTCGAGCGTCGTCAAAAAGTCGCCTAAGACGACACACGTGCCTTCCGGCGTGTTGTAGGCACGGACTCCGTCTCCAAGTTTGAGCTGGCGGATGTTCACATCGAGCAGGAATTGCGAATCCGGATCGGCGACCCAGGCGCTGGTGGCCGGCAATGGTGCAGGCGCAGATGCAGCAACGCCGCCAGCGCACAGCGCCAGCAGCGTCAGTGCCTTGCGCAGCCAATGCAGGCCGCCGGTCATTATCGGGATCCCTGCTCGAGCCTGCTCCGCCTAGCGCAGCACCGCCTTCGTCTCGGCGAGCACATTGCTGCCATCGTCGAAAGTCTCGACATATTGGACGGTGACTTCGCCCGGCGCGCTATTGGCGTAGGCGTCGTCGAGCGGAACGCTGACGTGGCGCGTGCCGATCTCGGTATAGACGGCGACTGCCTTCTGGAAGGCGATCGGGTTTTTCACGCCGGCCTTGAAAACGCGGATCTCGCCAAAGGTCGAGCGCTGGCCGGAACGGGAAATATCTAGGTCCACCAGTGACTTATCGCCCTTGCGCTCAAGATGGACATTGTTGATCTGGGCGCTTGCCTGAAGATCTCCGAGGCGGACGATAACGGGGATGGTCACGCCGTAGACCGGGGTTAGTTGGAAGCGCAGGCCCTTCTCCTCCTGCACCGCGGCGGGCTGGATCACCGGGTTCGCAGGCGGAATCGCGCGGAACAACAGGTGGACGCGATATTCGCCGTCGGGAATGCCGGCGGGCGGGATGGCGCGAATGCGAATTGCCTGCGGTTCGTGCGGGGCAAGGACGACCTTGCGCGGCGCATAGACGACCATATCGGCCGCTTTCTGGTCGTTGGCGGTTGGGGCGGTGACGTCGATGAGGCCGCCGTCCTCGGTCATCCGGCGCCACTCGATCGACACGCGATAGGTGGCCGGCTCCTCACCGATGTTGTTGAGGATGATCTCGGCGCCCTTGCGGCCGTCGAGGACGACACGCGTCGGAGCGACGAGAAGGTCACCGATGCCGGCTTCCGCAGGCGTCGAGACGGTGAGCAATGGCGCAGCCGCGGCGGCAATGCACAAGATGGACTGGGTCCAGCGATTCATTTGGCGATTCCCCACTAAGCTCCGGAATGGAGCAATCGCCGTCCTGTTTGCTCCGGAATGGTTAATTTTCGGCCAACCATGCCCATTTATTCCGCAGAAATGCGCGGAAAAACGCGATTTGTAATTATTGGTAGTCGACCGTGACGTTAAAGGTGCCGGAATAGACTCCGCCGGCCGTCGTCGAGTTGACCGTAATCGAGCCCCCAAGAGAGAAATTGACGCCCGGCTGGCCGGAGTTGGGGATGGCAATCGAGCCTGGGTTGTCGACGGTCAGCGTCAAGGTCTGCGTCGGATCGCTCTGATTGGTGAGCGTGACGTTCGGCGCGGTGATCCGAGCGGTCTGGTTGTTGGTCCCGACCACATTGTACTGCGCAACCTTGATCGCGCCGCTACAGGTCACGTTGGCGTTGGTGCAGCTTAATACTCCGGCGCGCGAAATCCCGACCGTCGCGTTGGACCAGGTGCCCGGCCCGAGCACGATGGTGCCGAGATCGAGGTCCTGCAGCCATCTGAGCGCCAATGGTTTTACTACGGTCGCGGAGACCGTTGCGACCTGGCTGCTGGCGGCGTGCGCAGGGGTGGCGGCAATAGCCGCGACGCTAATCAACAAGGCCGTGACGCCCTTGCGGGCCATCTGGCGCACGTCTTCACCTCCGGGACGGACTGTCCCCACGGTCCGAGTTACGTCCAGAATGGTTTATTTTGTCTCAACCATGACTCTTGAAGAGCGATCGGCGGCAACGAAAAAGGGGCCGCCATCGCCGGCGACCCCTTCCGTCCACGATCCGGCTGGGCCGGAGCGGTCTTAGTAGTTCACGGTGACGTTGAACGTCCCGAAGTAGGTGCCGTCCGGCGTGCTCGAGCCAACACTGATGTTGCCACCCAGATCGAAGACCAGGCCTGAGGCCCCTGAGTTGCCGAGATTGACGGTACCCGGATTGTCGACCGTCAGGGTCAACGTCGACACGAGGTCGTTCTGGTTCGTCAGAGTGACGTTCGGCGCGGTGACGGTGACGATCTGATTGTTCGTACCAGTCACCTTGTACTGGGCCGTCTGAACCGCGCCCGAGCAAGTCGTGTTGGCATTGGCGCAGCTGAACACGCCAGCGCGCGAGATGCCGACGAGCGCGTTCGACCAGGTGCCGGCGCCCGACAGGATGATGGTGCCGAGGTCGAGGTCACGCTGCCAGCTGAGCGTCAGCGGCTTGACCACCTTGGCCGTGGCCGTCGCGTTCTTGTCGCTCGGACCGACTGCAAGGGCAGGCGTGGCGGTGAAAGCTACCGCCGCGGCCGTGACCGCAAGCGTCGTCATGCGAAGGAATTTGCTCATTTGTAATACCCCACTTGGATTTTGAACGTCCGAATGGCCGAACACGGTCACCCGTGGGTTTACCAATTAACCAACGTCGCTTTCGGCTTTGCTCAAGGGCTTGGTTAATGGCGAATTAGGCTTCTCGCCGTCCCGGGCGGAAGTCAGAGGTATTCGGCGGTAATCGGCAGATCTCCACGATATTCGCCGTCGGCATCGCCGTTGATCCGTAGCCGTCCGCCGAAGCGGAACGTAAGGTTCCCGGCTGAATCGAGCCGCGGCAGCGAGGGCAAGTCGCTAACCACGTCGTCGAACGTGATCTCGCCGCCGCTGATTGAATGGAGGACGATTCGGCGCGGCAGCTCAATACGGATCATCCGGCCGGGTTCACCACGAACGGTGGCAGAGCCGACCATCGCCCGTGGACTGAGATCGGCGACGTTGCCAGTCCCCGAGCTCGACCCGTCTGGGCGGAGAACGGCCGTTCCTTCGCCGGCGCCGGACAAAACCAAGCGATCGAAGGCGATGCTGCTTTCAACCTCTAGCTGCACCTGGTTCTTGCTGTCTTCGGCTTCGCGGACCGTAGTGGGGCTGTCGCAAAGGCGGCATTGTGCCTCGGCGCGAATTGAGCCGGTAAGGCCCGCACCCAGCGCCAGCAGAAACAATGTCGGGAGCGCAGCTCGGCCCATCATGGATCCCCTCTAAAGGCTGAGAGGCTAAAACAGGGTTAACGCGTCGCTAACCTTGCCCGATACACGCAATGGCATGAGGCTATTGTCGCCTGCCCTTCGACTTTCTATCCACTCCCCCGAATGGTTCGTTCGTCCTCCGCCGCGTCTTCCGGACGCTCGACATTCGGTAGCATCATGAGGTGGCTCCTTTACGCCGCGCTTGCAGGATTGGCTTTGCTGCTCGTCCTCGTCGGCGTCGCGTACACACAGTTGCCCAATTATTCGGAGCTCGAGAAGCGCTCCAACCTCGGCCAGATGATCCGGGTCCGCGCGGCGAATGGACAGGTGCTGGTGTCGCTTGGCCCAAGCTTTGGCCGATGGCTGACGTACGACCAGATTCCGCCGGAAATGCGCGCCGCGATGATCTCGACCGAGGACCGCCGCTTCCGCAGCCATCCCGGCGTCGATCCGATAGGTATCGGGCGCGCAATTGCTTCGGCCCTGACCCGCAACCATCGCATCAGCGCGACGTCGACCATCACTCAACAGCTGGCCCGCAACGTCTTCCTGACCAACAATCGGAGCTTCACCAGGAAGATCAAGGAGGGCGTCCTTGCGCTCGCGCTCGAGGCCAAGTTCTCGAAAGACCAGATCCTCGAACTGTATCTCAATCGCGTCTACTTCGGCGGCGGCGCCTACGGCATTGACGCGGCGTCACGGAAATTCTTCGGCCACGGTGCTGATCATTTGAGCCTCGGAGAAGCCGCGATCATCGCCGGCCTCGTGAAGGCGCCGTCCAGTTACTCGCCGACCGCCGACATCGAGGCGGCGCGATCACGCTCCGCGGTTGTCCTCCAGACCATGGCCCGCAACGGCTTCATCACCGACGCGGTCGCGGCGTCGGTCAACCCAGCCGACGTCCGGATCCAGCCGACGACCAAGCAGAACAGCGTCCGATACTTCACCGACTGGGCGCTTCCCCAGCTCGAAACATTGATCGACCAGAGCACGGACCCGATCGACGTCTGGACGACGCTCGATCCGACGATGCAGGTCGCCGCCGACAAGGCAATCCAAGCCAATGCTCCCAACGGCGCGCAAGGCGCCCTCGTCGCCATGGATCGTGACGGTGCGGTCCGGGCGATGGTCGGTGGCAAGGATTACGTCTCGTCGATCTACAACCGCGCGACCCAGGCCACCCGCCAGCCGGGATCGTCGTTTAAGCTGTTCGTCTATCTGACGGCGCTCGAATCGGGGATGAAGCCGACGGACACGATCGTCGACGAGCCGGTGACAATCGGCGGCTGGACGCCGCGCAACTCGACCCGGACCAACCTCGGGCCGGTGACTTTGCGCGAAGCCTTCTCGCGCTCGATCAATACCATCAGCGCCAAGATCGGCTCACAGCTTGGGTTCGGGACTATTGCAGATATGGCGCGCCGGTTCGGGATCAGCACGCCGATCTCCACCTATCCCTCGATGGTGCTTGGAACGAGCGATGTCCGCCTGCTCGACATGACCAAGGCCTTTGCCTCGGTAGAGAATAAGGGCGTCGCGGTTACACCTTACGCCATCCGTAAGGTCGTCACCGCCGACGGCCGCCTGCTTTACCAGCACGAATCGAGCGACGAGCGCGTCCTGGTCGCGCCGTGGGTTGCAGCCGAGATGACCGACCTGCTGCAGTCCGCCGTGCTCTCTGGTACCGGCCGCGCTGCACAAATCGGACGGCCGGTCGCCGGCAAAACCGGCACTACCACGTCCAACAAGGACGGCTGGTTCATTGGATTCTCGAGTGGACTGACCACGGGCGTTTGGATGGGACGCGACGATGCGCGAACGATCCCGGGCCTTCAGGGAGGTACGGCGCCGGCAAGGGCGTTCCATGATTTCATGAGCGTCGCCGTGGCCAATCGTCCGGTCGAACAGTTTGAGACGCAGGTGCCGATGCCCGATTGGCAACTGACGCCTGAGGAGGAAGTCTACGGCGACAGCGAGATCGACGCGAACGCGTTGCAGCCGATGGTCGACGAGAACGGCAATCCGATCGGAATCGCCTTGCCGCCGCAGACGGATGCACCGCCGTCAATGGTCCGTCCCGACGGGACCGGAGCGCCTTCACAGGATGATCTTGATCGCGCCTTCCCGCCGTCGCAGCCACAGCCGGGGCAGCGCATTCCACCGCCCACCCAGCCGCGGCCTCAACAGCCCCGTCAGCAAGATCCCTTAGCGCCGGCGCCCGAGCCGACGGAGCCGCGGCCCTACGGCGCGTAGCGCCGATTTTGCTTCGGCAAGTCCCTCGCCGAAGAGCCGCGCTTCCAGCGCCTTGAACTGAGGCCCGTGGTTGAGGTGCACGAGGTGGGCCACCTCGTGCGAGACGACGTGGCGGCGCACCTCCGTCGGCGCGAGAATTAGGCGCCAACTCAACCGAATACGGCCATCGGACGAGCAGCTGCCCCAACGTGAGCCCGCGTCCCCAACCGTGACACCCGTGGACGTAACCCCGGCGGCGGCTGCGAATTCCGCAACTTCGATAGACATCGTGTCGAGCGCACGGCGCTTTAGCCAGGTCGTCACCCTGCGTTCGAAGCCGTCGCGCGGCCCTCCAGAGCGAAGTTCACCATCGGTCAGGCGAGGGGCGCGCGATTCGCCTTCCGCCCAGACGAGCCTGGTCTCGCGTCCATCGATCGGAATGAGCGCGCCCGGCTCAAAGGGCTCGCATGGCTCGGCTCTAGCGAGCTGACACTCGATCCAGTCGCGCTGATCCAGGGCCCATTTCAGCGCAGTGCGTCGGCTCGTCCGCGTCGGACAGGTCAGCTTGAGGATGCCCCGAATCTCATCGTAGCGAAGGCGCAAGCGCCGCGCCCCGCGGACCGGTTTTATCTCAATCGGTGCCGGGAACTCCGCGAGGAGCGCGGCTTCAGAGCGGGCGCTCGACCACATGCCACTCGAGCTCCCCGGCGTCCTCCTCGCTGACCGTCCAGCCGCGCGTCGATTGGCCGGCCTCGTGCACCGTCTCGCGACTTCCGGAGATGAGATAGTGCCAATCGGGCAGCGGCTTGTCGTCCTTTCGCAAGCGATAGGCGCAAGTTTCAGGCAGCCAGTCGAGCCCGTCGAGGTTCTTCCGATCAAGTTTCACGCAATCCGACACCAGCTTCATCCGGTGTTTGTAGTCGAGGCACTGCCCATTGCGCCGGTCGAGTAACTTGCAGGCGACGTTCGTCGGATAGAGCAGCCCGGTTTCCTCGTCTTCGAGCTTGTGGACGCAGCAACGCCCACAGCCGTCGCACAGCGCTTCCCACTCTCCCCGATCGAGGCTGGCTAGCGGTTTTTCCCAAAATGGCATGCGGGCATTCATGACAAGGCTACCCATGCTCTGCTAACCGATCGCGATCAAGCGGGGTGCAAGAGGGCTTAAGTCCATGAATCGGCTAAAGATTGCGGTTATCGCTCTGTCCATCGGCGCGATCGCCGCACCGGCTTTCGCGCAGGAAGGCGGTTTCGACGGCATTCAGTTCGTCGACGCGATCAAAAAGAAGGACGGCGATAAGGTGATGCAGCTCATCCAGAAGGATGGCGCCGGAATCGTCAATGCCAAGGACAATGAGGGCAACACCGCGTTGATCCTGGCGATCAGCGACCGCAGTGAGGATTTTACCGCTTTCCTGCTCAACCAGGGCGCCGACCCCAACCTTCAGGGTAAGGGCGGCGACACGCCGCTGATCGCGGCCGCGCGCATCGGTTACGAAGACGCCGCCGAATGGCTCATCGGGCAGGGTGCGAAGATAGATGGCACCAACAGGATGGGCGAAACGCCGCTGATCATTGCGGTCCAGACGCGTCAGCTACAGCTTGTGCGGGTGCTGCTGACCGCCGGAGCCAACCCGGATAAAGCCGACCATGCCGCCGGACTGTCTGCTCGCGAATATGCCGCCCGCGATACCAGGGCGCGCGATATCCAGCAGGCGATCGAAACGAAGAAGCCAAAGGCCGCGGCAGCGAAGCCTTAAAAAGCCTCTCCCAGCGAAGGATCAATCTGCGTTGCAAGTCGCCGCGCGGCCCGGCGTGCGAACCTTAGCAGCTCCGCCTTCCGCCGTGCCGGAGCAAGCGGCCGAATTCCCGCTTCCCTGACGATGACCGCGTCATAGCGATCGGCAACGATCAAGCCCGCCTCACCCGAAAGAAAGCGCTCTCCTTCGCAGATGGCGGCGAGCGACGGTGGCACCGCCCAGAAGAAACGGTCGCAATAGTCGAGGTAATCCTGCCATTTGCCGTCGCCGACGAGGTCCGCCTTCGACACCTTGATCTCGACAATCGTCAGGCCGCCCTTGCCGTCGATGGCCATGATGTCCGCGCGGCGCCCGTTGGGCAGCGGCATCTCGCAAATGCCGAACAGATCCTGGCGGCAGAACAGCCGCGTGACGCCCCGTGCCACTTCAGCAGCGATCGGCGGTTCATCGGTGAAACAAAGAGAATCGGGCTGGGTTGCCATCGCGCCAACCTAGAACAATGCAGGAACGCAGCCAATCGATCTGGGCAAAAATAAAGCGGGCGAGCCGAAGCCCGCCCGCTACCCGCCCGCTTTCCTGTTCTGCTTAACGGTAAAAGACGTGATTCCCGATCGACGCGACGCGCTTCATCCGCCAGCCCGGCGATACGTAGCGGGCGTGGAAGAACAAAGCGTTGCCGACGACGGAATCCTTCAGCTCCTGATCGACGATCTTCGCGATCGCGACCGCATTCTGCCACTGGCGGCTAGAGCGCGGCACCGACGGCAGCGAGGCGCCGTGGACGAAGGAGAACTGGCCCCGCTGGAACAGCACGCCGCAGTATGACGAGGGGAAGCGACCACCCGAATTGGCGCGGTTCGCGATGACCTGCCCGACGGCGAGCTGGCCGTTGAGCGGCTCGCTCTTCGATTCGAAATATACACCGACAGCAAGGCAATCGAGCTCGTGGCTGCCAGTCGTCGATGCGCGGTACTGCTCGACCAGGCTTGCCAGGTCGGCGTTGCGCTTCACCGGAGCGGCGTCCGCGTCCGAATCATCGGAATCACTGGTTTGGGGCGCGACCGCGTGGAGCTCATCGGCCTTCTGGCCGGAGAGCTGCGGCTCGCCATTTGGATCAAGCAAATCGGGCACCGGAACCTCGGGGAGGCTCGCGGCCACGATCGTCAGCGGCTCGTTCGACGTGCCCGCTTGGGCAGGAGCAACAGTTGTTGCAGCCAGCGTAGCGCACAAGAGCATCGCTGAGCGAAATGATGGCAACATGAAATCCGCAATAATTGCGGTTAATCACAACAATACTCAGGCTGGATTTACTAGCGGATTACTACCGCTCTTCGCCCTTTGTGATTCCCCGTCTCGCGCTGGCATTTCCGCAGTTATTCCGCACGAAATGCCCCCCGCTCTCTTTGTTGGGACGGGTTTCCCTTCCGACGCCTGCAGGGTCAACCTTCAGAGGTCGTTTCAGCGATGAACCGTTCAGGCTCCGCGATATCCAGTTCAATCAACCATAAATCCGGGTCGAACTGCCTTCGCTTCGCGAGGAATGAAGCAACTTCTGCCGATTCTGCTGATTCTGCCGGCCCGGTAGCGTTCCATTGGTACGAGCCGTCAATGCCCAGAACGCGCTCCAGCGAGGCGAAATGCCGGCCGCGATTGGTCACGACGAGCACGATTGCACCGCCTTCGGGATCGCCCTTGCTCAATACGGTAGCAAACCCGCCCTGCGCCTCGGCTCGGCGCAATAGTGCCGGCACTTCAAGGCGCGGCGGAAGCCGACCGCCGCTCATGCGCGCTTAGGCCGCGTCGCGCTCATCGGCGCCGAGCAGCACCGCCGCGAGCGCGTCACGACTGCGCGCGCCGCGCATTTTCTCGAGCGTCGGCTGATGGCGGGTAACCCGGCTCACAGCCGCGAGCGCCTTCAAATGCTCGGCGCCGGCATCGGGCGGCGATAGGAGGAGGAAGACAAGATCCACCGGTTTGCCGTCGATTGCCTTGAACTCGATCGGCTCGGCGAGGCGGCTGAACAGGCCATAGATCCGGGGCAAGCCCTCGATCTTGCCATGCGGAATCGCCACGCCCTGCCCGAAGCCGGTAGAACCAAGCTGCTCCCGCTCGTTGAGGCTAGCAAGGATTGCAGCCGAATCGATGTTCATCCGCTGGCCAGCAAGATGAGCAAGCTGCTGCAGCAGCGATCGTTTGTTGCCGCCGGACAGACGCGTGTTGATCGCGTCAAAGTCGATGAAATCGCCGAGATGCATGTCGGATCAGTCGCCGCGCGGCTCGACCCAGCCGATGTTCCCGTCCTCACGGCGGTAGATCATGTTGAGCTTGCCGGTCGCCGAATTCTTGAACATCAGCGCCGTGGTGTTGCGAAGGTCCATCAGCATTACAGCGTTGGACACGCTCGATTCGGGAATGTCGACGCGCGTTTCGGCGACGATCGCCGGGCTTTCGCCCGCTTCCACGTCGGTCTCCGTCGGGGCCCCCGAAAAAACCGTGTAACCGGCATCCTCGACGAATTCCTGCGCCGCCTCGTCGACCTTATGGTCCTTCAGCCGGTTATTGTAACGGCTGAGCTGCTTCTCGATCCGGTCGGCAGCGCCGTTCAGCGCCATCTCCGCGGTGCGACCGCTGTACGACGCCTTGAGGACCACACCCTGCACGACGGGCGCGACGATGTCACAGGTGAAATCGTTGTTCGGCCCACGGCCGAAGGTCACGTTCGCTCCGACCGAACGCGAGAAATATTTTTGCGTGATTTCGGCGACTCGGCGCTGAGCGGTTTCACGCAGCGATTCACCGGTATCGACCTGATGGCCCGCGACTCTGACGTCCACTTGGCCTGGCTCCTTTTTACTCCCCAGCCGCTTAGGACCGGCCTGAACCCGCCGTCAACCGGCCCCTAATTCGGCAGGCACGAAGCGTGCCCAGAGCGGGTTGACGAGCTTGGCAATAAACGCGCGATGGCGCTCCAGTTCCTCAGGGAATGCATAGTGAGGACGCGCCGGGCGGAGTTCCCGAACCTTAACAGTACCAGCGGCGGCATCGACCGCCAGCTTGTCAGTGTCGGCAACAAGGCCCAGCCCGATTTGCCGTCCGCCAGTCAGCTCGACATAAACCTGCGCAAGGAGCTGAGCGTCCAGCAGGGCGCCGTGCTTGATGCGCTGGCTGCGATCGATCCCGAAGCGCATGCACAAAGCGTCAAGGCTGTGTTTGGCGCCGGGGTGCCTGGTCCGGGCAAGCATGAGCGTGTCGCGCATGCGAGTCAGGCTAACGATCGGCCGGCCACACTTCTCAAGCTCGAAATTCAGGAAGCCAAAATCGAAGCTGGCGTTGTGCGCGACGAGCGGCGAATCCTCGAGAAATTCGAGCAACTCCTCCACCTTCTCGGCGAAGCGCGGTTTGTCCGACAGGAAAAGGTTAGAAAGGCCGTGCACTTCCTGCGCCTCGAACGGCATGTCGCGCTCGGGATTGAAGTAAGCGTGGAAATGGCGCCCGGTTTCGACGCGGTTGAAGATCTCGACGCAGCCGATCTCGACGACGCGGTCGCCGCCGGCCGGGTTCAGACCCGTTGTTTCAGTGTCGAAGACAATCTCACGCATCGAAGCGAATCTAGAGTCAGCCGATTCCAAGACAAGCAAGGATTTCGCGGACTTGGACCTCAGTTGTGGATAGATCGGTGCCGGTATCGACGACGAAATCGGCCCGCGCGCGCTTCTCTTCGTCGGGTGTCTGTCGGGCCAAAATCGAATCCAGCTTAGCTGCTGTCATGCCAGGCCGGGCGAGCGCCCTGGCTCGCTGAACGTGGACTGGAGCCGAGACGACGACGACTTTGTTGAAGTCGGCAGCACCATTGGTCTCGAACAGCAAGGGGATTTCGAACACGAGCGCCGGGGCATCTTGATGCTTCGCAACAAAATCGTCTCGCGCCTCGCGCACGGCGGGATGGACGATAGCCTCGAGCTCCGCGAGCCGGCTGCGATCCGAGAGTACGATCTGTGCGAGGCAATCGCGATCGAGAGTCCCGTCACGGACGCAACCCGGAAAGAGCTCGCCGATCTTGTCGACCAAGCCGCCACCGGGGCTTTGAAGGCAGCGAACCACCGCGTCGGCGTCGAAGACCGGAATCCCCAACCGTTCGAACATCGCCGCCACGGTCGACTTGCCCATGCCGATGGAGCCGGTGAGCGCGATCCGGATCATGACTGGAGCAGGCCTCGTTCGCGAAGCGCACCGAGTAACGGCAGCAGCGGCATCCCGAGGATGGTGAAGTGGTCGCCGTCAATGGACTCGAACAATTGCACCCCGCGGCCCTCCAGGCGGAAGACGCCGACAGTATAGCCGACCTCGGGCCATTCGGCATCAAGGTAGGTCTCGATAAACTCATCGGAAAGCTGACGGACTTGCAGCGTCGCGGTTTCGACATGTTGCCAAGCGATATTGCCATCAAGCGCCAAGGCCACCGCACTGGTCAGGAACATTGGTTTGCCGGAGAAAAAGCGGAGATGCTCGACCGCATCCGCGCGGTCCTTGGGCTTGTCGAACAGCCGGCCGTCCGAACTGACGACGCTGTCGCTTCCAATCACCCAATCGCCGGATCGCCCAGTGCTGACGCTCAGCGCCTTGGCGCACGCAAGCTCGCCCGCGATATCTGTTGCATCATTAAGCCGGACCTTGGCCTCGTCCTCGTTGACGTCGGGCCTTCGCGCCTCCAAGTCCACGCCCGCAGCTTCGAGCGTCTGGCGACGGATCGGGCTGGTCGAAGCGAGGATCAGGGCCAAAGAACAACCTTGTGGAAAAGAGATCGGCTAGCCGTAGCGCGGTGCTGGGGGCGAGCCAAACCGGAATGCCATTCCACGATGCCCAAGAACATTCCGAGGATTCATCCACGGGGACGGAATCAATCCCCAGCCTGTGAATCGTGGGGCCGAATCGGCACGACTCGCGACGACTCCAAGGGGGGCGGGATCGACGCCTTGTTGGCAATTTCGGAAAGCCTGCCTAAGCCCCGCTCCCAAGCGACCAATCACATCATCAATCTTTTAGAATCTAATATATAAGGGAGAATAAGAAGGTGGCTCGTTCGCCTGTCGAGCTTGATCCGACGCAGGCTGCGAAGCCCTTGCTTGCCGTTTTGAACGGTGCGCGGCGCGACCCACCGCCGATGTGGATGATGCGCCAGGCCGGGCGCTACCTTCCCGAATATCGTCAGTTGCGTGAAGAGAAAGGCAGCTTCCTCGACCTCGTTTACGATAGCGATGCCGCGGCCGAAGTGACGCTTCAGCCGCTGAAGCGCTTTCCTAAGCTCGATGCGGCAATCCTGTTCTCGGACATCCTGATCGTCCCGTTTGCGATCGGGCAGAATCTGACCTTCGTTGCCGGTGAGGGCCCGCGGCTAACGCCGCAGCTTGTCAGTGCCGCGCTCGATGATCTGACGGCCTATCCCGCGCGGCTCGATCCGATCTACGAAACCGTGCGGAAGGTTCGCGCTGAGCTTGATCCGGCGAAGACATTGATCGGGTTCGCCGGTTCGCCGTGGACAGTCGCAACCTACATGGTTGCAGGTCAGGGTAGCCGCGAGCAGGGCGAGGCCCGGCGGCTGGCGTATAACGACCCCGGTGTTTTCGCCGCGATCATCGAGAAGATCGAAGAGGTCACGTTCACCTATCTCCGCGCGCAGATCGACGCAGGCGCTGAGGTCGTGCAATTGTTTGACAGTTGGTCCGGAAGCCTGGCGCCGTCGGAGTTCGAACGCTGGGTGATTGCGCCTACCGCTCGGCTGGTGAAGCGGTTGCGCGCCGAATGCCCGAGCCTCCCGATCATCGGTTTTCCGAAGGGGGCTGGGGGCAAGCTCGCGGCTTATGCCCGTGAGACCAAGGTCAGCGCCATCGGGCTCGACGAGACCGTCGAGCCGGCCTGGGCGAACAAGCAGCTTCCGGCCGGGCTCCCCGTTCAGGGTAACCTTGATCCGCTTGCTCTCCTTGCCGGCGGCGAGCCATTGAAGGACTCCGTTGCCCGAATCCTTGACGCGCTGGCCGACAGACCACACATCTTCAATCTCGGGCACGGGATCCTCCAGGAAACGCCGATCGCCCATGTCGAAGAGCTCATCGCAGCGGTGAAGGGGGGCAAGTGAGCGGACTGACCGGCTTTCTCGGCCTTGCTTACCCGTGGGTGCTGGCGGCACACATCACTTTCGTCATCTTCTGGATGGCTGGGCTGTTCCTGCTGCCGCGCTTCTACGTTTACCATCACGAAACGACAGTGGGCTCACCCGAGGACCGGGCATGGATCGAACGCGAAGCTCGAGTGCGTTCGATCATTCTGAACCCCGCGATGCTAATCGTCTGGGTTCTGGGCCTCATGCTGGCAGTGAATATCGACGCCTTTCATCAGGGCTGGTTTCACGCCAAGTTGCTCCTGGTGATCGGCCTGAGCGGCTATCAGGGCTGGCTCGGGAGCTACGGCAAGAAGCTGGCCAACGGTCAGCGGCCGCTGTCGGGCAAAGCCGTTCGCCTGATCAACGAGATACCCGGCGTTGCCGCGGCGATCATCGTTGTACTGGTTGTGGTCAAACCCTTCTAGCTCACGGCTCATTTCGAACCATTCGCCGATTCAGCTGCCTTTGCGCCGATTGACAGCGGCCAAGGCGAGACATAGCTGAGAATCGCAACGGCTATTCGGCCAGTTCCTTCTCGCCGACGGTCGTTCTTCCTGAAGATGCGGCGTCCTGCCGCCCTCCGGCTTTATTCGACATTTGAGAAGCTCGAGCACCAACTCCCCAAGAAAAGAATATGACTATGCATTTGAAAGAATTGAAAAAGAAGACACCCGCCGAGTTGGTCGCGATGGCCGAGGAGATGGGTGTCGAGGGCGCATCGACGCTCCGCAAGCAAGACCTGATGTTTTCGATCCTAAAGGTCCAGGCCGAAAACGGCACTGAGATCATGGGCTCGGGGACTATCGAGGTCCTCAACGACGGCTTCGGATTCCTCCGTTCGCCCGAAGCTAATTATCTCGCCGGTCCGGACGACATCTATGTCGCCCCGTCGATCGTTCGGCGATTCGGGCTTCGCACCGGCGACACCGTCGAAGGCGAGATTCGTGGGCCCAAGGAAGGCGAGCGCTATTTCGCTCTGACCCGGGTCACGACGATCAACTTCGACGATCCGGAGCAGGTTCGCCACCGCGTCAACTTCGATAACCTGACGCCGCTTTATCCCGACGAGAAACTGAAACTCGATACGCTCGACCCGACCATCAAGGACAAGTCGGCGCGCGTCATCGATATTGTCTCGCCGCTCGGCAAGGGCCAGCGCGCCCTGATCGTCGCCCCGCCGCGTACCGGCAAGACCGTGCTGCTGCAGAACATCGCCCGGGCGATCACCGACAATAACCCCGAGGTAATCCTTATCGTGCTACTCATCGATGAGCGGCCGGAGGAAGTGACCGACATGCAGCGTTCGGTGAATGGCGAGGTCATCTCCTCGACCTTCGACGAGCCTGCGTCGCGTCACGTCCAGGTTGCCGAGATGGTGATCGAAAAGGCCAAGCGCCTGGTCGAGCACAAGAAGGACGTTGTGATCCTGCTGGACTCGATCACGCGTCTGGGACGCGCCTACAACACGGTCGTTCCGAGCTCGGGCAAGGTGCTGACCGGCGGTGTCGACGCCAATGCCTTGCAGCGTCCGAAGCGCTTCTTCGGCGCTGCGCGAAACATCGAGGAGGGCGGATCGCTTTCCATCATCGCCACGGCGCTGATCGATACCGGCTCCAAGATGGATGAGGTCATCTTCGAAGAGTTCAAGGGTACCGGCAACAGCGAAATCGTCCTCGACCGCAAGGTCGCCGACAAGCGCATCTTCCCGTCGCTGGACGTCGGCAAGTCCGGCACCCGCAAGGAGGAGCTGCTGGTCGAACAGGGTACGCTCACCAAGATGTGGGTGCTGCGCCGGATCCTCATGCAAATGGGAACCGTCGACGCGATGCAGTTCCTGCTCGACAAGATGAAGGACGCCAAGTCGAACGAGGATTTCTTCGCGAGCATGAATCAGTAAGCTCACGATAATGCTCGAAGGGTTCGACTTCGGCGCGATCTTCACCGCTGCCGGCCTTGCTAAGCTGGGTCAGATCATCATCGGCGACCTCACCATGGCGGGCGACAATGTCGTCATCATGGGCTCCCTCGCGTCGGGCCTCCCGGCGCGGGAACGCAAGCGGGTGCTGCTGTTCGGCGTCGGCATGGCGCTGATCTTCCTCATCGCGTTCGCGGTCATCGCCACCCAGCTGCTGCGAGTCACCGGCCTGATGTTTGGTGGCGGCCTGCTGTTGCTGTGGGTCGCCTACAATATGTGGCAGGAAATGCGACCGGGCACGACCGTCATCGCCGATGACGAGACGACTGCGGAAGTCGAAGGCCCGAAGCGCAGCAAGACCTTCATGCAGGCCGCGATCGGCATCACGATCGCCGACCTCAGCATGAGCCTCGACAATGTCCTGCTCGTTGCTTCGATCGCGCGCGAGAACCCGGCGTTGCTCTTTATCGGGCTGAGCTTCTCGGTGCTCTTCATGGGGCTTGCCGCCAACTACGTGGCAAAACTGATCGAGCGTTATTCCTGGATCAATTACATCGGCATGGCCGTGATCCTGTGGGTCGCCTGCAACATGATCTACGAAGGATATATGGGCGGCGAGCATGTGAGAGGGTTGAGGCAGGTGCTCGGCCTCGGCTAGCGTCGGGCGATGGACATTGGTCTAACCCCGAGCGCCATTACGGCGTTCTTCGAAATTCTCTTCATCGACATCGTTCTGGCCGGCGACAATGCCATCGTCGTCGGCGCGTTGGCCGCGGGTTTGCCGGCAGAGCAACGCAAGAAGGTCATCCTGCTAGGCGTAATCGCGGCGCTCGTGCTTCGGATCGCATTCGCGCTGGTGGTTTCTCAATTGCTCCAGATCGTTGGCCTGGTGCTGGCAGGCGGCATCCTGTTGCTGTGGGTTGCGTGGCGGATGTTCCGTGAGCTCCAGCACAAGGGCGAGAGCCTGGGGTCGGAAGAGGTAGCCGGCGACGAGCATTCGGGAATGAGGCCCGCCAAGAGCTTCGCCAGCGCTGCCTGGGGCGTTGCGCTGGCCGATGTCAGCATGAGCCTCGATAACGTGCTGGCGGTTGCCGGAGCGGCTCGCGAACACCCGTGGGTGCTGGTGTTCGGCCTTATCCTGTCGGTCTTGCTGATGGGGGCCGCAGCCAACATCATTGCCAAGTACATCGATCGCTATCGCTGGATCGCATGGATCGGCTTGGTGGTGATCCTGTGGGTCGCGGTGAAGATGATTTATGACGGGGCCAAGCACGTTGCTCCGGTAATCGCTCCAGTCTTTTCCTGAGACGGCGTTGGCCGCTGACACGATCTTTGCGTTGTCGAGCGGACGGCCGCCGGCAGCGATCTCCGTCATTCGCGTAAGTGGGCCCGCGGCGCATGTTGTGGGCGGGCGCATTGCGGGGGGTCTGCCGGGGGCTCGGACTGCAGCAGTGCGGGAATTGCGCCATCCAGTATCGGGCCAGCTTCTGGATGAGGCTTTGGTTCTCCGGTTCGACGGTCCGGCGAGTTCAACCGGCGAAGATATCGTTGAATTTCAATGTCATGGCGGCAGGGCAGTCGTAGATGCGGTGCTGTCAGCCTTAGCCGGCAGCGAAGGCCTGCGCGAAGCTCTGCCTGGCGAATTTACCCGCCGGGCGTTCGAGAATGGCCGCATCGATCTGACCGAGGCGGAAGGTCTCGCCGACCTCATCGAGGCGGAGACCGAATCGCAGCGCAAAGCGGCGCTTCAGCTCGCCGAGGGAGGGCTGCGGAAGCAAATCGAATCCTGGCAGCAAGTATTGCTGGGTCTTTCCGCTCAGGCCGAGCGGGCCATCGATTACGACGAAGACGATGAGGCCATCGATCCGGCTTTGGTCGAGGCCTGCGCGGGACTCGCCGGCGAGTTGCAGTCTTGGCTTGATCGGCCCCGGATCGAGCCGCTCAGGGATGGAGTACGGGTCGTCGTGGCGGGAGCTCCCAACGCGGGCAAGTCGAGCTTGCTGAATGCAATCGCGGGGCAGGAGCGGGCGATCGTCACCGACATCCCAGGTACGACGCGCGATCATATCGAGGTACCTTTGTCGCTCGCCGGCATTCCGATCCTGCTGACGGACACAGCGGGGCTGCGCGAGACAGAGGATATCGTCGAAGCCATTGGAGTTTCGCGGACCGAGGCGCTGCTAGAAGGCGCGGACATAGTCCTGTGGCTAGGCGGATCGGACGACGCGCCGGCGCATCCGCAGCTCATTATGGTCCACTCAAAAGCTGACGTCAGGGAAGACGCGCCGGAAGGGATGTTCGCGGTGTCGGCCGTCACGGGTTTGGGGCTGAAGGCGCTGCTCGAGGAAGTTTCCGACCGTGCAAAATCGTTGCTGCCAAGCGAGGATGCGATTGCGCTCAATCGGCGGCAAGCCGTGCACGTTGCTGAAGCCGCTGACTCTCTGACCCGCGCATCGTCAGCCGATGATTGCGTGATCCTCGCCGAGGATCTCCGCTCGGCGCGAGGCGCCTTCGACCGGCTTACGGGCCGCGCTGGTGTCGAGGAGGTGCTCGACGCGCTGTTCGGACGATTCTGTCTCGGGAAGTAGTGTTCCACGTGAAACACTGATGGGCTAAGGGCCGGTCATGCACGATGTCCTGGTAATCGGCGCCGGCCATGCCGGATGTGAAGCGGCGGCTGCCGCGGCTCGCCGAGGCGCGCGCGTGGGGCTCCTCACTTTTCGGGCCGAGGACGCCGGACAGATGTCCTGCAATCCATCGATCGGTGGCGTGGGCAAGGGCCATCTCGTTCGTGAGCTCGACGTGTTCGATGGCCTCATGGCGCGCGCGGCCGATCGCGCTGCGATCCACAGGCGGATGCTGAACCGAAGCAAGGGGCCCGCTGTCTGGGGACCACGGGTCCAGGCCGACCGGCAGATCTATCGCCAGGCAGTTGTCGAGCTGCTCGAGGAGAATGGAGTCGACGTCGTCGTCGCGGAAGCACTGAAGCTTATCATTCGTGACGGCTGTATCGCCGGTGTCGAGACGGTCGAGGGCATCTTGTCATGCCGGGCGGTGGTCATTGCCACTGGCACGTTCCTCGATGCGCGCATGTTCATTGGCGAGCAGGTTATCGAGGGTGGCCGGCGCGGCGAGCGGTCCTCGGTGGCGCTGGCTGGCCAGATTCACGACATTGGTCTCGGTCAGGGTCGGCTAAAGACCGGCACGCCGCCGCGGCTCAATGGGCGCACCGTCGATTGGGCGCGACTGGAGGAGCAGCCGAGCGACGGCGATGATTGGTTGATGTCGGCACAGGATGACGGGATTCGTCAGCCTCAGGTGCGTTGCGCCATCGCACGGACCAACGGGCGGACGCACGAGATCATCGCGGCGAACTTTGACCGGTCGCCCCTGTTTGCGGGGGCGATCGAGGGGCGGGGCCCTCGTTACTGCCCATCGATCGAGGATAAGGTGAAGCGTTTTGCTGACCGCGACGCGCATCAGATCTTCCTTGAACCCGAAGGGCTCGACGATCGCCTCGTTTACCCCAATGGGATTTCGACCTCGCTCCCCGCTGACGTGCAGCGCGACTTTGTTCGAAGCATGTCGGGTTTGGAGCGCGCGGAGATCGTGCGCCCCGGCTATGCGGTGGAATACGAATTCGTCGATCCGCGGAAGCTGAATACGACTTTGGAGGTCCGCGGCGTGCCAGGCCTGTTCCTTGCGGGGCAGATCAACGGCACTACGGGGTATGAAGAGGCAGCGGCGCAGGGTCTGGTCGCCGGCCTTAATGCCGCCGCCACGGCGCTCGACCTTGAATCTGTGCGATTCGATCGGCGCTCTAGCTACATTGGCGTGATGATCGACGACTTGACGCTGCAAGGTGTTAGCGAGCCATATCGGATGATGACGGCGCGGGCGGAATATCGGCTTTCCCTTCGCGCCGACAACGCAACTTCAAGACTGGGTAAGGCTGCACTCGAAGCAAACTGTGTCTCAAATCGTCGGCGAGAGGCGATCGGGGCGCGGCTAGCGCTACGTTCAACCCTTGGATGGTCTCGGACGGAGGAGGGGCAAGCCGATGCCCTTTATGCACCATACGTGGCGCGTCAGGAGCGCGAGTGGGAAGCCGTGAGGCGCGATGCGGATGTCTGGATTCCGAGGGCGATCAATTACTCAGCGATTCCAGGACTTTCCAACGAGATGGTTGAACGGTTGAGCGCGGCTCAGCCCGAGACGCTGGACCAGGCCTCGCGAATTAATGGTGTGACCCCCGCAGCCTTATCCGCCTTGTTTGTGGCGGTTTCGCGCAGGGTTGCGGCGTGATCGAACGGCTGGCGCAGGTCGCCGCCCGACCTGTTTCACGTGAAACATTCGAAAAGTTGCAGGCGTACGAGGCGGCTCTGCGTGAGGAGAATAACCGCCAAAATCTCATCTCCGCCTCGGCACTCGATCACTTCTGGGAGCGCCATATCCTCGATTCGGCGCAGCTCGCACGGTTGGAACCGGGTGAAGGAGCCTCTTGGGCTGACATTGGCTCAGGCGCAGGACTGCCTGGAATTGTTGTTGCATGTCTGGTCGACGGGCCCGTCGCTCTCATCGAGCCGCGGCGGCTACGCGTGGAGTTTCTCCACAGGGTCATCGAAACGCTTCAACTGAATGCCACGGTGTTCGGTAGCAAAGCCGAACGCGCTTGCGGCTTGTATGACGTCATCACTGCACGTGCGGTGGCAAGTCTGAGCAAACTGCTCGAAATATCCGCACATCTATCCACAACAAACACCGTTTGGGCGTTTCCAAAAGGGACAAGGGCCCAAGAGGAACTTTTCGAAGCCCAGCGCGCGTGGCAAGGTGTGTTTCACGTGGAACAGAGTGTCACCGACCCCGAGTCAAAGATCGTGGTTGGGACAGGGGTGAGGCGGAAGACATGATTCGCATCGCGGTTGCAAATCAAAAGGGCGGTGTCGGCAAGACGACTACCGCGATAAATCTTGCCACCGCGTTGGCCGCCATCGGTCAGCGCGTGCTCCTGATCGACCTCGACCCTCAAGGTAATGCGTCGACGGGGCTCGGGATCGCCGCGTCAAAGCGCGAGCGTTCGAGCTATGACGTCCTGATCGGAAATGCGACAGTTGCCGAAAGTGCGATCCCAACACGCGTGCCACGGCTCGACCTGCTGCCGGCGACGGTCGACTTGTCGGGCGCCGAGGTCGAGATGGTGACCATGGATGACCGCGCTCACCGGCTTGAGAAGGCGCTGATTGCGGCGCCCGGCCGTTGGGACATCTGCCTGATCGACTGCCCGCCGTCGCTGGGACTGCTGACGGTCAACGCGATGGTCGCGGCCAGGCATATGCTGGTCCCTCTGCAGTGCGAGTTCTTTGCGCTCGAGGGCTTGAGCCAACTCCTGCAGACGGTTGAGCGGATCCGGGCGGCGTTCAACCCGGATCTCTCGATCCTTGGCGTTGCGCTGACGATGTTTGACCGTCGCAATAATCTCTCTCAGGCGGTCGCCGACGATGTCCGCGCATGCCTCGGTGCGGCGGTCTTCGACACGATCGTCCCGCGCAACGTCCGTTTGTCGGAAGCGCCCAGCCATGGCCTGCCGGCACTAATTTACGACCTCAAGTGTCCGGGGTCGGAAGCCTACATCAAGCTCGCCCGTGAGTTGATCGGGCGTTTGCCGCAATTGGCTGAGGCGGCATGAGCGAACGCCCAGGCAAGGGCCTGGGCATGGGCCTTCAGGCCCTGCTCGGCGAGGCCGCGAAGCAGCCCACAGCCGCGGCAGAGAGCGGAGCCGGCGTTCGGGAGATCGAGATCGCCCGGATCAAGCCGAACCCCAATCAGCCGCGTGCATTCTTCGACGAAGAGGCCCTCGACGAATTGGCGCAGTCGATTGGGCAGCGCGGCGTCCTGCAGCCCATTCTGCTTCGCCCCTCGGGCGATGGTTTCCAGATCATTGCCGGCGAACGCCGCTGGCGGGCCGCCCAGCGAGCGCGTTTGCACACAATACCCGCGATCATCCGCGATGGTGTCGATGAGGGGACGACGGCAGAGCTCGCGCTGATCGAGAATATCCAGCGCGAAAATCTGAATGCCATTGAGGAGGCCGAGGCCTACCGCCAGCTCATCGACCGGCACGGCCACGGCCAGGATGAGGTCGGGCGGCTCGTTCACAAATCGCGCAGCCACGTCTCTAACTTGTTGAGACTACTCGATCTTCCCGAAAGCGTGAAGCAATCGCTACTGAAAGGCGATATCAGCATGGGTCATGCTCGGGCGGTTGCGACCGCTCCGGACCCGGCGGCACTAACTCAGGAAATCATCGCCAAGGGCCTGTCGGTGCGTCAGGCCGAATCGCGTGCCCGGTCGGTGAAGCAGGGCGGATTTCGCGAGACATCGCCGGGCCAAGCCGCGAAGGTCGATGCCGATGTCGCTGCGCTTGAGCGGCAACTCGGCGACATCCTGGGCCTGAAAGTCCAAGTCGCCAACAAAGGGCAGGGCGGCACCGTCGCCCTGCATTACTCGAGCCTCGACCAGCTCGACATGATTTGCCAGCGGTTGTCCGGAGAGCCGATCTAACGGCGCGATGCGGCGACGCGCGCGATCGCCAACAATTCCTCGCCGAGCGCGTCCTGATCGGGCGCCGGGCTGAACAGCAGGTCGGATTCGAGCTTGGCAGCGCGGTCGGCAACCGTCGCAAGTCGCTTCGAATCCCACATCGAGAGCATCTTGGTCACCATCGGCTTGTCCTTCCAGAACAAGGCTTTGCCGAATGACGTCATGACGGCATCGGCCGATTCGCCGCGATCGATCCGAGCCCGTGCCGGGGCCAGCTGGAGCAAGCGTCGCTGCAGCGCGCGGACGACGGGAATGCTCTCCGCGCCGGCCGGCAGATTGCCGAGCTCAACCGCGAGGTCGCCGACACGCCCCGACAACGCAAGGTCGGCAAGATGTGTGGTCTCACCCTCTTGCAGGTCGGCGCCGACCGCATCGATCGCTTCATGATCGAGTTCCCTGGGCGCCTGCGGCGACGCGTCGATGTAGAGCGCGAGCTTCTGCAGTTCCTGCGCGACGATCGCCTGGTCGTTCCCGCATGAGTCAGCAAGACGAGCCGCGACCGGCGGACTGATCTTGAGCCCATACCGTCGGCCGACATCGGCCACCATCCGCTCTGCCTCCACACCCTCGGGCACGTAGGAGGCGTAAGCCACGGCCTGCGGCGAAGATTCAGCCAGCTTGAGCAGGGCCGAGGTCTTCCGGAGTGCACCGGCTATCGCGACGACCGGGCTTTCGGTCGCCGGTCCTTCCAGCAATGCCTCGACGCCGGCCGTGATCTCGTCGCCCGCCGGCTCGATCCAGATGACGCGCTTGCCACCGAACAGGCTGAGCGCACCCGCTTCATCAGCGAGCGCCGCCGGATCCGACTTCACCGTACCGGAGATGATCACGAATTTGGCCGCGGCGAACGCCTCAAGCAGGCGCGCGCCCAGCGCCCGCGACTGTGCCTCGTCCGGACCGTGGAACAGGAAGATGCGGACGTTGGGGTCCGGACGGTCGACCGATCGGACGATGCTGGCCTTCGACGCCCTCACGGCCTCGGCACGGTGCGTGTAGCGTAGATGCCGAGCCGGGCGACAATCTGGTCGGCCACCACCCCGGACAGGTTCTCGGCTGCAGTCTGCTCGGCCGCGACAGTCGCATATTCGGAGCCGACGACGTCGATTCCGGCGTCCGACCCGGCAGTCGCATCAAGTACGACACCGCCAGTCGTTAGGTTCACCAGCTGGTAGCGCGCGCGGAGCGTTCGCCGCTCGCGGGTCACGGCGCGGTCGCCGCGGATACCGTAGCCGGTGATATTGTCGTCGAGCTTCACATCGAGCCGGTATTGAGGCGTCGCCGTTCCGCTCTCGCCGAGGCGGTCCACGATCTTGTTACGGACGAGCCAGCCCGCCTGGCCCTCGATCGGGGCGACCTGCACGGTGCGCAAAGTCATCGCGACCGTCCCCGACGTGCCGCCGCTGTAGAGGGGGTGCAGGCCGCACCCAGCGAGCGAAAGAGCGAGCAACGGAGCAAGTTGGAGTCGGCCCTTGGGCATCACGCGACGATATTCACCAAGCGGTCCGGAACCACAATCACCTTGCGCGGCGTAGCGCCCGCCAATTGCCGCTGCACCTTGTCCGATGCCAACGCCATGGCCTCCGCTTCGTCGTTGGGAAGTCCGCGTCGCGCGGTGAGCGTATCCCGCAGCTTGCCGTTGATCTGAACCGCGAGCGTGACCTGGTCGTCGACTAGTAAAGCCGGGTCGAACTCGGGCCAAGACGAGTCGGCAACTAGCCCGTCATTGCCAAGTGCGGCCCAGGCTTCCTCGGCCAAATGCGAGGCCATCGGGGAGATCAGCTTGATCAGGGCGGTGATCGCCTCCTTGCGGTCGGCCGACGGCTTCGCCTTCTCGATCGCAGTGACGAGCTCGTAGAGCTGCGCGATCGCCTTGTTGAACTGAAGACCGTCGATCGCAGCGCCCACTCCCGCGATCGTCTTGTGGAGCTTGCGCCGGAGCTCCTCGTCGGCGCCCTCACCAGCAGAATTGGTCGTCGCCAGCCGCCACACGCGCTGGACGAAGCGCGAAGCACCTTCGATCCCGCCTTCCGACCATTCGAGGTCGCGCTCGGGCGGGCTGTCGGACAGCATGAACCAGCGCACCGCGTCCGCACCGTACTTCGCCAGGATCGGCTCGGGGTCGATGGTGTTGCGCTTCGACTTGGACATCTTCTCGACGCGGCCCAGCGTCACCGGGTGGCCGCTCTCGATATGGATCCAGTCGTCGCCGTCCTTTCGAACCTCGTCGGGGCTCAGCCAGCTGCCGTCGCCCGCGCGATAGGTCTCGTGCGTTACCATGCCTTGCGTAAACAGGCCCTTGAACGGCTCGGCCATGTCGATCTGGCCAAGGTGCTGGAGCGCCCGCGTCCAGAATCGCGCGTAGAGCAGGTGCAGGATCGCATGCTCGACGCCGCCGATATACTGCGCGACCGGCAGCCACTTCTCCGCTTCGGCCCGGTCGAATGGCCGGTCCGTCGGCTGGCTGGCGAAGCGGATGAAATACCAGGACGAATCGACGAACGTGTCGAGCGTGTCGGTCTCGCGGACCGCTTTTCCCCCGCAGGTCGGGCAGTCGACGTGCTTCCACGTCGGATGGCGGTCGAGCGGGTTGCCAGGCTTGTCGAACTCGATGTCGTCGGGAAGCACGACCGGCAGCTGGTCCTTGGGCACCGGAACCGCGCCGCATTTGTCGCAGTGGATGATCGGGATCGGCGTGCCCCAGTAACGCTGACGGGACACCCCCCAGTCGCGCAGGCGCCATGCGGTGGTGCCGTGGCCCCACCCCGCTTGCTCGGCTCGGCGGATAACTTCAGCGGCGGCTTGCTCGGTCTCGAGACCGTCGAGGAATTGGGAGTTCACCGAGATTCCGGGAGCGTTCTCCGCTTCCTTGCCTATCGGTTCGGACGCAAGCGCGGACGATGCGGCGACCACGCGCTTGATGGGCAAGTGATACTGCCTCGCAAATTCGAAATCGCGTTGATCGTGACCGGGGACGCCGAAAATAGCACCCGTGCCATAGTCCATTAGCACGAAGTTTGCGATGTAAACGGGCAGGCGCCAGCTCGGGTCGAGCGGATGCACCACCTCGAACAACGTCCGGTACCCCTTCTTCTCCGCTGCCTCGATTTCGGCGAGGCTGGTGCCGCCCCGCTGGCATTCGGCGACGAACGTGGCCGCCTTCGGATCTGCGGCGGCAGCGGCCTGAGCGAGCGGATGCCCGGCCGCAATCGCGACGAAGCTGGCACCGAAGATCGTGTCGGGCCGGGTCGTAAACACTTCGACCGAATCCACGTCGGCGGCAGGCTCGGCGAGCCGGAAGCGGAATTGCAGACCGCGGCTCTTCCCGATCCAGTTTTCCTGCATCAGCCGGACCTTGTCGGGCCACTGGTCGAGCGTGCCCAATCCGTCGAGCAGGTCTTCGGCAAAGTCCGTGATCTTCAAGAACCACTGGTTGAGCTTGCGACGTTCAACGAGCGCGTTCGACCGCCAACCGCGTCCGTCGATCACCTGCTCGTTGGCGAGCACGGTCATGTCGACCGGATCCCAATTGACCTCGCTCTCCTTGCGATAGACCAGCCCTGCCTCGAACAGGTCGAGGAACAGCGCTTGCTCATGTCCGTAGTAAGCCGGATCGCAGGTCGCGAGCTCCCGCGTCCAGTCGAGCGCGAAGCCGATCCGCTTCAGCTGGTCGCGCATCGTGTCGATATTCTGCCAAGTCCACGCGCCCGGATGGACCTTGCGCTCCATTGCCGCATTCTCGGCCGGCATCCCGAAGGCGTCCCAGCCCATCGGATGAAGCACTTCGTGGCCCTGCATCCGTCGATACCGGGCGATCACGTCGCCCATGGTGTAATTGCGGACGTGGCCCATGTGGATGCGTCCCGACGGATAGGGAAACATCTCCAGGACGTAGGTCTTGGGCTTGGAGCTATTACTGTCCGCGACGAAACAGCGCTGTTCTTCCCAGCGCGCTTGCCAGCGGCTGTCCGCCTTGCCCGGGTCGAAACGCCCGCTCATCGCAAACGAATTATCCCCGGACAGCGGAGCGGCGAAGGTCGCGGGCTCGCGTCAGGATGATGTCTTCAAGCTTTTGAACAGTCGCGGCGCTGACCGGGGCATCGACCCACGCCCCGCCCTGATTGACCTGACGCGAAGCGGCGACGCGAAGGGCGTCCGCGCGGAGATCCTGGTCGAGGATGGCCACTGTCAGTTTCACACGCTCGCCGGGTGCCTTCGGGTTGGCGTACCAATCAGTGATGATCACCCCGCTGTTGGCATTGGCCTGCAGCAGCGGCGCGAAGGAGACGGTATCGACCGCCGCCCGCCACAGATAGCTGTTCACGCCGATGGTCGAGATCCTCGACGGCGCCAGCTCGTTCGGAAGGCTGCGGTTGCGCGCGCAGCCGGACGTCGCAACGGTCAGGACGAGTAGCGCGGCAGCAGAAGTATAAAGGCGAGGCATCGGCGATCCTTGGCAGGGGAAAACTGGTTCAGCGGCGTTATAGATGTGCACGCTAGTCCCGCAAGCTGTCCCTATGCTGACTGATTCTGTGTTGAGTCAGCAACAGGAGCGAAATGAATCGATTCCTGTCATGGAACCTTCAGCTTCGACTAGCTATATCGACTCGCGAACAGGGAGTTGTCTGATTTGTTAACGGTGCGCCCTTCGAAGTCAGCCAAGGTGGTTGCGGCTCTTGCCGCGGCCGGCCTGATGCTGTCTCCGGCGTTCGCAACTAGCAATACGACGACGACGAAGAAGCGTCCGGCCGCAATTGCGGTCAGCTTCGACCCGATCTCCTCGTTCACTCCGGCAAACGGCGATCCCCGCCTGGCGGCGACGTTCGCAAACAAGCCGCTGTCCCTGACCGATTTCAGCTTCACTCCGGCAGCGGCCAAGGGCCGGCCGTCGCAGCTTCGCGTCGCGATCCGCGCTCGTGTGGGCACTCCGGCGGCCGCAACGACTCAGGCGGCCGCGGCGACTTCGGCAATTACCGCGCTGACGCCGGCCAGCTACAACCTCGGCCTTGCCGTGGGCTGGAAGCGTTTCGCCGTTTCTGGCGACGTCTCGCAGAACAAGTCGGTCGATCCGGCCATGGCGGGTCGTGAAAGCGCCATCGTCGGGGTTAGCTATTCGCTCAACAACAAGCTCAGCACGCGTGTTGCGGTCGGTGCCGAGCGCACCACCGGCAATCCCCTTCCGGCGCTTCGCCGCGGCGACAACGTGTCACTGGATGCCGGCGCATCTTATTCCCTTTCGCGCCGCATCGATCTGACCGGTGGCGTCCGTTACGAGGTCGATCGCGACAAGGCGTCCGCGCTGAAGGACGACCGCCGCGACAGCCAGGCCGTCTATATCGGCACCGCGTTCAAGTTCTAAGCAACCGGACGCTTCCTTAAGTTCACGAAAAAGGCGCCTCGTCCCGCGACTTTTGTGACCTTAAGCCTATATCGCCACCCAATGAGCAGCGCCGCCGACCGTCTCCAGAAGATTCTCGACGCCATCGATCGCTCGGCCCGGGTGGCCAGGCGCGAGCCCGCTGATGTCACGCTAATCGCGGTCAGCAAGGGCCGCCCGGTCGCCGAGATCGAAGAACTGATCGCCGCGGGCCAGCGCGATTTCGGGGAGAGCCGGGTGCAGGAAGCGCTGGAGAAGTGGCCACCGCTACTCGCGCGCAATCCGGAGCTCCGCCTTCACGGCATCGGGCGGCTGCAGTCGAACAAGGCAGCCGAAGCGGTGAATCTATTCGACACGGTCCATTCGCTCGACCGCGCTTCGCTGCTTGAAGCGCTCGTTGCGGAAGCCGGCAAGGCGGAGCGCTACCCTTCGGTCTACGTCCAGGTGAACATCGGCGAGGAGGAGCAGAAGGGCGGCTGCGCGATCGACGAGATCGGCGACCTGGTCGCCGCCGTCCGTGCGTCGCCGCTACCGCTGGCTGGCCTGATGGCGATTCCGCCGCTGGGGGTCGAGCCATCGCCCTATTTTGCGCTTCTGGCCAAGCTTGCCCGACGCCATGACGTCACGGGCTTGAGCATTGGAATGTCTGGTGATTTTCAAGAAGCGGTCATGCTCGGCGCGACGGTCGTTCGCGTCGGCACGGCCTTGTTTGAGGACTGATGCAGAACTTCGACGCAATCATATTCGACTTCGATGGCGTGCTCCTCGAGAGCGAGTTCGAGGGCAACAAGCAACTCGCCGAGTTGCTGACTGACCTCGGCCACCGCCACAGCACCGAGGAAGCGCTGGAACGCTATGTGGGCCTCGCCGGCAAGGATTTCTTCGCCGAGATCGAAAAGCACATTGGCGAGCCGCTGCCGCCCGTCTTCTTCGAGCGCCGCAAGGAGCAGAGCGTCCAGGCGCTGCAGGAGGGCGTAAGGGCCGTGGTCGGTGCGGTCGACTTCGTTCGCGGGCTCCCGGCCGACCTACCGCGAGCCGTCGCCTCATCCAGCTCCACGCGCTGGCTCCACGGTCATCTCGATCACCTTGGTCTCCGCGATGCGTTCGGCGACCACATCTACAGCGGTAACGAGCATGTCGAGCGCGGCAAGCCGGCGCCCGACCTCTATCTCTATGCCGCCGACCAGCTCGGCGCGGAAATCGAACGCAGCGTTATACTCGAAGACTCCGCTATCGGGGTGAGAGGCGCCCTGGCGTCAGGTGCGCGGGTCATCGGCCTCGCTGCGGGTACTCACTGCCTCGATGGACATGATGAGATGCTTCGAGATCTCGGCGTCCGCGACATCGCCTATAACTTCGACGACGTGAAGCGCCTGCTCGGCCTCGCCTAGGCGAGGTGTCCGCTCTTCTTGCGCTTGGTCGCGAGATAGTCGGCATTGTGCGGGTTGGCCGGCATGTGGTGAGCGACTCGCTCCACGACCTCGACTCCAGCGGCCTTCAGTCCAGCAACCTTGTTGGGATTGTTGGTCAGCAACCGCACGCGGTCGATTCCAAGCGCTCTCAGCATCGCTGCCGCATGGGCATAATCGCGCTCGTCGTCGCCGAACCCGAGGCGCCGGTTAGCGTCGACCGTATCCAGCCCACGATCCTGCAAGGCGTAGGCGCGGAGCTTGTTGGCAAGGCCGATCCCGCGTCCTTCCTGGCGGAGGTAGAGGAGCACGCCGCCGCCCGCTTCGCCGATAATTCTCAGCGCCTCTTTCAGCTGCGGCCCGCAATCGCATTTCAGCGATCCAAACACGTCGCCGGTCAGGCATTCGCTGTGAAGGCGCACGAGCGGCGGCCTTCCGCCGAATGCGCCGACCACCAGCGCGACATGCTCCTGCCCGTCGTCCGACCCGCGGAAGGCGACGATCTGGGTGTCGGGCATGCCGTCGAGCGGGAGCTTCGCGCGAGCGACGAGCTCAACGTTCGGCGACGTGCGCAAGCGTTCAACCTCGTCGGCGGAGACCGTCGCCGCGGCCGTTTGATCCTGGAGCAGCCATAAAGCCGGCAGCAGCCCAGCCGACCGAGCGAGATCCAGCGCCGCACGCGCCGATTTGGCGCAGCCCACCGGCAGGGGGTGCATCGGTCCGATCGGCCCTCGGTCGAGATCGCGGCCCGGATCCGCGACCGCAAGCGCAGTATCCCTGTCGAGCCAGTCCGTGCGTTCGATCAGGACGGGGTCATGCGGGTTTGCAGCATCGCGTTCGTTCGCCAGCGCCAGCGCCACGGCGCGTTCCCCGCTGATCAACAGGCGGCCCGTCTTCTCCGGGTCCAGCAAGTCCAGGATTTCCGGCGTCGCTGTCTCGACCGCAGCGATGACGACAGGCTCTGCTCCCTCAATCCTCACCGGCCGGCCGGCGCGCAGCGCGGCGATCGCGGTTCGAAGCGGCGACGGCTCGCTCAAACCTCGACCTCGAGGATCAACGGCACATGGTCCGACGGCCGCTGCCAGGAGCGGGCGGGCTTCAGCACCTCATGGGCCGCGAGGTGCCCGGCAAGCTCGGGTGACGCCCACATATGGTCGAGCCGGCGCCCGCGGTCGTTCTTGGTCCAGTCGGGCGAGCGATAGCTCCACCAGGTGAAGCAGCGTTCGGGCGCGGGCACGAACCGGCGGCCGATGTCGATCCAGTCGTGCGCCTGCTGCAGCTTGGTCAGCGCCGCGACCTCGACGGGCGTGTGGCTCACCACGTTGAGCAGCGACTTGTGGCTCCAGACATCACATTCGAGCGGGGCGACGTTGAAGTCGCCGACGATGATGCTCGGCTCCTTCAATCCTTCGGACCATTTCGTCATGCGTCCGATGAAATCGAGTTTCTGCCCAAATTTGGGGTTCTGCTCGCGGTCGGGGATATCGCCGCCGGCCGGCACGTAGACATTTTCTAGCCGAATTCCGCATTCCAGCCGGACGCCGACGTGGCGCGCCTCGCCATTGTCCTGCCAGTCGTGTTTGCCGGGATCCTTGATCGGCACCCGACTGATGATCGCCACGCCGTGGTGCATGCGCTGGCCGTTTAACTGGCGGTATTTGTAGCCGTTTCGTTCGAACAGCTCGAACGGGAAGATGGTGTCGAGCACTTTCGTTTCCTGCAGGCACAGGATGTCCGGCTGCTGCTCGGTGATGAGGCGCTCGACCAGCCCAGTGCGTGCTCGCACCGAGTTGATGTTCCAGGACGCGATCTTCAGCCGTTTCGTCACAACAGCCGCTTAGCCTCGTAACATTAAGCCCGCAAAGAAAAGGCCCCCGCTCCGGGGGCATGGAGCGAGGGCCGCCTAGCGTTCGTCACGCAAGGAGTTCCGCGAAAACCCCGGGTAACAGGGGGAAACCCCGGGTAAGCAGCGGAACCGAAGCCCTATTTAGGAACCCTTGCCTGAAATTGCGATGAACGGGTCGCAAAATGAAACGTTTTTAATTTAGCGCTTCTGCTTCTTGGGTTCCGGGAAAGTGAATGCGCTTTCCGGCACGGCGACATTGTAGCGGACGTTGGTCAGCTTGACGGTGGTTCGGTGGCCCTGCGGGTCGATCGCCGTCCAGCCATAGAGCTGCAAGCCTCCCGGCGAGGATTCGCTCCGCAGGAAAGCGAGCGTCAGCTGGCCGTAGGAGATGTTCTTCGCCCGAGCGACAACGATGCGGTCGTCGTTGTTGGGCAGGATCTGCGCCTTGCCGTTGAAGTCAGCCGATCCCGACAGCAGCGGCCCCAGCGGCGTACGGGCGAGCGGCCAGCTCGATTTCTGTCCGACCTGATAGTCGAGGAAGAACAATCGCGATCCGTCGGCGACGAGCAGAAGATCGCCGCTCCCGTACTGGAAGCGGACCTTGCCCGGGCGCTTGAGCTGCAGCGTGCCGGCGGCCGAACGGCCCTTGGCGTCGGTCTGGACGAAATTGGCGGTCATCGTCTGCACCGAGCCGATATGCGATTTCAGCTTGGCGAGATCGGCGGTCGGATTGCCAGCGGCGGCAGGCGCGGCGGCGGCTACAATCGCCACCGGAATCAACGCGCGCGCAAGGCTTGTCATGAAGGTCATTCGAAACGCTCCTGGAATTTTCGCCGTTATCTGGCGTTTCGCCCTTGAATGCGCTCTGAACCTGCGGGTTCCGTGAGGTTCAGGCTCAGATTGGGTGCCCGTCGGGGTCGATCAGCACCTCGCGGCGGCCGACATGGTCGGGTTGGCCGACGAGGCCGTCCTTCTCCATCCGCTCGATCAGCCGCGCCGCGCTGTTGTAGCCGACTCTGAGTTGCCGCTGCAGGTAGGAAGTCGACGCCTTCTGGCTCTCGGCGACGATCTGGATCGCCTTCTTGTAGAGCTGCGTCTCCGCATCGTCCTCGCCGGTCGGCTGGCCATCGAACAGGTAACCGCCGTCTTCCGGCTCCTCGGTGACCGCCTGGATGTAATCGGGCGCGCCCTGCCGCCGCCAATGCTCGGCAACCGCACGCACTTCCTCGTCGCTGACGAACGGGCCGTGGACGCGGATGATCTGTTTGCCGCCCGGCATGTAAAGCATGTCGCCCTTGCCCAGCAGCTGCTCGGCGCCTTGCTCGCCTAGGATCGTGCGGCTGTCGATCTTGCTCGTCACCTGGAAGCTGATTCGAGTCGGCAAATTCGCTTTGATGACGCCGGTGATGACGTCGACGGAGGGGCGCTGCGTCGCCATGATCAGGTGGATGCCGGCGGCGCGCGCCTTTTGCGCGAGACGCTGGATGAGGAATTCGACCTCCTTGCCGGCCGTCATCATCAGGTCGGCGAGCTCGTCGACCACGACCACGATTTGCGGCAGGACCTCATATTCCAGCTCTTCGGTTTCGTAGAGCGGCTGGCCCGAATCGGCGTCGTAGCCGGTCTGCACCCGCCGCCCGAGCTTGGAGCCCTTGCCCTTCGCCTCGCGCACCTTGGCGTTGAAGCTCGGCAGCGCGCGCACACCGAGGTTCGCCATCATCCGGTAGCGCTCCTCCATCTGCTCGACAGTCCACTTGAGCGCGCGGATCGCCTTGCCCGGCTCGGTCACGACCGGCGACAGCAGGTGCGGGATGTCGTCGTAGATGCTGAGCTCGAGCATCTTCGGGTCGATCATGATCAGCTTCACCTGGTCGGGGCCGTAGCGGTACAGCAGCGACAGGATCATGCAGTTGAGGCCGACCGATTTGCCCGATCCGGTCGTACCGGCAACGAGCAGATGCGGCATCGGCGCGAGGTCGGCGATGACCGGATCGCCGGCGATATTCTTGCCGAGGATCAGAGGCAGCGACATGTTCTGGTCTTCGAACGCCTGGCTGCCGACCAGCTCGCTGAGGCTCACGGTCTCCCGCTTCGGGTTGGGTAGTTCGATGCCAATAACGCTGCGGCCGGGGATGGTCGCAACTCGGGCCGACAGCGCCGACATGTTGCGGGCGATGTCGTCGGCGAGCTGGATGACTCGGCTCGCCTTGATGCCGCTCGCGGGCTCAAGCTCGTACATGGTGACGACCGGGCCGGGGCGAACCTCGACGATGTCGCCGCGGACATGGAAATCCTCGAGTACGCTTTCGAGCAGGCGCGCATTACGCTCGAGACCAGCGCGATCGATCTTATGACTTCCGCGTTCGGGCGCGGCAGCGAGCAGGTCGAGGGTCGGCAACTGATAATTGTCGCCCAGCGCTAGACTGGTCTGCGCCGGCGCTTTCTTGCCGACGGTCTTGCTTGCCGGCGCGACCGACTTGGGAGGCGCGGCAACTGCCACGTTAGGCTTGGGCTTGGGCGGCGCAGCGCTCGCTGATTCGTCGCGGATCTGCGTGGCTCGGGGAGCGGCGCGGCGCTCGCGCGGTTGGCGGCGGAAGACGCCGCCCATCCAGGCCTTTTCGCCTTCGGTGAGGCCAAGCGCAAAATAGCCTACGATCAGTCCGGCGATCGCGAAAACCATCAGCACCGCGAGATGGACGGGGCCGGCGATCGAAGGATTGCGGATCAGGTTGATCGCGCCGTCGACGCCATAAGCGGCGCCGAGCCCGATGGCTCCGCCCCAGCCGCTGGGCAAGCCGGAGACCGCTGAGCCGCTCGTGAGACTAAGCGCGATGCCGATAAGCACCGCGCCGATCGCCGCGACGAACAGGCCGCGTCCGGTGCGCCCGGCGTGCTCGAGCCGCAGCATGCGCAATCCGGCCAGCGCAATGACCGGGAGGAACAGCACGCAGCCCAAGCCGAACAGCAAAAGCATTGCGTCGCTGACGTACGCGCCGGGGCTTCCGAGCCAGTTGCCAGTCGCGTCGCCTGCAGCGGTACTCAGCGAGCGGTCGCTTGCGGTATGCGTTGCCAGCGCCACAGCGCCGCCCAGGCTGATGGCGACGAGCACCGCGCCCCATGTGCGCACGGCGAAGCGCTTCAACGAGACGCGCAGCGCATCGCGCCAGTCTGGCGCCAGGTCGCGCTTCGGGGCGCGCGCTGCAACGGTAGCCATCTTCCACCCCCCATAGGTGCCTATGTGTCTGTTGCGCCTAGAATCCCCCACGCGGACTCGCCGGTCAAGCGAAGTCGTGGCGTCATTGCGACGAACGGGGTATCGGCGCCGCCATGGACCGCGCGGACGCGATCATCTTCGGTGGCGGATTGGTCGGGCTGGCGCTTGCCGCCGCGCTCGATACGAGTGGTATCTCGACCATCGTCGTCGATCCTGCCGACCCTGATTTGCGGAAGGATGCGGCGTTCGACGGACGTACCAGCGCTGTCTCGTCGAGCTCGATGCGGATGCTTGAGACGATCGGCGTTGCCGATCATCTTGCGGAGCCGGGTTGTCCGATCCGGACCATTGCGGTCGCCGACGGGCTTAAGCCGGGCGCTCTGCATTTCGACGCGGAGGATGACGAGGCGCTCGGCTACATGCACGAGAACCGGCACCTCCGCTCGGCGCTGCAGGCGCGGGCGGAGGCTGGCAAGAACATCTGGCTGCTGTGGAAGTCGCGCGTCGCCAGCGTGGACCGTGGCGACCATCAGGTCGTCGTTGCGCTGGAGGACGGCCGCAAGCTGAGCGCGCCGCTGCTGGTCGCCGCCGATGGTCGCAATTCGCGTACCCGCGAAGCCGCCGGGATCAACATCGCGCGGTGGAAGTACAACCACCAGGCGATCGTGTCGGTGCTTCGGCATGAACGGCCGCACGACCATGTCGCGTACGAGATATTTTATCCAACGGGGCCGTTCGCCTTGTTGCCGATGAACGACGATTCGGGCGGGCACCGTTCGGCAATCGTGTGGTCGGTGCCCGAAGACGATGCGAAGGGCTGGCTGTCTCTCAGCGACGCCGACTTCGCGGCGGAGGCGCAGGCGGCGATGGGCAGCTTCCTCGGCAAGATTGAATTACTCGCGCCGCGTTCCACCTTCCCGCTTGGCTTCCACCATGCGGCGCAGATCACCGGCAAGCGGCTCGCCCTCGTCGGCGACGCTGCGCACGCAATCCATCCGATCGCCGGCCAGGGCTTGAACCTCGGCTTCCGCGATGCCGCCGCGCTGGCGCAAGTCCTGGTCGAAGGGTCGCGGCTCGGGCTCGATCTCGGCGACGCACAATTGCTCGATCGCTACCAACGCTGGCGCTCGCTCGATGCCTTATCGGTTGCGTTCGCGACGGACAGCCTGACGAAAATCTATGGCGTCCCGGGTCGAACGGCATCCGCCGTCCGTCGCTTGGGCATGGAACTTGTCGGGCGGATCACACCGCTGAAGAACAAGCTGATGAGTGAAGCGCGCGGCACCAGCGGCGACCTGCCGCTGCTCCTCCGCGGCATCTCTATCTAATCACTGAAGCGTTGGCTCGATCTCGATCCCGCCGTTCACCGCGGCGCGCTGGAACTGCATGAGTTGGACGAGAAGGTCGGCCCGGGACTCTAGGGTCGCCTCCTCCAGCAGGGCCTGCTTGGCGCCGGTGTCGAACGGGGCGACCTGGGCGATCGCGTTGACCAGCATCTCGTCGTCGAGCCGCGCCACGGCATCCCAGTCGACCGCCAGGCCCATCGCATCACCAAGCCGCCGTGCTTCGCGTTCGACTTCCGCGCGCTGGATGCTCGCCAGCGGGTCCGGCTCATTGTCGTCGAACGCCTCGATATCCACGACCGCGCATCGATAAGTGGCGTCGTTGGGCATTTCGTTGATCAGCCGGAAACGGTTCGCGCCGAGCAGGACGATGTTGAACTTCCCGTCCTCAAGCTCCTCGATTCCGACCACCTCGCCGACACAGCCGACGTCGTAGAGCGGTGCCTGATTGTCGTCATCGAACCGCAGCGGTTGGATCATTCCGATTTGGCCCGCGCCGTCGATGGCATCCCGCACCATATCTCGATAGCGCGGCTCGAAAATGTGGAGCGGGAGCTGCGCGCGCGGAAACAGGATAGCCCCCGGCAACGGGAAGATGGGGAGTGTGAGCGTTCGGCTCACGTGAACAGGAGCGCCGAAAGTCGGCGGCGCTGGGCGCTCGACCACGGGTCTTCGAGGCCCTGCGCTTCGAGCAATTGAAGGAACCGCATGCGGGCTGCGCCCTCATTCCATTCGCGGTCGCGCTTGACGATCTCGAGCAGGGCATCGGCGGCACTATCGCGGTCCCCGTCGGCCATCTTCGCGCCTGCCAGCTCGAACCGCGCCTCATGATCGTCCGGGTTAGCCGTCAGCCGTTGCTCGAGCGGTGACGTGTCGACCTTAGGCGCCGACGCGAGTTCGAGCGCGGCACGGGCGCGACTGACCTCGGGCTTCGACCCGATTTCCGGCGGGAGGCCATCGAGAATTTCCCGCGCCTGGTCGAGCTCGCCGGAAGCGACTTGCGCCCGAACCAGTCCGCCGATCGCCTCCGCATTGTCAGGCGCCATGTCGCGGATCTGCTGGAAAATATTGGCGGCGCGCGGGGCGTCACCTGCATCCAGAATCTCTTCGGCCATGGCGAGGAGCGGCTCGATCTCGGCTTCGACAGCCGCGTCCGCGCCTTCGATCTTCAATTGCGTCAGCAATTGGTCGATAGCCTTCTTGATCTGCCCTTCGCTGCGGTAGTTGGTGAGGTCGGCGACGGGCTGGCCGCGATAAATGGCATAGACGGTGGGGATCGACTGGATGCGGAACTGCGCCGCGATCATCTTCTCCTGGTCGACGTCGATCTTGGCGAGCTTCACACCCTTGCCGGCATAATCCTCGGCGACTTTCTCGAGCACGGGCCCAAGCTGCTTGCATGGCCCGCACCATTCCGCCCAGAAGTCGAGGATCACCAGCGCGTTCATCGACGGCTGGACGACCTGCTCCTCGAAGCGCTGGATCGCCTCGCGTTCGTCTTCGGTCAGGCCAAGAGTCGCCACGGCGCCAAACTATCCCTTCAACGGTGCGGACGCGCGCCCATATGGGCGGGGAAGGCACTCGCCACAAGCGCTTGCGGTATCCGGCAAGGCCATGCTAGGCGCGCGCCTCACCTCCACCGGCCGGTCGGGATTCGACGCCGGTGTCAGCGCCAGAGCGGGCGTAGCTCAGGGGTAGAGCACAACCTTGCCAAGGTTGGGGTCGAGGGTTCGAATCCCTTCGCCCGCTCCAGCTGTCCATCGTTCGCGACTTCGAACCCTCGGGTCTTTGATGTCGCTCCGGCGCAAGCGCCTACGCGCGTGGTTCGAATCCCTTCGCCCGCTCCAGCTGCTTTCGAAAATCGAAGGCTATTCGACGGTCGCACCACCGCGGATGGTCGCCTTCAGCTGCTTCAGGTAAACCCGTCCGACCGGCAGGCGCTTGCCGGTGCGCAGCAGTACTTCCGAACCACCGAAGCGCGGCGTGCGGAGCTCGGTAATCGCGTTCTTGCGGACGAGCCAGCGGCGGTGGACCCGGACGAAATAGCCCGGCTCGACCCGGCCTTCGAACTGGCGGATCGACCCGCGCATCAGGTGCGACCCGCCGTGCGTGTGGATTGCGACATAGTCGTCCTCGCTGCTGACGCAGTCGATGGCATCGAGCGCGACCCGGACCAGCCCTGCCGATCCGCGTAGCCAGAATTCGGTCTCGAACGGCTTGGCGCGTTTGCCGCCGGCGATGGTGCGGAGGTTGCGGACGATCTCCTGCATTTCACTCAAGCGCTGCTCGGCATCGAGCGCCCGGATTTCATTGCGCGCTTTCCTCAGCGCCTTGGCGAGCCTTTCGCGCTCCACCGGCTTCAGCAGATAGTCGACGACGGCGCTTTCGAATGCCCGAACCGCATAATGGTCGAAGGCGGTGATGAAGATGATCTGCGGTGGATTGGGCCGCTGCACCAGCGCCTCGACGACGTCGAAACCGTCGCCGTCGCGCATCTTGATATCGAGCAGGATTACGTCGGGCGACAGCGCGGCGATTTCCGACAATGCCTCGGCACATGAGCTCGCTTCGCCGACATGCTCGACGTATGGAATCGCCTGGAGCAGCAGCTTCAGCCGTTTGAGCGCCAGCGTCTCGTCGTCGACGGTGAGGACGCGAAGCAGGCTCATGGCATCTCCAACGGGAATTGGACGCGGACGTGGAAGCTTCCGTCGGATAACCGATCGGCGGAGAGCGCCGTCGTACCCTCGCCGTAAATCAGGCCGAGCCGCTGCCGCACATTGCTGAGTCCGATCCCCCCGCCGGACGTCGTGGGGCCTTTGCCTTTGCCGCTATCGATCACCTCGAGAAACAGCTGGTCGTCGTCGGACCAGGCCTTGACCTCGATGCTTGCGGGCGGTGGCGCTCCGGCCACGCCATACTTCACGGCATTTTCGACGATTGGCTGCAGGATCAGCGCGGGCACGATCGCCGCGTCCAGTTCCTCGGGGACGGAGTAGGTCACAACCAAATCCTGATACCGGAGCTGCTCGATCTCGAGGTAGGTCCGCTGCAGCTCGATCTCCGACGAAAGCGCGATCTTGTCGGTCGGGTCGGCGGCCAGTCCGAGCCTCAGGAACCGGGCGAGCTTCGTCACCATCTCGTCCGCCAGCGTCACACTGCCCTCAAGCATCAGCGCCGATACCGAATTGAGGCTGTTGAACAGGAAGTGCGGGTTGATCTGGCTGTGCAGCGCACGAAGCTGCGCCGCATGCGCTTGTTCCCGGATTTCGGCGGCGCGCTGCTGTTCCTCGCGCACGTCGAAGCTGTACGACACCGCCAGGTACATCCCGGCCCAGGCCAGAAAGTACCAGGTCCAGAAGGCGATCGTCCGGACCGCACCGGCCCAGGTAAAGTCGCTGAGAGTGAGTTCAGGATCGACCATCGCTTCGATGAAGAAGATCGCCCAGGCGAAGGTCTCGGCGGCGACCGGCGTGACGATCGCGAGCGCGATCAATCGCTTGCGCGTTGTCGACAGGCGGGAACTACGCAGCATCAGGTGGAACAGGAAGGATACGCAGATCCCGAGCACGATTTCGCCGAAGCGGACGTAAATGAGCTGTCGTAGGTAGGTGTTGCCAGCGAGTGCGGTCGCCAGCGTCAGCAGGACATAGTTCGACACCCAGAAGATGAGCGTCAGCCAGACGACCGCGCGCACGCGCCGGTCGCGCAGCGCGGCAAGGTCGGCGCTGGGCTCAAACGCCTCTACGTGCGGCGGGTCGAGTGGAAGTGTGGCCACGGCGACACAATGGCCCTTCAGCCGTCGCCTTGTCGACTGCCGTTGGACCGCAGAGGCTCGACGTTCGCCCGCTGCAAGGGCGCTTTAGCCACAGGAACCGCATCCTCGGCGGCAAGCGCCTTCATGCATTTCGCAGCCAAACGAAACTGCGCGGTAGTGAAGGGGCTCCGAATGCAATCCATTGCGCGCGATCCGATCGTGACGACCGCGCTGGCCGATTCCGGTGTTCCGCAACCGTGGGCCGAGCCGAGTCTCCGCCCCGCAAACCGGAAAGGTCGATCCTCATGCTGAACTTCCGCACGCGACTGCTCGCCACCACGCTTCTGGTCGGAGGTGGCACGCTCGCTTCGCCAGCATTTGCGCAGGACGCTGCGCTCGCGCCCGCCAATCCGGCCGATGCTGCCGCGCCCGCGGATGCAGCCGCTCCGCCAGCCAGCCCAGTTGCATCGCCACCAGCCGCTGTGCCGTCTGGCGGCGCCGAGATTGTCATCACCGGTTCGCGCATCCCGCAGCCGAACCTGACGTCGGCGAGCCCGGTCACAGTGCTCTCCAGCCAGGATATCAAGCTTTCCGGCACGACGCGCACCGAGGATTTGATCAACTCGCTGCCGCAATCGTTCGCGTCGCAGGGATCCAGCCTGTCCAACGGCGCGACCGGCACGGCAACCGTGAACCTTCGTGGCCTCGGCCCGACGCGTACGCTGGTGCTCGTCAACGGCCGGCGCCTGATGCCGGGCGACCCCGCCTTCCCCGTCGCCGACATCAACTTCATTCCCTCGGCGATGATCAAGCGTGTCGATGTGCTGACCGGCGGCGCATCGTCGGTCTACGGCGCGGACGCCGTCGCGGGTGTCGTCAACTTCATCATGGACACCAGCTTCCGCGGCTTGCGCCTGGACGCCGAGGCATCGACCTTCATGCACGACAACCGTGCGTCGGATAAGATCATCGGCCCGAACCATGACCTTGGCTATCAGCCACCGCGCGGTCTCAGCACCAACGGCGGAGCACAGGACATCGCAGCGGCGTTCGGCGCCGGCTTCGACGACAACCGCGGCAGCATCATGGCCTATGCAACGTACCGCAAGCAGGACCAGATACTGGAGGCGAGCCGCGATTATTCGTTCTGCGCCCTCGGCACCAACCCCGACCCGGCCGAGCCGTTCTACTGCGGCGGTTCGGGCACGTCAGCGCAGGGACGGATCCGGGTTTTCGATCCGGTCACCGGTACGAAGCTTGTCGACGGGCATATCGACGGCAACCAGCTCGTTCCCGGAGTGCCGCTGTTCAACTTTGCTCCGTACAACTTCTTCCAGCGCCCGGACGAACGCTACACATTTGGCGCGTTCGCCGACTACGAGATCTCCCCGGGCGCGCACCCCTATCTCGAAGCGATGTTCATGAACGATCGCTCGGATGCCGTGATCGCTCCGTCAGGCGACTTCGGAAACACGACTTTCGTCAACTGCGATAACCCGCTGTTGTCGGCCCAGGAACTGGCCTTGATTTGCCAGCCGGGTCACACCTTCACGAACGGCACCGTCAATCCGACGACCGGCCTGCAGTCGGACCTGGCGTCCGTGCTGATCAATCGCCGCAATGTCGAGGGCGGCGGCCGCGATGCGGATCTCGAGCACACGGCATGGCGCATCGTAGCCGGCATTCGCGGTGACCTGCTGAAGGGCGTGTCGTACGATGCCTATTACCAGTTCGGCACGACGCGTTTCGCACAGACGTTCCTGAACGATTTCTCGGTCACTCGACTGCAGCGCGCGATCGACGTCGTCGCCGACCCGAACACCGGCCTTCCCGTTTGCCGATCAGTGGTTACGGGCCAGGATCCGCTGTGCGTCCCCTATAATGTCTTCCAGACCGGCGGCGTTACGCAGGCAGCGCTCGATTATCTCCAGACCCCGGGTTTCCAGCGCGGGCACGCGAACGAGACGATTGCCGACGCGAACCTGACGCTCGACGGGGGTGAGTATGGATTGCAGACGCCGTGGTCCGATCGCGGGATCGGGCTCAACGTCGGTGGCGAGTATCGCAAGGAAGCGCTCGATTTCCAGGTCGACCAGGAATTCAGCAGCGGCGACCTGGCCGGACAGGGCGGACCGACGCTCCCGGTAAGCGGCGGCTTCGATGTTCGCGAAGCATTCGCGGAACTGCAGGTTCCGATCATCAGCCATTCCTTCATCGAGGAATTCACGATCGGCGCGGGCTATCGCTACTCCGACTACAAGGTGAACGATCACCACTTCAGCACCGACACCTACAAGCTGTCGGTAGAACTCGCACCGGTCCACGATGTCCGGTTCCGGGGGAGCTACAACCGGGCCGTCCGAGCGCCGAATATCGTTGAGTTGTTCGGACCAGCGAGCTTAGGACTGGCCGGCGGTACCGATTTCTGCGCGGGCGCAACGCCGATCTTCACCGCCGCGCAGTGCGCCCTGACTGGAGTCAGCGCAGCCCAGTACGGCAATGTCGATGCCAACCCCGCCAACCAGTACAATGCGCAGTTCTCGGGTAACGTGAACCTGCTTCCGGAAAAGGCGGACACCTACACTGTCGGCCTCGTCGTCCAGCCGCGCTGGATTCCCGGACTGGCTCTCACCGTCGATTATTTCGACATCAAGGTGAAGAACCTGATCAGCGGGCTTCCATTCAACGGCGTGCTCGCCAGTTGCGCATTGTCCGGCAATCCGGCCTTCTGCGGCCTGATCCAGCGTGATGTCACCGGATCGCTGACCAACCTGCCGACAGGCTTCATTGCGCTCCAGACCCAGAATGTCGGCGGCCTGAAGACCCAGGGTTTTGACCTTAACGGCTCCTATTCGCACCGCGTGGGCGGTTTCGGCACCGTCAACCTCAACTTCGTCGGTACCTATCTGAAGAAACTGACGTTCAACACGGGGATCAGCCCGGGCGTGCTTGGCCTCGACGGTGTCTATGATTGCGTCGGCTTCTTCGGCGCTACGTGCACCAGCGGCGCCCCGTTCACGTCACCGAACATGAAATGGCGGCACAAGCTGCGGGCCGGTTTCACGCTAACCAACGGCCTCGGGATTTCCGGACAATGGCGCCACTTCTCCTCGGTGCGGAACGATAGCCTGAGCGATGATCCGGACCTGAACTTCGCGCAAGGCCCGCATTCGACGCCGGGCAACGCCAAGCTCAACGCGCAGAACTATTTCGACCTGTCGCTGACCGCGCGCGTCGGGGACAAATACAATTTCCGCCTGGGCGCCAACAACATCTTCGACAAGAGCCCGCCGGTGGCCGGCGGCGATGTCGTCGGACCGCCGTTCGGGAACGGCAATACCTTCCCGCAGGTCTACGACGCGATGGGCCGTTTCCTGTTCGCGGGCGTTACAGTCGACTTCTAACGGAGGAACTTGCATCGATCTCCCGTCAGGCGGGCAACGCAACCATCGAACCGCAGGTAAGATGTGTCCGCCCTGACCTCGAGCCGAAGATCAGCTGAGCCCCTGGCCAGTCCTTAGCCCGAGAACAGGAGAGAAGGGGGCGTGGAACGCCGTGGAGATAAATTCCCCTTCACGCCATGCCCCCTTTTTCCTCTTGGTCAGTCGCCGCGCGGCTGGGCGTTGTGCCAGGCGATCACTGACTTGGTGACGTCGCGCATAATCTCCTGCGCGCTTCCGTCGGACTTGTTCGCAATCACCATGATCGCCATCGCATAGACGCTGCCATCGGGCGCGGTGAGCAATCCGATATCGTTCAACCCGGCAATCTTGCCCTGCAGTTCCTGGCCCGTGCCCGTCTTGTGGTTCCAGTCCCACCCCGGCCCGAGCGCCGCCTTCACCCGCATTCCACCGGTGCGGGTCTGGCCCATGATCGACAGCAACTTCTCGCTCGAGGCGGGCTTCAGAAGCTCGCCTTTCCTGAGCGCTGCCAGCGCGCTCGCGATCGCGTGCGGCGACGCGCCGTCATAGGGACTTGCGAGGTAGCGGTTGAACGCTGATTTGCGCGTGCTCATCGGCAGCGCGTTGCGCGCATCCCAGAACGCACTCCCGAGCGAGTAACTTTGCTTCCATGGAAGGCCGGCGGTTTTCGACTGGAGCGCCCGCTCGCCATTGTAGAAGCGGATCGTGCCGAGGCCTTTCCGGGCGATCATTGCGCGGACCGCGGGCGGTCCCCCGACCGAGCGCATGAGCTTGTCGTTGGCGGTATTGTCGCTCTCGGTGATTGCCTGGAACAGCAGCGAGCCGAGCGTCGTCGTGTAAGTGCCGCCGGCGAGAACCTTGTCGCGGATGGGCTGGTGGAACAACGTCAGGTCACTCGCGCCGAGCGTGACCGGTTGGTCGAGCCTGACCTTGCCACGATCGACAGCGTCCATGGCCGTGATCGCAACCCAAAGCTTCGAACAACTCTGCTGCGGGAAGAGCGAGTTGGCGTTCCAGTTGATCTCCCACCCGTCGCTGAGCGAAACGACCGCGATCCCGACCTTGCCGTCGAAGTTGCGGCCCAGGGTGGTCAGTTGCTGGCGAAGATCGACCGGAGCGGCGACGATGGGTTTGGGATGCGTGGGCTTGGCCCTGGCCTTGACCGGAGCAGGCGTCGCCTTTTGCGGGCTGGCTGCCGAAGCGCCCACCTGCGTCAGCGCGGCGCAAGCGAGCATCATTCCGATCTGCCGTCCTCGTGACGTCATGACGCCCTTCTTCTCCACAATCGCCCCTCGATTCCAATAAGTTAAGCAACGCCAGTTGAACGGTTGCTGTGCGGCCGACGCGCAGAATCGCATTCCCGATTCCGCTTGCCAAGCCCGTTCTTGAATTGGGCTAGCGGCCCTGACCGCCGAGTAGTGCGGCGGACTCGATTTCGTCGAGTGCGCGGTGAGCCGCGACATAGCGCCGCGCTTTGTTGGTCCAGTCGCTGGCACGCGAAGCGCCCGGCAGCCGCATTGTTTCCGCCAGCGCCTGGTCGACGTCGCCGGTGTTCAGGCGGGCGAGCGCTCGATTGTAACGCGCGTCGGCGTTCATGGCCGGGCGATCCGATTTGTGAACTTCGACCACCGATCCGAGCTCGCGCTTGAACCCCGCCCACCAACTTTCCTCCGGCCCGCCACGCCGAAGGTTCTCACCGATGGTTTCGTATTCGGAAGTTAGGTCGTTCAACCGAACGGGCTGACGTGACGCGGTGATGATGGTCGCGACCGCCGCCTGGTGCTGTGCTCCGAAACGGTCGGCCAGCAGCGGCTCCAGATAACCAAGCGCCACGCCGCGATCGATCGCGCGCCGTGCCGCAAAGGCGACGACCAACGCATCCGCTCGGCCGGCGAAGCTTTCAGTCCGCTGCGTCGCCGCCTCGACCTTGCCCACCCGCTGCTCGAGCGTGGAGATTTTGGCCGCGTCTTCCGGATCGTTCACGGACTGGGCCGGCCCTTGCGGCAGGGTCGGGTTCATGACCACCGGCTTGGGCGTCAGTGCGGCCTGGGGATCCACCTGAGGGTCACTCTGCGCCACGCCCAGGAACCGTGCCGCCGGCTGGTAATGGGCGAGGCCCCAGGTTGCCGCCGTCGCTCCGACGAGAAGCAACACCAGTCCGACCAGCAGGCGCGCCGTCCAGCTCATCCCGCTCCCCTGCGTGCCGCCATTCATTACGGCTGCGGCTTGTTGCACAGCTCAGCGGCGAGGGCCAGCATGGCGTCGTCGGTTGGCTCGTCCGCCGCCGCGACCGCCGCCCAGCCATCGCCCACGGCATCCGCTGCCGCATTGCTGATCGCGACAATAGTGATGTTGGATCGATCTTTCACAAGCTCACCAAAGCGGGATGCGGCACGAGGTGAGTGAGCCAACACGACGCAGTCGTTCAGATCACCCAACTCTGGGGCATCGACCCCTTTCGACCGGTAGACCACGATTGGCGTGATTTTCTGCCGGGCGTCGGGAGCATCCTTCCGGTCCTCGCCGCACAGGTGGATCAGTTTGAGTTCCGGCTCGATCGATCCCAGCAGCCGCTCAACGCCGTCATCGCCGGTTGCGGCCACGTCGAAGCCGGCGTCGCGCGCGGCCTCCGCCGTTGCGTCACCCACGGTGTAGGCTCGCAAGGCGCGCAGCTTCTGCAGATCGGGCCCGGCCTGTCGGACCGCATTGGCACTGGTCAGCAGGACTCCGTCGAACGCACCTTCCGGCATCGACCAGGTCACTGGCTCGATTTCGAATAGCGGCACCGACACCGCCTCGAGCCCACGCTTTCGCGCGCGTTTCACTGTTTCACTCGCGCCGGGTTCAGGGCGCAGGACGATAATGCGCCTCATTGGGCGTCGAACAGCCTCCGGATGGATTCCGGCGCCTTGGCCAGCATGTCGCGGGCGAGCTCGGCCGGAACCTTGCGATCGCCGCAATCGAAGACGGCCCGCTGCTCGACCATGTCCGCGCCGTCTTCGGAAAAGATCTGCGCCCGCATCCGAAGGTCGCCATCTTCCAGTACGCAGAAAGCCGCCACCGGGGAGGAACAGGTCGCATTCAACGCTCGCGTGAACGCGCGTTCGGCCATGACGCAATCATAGGTGATCGCGTTGCTGATCGACGACAGCACGCTCTGGGTTCTCGTATCGCCCGTGCGGCATTCGATGCCGATCACCGCCTGGCCCGGCGCCGGGAGAATGATTTCGGTCGGAATCGACGTGCCCGCGTCGATATCGAGCCGCTTCAATCCGGCCGCCGCGAGCAGTGTCGCGTCGATTTCACCTTCCTGGACCTTGCGCAGTCGGGTCTCGACGTTGCCGCGCAACGTCGCGATTTTCAGGTCAGGCCGCATCCGAAGCAGCTGCGCCTTGCGCCGCATCGACGAAGTACCGACGACCGCGCCTTCCTTCAGCGCTTCGATGGATTCTGCCCCAATCAATCGGTCACGGACATCGCCGCGCGGGCGAACCGCGGAGATGTGGATTTCGTCGGGCCGGTCGCTCTCGACGTCTTTCATTGAATGGACGCAGAAATCGACTTCACCGTTGAGCAAAGCTCGATCCAGTTCCTTGGTCCACAAGGCTTTGCCGCCAATTTCGGCCAGCGGACGGTCCTGAACCTTGTCGCCGGTCGTCGTGATCTCGACGATCTCGACATAACCGCCGGGCCAGCGCTGCGATGTCTCGATCGCGGCAGCCACTTTGCGCGCCTGCGCCAGCGCCAGTGCCGATCCACGAGTCCCGAGACGAAGTCCTGCCATGCCCCACCCCTAGCGCGTCTCCCGATGGTCAGGCAAAGGGCCGGTCGCGAAATGACTTTGATTCTGGGCCTTGAATCCTCCTGCGACGATAGTGCGGTGGCATTGGTGACGTCCGACCGGCGCGTCCTCGCGCAGGCGGTAGTCGGCCAAACTGCGGCGCATCAGCCCTATGGCGGCGTGGTTCCTGAGATCGCCGCGCGCGCCCACGTCGAGATCCTGCCCGATCTCATCACGCGCGTTCTAAGTGACGCCAGGCTGTCGGTCAGGGACGTCGACGCAATCGCCGCGACGGCTGGCCCGGGGCTGATTGGCGGCGTGATGGTCGCCTTGCTTGCAGGAAAGGGGCTGGCGTTGGCGGCACGCAAGCCTTTGGTCGCGGTCAATCACCTCGAAGGCCACGCGTTGTCGCCACGCCTCGTCGATCCCGATCTCGACTTTCCGTACCTGCTGCTGCTCGTCTCCGGTGGTCATTGCCAATTGCTCGAGGTGCGCGGGGTTGGCGATTACCGGCGCCTCGCGACCACCATGGACGATGCCGCGGGCGAGGCGTTCGACAAGGCGGCGAAGCTGCTCGGTCTCGGCTACCCAGGCGGTCCGGCAATCGAAGAGCTGGCAAAGTCGGGCGATCCCAAGGCCGTGCCGCTGCCCCGACCACTCGTTGGGTCGGGAGATCCCAATTTTTCCTTCGCCGGCCTCAAGAGCGCGGTTCAGCGCGCAGTTGTCTCGGGCGACTTCCGCCGCGAGGACATGGCCGCGAGCTTCCAGCAGGCGGTCGTCGATTGCCTGATCGACCGTACAGCCATCGCGCTCGGCAAGACCGACGCTCCGGCGCTGGTCGTCGCCGGCGGCGTCGCCGCCAACGGGGCCATCCGAAGCGCGCTCGCCGATCTGGCTGCCCGGAATGGCCGCTGCTTCAGCGTCCCACCGGGGTGGCTGTGCACCGACAACGCCGCAATGATCGCCTGGGCCGGCGCCGAGCGCTTCGCCGCCGGCCTGACCGACCTGCTCGATGCTCGGGCGCGCGCGCGCTGGCCGCTCGACCCTGAAGCGGACAAGGTTCGCGGCGCCGGAGTAAAAGCGTGAAGCTGGGCATAATTGGTGGCGGCGCCTGGGGCACCGCGCTCGCTCAGGTCGCTGCAACTGGCGGCAAGGAGACGCTGATCTGGGCGCTCGAGCCTGAGGTCGTGGACAGCGTGAACGCGTCCCGGGAGAACGCGAACTATCTGCCCGGCGTGCCACTCAGTTCGGCAATCCATGCCACTGGCGAAATCGCCGAACTTGATTCATGCGACGCGTGGCTCGTGGTCACGCCGGCGCAGCATACGCGCTCGGTGCTCGGGCAGGCGCGCGAGTGCTCACGGCCGTTGATCCTCTGTTCGAAAGGCATCGAGGAGCAAAGCGGGCTGCTTCTTCACGAGGTCGCGCGCGAGTGCTGCCCGGACGGGAAGATCGCAGTGCTTTCGGGGCCGACCTTCGCTCACGAAGTGGCGAAGGGCCTGCCCACCGCCGTCACCCTTGCCGCCGAGGACCTGAACCTTGCCGAGCGGCTGCGCGATCGTCTCGCCCAACCGGCTTTTCGCATTTATGTCTCGGACGATGTCGCCGGCGCGGAGATCGGCGGCGCAGTGAAGAACGTGCTCGCGATCGCTTGTGGGGTGGTCGAGGGTCGCGGCCTTGGCCAGAACGCGCGGGCAGCTCTGATCGGCCGCGGATTTGCGGAAATGACGCGGTTCGGGCTCGCTTTCGGCGCAAAACGGGAGACTCTGGCCGGTCTTTCGGGGCTCGGGGACCTCGTCTTGACTTGTTCGTCCACCAGCTCGCGCAATTATTCGTTGGGCAAGGGCCTCGGCGAAGGCCGCTCGGCATCAGAACTTCTCGCCGACCGCAAGACGGTGGCCGAGGGCGCTTTTACCGCGCCCGTCCTCGCGCGCCTCGCCAAAGAGAAGGGCATCGACATGCCCATTGTCGATGCAGTCGATGCCCTGATTGGCGGTCATGCGAGTGTCGATCAGGTCCTCGACGCGTTGCTCACGCGTCCACCACGGGCGGAAGGCCTTTAGAAATCGATCGCGATGCCCTTCTTCTCCCAGTCGCCGTAGCGGGTGGGGTCGAGCTTCCCGTCCTCGCCGGCTGGCGCGTCGGGCGCCGTCACTTCCTGGGGCTTCGGAACCGGCGGCGAGGGACTGAGATAGTCGGGAGGCGGAAGCCGCTTCGAGCGTTTCATGACGTCAAGATGCGCATGATGTACAACAATGCCAAGCGTTGAAGGCGTTGGCGCGCGCAAGGCAGCGCTACAGATGCTCGACGGCGTTCTTCGGCGTGGACAGACGCTTGACGCTGCGGCCGCTCACGAGCGCAAGCTCTCGCCCGCCGACCACGGCCTCGCCATCGCTATTGCCGGCGAGACGTTGCGGCGAATCCCCGATCTCGACGATTTGATCGATAGCGCCACCCGCAACCGCCTCGCCGATGACAGCAAGGCGCGGACGGTGCTCCGTCTGGCCCTAGCGCAGAAGATCGGGCTCGGAACGCCCGACCATGCCGTGGTCTCGACCGCGCTTCCGCTGGTCGATGGCGGACCGCGCAGGCTCGTTCATGGTGTCCTCGGCACGTTACTGCGCCGTGGACTTCCGCAAATCGAGGTACCGAGACTCCCCGTCGACGTCGAGCAGCGCTGGGACTCAGCCTGGGGCGAGCAGGTTGTCGAAGCTGCCCGCCGACAGATGGCAGTTCGGCCGGCGCTCGACCTGACCTTTGCCGATGATACCGAAGCGCAGGCCTACTCGACCACAAACGGCGGCACGTCGCTCGCGAGAAACAACGTCCGCCTCCCGAGCTCGTCGGTCTCCGGCCTTCCGGGCTTCGGTGAAGGGCGATGGTGGATACAGGACTTGGCGGCGTCGCTTCCCGCGCGGCTAGTTCCAGGTAACGCCAGGGACGTTCTCGACCTATGCGCCGCGCCCGGTGGCAAGACGATGCAGCTGGCCGCTGCTGGCCATCGCGTAACTTCGATCGACGCCTCGGGAAGTCGTCTCGAACGACTTCGCGAGAATCTCGAACGCACCCATCTCAAGGCCGAATTGGTCGAAGCCGATGCGCTGACCTGGACACCGAAACAGCAGTTCGACGCGATCCTGCTCGACGCTCCCTGCTCCGCAACCGGTACATTCCGGCGCCATCCGGAGGTGCTCTACCGCGCCCGGCCTCGAATCGTCGCCGAGAACGCCGAATTGCAGGCGCAATTGCTCGCTCGGGCGGCCGAGTGGCTCAAGCCCAATGGTGCACTGGTCTACGCAGTCTGCTCGCTAGAGCCCGGCGAAGGCGAGCAGGTTATCGGCAGCTTCATCGACAACCACTCCGGCTTCACCATCGCCCCGCCCCAACCAGGCGAACTGCCCGTCTTCGTGACGCCAACCAATGAAGGCTACGTTCGAATCCTTCCCGGCCTGCTCGAAGGCGACGGCGGCCTCGACGGCTTCTTCATCGCCCGCCTTGTCCGGCACGCCTAAACCCGTCTAATCGGTCCCATGGCCGGTCCGCTTATCGCTCCCTCGATCCTGTCCGCCGACTTCGCCAAGCTCGGCGAGGAAGCGCGTGCGATCGACGAGGCCGGCGCCGACTGGATCCACATTGATGTGATGGATGGCCATTTCGTGCCCAACCTCACGATCGGCCCGGGCGTGGTGAAGGCGATCCGCCCGCACACGCAAAAGCCGTTTGACGTTCACCTGATGATCTCGCCGGTCGACAATTTCCTCGACGCTTTTGCCGAGGCGGGGGCTGACCGCATCACCGTCCATCCCGAAGCTGGCCCTCACGTCCATCGCTCGGTCCAGCACATCAAGTCGCTCGGAAAGATGGCTGGCGTCTCGCTCAATCCCGCGACCCCGGCCAAAGCACTCGATTATCTGCTGGAAGATCTCGACCTCGTGCTCGTCATGAGCGTGAATCCGGGCTTCGGCGGGCAGAAGTTCATTTCCAGCCAGCTGCGGAAGATCGAAGCGATCGCGACCCGCGTGGCGAAGGAAAATCTCGCGACCCTGATTGAGGTCGACGGCGGCATCGATCCGGAGACGGCGCTGTTGGCCGTCGATGCGGGCGCGAACGTCCTGGTGGCCGGCACGGCGGTGTTCCGGGGCGGTCCCTCCGCCTACGCAGCGAACATCCGGGCGCTTCGGGGCAACGGATGAGCGAATCCGGCCCCGCGGTCGAGCAGGACGTCGTTCGCAAGCTCGCCCGCGGTTCCTTCTTTTCAAGGCTCAAGAGTGCGCGCCAGCCGCTGAAGCTCGTCGCCGTCCCCCGAGACCACGTCACCGGCGACCGGCAGCGCGGCGAGGCCTTGCTCGCGGGCCGCTTTGTCGCTGGAAGCGCGGCAATTCCGCTGGCTGACCTCGACTTCGCCGGCGTCGGCGCCGCCGATGCGCTCGCCGAGCAACTTCAGGGCTTCTCTTGGCTCCGCGACCTTTCCGCCGCCGCATCCCGTGAGAAGGGCGCCAAGCTCGCCGAAGCTTTGGTCGGCCGCTGGCTGCTCGCGCATGGTACGCGCGTCGACGACGCCTGGGCCCCGCATCTTTGGGGCGAGCGAATCCTATATTGGACGGCTTACGCGCCTTACATCCTGTCGAGCGCGGACGGCGGGTATCGCTCCGCTCTGCTGAACACGCTCGCTCGCGGAGCGCGCCATCTTGACGCCAATGCCGACAAGGCGCCGGCCGGGCTGAGACGCGTCACCGCCTGGTGCGGGGTCGTCTCCGCTGGCCTGCTCGTCCAGGGCGGCGTGCCTCGCGTCGCCCGCGGTGAAGCAGGACTGGCTCGAGCGCTTGCAACCGCCCAGTTCGACGATGGCGGCCTCATCAGCCGATCGCCGTACGAGCAGACCTTGCTGGTTGATCGACTGGGGCTCCTGCGTTCGGCTTATCTTGCCGCCAAGCAGACAATACCTGACGGGATCGAGGCCGCATCCGCCGCCGCGCTCGCTGCGCTTCACGGCATCGCCATGGGCGATTCCGCACTGTCGAGTTGGCAGGGCTGCGGGCCGGGCGAGGCCGCGCGCATCACCGCACTGGTCGAAGGTTGCGGGCTTCGTGCCCGCCCGCTGCGGCAGGCTCGCGGCTGGGGGTACCAGCGCATGTCGGCACTGGGCACGGTCGTCGTGCTCGACGCGGCGCCGCCGCCACCAGCGAAGATGGCCGCGCGAGGCTCGGCCTCCACGTTGGCGTTCGAACTGTCGGACGGGCCGCAGCGAATCGTCGTCAATTGCGGCGGGCCGGGCCCGCTTCCGACCGATCTTTCCGACGAGCTTGTTCAGGGCCTCGCGACGACCGCGGCGCACAGCACCCTCGTCCTTGCCGACACCAACTCGACCAACATCCTGGCCGACGGCGCGTTGGGCAAGGGCGTCGAGGACGTCACAATCGACCGCAGCGAAGACAATGACGCCAGCCGCATAGAAGCGAGCCACGACGGCTATCTCCGCGCCTTCGGCCTCACCCACAAGCGCAGCCTGATGCTCGGCAATGACGGCAAGGAGTTGCGCGGCGCCGACCAGTTGATCGCCAAAGGACGCAAGAAGATCCGCGAATCAGCGCCCTACGCAGTCCGCTTCCATCTCGCGCCGGCTATCGAAGTCACCACGACCGCCGACGGAATGGGCGCAATCCTGCGCTCGCGCGGCGTTCCCCCGTGGAATTTCCGCTGCCGCGGCGGCAGCCTGAATGTCGAAGAAAGTCTGTGGATCGATGGCCGCGGCCAGCCGCAGCGCACGTATCAATTGGTGATCGTCGGCGAGGTGTCCGCGCTGGGCGGAGAAATCGGCTGGCAGTTCCGCCGCACGAGCTGAAGAGGAATAGAATGACCGATATTGTCCCCGTACGCCGGGCGCTGATTTCCCTTTCGGACAAGGCTGGCTTGGAAGATCTGGCGGCGGGCCTCGCGCGGCACAATGTGGAGATCGTCTCCACCGGCGGAACGGCTGCGAAGCTGCGTGAAGGCGGTGCCAATGTAAGTGACATCAGCGATCTGACAGGTTTCCCCGAAATGATGGATGGACGGGTGAAGACGCTCCACCCGAAAGTGCACGGCGGGTTGCTCGGCGTTCGCGACAATCCGGAACATGCGGCGGCGATGGAGGAGCATGAGATCGGCGCGATCGATCTCGTCGTCGTCAATCTCTACCCGTTCCTCAACACCGTCCTGAGCGGCGCCGACCGTGACACGATCATCGAGAATATCGACATCGGCGGCCCGTCGATGGTGCGTTCGGCGGCCAAGAACCACGAGTTCGTGGCGATTGTTACCGACCCGGCCGATTATGCGACCCTGCTCGAGCAACTCGACGCGCATGGCGGGACCACGCTCGAATTCCGCAAGAAGCTCGCGGCCAAGGCATACGCCCTAACCGCGGCCTACGATTCGACCATTTCGCAATGGTTCGCCTTCGCCGACCAGGGTGAGCGCTGGCCGGAAACCTGGACTCGCGCGAGCACGCTGAAGATGCCACTGCGCTATGGCGAAAATCCGCACCAGCAGGCCGCGCTTTACCTCCCCGTTGGCCCTGCGGCGCGTGGTGTCGCGCAGGCTGAGCAGGTGCAGGGCAAGGAGCTCAGCTACAACAATCTCAATGACGCCAATGCGGCATTGGAGCTGGTTGCCGAGTTTCGTGAGGCTGACCCGACCATCGTGATCGTCAAACACGCCAACCCCTGCGGTGTTGCGACGCGCGGCAATCTGCTTGACGCCTGGAAAGAAGCGCTCGCCTGCGACAGCGTCTCGGCCTTCGGCGGAATCGTCGCCACCAATCGCGCACTCGATGCCGCAACTGCGGAAGCGATCACCGAGATTTTCACTGAAGTCGTCGTCGCGCCCGATGCGGATGAGGACGCCAAAGCGATCTTCGCGAAAAAGAAGAACCTCCGCCTGCTGCTGACGGGCGAGCTTCCCGACCCTAGGCGTGCCGGCCAGACGCTAGCGATCATCGCGGGCGGAATCCTCATCCAGGATCGTGACAACGCCATGATTGCAAGGGACGAGCTCAAAGTCGTCACCAGGCGCGCTCCGACCGAACGGGAAATCCGCGACTGTCTGTTCGCGTGGACTGTTGCCAAGCATGTAAAGTCGAACGCCATTGTCTACGCGAAGGATGGCGTGACCGCGGGCATTGGCGCCGGCCAGATGAATCGCCGCGACAGTGCTCGGATCGCGGCTGCCAAGGCGAAAGAGGCGGCCGAAACATACGGATGGCCGGAGCCACGCACGGTCGGGTCAGCAGTGGCTTCGGACGCCTTCTTCCCATTTGCCGATGGGTTGCTCGCCGCCGCTGAAGCCGGCGCTACCGCTGTCATCCAGCCCGGCGGATCGATCCGCGACGACGAAGTAATCGCCGCGGCTGACGAGGCTGGCCTCGCTATGGTCTTCACGGGAATGCGCCACTTCCGGCACTGACCTAAACGATGGAATCCTCGATCTGGTCGCGGGCTTCTGCGGCCTCTTCGGCTTCGCGAAGTTCCTTCACTTCGCTCTTGCGCAGCTTGAACAGCTCGCGGTCTTCGGGGCCGAAGCCCTTCATCCAGAGGATTGCGAAGAAGGCGACCATGATCGCGGGCACGCCGACAAACAGTTGCCAGCTCTGCGGCAGGAAATAGCGCACGCCGAAGCCCACAATGACGCCTGACGCGGTCGCCCAAACGAGCTCCCACCGCCAACCGCTCACCGGCTCCTTCAACTGTCGCTTGAGCAGCCATGACTTGGTGATCGAAGCGAACGCTAGCGAAATGCAAAGCGCAATCGCCGGCCCGGTCGCTTGCCACGAAGGCGGAAAGCCCTCCTTTCGCATGATCAGGATAAGGGCGGCTGCCAGCCCGGCCTCCATCGCCAGCATCGCCAGGCTGATCCCCATGTTCCGTTTGCGTGCGATGTAGATCAGCGCCGCTTCGCTGACGACGGCAGCGGCGGCGATCACCTCCGCTGCGAGCAGGAAGCTGACCATCGCCGTGCCGCCGGTGAACTGCGACCCGACGAGCGCCATGACCGCCCGGCCCGGGATACCGAGCGCAAGCGCGATGCCGAGCTGCGCGGCAATGATCCAATAGGTGACCTGGCGCACCTGCTTCGCGATCCCCGCGCGATCGTCGACCGCCAATTTCCGAACGATGGCGGGGCCCAGGACCGGCTCGAAGCTGGTCTTCAGCTTGGCGGGCAGCGTCGCAACCTGCTGCGCGGCGTAATAGATGCCGACGAAGGTCGCGGGCACGAATGCGCCAAGGACGGCAAGGTCGATGCGCCGCGATGCCCACTCGACGGTGTCGGCTGCGGCAAGCGGCGCATTGCGCACTGCCGTGGTCCATGCGGTCGGAAGATCCGGCTTCCACCCGTGCGGTATGCCGTAACATTTCAGCAGCGGGATCAGCGCGGCGATCAGCGCAGCTACCATCGACAGGACGTAGGCGATGATCAGCCCGTCGCCGCGCGTGACCATGATCGGAATGTAGGACAGCGCAAAGGCGGCGATGCTGATGACCCACGGCTGGACGATGGAGCGTGAGCGAACGGTCGCCCCAACGTCGTGGTGATAGGCCAATGCGGCAAGCGCGATGTCAGTCCAGGAAATGGCGAGGACGGTGATCGCGAGAAGCCGGTCGAGCCCGCCTACCGGGGTGGTCGGATACATCGCCTTGGGGAAGACGATCAGGATGGCCATGCCGATTGCAGAGCCAATTGCCGCAACCAGCAGCGCGTCGGCGACCACGCACGACTGCGGCTTCTTCGCGTTGGCGAGCAGCTGCGCCAACCCGCGCCTTAGCCCGAGCGCGGCAATCTGCGCCGCAAACTCGACCGTCAGGACGGCATAGGCGAAACGGCCGAGAGCAGCCGGTCCGTAAATCCGTCCGCCGATGAACAGGAACGGGACCATCCCGGCCAGCCGGATGACGAAGCCGAGGATGTTGAGCCTTCCGCCGCGCGCCAGTGTCGCCATGTCGGCGTCGGGCGCGGCGGCCTCGGCACTGTCGATGTCGGGTTGGGCGCCTCTGGCGTCGGTCAATGCGCCTCGCCCCAGTTCGCGCCCCAGCCGACCTCGACGTCGAGCGGCACATCGAGCTGCAGCGCGGGTTCCGCGGCCGTCGTCATCACTTTTTTGATGACGGTCGAGGCCGCTTCCTCTTTCCCTTCGGGCACCTCGAACACGAGCTCGTCGTGGACCTGCAGCAGCATCCGCACATCGCTCAGGCCCGCGTCGGCCAGCGCGTCGTCCATGCGCGCCATCGCCCGCTTGATCAGGTCGGCACTGCTGCCCTGGATTGGCGCGTTGATCGCCGCGCGCTCGGCGCCGGCGCGGATCGACGGGTTTGGCGAGCGGATGTTGGGCTCGAAATGCGTCTTCCGCCCGAACAAAGTCTCGGTAAACCCGCGCTCGCGAACGAAGCTCAGGGTACTGTGCGTGAACGCGCGAATACCCGGGAAGCGCTCGTAATAACGATCGATGATCGCCTTGCCCTCGTCCTTCGGCAGCCCAAGGCGCCCCGCAATGCCCCAAGCCGAGCTTCCGTAGAGGATGGCGAAGTTAATCGTCTTGGCCTGGTTTCGCGTGTCGCGATCGACCCGCCCGAACAATTCTTCGGCGGTCATGCTGTGGATATCGTGCCCCGCTCGGAACGCTTCCTTCAGCTGAGGCACGTCGGCCATATGGGCCGCGAGCCGAAGCTCGATCTGGCTATAGTCCGCCGAGAGCAGGACATGCCCCGGATCGGCAACGAAAGCATCGCGAATCTTGCGGCCGACCTCGGTCCGGATCGGAATGTTCTGCAGGTTCGGGTCGTTCGAGCTCAGCCGCCCGGTCTGCGCGCCGGTCAGCGAGAAGCTGGTGTGGACCCGTCCGGTTTCCTTGTTGATCACCGCCTGGAGCGCGTCGGTGTAGGTGCTCTTGAGCTTGGTCAGCTGGCGCCATTCCAGCACCAGGGTCGCGCAGGCGACGCCCTCGCTCGCAAGCCGCTCGAGCTCGGTCACGTCGGTCGAATATTGCCCGCTTTTGCCCTTGCGCCCGCCCTTGAGGCCGAGCCGGCCGTAAAGCACTTCACCGAGCTGCTGCGGGCTGCCGATCGTGAATGGCCCGCAGGCCGCCTCGTAAATCCGCTCCTCGAGCGACTGGATGTCCTTGCTGAATTCGGACGACAGCCGCGCCAGGTAATCGCGGTCGACCTTGATCCCGCGCTGCTCCATCCGCGCCAGCACCGGCACCAAGGGCTTGTCGACGCGCTCGTAGACCCGAGCGACATTCTCCTGCGCCAGCCGCGGCTTCAGCCGCTGCCACAACCTGAGCGTAATGTCGGCATCCTCACCGGCATATTCGGTCGCCGGTCCGAGCGGGACCTTGTCGAAGGTGATCTGCTTCTGCCCCGTGCCGCACAATTGCTTGTACGGGATGCACTCGTGGTCGAAATGCGTCTTCGCGAGGTCGTTCAGGCTGTGCCCGAAGCTCTTCCCGGCATCGAGGTCGAAGCTCATGACCATCGTGTCGTCGACCGGCGCGACGTCGATGCCGGCCTTGTCGAACATCACCCAATCATATTTGAAATTGTGCCCGACCTTCAGGATCGCCGGATCCTCGAGCAGCGGCTTCAGTTTTGCCAATACCGTCGCTTCCGAGAGCTGCTCCGGCGCTTCGGCGAACATGTCGATGCCGCTGTGCCCGACGGGGATGTAGCAGGCGCGGTTCGGCCCCAGCGCCAGGCTGACGCCCGCCAGCTTGGCGATGATGCAGTCGATATGGTCGGTCTCGGTGTCGACCGCGACGAAGCCCTGCGCGGTCGCCTCCGCGATCCAGCGATCGAGCGTCGCTTCGTCGGTCACCGTCTCATACTTCGACCGGTCGACTTCGATCTTCTCCGGCTCCGTCGGAGCCACCGCCGGCTTCCGATCCAGCGCCGCCATGACGTCATTCCGCACCGTCGCCCCGGTCTGCGTCGGCGTCCCTCCCATCAACCGCGCGAGCAATGTCTTGAACCCCTGATCGGTCAGGAATTCCGCCAGCGGCTCCTTCGGGATGTTCTTGAGCGCCAGGTCTTCGAGCGGCTCGGGCAATGGCTTGTCGCACACCAGTCGAACCAGCTCGCGCGACAGCCGCGCGTCACCCGCATAGTCGATCAGCGACTGCTTCAACTTCGGTTTGGTGATCTCGTGGGTGCTCGCCAGCACCGTTTCCAGGTCGCCATATTGCTGGATGAGCTGGCTCGCGGTCTTCGGGCCGATCCCCGGAACGCCCGGTACATTGTCGACGCTGTCACCCATCAGGGCGAGCACGTCGCCAACCTTCTCGGGCGGGACGCCAAACTTCTCCAGCACCTGCTCGCGCCCGATCCGCCGGTCGTTCATCGTGTCGAGCATGTCGATTCCGGCATCCTCGTCGATCAGCTGCATCAGATCCTTGTCGGAGCTGACGATGGTGACCTTCCAGCCGGCCGCCTTCGCCGCGGTGACGTAGCAAGCGATGATGTCGTCTGCCTCCAGCCCCTCTTCCTCGATGCAGGGGATAGAGAAAGCGCGCGTCGCGACGCGGATCAGCGGGAATTGCGGGACGAGGTCCTCGGGCGGCGGCGGCCGGTGCGCCTTGTACTGGTCGTACATCTCGTTGCGGTGCGTATGCTCGCTCGCATCGAGGATGACGGCCATGTGCGTCGGCCCGTCGGCCTTCGCCAGGCCGTCGGCCAGCTTCCACAGCATCGTCGTATAGCCGTAGACGGCTCCGGCGGGTTGGCCGTGCCGGTTAGTCAGCGGAGGCAGCCGGTGATAGGCGCGGAAAATGTAGCTCGATCCGTCGACCAGATAGAGGTGGTTGGGGGCGGAATTGGGCGTGGCAGCGTCTGGCATGGAGGGGGCGGTTTAGCAGGGTGGGAGCGGGATTAAACCCAACCCTAAGTTAGGGTCCGGAACGGTCGATTACGACCTTGCACCGCTCGCTGCGTTTGCAATTCGTCAACGAATGTCGCGTAGCCGACAAGACTGGCGTGGAGCGGTGGCTTTGGACGGAGCATCGCTCATGAGATTTTTTAAGGCTGGAACCGCTACGCGGACCCCCGAGGACGAGATGGCGTTCGCGCGCCTGACCGCTATCGCCAATCGCTTGAAGCCGCAGGATTCGACATTCATCGAGGTCGAACCCATTGCCGATGAGCCCTCGGCGGATACTGAACCGGATACGCTGCAATGACGAAGCGCGTTGCGCTTCATCGCTTGCGCACCATCTCCAGGCGCCGGACGGTACTCTTGCCGGACGACCGGCGAGAGGTGAGCGACGGCTCAGCCCAGGTCATTGAATGGCCCATCAAGGTCGTCGATGGCGCGGAGTGACTTTTTAGCTCTGCTTCCCCGGGATCCTGGCGATCCGCCGGTCCTCAAGCCAGATTTCAGTATTGTCTGGCCGCTGCATCGATTTGACGGCGAAGATCGCGTCTTCGTCGTCTGAAGCGTTCACGAACCTGTCGCCATGGATCTGGCCGTTCGAGTTGACGCTATAGACCCGGTATTTCGGCATTGTTGGCCTTCTTCCCTGCGCGGTTGCGACGCCGACTGGCGCATTTTCTGTCTCATTCCGGCACACCGACGCGGGAACTAACTTTGGATAGCTACAGGCGAATCGGGCTCGCCGATACCTCGGTGCTTACCAAACCTACCTTCCCTAAAGAGCGCTGGTCCCATCCGGCGCTCTTTTTTTTGGGCTTCAGAAGAATTGCCTGATTCCAGCGGAAAGCTGCCACCGTTGCGGCAACTGCACGCCATTAAGGTTCTGGTAGAGCGGAAGGCCAATTTCGATGCCGAGCTGCGGCCCGCGCTTCTCGCGCAGTGCTGGTTCCCAGTTCACGCCGAGTGCGCCCAGCACCATGTCGCCGCCGAAGTTGGCGGGGAAGTCCTGCGGCATGTCTTCCATGTGCATGCCGTCATATTCACCGTGAATTCGGCCCTGGTGCGTGTATTCGGTCCTGGCCGTCACGCCGACGTTCGGTCCGACGAGATAGCTGACCCAGGCGGTGGCGAGCGCCTTGTTGCCGAGCCGGTAGCCCGAGCTGTTCCGGTGCTCGGCGCGCAATCGGTAGCTGCCCTGCAGCCCCCAGCCGAGCCGGCCGTCCTGACCCTTGACCGTGGCCGACGGCTCGATGTCCCAGGTCCCGCTTCCCGTTTGCATGCAATATTGCATGAAGGCGCCGTCGTCCTTGAGGCCGGATTTGCCAGTCGGAACCCAGATTCCGAGCGTTGCGTGCGCGCTGACCCTGTTGCCCTTCGCCAACCGAATTGAGGCCGACGCCAGCGTGTCGCCCAGCCCGTGGCTAGTCATCTTGTCGGACATCGGGTCCATCGGATCCGTCCCGACCATCTTCATCCGATTCCACACATATTGCGGAGAGACGGCGACGGTTATGTTGTCGGTGATCCCGTACATCAGGTCGATCATGGCCATGTCCATGGTCATCGACGTCGCGCGCATCATGTAGCCGGCGTCCATCAGCTCTTCATCGCTAAGCTTATGGGTGCCGTGCCTGTTTGCCCCGCCCCAATGGAGATGCTGATAGCGAACGCCGACCATGAACTCGCCACGGGTGTGGAGATGGTCGTTCATCAACCCTATCGAAGGCAGGATCCGTCGAGCTTCGACGATGACGGAATCTTCGGGAGATCGCGCAGGCTGGATGGCCGTAGCGGCTGCGATCAGGAGGACAGGCAGAGACATCGCTCTCTTGTGACGCAGCACGGGGCGGTTTGACCAGAGTTCTGTCGACTACCCGACAACTCTTGGCCTTTCGCTGCTGTCTTCGAAGTCGCATACGAAAACCGCCGCCCGTTGCCGGGCGGCGGCTTCCTTCTCCAGTTGGTTTTAAAGTTTAGGCGAGCTCCAACTCACGCTCGGCCATTGCTCGCTCCGGAAGACCGGCGTCGGCCTCGACCGGGGCTGCCTGGCTCGCCGCGGCTTCGCGCTCGCGCTTGTCGAAGAAGGCGGCGCGCTTCAGGCGCTTCCTCAGCGACTGCGAGGGATTGTCCGCGCTCGGGCCACGATAGGCGCGCTCGACCCACGTTTCGCCTGCGCGGCGCTCGTCGCTGGCGGTCCTGGCCTCCTCGCCAGCGCGGTTCCAGGCAAAGGCCGAATCGTGTTCGGGGGTGCGGACGCGCGGTTCGTAGCCACCGACCGGATCGTGACGCGGAGCTGTCGCGCGCACTGGCTCGGCAGCGGCGACCGGCTCGGCCACAGCGATGGGCTCGGACTGCTCGTTCTCCCAGAGTTCCTCCTCGTCGGCGCGACGACGGCGGCGGCTGACTGCAAACGCGCCGGCACCCAGTGCGAGGATGGCCAGGGCGCCACCGCCCAGTTCCATCTTCGTCTGGTCGTTCATGCCGGCTGGCTTGGCCGCAGTCTGCGCCGGAGGAGGCGCGGACTTGGCCGACATGTCGACGATCGGCGCCGGCTTGGCCGACGGGGCAGCTGCAACCGGAGCCGCTGTGGCCGCCGCGGCAGGAGCGGCAGTGTGCGCGGCCGTCGACTGGGCCGCCGCATGTGTCGCGGTCTTCGCGGCTTGAGTCGCGTTCGTCGCGGCCTTCGTGGCTGTCCGCGCAGCCTTGCGCGCAGTCGTCGCCTTGGCAGCCGAACTGCTCGTGGCCGACGTCGAGGTCTCGGTCGAGGTCGGCGAAGCCGTGCTATCGGTGGAGGCCGGTTCGGCGGTGGTCGCGGCCGGGGCCGGCTCGGTCACCGTTGTTGGCGTCGCGTCGGCGGGCGCGGGCTGCGCTTCCTGGGCGATCGCGTTGGTTGAAGAAAGCGCCAAGACCGCGGCAATCGCGGCAGCGCTGGCTCGTGCATGAAGCATCTTGGTGGTCGTCATCATCATGACGAACCAATCTTTGAAAGCGCCTGTGGTTCGCTCGATTACGATGTGTCGCACCGTTGTTCCGACGAATCGAGTTTGGATTAAGTAACGGAACTATCTCAATAATATTGAGTTTGGTTCCATTCGTTTCGTCCTCGAAACTTAGCTAAACTGTTGCGTCGCCAACCATTTCTTCACTTCTCGCACCGCAAAATTGGGCCGGGAGCAGACTCACATGGCTACAGCAGTTCAACCGACCCCTGACCGCCGCCGGGCAAGCCGCCTGGCGCTTCGCCTGACCGCGACGATGCGCGATGGCAGCAAGAGCCGCGTCCAGGCACGAGTGATCGATATTTCGACCCACGGCTGCCGGATCGACTGCACATCCGCAGTCGCCGACGACAGCTGGGTCTGGCTCAGCATTGCCGGCCTCGAAAACCAATATTGCCGGGTGGCCTGGCATTGCCAGGAGTTCATCGGCCTGGAATTCGCCAAACCGCTTTCTGATGCCGTGTTCGATCGGTTGCTCGGCGACCATCAGGAGCTTCCGGACACGACGATCAACGATCTTCGGAAGATCGCCAGCCGGACGAACTGGCTGGCGCGTCAGGCTGGGGATAACGATATCGCGATCCTTGCGGATTTGTCGCGCAAATGTGCGGAGGACGCCTTCGTCGAAGGCCTCCGCCGCGGCTCAGCCAAGAAGAATTAAGCGGCTTCCTTCGTGTCGCCGCTGAGGATCGGACCGATCCCGCCGGCAGCTTCGATCTGCTCTGCGAGCGAGCCGCGCGGCAACTCGTTGTCGAGCGCCCAGGCCAGCACCGCTTCGAGCTGCTTGATCGTCGCGTCGTCGCACAGGCCGTTGAAAGCGAGCTTCACCACCGGCCGCATCGGCGAGCGCAGCTGGATCTTCAGACCCTCCGCCTCGACCAACCGCAAATACTCTTCCGGCGCCTCCTCCGCATCGAGCGCGAAGTCGTAAGCGGCGCTGAGGCCGTCATAGAGCGCCGAATTGGCACGGAGCTTGGCCTGGCGGGCCTCGTCGGCCTTGGCACGAACGTCGCTGAGTTTGTTCTTCAAGGGTCCCTCCAATGACGCTGGGGCGGGCTCTGCCGCTGTTTCCATGACTGGCGGCTCATCGGCTGCCTGCAGTATCCCTTCGGCAATCTCCGCTATTGGTGCGGGCGTTGGTTCCACTTCTGGAACTAGCGGCACATCAGTAGTGGCTGTCTCGTCGACGTGGTCTTCGGCGACTGGCGCTTCTTCGAGTGCCTGAGGCTCTTCGACGGGCCGAACCTCTTCCTCGGCCGGCGGTGCTCCGGCGGCGGGCCCCTCTGCACGCTGCTCTTCGGGCAGCTCGGAGGCACTTCCTTCTTCAACCTTGTAGCCGTGGCCATAGAAGCCGGTGAGGCCGACGAGGTTGTCAAACAGCTTCGAGAAGCCGGGCTTCGCCTTGCCCGGTTCGTCGAGCTCAAGCGCCACGTTTTCCATATCATCCGCAGGCGTAGGGGGCCCTTCAACTCCTGCGACAGGAGGTTCCTCGGCTACCAGCGCCTCAGGCTCAGGTTGCACGTCGGCCAGCGCTGCTTCTTCAACGAGGTCAGGAGCTTCGAGTTGCTCGGGGACGTGCTCTTCAGCAACGGGCTCTTCGATGATCTCGGGCGCGGATTCCTCGACGATCTCGGCCGCCGGCGCTTCTTCGGCCTTGGGCTTCTTTGTTGGCTTGGAAGACTTTGCCGGCGCCCCATCGACTGTCACCAAGGCATAGACATAATCAACCCACGCGCCGCCGGCGCTCAAAGGCAGCAAGGTCGCGGAGCAGCGCACAGGACCATCTGGGCCCTCATATTCGTCCTCGAAGGCGAGGAAGTCGCGGCTAATCGCGACAATCGGAAGCTTCTTGGCGACGCACGCCAGCACGGACGGGTTTGACGCATCGATGATCCGCTCAACCTTGTCCTCAAAGCGAAGTGCCTCGCCAAGATGCCGGATTTCGGCATCGTGGCCCCCACTGATCAGTTCGAGGAGGATTGAGTTGCCCCCCGCGTCGGAGATTTCGAGTGGGTCGAGGTCATGCAGAGGCGGGAATTCCTTGTCCCCGCGAATCGACAGCCAATAATTCAGGACGCTCGCATGCTTGCGGCGTTCGGCTGCGGAAATGGTCTTGAAAGCGTCGAGCAGAGTCTCCGCAGAAGGCTGTTCTGCCGCTTCCATGCCTTGCGCAGGCGCTCCCATATTCGACTCCGCTCCCCTGTTCAGAAGCGGGTTGTGCGCCCTTGAATCTTAGAAAAGCGTAACCGTGCGGTTTGCGCACCTTTCACCATGTTCGGATGAGCGCCCAGCGAGGCGCCCGCCTAGCCCAAACGGCAGTTACTGGGCGACCGTAGCCGATGCAGCCGAGGCGACCACGGTGCGCGTTCCCGATTGCGGTCGGGTGACGTGCGGATAGCCATGGATCCAAAAGCCCCCGTAGCCGAAGGTCAGCATCGGCGTGAATTCCGGACGGCGGGCCGTCGGATATGGCGGGCCATCCGTGTCGTCGAGCACGTAATAGACCTGGTTCTGACGAACCACGAGAACCGTTTCGGGACCGCCGACCTTATCCTTGCCCATGGTCAGGAAGAGATTGCGCGGCGAGAAACCGAGCGCGAGCAGTGCCTGCATCTTCACGATCGCGCGATCTTCATCATCGCCATAACCGTGAGCGAGCGTTTCCTGGGCGCTGGCCCAATAATCGTGTTGGCCCCATTCGGTCGCATCGGAGCGCCAGTGGATCACTTTCGGAACAGCGGCCTGGATGTAGTAGATTTGCTGATCGGCCATCAGCTCGCGTGCCCCCGCAATGAGGTGCTGCAGGGCCGGATCCTTTCGGTCATCGCGCCGCGCACGTTCCCAATTGTCGAGATAGCGTTCGGGCTTGATCGGGATCGTCATGGTGCCCGCGAAATTCGGGGGAGTCGCGTGACGGACGACGTAGATTGGACTGCTATCGGCGTCCGCGGCCTTGGCGACTTCTGAAAGAAGCATCAGGCACGCGGCAAGTCCGGCGCTTCCAAGCGCTGCACGAAGCAGCAATGGATGTGGCATTTGATCCCCTTCCGCGGCGCGTCGCCGGATTCCCCAGGGGAACGGAACATTTAAACCGCCTTGGCGAAATGGGGTGTTTAATGGTTAATCCGTGACTAACGGCCAGCCGGTTCAGTCGTGCGGCGAAACGAGTCCTCGGCTTTACTTTGGTTAACCCGAACAGATGGTTTTGCTTCCGCCGAGGCAAAGAAAAAGGGCGTTCCCAGAATCGAGAACGCCCTTACTTTCAACGCGTGCTCTCGCGCGAAAAAGCGCTTTACTTGTTATCCGCGCTGTTGCCGTCAGCATCCGCTCCATTGCGAACCGCGTCGGCCTTCGTCTCGCCCGCATTGCGGACCGCGTCCGCTGCATTCTGGGCGGTGTCGTTGACGTTGTCGGCAGCATTGGCACCGGCAGCCTCGAGATTGTCCGCAGCATTTTCGGTGTTGGCTTCGATATTGTCCGCAGCATTTTCCTGCGGGCTCTGCTTGTTGCAGGCGGTGAGAGCGGCAAGCCCGAAAGCAACCGCGAGCGTGGTCGTGATTTTCATCGACTGTCCCCTATTGGTTTCTAAAACAGCCGAGCGAAAGCGCGTCACCGCCGTAACGGTTCCGTCATATCGAATTTCGGGCGGCAAAATTTAATGCTTCAACGATCTCACGGCATCGAGCGTCTTCGCCACGTGCTGACTGAAATCCAGGTCGTCATGAACCATTACGACCTTGCCGCTGCGATCGATGACGTACGACGTGCGCGTCGTGATTCCGGGGTGGGCAGCCCAGGCGACGTCGTAGGCCTTTTGAATAGCAGGCGTAGCGGTCGCGACCGGAAATGCGCTTCGACACTCCTTCGCCGAGAAATCATGCAGGGTCTTCAACTCGTCGGCGGACATTCCGATCACCTGCGCGCCCGCTTTCTTGAAATCGCCAATGGATTCGCTGAATGCATGCGCTTCGGCCGTGCAGCCGCTCGTGAAGGCCTTCGGGAAGAAATAGATCACCACTGGCCCCTTCTTCAGCTGCTGAGCCAAGTGGAGCTTGAACTCCTTGCCGCCCACCGCGCCGGTAGTCGTGAAGTCAGGCGCCTTCGTCCCGACCTTGAGAGCAGCGAGCGCGGGTGATGCAATCAGGCTGGTGGCAGCAATCGCGAACAGAATCTGGCGCATGACGATCTCCTCCGATGGGCGGTTCGTGCGCTGATTATCGCTCCGCGTTCAACAATGCGAGGGTCAGCTCGTCGCGCTCGCCATCGAAAAATGCCTCCAGACCCAGACCGAATGAGGCGTCGCCCGAAATCGCTTCGAACAGGGTGAGACAGGACCTGAGTTTCATCGCGTCGATCGAACCCAGGATCTGGTCGGCAGATTTAAGCCCCGCCCAGTGCATGAGCGCGCCAAGGCATTTCCGAAGATTCGTACCGAGCTGCGGATGATCGAGATAAGCGCGGGCCTCGTCGACTGAGCCGATACCGTAGAATTTTGAGGTGGGGCTGCGGCCAAGGGCGGCAAGCTGGGGGAAGATGTACCACATCCAGTGGCTCTGCTTGGATCCGGCGCGAAGCTCATCGAGGGCGATATTGAAGTATTCGTCCTGGGCATCGACAAATCGCTGCAGTTTGTAGGGATCGCTCATGCCGCCATCATGGATCGGGCGGCCGCGGCGGGGAAGCGGCTCGCGCCTATTGGTTGGGCGCGAGCAGCCCCGTCAGGACATAGAACAGGACCATCACTGGACCGGTCAGCAACGTCAGCGCGACGAAGCCAAGGCGGACAATGGTCGGATCAAAGCCGGTGTAGTCGGCAAGTCCGGCGGCGACGCCCATGACCTTGGCGTCGCGCCGGTTGATCAGGAAACGTTGGTTCATCGAGGTTTCCTTGGGTTGATATGACTTCAGGCGATCGGCAGCGACGTGGCGGCCGAAACGAGCAGAAGCGCGGAAACGAAGGCGCCGGCGAAAATCGTGGCGGTTTCGCGAGCAGAAGCAAAATTGGCAAACATTGGATCGTCCCTCTTTTTGTATCGGCGGACCCGACCATCGGGCCCGATGCACAATACACTGCAGGGACCGTGCCAATTGCAGATTATCGTTTATTTTCAACAAGGACATTCTTGAGGCAGTAAAAATACTGGTATCCTACACCGCCTGTTGGGAATTTTCACCGAGCGAAGGCGCTGCACGGACGGCAGGCTCTGTCCGGAATCGGACAGGCGCTACAAATGTAGTCCGGTAATGGTCAGCTGGACGTGGTATCGCCGCCGTCGGGGTGGAGCACCTGCGCGGTCATGTAACTGGAATCGTCGCACGCGAGGAAAAGAAAGCTCGGCGCTACCTCATTCGGCTGGCCGGGTCGGCCCATCGGCGTATCCTTGCCGAATTCCTTGATCTTTTCCGGCTTCTGGCCACCGAAGGGATTCAGCGGAGTCCAGATCGGCCCCGGCGCGACGGCGTTCACGCGGATTCCCTTCTCGACCAGGTTCAGCGCGAGCGAGCGGGTGAAGGCCGTGATCGCGCCCTTGGTCGAGCTGTAATCGAGCAGCGCTTTAGAGCCCGCGTACATCGTTTCCGACGTGCAGTTGATAATCGATGATCCCTCCTTGAGGTGAGGCGCCGCGGCCTGCGTCAGGAAGAACATACTGAAGATATTGGTCTGGAATGTCCGCTTGAGCTGATCCTCGGTGATGTCGCGGATGTCCTCATCGGGATGCTGCTCGCCGGCATTGTTGACGAGGACGTCGAGGCCGCCGAGGTCGCGAACCGTTTGTTCGACCGCTTTCTCGCAAAACTGCTTGTCACCGAGATCGCCGGCTATCGTAATCGCCTTGCGTCCTTCCGTTTCAACGATCTCCTTTGTCTTGGCGGCGTCATCATGCTCGCACAGGTAGACGATTGCGACGTCGGCGCCTTCGCGGGCGAACAGGGCGGCGACGGCCCGGCCGATGCCGCTATCGGCGCCGGTAATGAGAGCGACTTTGCCCTCGAGGCGGTCGGATCCTTTGAAGCGCGGCTCCCAGTCGGGCTTTGGCTCTAGCTGGCTCTCGTGACCCGGCAGCTGATCCTCTTGGATCATTGGCTCCATGACGTCAGACATACGCTCTACTCCTTCGGCATTCCGAACAAGCGGGCGCGGAGGAGGGTTCCTACGGTTCAGCCGCGCCGGGCGTGGTTCGACTGCGGCTCATCGCGCTGGATGTCCGCGCTCGGGTTGTTGCCCGAGCGGCAGCGAGCGACGAGGGTCGGGTAGTCGAAATTGCTGTTAGCCTCGAGCGCCGGAATCGTCGCGGCGGAACACTGGGCTTCGCTCGAATATTGGGTCTGGAGCGTGGTTACCGGAGTGCATGCGCTGCCGCCGTCGGCGCAGCCCAGAATTGCAATGACGAAATACCCCGGTCCCATTGTGCAAGTCCCTGATTACTTGCCCATTTAACCAGCCATTCCCGCAAGGGTTCCGCGACTCGCAAGCACTTTATTTGCGGCACGTGACGCCCGCCCCTACCTATAAAGCATGGCGACAGACGAGCAGACGAAGCCCAACGCCGGATTCAAGGCGCTGTGGCGATTCCTGCCGATGCTGTGGCCGCGCGGCGAAGCCGAGCTGAAGGCGCGCGTCGTCTTCGCGATGCTAATGGTGCTCGCTGGCAAGGCAGTCACCCTGGCCGGCCCGTATGCGTTGAAATTGGCAATCGATCGCATGAGCGCGCACGCAGCTTTCGCGGTCGTTGCGGGACTGGTCGCCGCCTACGCACTCGCCCGCTTCGGCGGCGTCCTGTCGGACAACCTCCGCAACGCAATCTTCGAAAAAGTCGGCCAGGACGCGGCGCGGCGGCTGTCGGCGAAAGTCTTCCGTCATGTCCATGATTTGTCGCTGCGTTTTCACCTGGAGCGGCGCACGGGGTCGCTAACCAAGGTGGTGGAGCGCGGGACGAAGAGCATCGACCTGATGCTCTATTTCCTGCTGTTCAACATCGGCCCGACGATCATCGAGCTGACGGCGATCTGTGTCATCTTCTTCGTCAAGTTCGGCATCGGCCTGGTCGCGGCGACGTTGGCAATCGTCGCTATCTACATCCTCTTCACGCGCAAGGTCAGCGACTGGCGGACGCATCTCCAGCGGCAGATGAACGATGTCGACAACAAGGCCATCGGCCGCGCCGTCGACAGCCTTCTGAATTACGAGACGGTCAAATATTTCGGGGCCGAGGACCGCGAGTCCGCACGCTACGAGGAAGCTGTCGGAGCCTTCGCCAAAGCTGCTGTCCGCAACGAAGTGAGCCTCGCGTGGCTCAACATCGGCCAGGCGCTGATCACCAATGCGATGATGGCTGGCGCCATGATCTTCACCGTCTGGGGCTGGAGCAAGGGTCGTTTCTCACCGGGCGACGTGGTGTGGATCAACGGCCTCCTGCTGCAGCTCTTCCGCCCACTCGATGCGCTCGGCTGGGTCTACCGTTCAATCCGCCAGGGCCTGATCGACATGGAAGCGATGTGGGACCTGCTCGATACGCCGGCCGAGGTGAACGACGTGCCCGACGCGCCCGCGCTGCACGTCACCAAGGGCGCGGTGCGGTTCGATGATGTGCACTTCGGCTACGAACCCGAACGGGAGATACTGAAGGGTCTCAACCTCGACATCGCAGCCGGCACGAGCTGCGCGATCGTCGGCCCGTCGGGCGCGGGCAAGTCGACCATCGCGCGGTTGCTCTACCGTTTCTACGACCCGACCGCGGGCCGCATCCTGATCGACGACCAAGACATCGCCGACGTCCAGCAGCGCTCGCTTCGCGCGGCTATCGGGATCGTCCCGCAAGACACGGTGCTGTTCAACGACACCATCGGCTACAACATCGCCTACGGACGCGGTGATGCTGAACAGACGGACGTCGAGGCGGCTGCCCGCGGTGCGGCGATCGACCGCTTCATCGACGTGCTGCCGGACAAATATGATTCGATGGTCGGAGAGCGCGGACTGAAGCTATCCGGCGGTGAAAAGCAGCGCGTTGCGATTGCGCGCACATTGCTCAAGAACCCGCCGATCCTGGTGCTCGACGAAGCGACCAGCGCGCTCGACAGCCGCACCGAGCAGGCGATCCAGGAAACGCTCGACCGAGTCGCCGAAACGCGCACGACGATCATGATCGCGCACCGTCTGTCGACCATCGTCAACGCAGATCAGATCGTCGTGCTTGACCAGGGCAAGGTCGCCGAGTGCGGAACGCACGAGGAGTTGCTCGACAGGAACGGCCTCTATGCTGACCTGTGGTATCGACAGGCGGCGGAGCGGCTTGCGGAAGAGACGGCCGAGGCCGCGGAGTAATTACGCGCGCCGCAATCCGCGCAGCACATTTCCTTCGGTCGAAAGATACAGCTTTCGGTAATCCACGCGCGGCGTGTCGGCGAAGATGAGGTAGTAATATTTCATCTGCTCCGACCACCAATAGCCGGGGCAATGATCGCTCTGGACTTTCGGGCTCACGGTGACGTCGGCGAGGTCGGCGTAACCGTAGCGCGCGCGATTCCAGCGCTTCATCGCGAGATAATGGTCGCGCACGATCTCGCGCCATTCCTCGCGGCCGTCGATGAGCCAGTGATTGAAGGCGGCGTCGGCTAACTCGGGCCGCAAATCGTTGGTCTTGCTGAGCGCACGCATGTCGGTTGAATCGATGCTTTCGGGCAGGACGCCGTAGCGCTGCTGGACCTTTGCCCAGGTTCGCGTGTGCGCGCGGCCGACCGCGGGATTGCCACCCTGCGCGAGGAGGCCACCGTAAAAGGAGCCGAGCTCGTCCTGTTCGGTATCGAGCGGTTTGCCGGTTTCGAAATCGACGTTAGCAAACCACAAATTGCCCCCGCGACGCAGCGGCTGGTGCTTGAGGATGGCGGCGGTGCAGATGCGGTACATGCGGAGGCAGTCGCGGTCGCCGAGCAGGTCCCAGCCGTCCCACAGATATTCGTAATAGCTGTCCGACGGCGGGCCGATCGTCGCGCGGCGGCTTTTCCATTCACCGGTCAAGCAATCAATGCTGTCGGCGAGCAGGCCGATCTTCGAGCGGCGTTCGAACATCGACACGAGCGCGCGCTTGGCCACGGCGCGGTAGCGGTCGTCGCCCGTTGCGCGGCTGAGGAATCCGAATTCGGGAATGAACGTGCCCGTTTCCGCGGGGTTGGTTTCGGGACCGCGCAATGCGCCCGTCCTGAGGTTGATGAAGCGGTGCGGGATGCCGATTGGCGACGCGTTGAAACTCGGCAGCAGGCGGTCGGCGAGATCGCGCGCCTTCGCGAGCAGCGCCCCGTCACCGCACGCGTGATAGGCGGACAACAATCCGCCAACCAAGCGGATCGAGGTTTCGAACACCGACACCTCGCCGTCGACGTCGAAATTGAGACTGGCTTTGACCCAATCGACGCCTTCGCGGAA